>Ga0207926_1000054_pt1 | contig 53461 bp, 47 predicted proteins | sample NGESurdeep072012_8_FD_184454 | JGI IMG/M metagenome (GOLD analysis project Ga0207926, IMG submission 184454) | Arctic peat soil microbial communities from Barrow, Alaska - NGEE Surface sample 210-1 deep-072012 (SPAdes) | ecosystem: Environmental > Terrestrial > Soil > Wetlands > Peat ...
CGGGTCCCAAGGACTTCTCTCTAATGGCCAAGGATCGTTTGTAGAGCAGCTCCGCCGCGCTGTACTTGCCCTGATCATAGTAGAGCAGCCCCAGGTTGTTGAGCCTGATGGCCACCTCCGGGTGGTCGGGTCCCAAGGCCTTCTCTTCAATGGCCAAGGATCGTTTGTACAGCGGCTCCGCCTCGCTGTATTTTGCTTGGGCGTCGAGAGCCAGCGCCAGATTATTCAATACAACTGGGTCATCGCTGTGAACCGCCAGCACCTTCCTTAAAGCAGACTCAGCTGCTGCATAGTGCGCTTGTTCATACTCAGCCCGGGCTAGCAGAACGTATCTCGTGATGTAAGGGCCCGGTGGACTTGGAATGGATGCAGCAATGTAACGGGCCGCGTCGGCATACCGAAGTTCCTGGACGGCAGCTAGACCCTTGTCGTACGGGTCTTCAACCGACTTCCCCCAAGAGTTGATCGCCGACTTCAGTTCCTCGACCGATAATCCCAACTCCTTGGCTTTTGTGGCCAGGAACTCGTCCCTGGCTGCGTCCGCTGCATCGGAAGGTTTCTCCGTGGGCGGCGCTGAAGGGCCCTGCGGAGCGGGAGGACGATATGCGGCCTGCAAAAGGTGGTAGCCCGGTGTAGTTGGTGGAGACTTTAAGACTGCTTCGGCGTAAATCGTCTCAGCCTCCCGTGGGAACACAGGATCCGAATCCTTCGGCAGCGCGCTGCGAGGTCCTCCAGCCGATTTAGGTTTCGGGGTGAACTGGGAGGCTTCTTCTTCAAGAAGGCATCCGATGATGGACACATCCCGCTTGGCGGATGTCAGCCTCGGATCGCCACGAGCGAGCACGAGAAGCTCCATAGGCTCTGCGCTCGGATCGCGCAGGTAGGCGCGGCCGCTTTTCAACTCACAAGGCTTAAGAATGATCCAGTCTTTGACGTGAAATACCGCCGCCATGCCCACGTGGAGATTCGCGGTCATGGGCAACGCGAATTCGCCCGAATCCTTAGTTTCAGCAGCGCCCGCGCCCTCGATGCGGACCTCGACATGCGAAACTGGCAGCCCTCCGACTTTATGTACTACTCCAAGAATCGAGGGGGTTTGCTGGCCGGACACAGTTGTGCAGAAAGCGATCGCCGCGGTGACGTAACCCAGCCATCTGCACCTGGAAGACACCTTGCACCTTCTTCTATTATCATTAATTCGCGATGGTCATTATTCGCACGCTTTTGATGGAAAAACAAGCGGCGAGATACTCATCAGCTACTCGACCCGTGACCAGGATTTTGCCGAGCGGCTGCATGCCGACCTGCAGGCCAAAGGCGTGCGCTGCTGGTTTGCTACGCACGATATTCATGGTGGGCGGAAGATCCACGAGCAGATCGACGAGGCGATTCGGTTGCATGACCGGCTGCTGCTGATCCTGTCGGAGCACAGCATGAGCAGCGAGTGGGTGAAGACCGAGATTGCCAAGGCGCGCAAACGGGAGACGAAAGAAGGTAAGCGGGTGTTGTTTCCCGTCCGGCTGGTGGGGTTTGAGAGGCTGCGCGATTGGGAGTGCTTCGACAGCGATACGGGGAAAGATTCGGCGCGCGAGGTGCGAGAGTATTTCATTCCGGACTTCAGCAACTGGAAAGATCATGATTCGTACCAGGCGGGGTTGGTTAGGTTGATCAGCGATTTGAAATCAGTGGTCAGTGGCCAGTTGCCAGTCAGAGCAGATCCCCCGCTGCGCGAGGGATGACAACCAATCTCGAGATGACAAACCAGTTAGGGACGGGCTCGTGAGGACAACCCCTAGAGATCGTCGCGGGGAAAGGGGTCCTTCGACTACGTTCGCTGCGCTTACTCCGCTCAGGATGACAGACTGTAGTGGGTGCGGAAATCGCCGTCCGAGCAAAGTCGGCTCGGACACTTCACCCGGCTTTCGGCTATAATTATGGAGCAGCATAGCGGCCTGCAAGCCGGTGGTTGGGCGTGTCTTCATTGACAGAGGGCGCGTGGGTCGTTTATTCTTAGCTCTTTGGCAGTTCTGCGTTTGCCCGCCTGGTGGTTTTCTGCGCGTCCAGCGTCACGAACTCAGCGGCTCTTTCGCGGTTTTTCTAACAATTCTGGGAGATTTCAGATGTCAACCTATTTCCCCAAAGGGGAAATTGCGCGTAAATGGTTTGTTGTCGATGCATCCGGTCAGACTCTGGGCCGACTGGCGACACGTGTGGCGCGCATCCTCGCTGGTAAAGACAGTCCGCAGTACACACCCTTTCTCGACACCGGCGATCACGTGATCGTGATCAACGCCGAGAAGGTCAAGATTTCGGGCCTGAAGGCGGATACGAAAACCTATTATCACTACACCGGATACCCCGGCGGTATCAAGGGCGAAGAGTACAAGAAGCGCTTCGACCGCAAGCCGACACTGGTGGTGGAAGACGCCATCAAAGGCATGCTGCCCCACACCAAGTTGGGACGCGCCATGTTCTCTAAGTTGAAGGTTTATAAGGGCGACAAGCATCCTCATGTGGCGCAAAAGCCACAGGCGCTGGAAGCGGTCGCGAAGTAGGAAGTGAGACCCACCCCGGCAAAAGAGGCCGGGATGGGGCACCCACCGGAATAGGGTGGGTCGCCCGAGTGAAGAGTTTCGACCCCACCCTATCGACCACAGAACGGTCGATAGAATGGGGCACCCAGTCAGAACTTTTTTGGAAGGATTAGGGAGCCTGCTCCCGAGATACGAAATGGCAGAACTGGTTCAGTATTACGGTACGGGACGGCGCAAATCGAGCGTGGCCCGCGTGTTCCTTCGCCCTGGCAGTGGCGAGTTTACGGTCAACGGCAAGCCGTTCAATGTGTACTTCGTGACCGAAGCCCAGCGCATCATGGCGAAGTCTTCGCTGGTGCTCACCGAGACCGTTGGCACCTTCAACATCGTCTGCACGGTTGATGGCGGTGGCGTGAATGGCCAGGCTGGTGCGGTCCGCATGGGCACTGCCCGCGCCCTGCAGGAGTTCAAGCCTGAACTGCGCCCCAAGCTGAAGGCCGAAGGCTTTCTGCGCCGCGACGCTCGCGGTAAAGAGCGCAAGAAGTACGGCCAGAAGGGCGCACGCAAGCGCTTCCAGTTCAGCAAGCGGTAATTTTCGCTCCCACCTAGCGACCGGAGAACGGTCGCTAGAATGGGACACCCGATTTCTTTCCGTCTTTTGGTTCCGGGGGCGGGAGGGAGCAAGGCAATCCGGAACGAATCTTTCCGCACCCGCTGTATTCAACGGGGCGGGTGTAACGGGAAATGTAATCCCGACCGACCGGCGCAGGCGCAGTGCGCTGAGGCCGCCGCGAGGGATGCAAGCTAGGAGGTAGCTTGGCAAATATCACGATGAAGGAGTTGCTCGAAGCTGGCGTTCACTTCGGGCATCAGACGAAGCGTTGGAACCCGAAGATGAAGGAATACATCTTCGGCGAGCGCAATGGGATTTACATTATCGACCTGCAGAAGACGCTGAAGATGTTCAAGGAAGCGTCCAAGTTCGTGCAGGAGCAGGCGGCGGACGGCAAACTGGTGCTGTTTGTGGGCACCAAGCGCCAGGCGCAGGACGCCATCGCGGAAGAAGCGACTCGCTGCGGCATGTTCTACGTCAACCAGCGCTGGCTGGGCGGATTGCTCACCAACTGGATCACCGTCCAGAAGTCGGTGAAGCGGCTGAAAGAACTCGACGAGATGGCCACCGATGGCCGCTACGAGCTGCTCCCGAAGAAGGAAGTGGTCAAGCTGGAACGCGAGCGCAAGCACCTGCAGGCGAACCTGGCGGGAATCAAAAATTTGAGCCGGCTGCCCGATGTGCTGTTCGTGATCGACTCGAACAAAGAGCAGATCGCGGTGAAGGAAGCCAAGAAGCTGGGCATCCCCGTGGTTGCGGTGGTCGATACGAATTGCGATCCCAGCGAAGTGAACTACGTGATCCCCGGCAACGACGATGCGTTGCGCGCGATCCGGCTGTTCGCGTCCAAGATCGCCGATTCGGTGGTCGAAGGTGCGCAGGTTGTAACCGACAAGCAGATGGCCGATATCGCTGCGGGCGTGCAGCACGACGAAGCCGCTGCTGCGGTTGCCAGCACCGGCGACAGTGAAACTGGTGGAGCGCCGGGATTGGAACCAGCCGAAATGGAAGAAGTCAGCATGGAGGAAGTCCTGGGCAAGACGGCACGCCGTGTTGCTCCGGCGGAAGTGGTCGAAACTCCAAGCGCGTAATCGCAGCCGAAAGGCTGATGAATTGGTTATCAGACCCGCGCTGCTCGAAAGCGCGGGTCGTTTTGTAAGAAAGCAATTTGCGACTAGCAATTAGCAACTAGCTTGCTCGTGCGTGTCACGACAATTTGCGGGATCGAAACGTTTAGGGTTTCGCATCATCAAATCTTCATAAAGGGTTGGATCCGAGTAAGGGTAGCCTAAAGCTAGCTGCTAGTCGCTAATTGCTAGTTGCTTCAACCAGAGGGAATACTGAGAAATGGGTACTACGACTGTGAACATTACTGCCGCACAAGTAAAAGAGCTTCGCGACAAGACCAACGCTCCCATGATGGACTGCAAGAACGCCCTGACCGAAGCCAAGGGCGACATCGAGGCCGCCGTTGTCGTGCTGCGCAAAAAGGGCGTAGCGACGGCTGCGAAGAAGGCGACCCGCGCGACCAGCGAAGGCTCGGTGTCGAGCTACATCCACGCTGGAGGCAAGATTGGCGTGCTGGTGGAAGTCAACTGCGAGAGCGATTTCGTGGCCCGTACCGACGACTTCAAGCAACTGGTGCACGATGTTGCCATGCACATCGCCGCCACCGATCCCCGGTTCGTCCGCAAGGAAGACGTGACGCCGGAGGCCTTCGAAAAAGAGAAGGAGATTTACCGCGCCCAAGCCGCTGCGACGGGTAAGCCGGCCCCGGTGATCGAGAAGATCGTTGAGGGCAAGATGGGCAAGTTCTACGAGGAAGTCTGCCTGCTAGAGCAGCCCTTCATTAAGGACCAAACCGTGACGGTGCATCAGTTGATCGCTACCGTGATCGGCAAGCTGGGCGAGAACATCTCGGTCAAGCGCTTTGCCCGCTTCAAAGTGGGAGACGTCAACGAGACGGTCGCCGTCAGCAAGGCAGTCGATCAGGGCGCCGAGTAAGTTAGCTGCTAACAGCACGAAACGTAGAGGGCGGGATTCATTCCCGCCCTTTGCTATTGCCTTTGAAGTACACGCTATCCAAGACAGCTCGATCCGTCTTACTTATCCGTCGCGTTGCAGCTTCGGATTGCGGACAGCAATGCCGGCCCGAATTGATCGGTTTTCGCCGGACCGATTCCCTTGATGCTTGCGAATGCCATCAAGTCTGTAGGCGCCAGGCGGGCGACTTCGCGCAGCACTTTGTCATGCAGGATGCAGAAGGCGGGTAGCTTGCGCGCGGCCGCCAACTCCGCTCTCGTCTTGCGCAAGGCTAGAAACCGCAACTCGGCGCTACCGTCGAGTGGCTGCAGAGTGTTGTCCGCGATGCGTATTCGACTCGCGCCTTGGCCGCGACGTTGGTCGGTTGACGCGACCTGTAGCGGGCGATTGGTGCCGCGGCAGACATCACAGATACATCCGGAAACCGTACGTGGCTCGCCAAAATAAGCCAAAATACCGCTGCGCCGGCATCGCAAGGTCGACGCATACGCCAGCATCAGTTGAAGCTTGCGGTTTGCCAACGACTTCAGGCGCCCCAGATCCGACTCGGAGAGGGTGGGATTGTTCTCTCCGATGTTGTCGATGAAGAATTTCTGAGTACGAATATCGCGTCCGCTGTAATAGAGAACGCACTCGGAAGCTTCGCCATCACGGCCAGCGCGACCTGCCTCCTGGTAGTAAGCTTCTACCGTTCCGGGCAGATTGTAGTGCACCACGAAGCGGATGTCGGGCTTGTTGATTCCCATTCCGAAGGCATTGGTGGCGACTACGATCGAGCCGCGATCGGCCATGAACTTTTCCTGGCTGATCTTGCGCTCCGCCGCCTCCATGCCCGCGTGATAGGGGACGACGGACCGTCGGGGAAACTGCTGCTCCAGGTAGGCCGCGAGTTGTTCCACCGTGCGGCGAGTGGAGCAGTAGACAATTCCCGTGCCACCCTGCGACGAGAGCAGGCGCAACAACGACGGGTCCTTGTCGGCATCGCGTTCAAAGCGCTGGGCTTTGTAGGCCAGGTTGGGTCGATCGAAGCCAGTGACGTGGATCTTCGGCGTGCGCAGTCCGAGAAGATCGACGATGTCTTTACGCACGTGCGGGGTGGCGGTCGCGGTGAGCGCGATGGTGACTGGCGATCCCAGATCTTTACGGGCAGCGGCGAGTCGAAGATACTCTGGGCGAAAATCGTGTCCCCAGAAGCTGAGGCAGTGCGCCTCGTCAACGACAAACAGGCGGGGATTAAGAGTGGGCAGCAAACGTTGAAACGACGGCGCGGAAAAGCGTTCAGGCGCGACATAGAGGAGCCCGGAAAATCCGCGATGCAACTGCGCCAGCACGGACTTCTGTTCGGAACCGGGTTGGGAGCTGTTCAGAAACAACACCGGAACGCTGAGCGCACGCAATTGCTGCACCTGATCGGCCATCAGGGCGATCAGGGGAGAAACAACTAACGTCAAGCCGCCCAGAACCAGCGCAGGAAGCTGAAAGCAGAGGCTCTTGCCCGCACCGGTGGGCATCACACAGACGACGTCGTGCCCAGCGAGTACGTCAGTGATGATTTCGCGTTGGTGAGGTCGAAACCGGGCGAGACGAAACACCCGCTGCAACAGATCGTCGATGTTTTCGGATTGCATGTCCGCTCAGGTCCCATCTCCACTGTAGTGCAGCACGAAGAAAATACGAAGGGAATGGCGACGAATGGCATTACGATGGTAACGAGTTCGAGCTGGCTTGCCTAGGCGGTTCCGCAGCCTGTTCAGTCCGGGAATGGGCACACTGCCCGAGGGATATGCTCTTTCTGGCGAGACTGGCGACTGGTTACTATAGTTTCTTGCTGCCCTCAAATTCTCTTGCGTCTGCCCTCCTGTCCCCACTACAACCAACTCTGTGAAGCTAGGGAAACGTGTCTCTGGCTGTCTCGCGGCGATGCCGCGAACGCAAATCGCTCATTGACAATTCACGAATTGCAACGGAAGTGGCGTTGACATCTCCGAAAACACTCAGCTAAGTCCCACGCGCAGACATGGGTACGTATAAGTAGCTAAAGAATGAATGACATGCGAATAATTTCCGTCCAAACCATTGATTCTAAACGATCGTGGATTTTGTTTTAAGTGTTATCGCGAGCTATGTCACCACAACACTGAGGTATGGAACGGGTGAATGCGCGACTCCCTGGACCAGCGATGAAGGCGATGGGAGCCCCTGCTACACTGATCAGTACCTCCCCAGTGGACACCTGCTCATCATGACAACTCCTGCATACAAACGCATCCTGCTGAAGATTTCCGGCGAAGCACTGGCGGCTGGCCAGGGATTTGGTGTGGACAACACGCGCGTGCACGAAATCGCCGCGGAAATCGGTGAAGTCCACCGCCTCGGGGTGCAGATCGCAATCGTGGTGGGAGGCGGAAACTTCTTTCGCGGCGTGGCTGAACAGGCCAAGACGATGGACCGTGTGTCCGCCGACCACATGGGCATGCTGGCCACGGTGATCAACGCACTGGCTTTGCAGGACGCGCTGGAGAAGCAGGGCGTTTGGACGCGCGTGATGAGCGCCATCGAGATGAACCAGGTGGCCGAGCCTTTCATCCGCCGCCGCGCCATGCGTCATATGGAGAAGGGCCGCGTGGTGGTCTTTGCCGGCGGTACGGGGAATCCTTACTTTTCGACGGACACGGCGGCCTCATTGCGCGCCATGGAAATCAAGGCTGACGCTATCCTGAAGGCGACGAAAGTGGACGGCATCTACACCGCCGATCCGGTGCTGGACAAAGAGGCGACCAAGTTCGAGGAGATCAGCTACATGGACATCCTGCGGCTGGGCTTGAAGGTGATGGATGCCACCGCTATTGCCATGTGCCGCGAAAACAAGCTGCCCATCGTGATCTTCGATCTCAACAAGCACGGGAACATCCAGCGCGTGGTGATGGGCGAGAAGGTTGGGTCGCTGGTGCACGAAGGTAAGGGATAAAGAATCCGGGCCGGAATCTTCGTCGCCGCTACGCTGCTGGTTTGTTGCAGACTGCCGATCAGGCTCAGCCTTCCCCAATCCCGCTTTCGACACGCGGGTTTATAATCAACCGTTTGCGACATCATCTTTACACTGGCAAGGTGGAATCGATATGGCACAAATTTCGATGGCTTCGCTTCCCGCGTTGAAGGACAACTACGTTCAGCTCAAGACACGCATGGACAAGGCGGTGGAAGACTTTCGTAAGGAGATGACTTCGACCCGCACCGGCAGGGCTTCGGTACACATGCTCGACGGAGTGATGGTCGAGGCGTATGGCTCGCAGATGCCGTTGAACCAGCTCGCCAACGTGAGCGCGCCCGAGCCGCAGTTGATCACGGTGCAGCCGTGGGATGTGAGCCAGATCGGCGCAATCGAAAAGGCCATTCGCAGTGGCGATCTGGGCTTGAATCCGATGAACGACGGCAAGCTGGTGCGCGTGCCGGTGCCAGCGTTAACCGAAGATCGCCGCAAAGAGATGGTCAAGCACCTGAACAAGGTGCTGGAGGAACATCGCACCGCGGTGCGCAACATCCGTCGCGACGGCAATGATTCGATCAAGAAGGCCATGAAAGACAAGAAGATCACCGAGGACGAAGAGCGCGGGGCGATGGAGCACCTGCAGAAACTCACGGATGAAGAGATCAGGAAGATGGAAGAGATGGCCAAGGGCAAAGAAAAGGAAGTGATGTCGATTTAGCGGCGGGTTCCATTCGGCGTTAACCACGGAGCAGCCAGTGCTGCTCCGTTTTGCCTTTGGAGACGGAATGCCTCTTGCGTCCGGAGGCGCCCTCACGCAACATGGATCTATGCTGCTCGAGTTGGGCGATCTCAGCGTGCGCTCCTGGCGAAAGGACGATCTGAAGGCGCTGCTCCACCATGCCAACAATCCGAAAATCGCAGCCAACCTGCGGGACCAGTTTCCGCATCCCTATACGCGGCACGACGGCCTCGACTTTCTCGACTATTCGCGCACGCAGGAGCCCGAGTGTTCGTTTGCCATCGAGTATGGCGGCGAAGTCGTCGGAGGCGTGGGATTTCACTTGGGTCGCGACATCGCCCGCCTCAGCGCGGAAATGGGATATTGGCTGGGTGAGGAACTCTGGGGTCGAGGGCTGGCAACGCGAGCGGTCACGGCTGCTTCTGAGTGGGCCTTTGACAATTACAAGCTGACGCGCGTTTATGCGTTCGTGTTCTCGCACAATGTGGCGTCGATCCGAGTGCTGGAGAAGGCCGGGTTCGAGCGCGAAGGGCTGTTGCGGCGCAGTGCGATTAAGAACGGCGCGATCATTGACCAGATTCTGTATGCCAAGGTGCGGTAGTGATCATGCGCGCCTATTTCCGTCCCGCAGCAGCGACCGACGTTGTGGGGTCGGCGCCATCCCAGGTCTGGTCTGAGGTTGGCCCGTACACGGATGGCACGGGCTTGTTCAGCATCCGAAGATAAACCGTGAGCTGGGTGCGGTGATGGCAAGTGTGCAGGACGCGTCGCCAGAATACCCAGATGCGCTGCCGTGAGAGTCCGAAGAAGGGAACTTCCTGCATCCACCATTCCGGCGTCTGCTTGGCGAAGAACGTGAGACGAGGACGCGCCAGTTCTGCCATGCGCGCAAGGAATGCGTCGAGTTCGAGCGATGCTGGAAGTACGTCTGCCGGTGGAGGCTCGGGTGTGCCGACGAATTCCCCGAAAAAGCGGCGTTCAGAGAGCAACTGGTGCTTCAGGATCTCCGCCACGGTGCATGATTTCGGATACGGGCGGAAGGCAAGGTCCGCAGGATCAAAACACTGCCACACCGCAATCGTCTTATTGGTCTCGCTGGCGTAAGTGTCGAGCAGATGCTGGAAGAGCGGATTGACGGCGCGTGGAATGTCGGCTTCGGCGATGGCGGTGAAGGAATATCGCATGGTGGCCTTCCCCCCTTTCCGACGCGACGATTGTACCGCGTGCAAGAATAAAGGGCGCGTTCGACGCGCCCTGCTGATATCGAAACTCCTCGAGCTTCAGTTGTCCTTGCACTTCGTCTGCTGCTCGACATATTTCAGCAGTTTGCCCTTCTTTTCCAGTGACGCCAGGTTGTCCAGGAGCGGATATTGGGCAGCGGGGTCGAAGCGCTGAATCGCGCGATAGGCGCGTAGTGTCCCGGCAAGGCCAGCAGCCTGTTTCTCGGCATCGCTCTTCGCGTTCGGATGCCGCAGAATGTAGGCGGCCTGCGAGTAAATCGCCTGCATACGCAACTGGTTCGAGTAGGTGTCATTCACCTTGTCGAGCGAGTCGAGGTCCTTGCAGCAGAATTTCACGGTGACGTCCGGCACCTGCACGATCCACTCGGTCAGCCACATGCGTTTGTCGAGGCTGTCCTTGGCAAGAGGATTCTGCTCCAGGCTCTGGATGTAATCGAGCGCCTGGGCCCGCTCCTGCGGCGTGGACGGCCCCCGCGTTTTGGACTCGGCGGGCATAGACGCCGCCAGAACGGTCACTGCGAGTAGAACAAAGAGTTTGCGACTCATGGTGCCATCTCCCGTTGTAGCTTGGGCGGCCAGGCTGTTTGATGAATGATACTCCGCCGTGGTGGTAGATACGCAAGCGGGAATTGAAAAGGTCAACGAAAAATGCAGCGATTCGTCCCGCTTTTTAAGGGCTTCGTCCCAGAGGCTTCAAGTACGGGCTGGTGGTCCCAGGTTAGCGCCCAAATACGGGGCGCAAACCTGGGGCATCGAACCGACATCGTGGGATAATTACGCAAGGATTTAACTGATGAAACGAGTGATCCATTCCGCCTGTCCGCATGATTGTCCTGATGGCTGCGGAGCGTTGATTACCGTGGAAGACGGAAGGGCGACCCGTATCCAGGGGGACCCTGCTCATCCCATCACGCAGGGTTTTCTGTGCGCGAAAGTTGCGAAATATCTTGACCGTGTTTATTCGCCGGACCGCTTGCTCTTTCCCATGCGACGGGTTGGTCCCAAGGGGTCGGGCGGCCCGGAAGCGTTCCAACGAATTTCTTGGGATGAAGCTCTGGATGAAATCGCTGCCAAGCTGAAATCCGTGGGCGCGGAGTTCGGACCGGAAGCAGTGCTGCCCTTTTCCTACGGCGGCAACCTGGGAGTGCTGAACGGAAGCTCGATGGACATGCGCTTCTTCCATCGATTCGGCGCGTCTCAGTTGCTGAGGACCATATGCTCCCTTACCGGAGGCGACGCCATCATTTCCGTGTATGGACGCAAGGTCGGCACAGAGCCCGAGCAGTTCCGGCACTCGAAATACATCATCGCCTGGGGCGCCAACATTCACGGCAATAACATCCACCTCTGGCCCTTTGTCGAAGAGGCGCGGCGCAACGGCGCGAAGCTGGTGGTGATCGATCCTTACCGCACACGCACCGCGAAAGTCGCCGATTGGCATATTCCGGTCAATCCCGGGACCGACGTGGCACTCGCCATGGGCTTGATGCATATCATCGTGCGCGATGGATTGCACGACCAGGACTACATCGCGCGGCACAGTGACGGCTTCGACGAGCTGGAGAAGCGGCTTCCTCGGTACACGCCAGACCAAGTTTCTGCATGGACCGGGATTTCCCAAGGCGACATCGAGTTGCTCGCACATGAATATGCGACCACGCGGCCAGCCGCGATCCGCTTGAACTACGGCATTCAGCGCGCGCAGAACGGCGGTGCGGCGGTGCGCGCCGTTTGCATGCTGCCAGTGATCACTGGATCGTGGAAGGAAGTAGGTGGCGGGTTGCAGCTTTCGCTGAGCGGCGGCTTCCAGCTCAACCAATCGGCGATGGAGCGCACCGACCTGATGCTGAAGAGTCCGCTGGGCAGGCCTGCCCGCAGCATCAACATGACGGAACTGGGCAAGGTCCTCACCACAGTCAGTGACCCTCCGGTGAAAGCCCTGTTCGTTTACAACTCGAATCCAGCAGCGATCTGTCCCGACCACAACTTGGTGGTGCGGGGATTGCGGCGGGAAGATTTATTCACGGTGGTGCACGAGCAGTTCTTCACTGACACGACCGATTATGCGGACATCGTGTTGCCGGCCACGACGTTCTTCGAGCAGAAGGACCTGGTCAAGGCGTACGGTCACTTGTACTTGCAAGTGTCGCAGCAAGCCATCGATCCTCTGGGCGAGTGTAAGTCGAACGTGGACTTGTTCCGCGAATTGGCGCTGCGAATGGGATTCGAGGAGGAGTGCTTCCGCGACACAGTGGACGAGATGATTGACGCCGCGTTGTCATCGGGAGTTCCTCAATTAGGAGGAATCACGCGGGAGAGGCTGGAGCGCGAGCCGCAGGTGCGGTTGAACTTGCACGGCGACGAGAGCGACAAGCCGTGGTTGCCGTTTGCGAATGGTTTTCCAACAGCGAGCGGACGGGCGCGACTGTACAACGCTGACTTGATTGCCGAAGGAATGGATCCGGTGGCGGAATTCGTCGCTCCGGAAGAGTCGCGGCACTCGCCGCTAGCCAAGCGCTATCCGCTGGAACTGCTGGCGCGCAAAGCCGACAATTTTCTGAATTCGACGTTTGTGAACTTGCCCAGCCTGCAGAAGATGGAGCGGCAACACGAGCTGGAGATCAGCCAGCGGGACGCCGAGAGCCGGGGTATCAAAGACGGCGACTGCGTCCGGGTGTTTAATGAGCGTGGCGAAATCTCGCTCACCGCGCGCGTGGACGGTTCCGTGTCGGCCGGCGTGGTGGGCGCCAAACTGGGCTGGGCCAAGCTCGCGGCCAATGGCATCAACATAAACGTACTAACCTCTGCGCGCCTGAACGATCTCAGCGGCGGCGCGACGTTCTATTCCACCCTGGTCGAGGTGGAGCGAGTTCCCGAAACTTCTAGCGCATGAAAGGGTTAGCTTGTGCGTGGCCTAAGCACTGGGGGTAGGGTTCGCTTTCTGAGCGCCCTCCCGTACCGTATAATTGCGCTTTCATCCAAACAGGGTTTGAGGTTGTTCCTATTTCTTCCCGATGCCAGGTAAGTCCTGCGGAGAACCTCCGCCGCGGGCGGCGCTTCTGTGCCATAGCGCTAAGTTTCCTTTTCGCAATCCTCTTTCTAGCCACCACGCCCGTGTGGGGCCAGCAAGGGGTGATCGAGGAGATCATCATCCATGGCAACCGCCGTATTCCGGCGGACACAATTCGCGCCCGCATGTTCACCCGCCCGGGCGACGTCTACGACCAGGCAGCACTGGAACGAGACTTCAACTCCCTTTGGAACACCGGTTATTTCGACGACCTGCGAATTGAGCGCGAGCAGTCGCCCAAGGGCTGGCGAATTCACGTGTACGTCAAAGAGAAGCCGACCATCCGCGAGATCAAGTATGTCGGCCTGAGTTCGGTCTCGCAAAGCGACGTGCTCGACAAGTTCAAGGAACGCAAAGTCGGACTGACCCAGGAAAGCCAGTACGATCCGACCAAGGTCAAGAAGGCAGAAGTCGTAATCAAAGACTTACTGGCGGCCCACGGACACCAGTTTGCGACCGTTCGCTCGGAAGTGCGTCCCATCCCCCCAGCAGCGGTTGGACTGACTTTCGTGATCAAGGAAGGCCCCAAGGTAAAAGTCGGGAAGATTACTTTTGAAGGCAACAAGGCGATCAAGTCGCGCGAACTCCAGACTGCTATGAAGAACCTGAAGCCGCTGGGTATTCCGCATTCTATTTTTCTGGAGAGCCTGTTTCCCCGGACGTACGACTCGACCAAGCTGAGCGAAGACGCCGAACGAGTGAGGTACTACTACCAGACCAAGGGGTATTTCAAGGCGTTGGTGGCTGATCCGAAGACGAAGATCCATGACACTCGTCCTCCGTGGTACTGGCCGTTCTCGAAAACTCCGGGCAAGGCCGTCGACATTACGATGCCGGTGGAGGAAGGCGAAAAGTACCACCTGAAGGAAATCACGTTCAGTGGGAACAAGGCGGTGTCGGACACGCGTGCCCTGCGGGCCCAATTCAAGATCAAGGACGGCGACGTATTCGATAGCGAGGCCATCCGCAAGGGGTTGGATAACCTGCGCAAGGCTTATTCGGCACTGGGTTACATCAATTTCACGCCTGTGCCAAATACCGATCCGAATGATGAAACCAAACAAATCACGCTGAAGATCGATCTTGACGAAGGCAAACAGTTCTTCGTGCGACGCATCGAATTCCAGGGCAATACCACCACCCGCGATAAGGTCATCCGTCGCGAACTAGCGCTGGAAGAAGGCCAGGTTTACAACGGAAACCTCTGGGAAATCAGTTTGCTCCGCCTCAACCAGTTGCAGTACTTCGAAGTGCTGAAACCTGAGCAGGACTCCGAAATCAAGCAGAACCCCCAGGACGCGACGGTCGACATCATCCTCAAGGTGAAGGAAAAAGGCAAAAACAGCATCGGACTGACCGGCGGCGTCAGCGGCCTTTCGGGCGGGTTTATTGGTGTGAACTACACCACCAACAATCTCTTTGGCAAGGGCGAATCGCTGTCGGTCCAGGTCCAAGTTGGCCAGTATCAGACGAACGAGACCCTGTCGTTTACCCAGCCGTACCTGATGGACAAGCCGCTGCAGTTCAGCTGGACCGTGTTTCACAGCAGTTACAACTACAATCAGCAACAGCAGTTGGCGGTCCAGACGGGCCAGCAGGTCAACCTTCCCGCAAGTTACCAGGCACTGCTACAGAACTACACCCAGACCACCACAGGGTTCACCACATCACTCAGCTATCCGATCAAGCGATCGTTCAAGCGGGTCGGCATCACTTACGCGTTCGACAACACGTCGCTGCAGACGTACAGCGCCGCATCGACACTGTATTTCGAGAGCCTGGCCTTTCGGGGCCTGTCGGGTCCGAACGCTTTGACCGGAATTGTAACCAGCAAGGTCGTACCGAACTTCTCCTATAACCGGATCGATAATCCGCAGCGGCCCCATAGCGGACAGAGCTTCTACGTTGCGACGGAGATTGCCGGGCTCGGCGGCAACACGCACTACTTCAAGCCCGTTGCCGAGTGGAAAAAGTTTATGCCAATGCAGAAAGGCCGCAACACGCTGGGCTTCCGCGTGCAGGGATCCTGGATCAGCGGCTATGCGGGAGACGTGGCACCACCCTTCAACCGGTTCTACATGGGCGGCGACCAGGACCTTCGCGGATTCGACATCCGCACGGTCTCGCCGGTCGTCTTCTTCCCCAGCGCGATCACAATTCCACTGCAAAACCCAGACGGCAGCACGGTGCCGTTGGATCCGACAAATCCGCGGCGCGGGACCTATAACGTCACCATCCCGGTCAACCAGATCATCTTCCCTGGCGGCGACACCAGCATCGTGACCAACCTCGAATATCGCGTGCCCATCGTAGGCCCGGTTACGCTCGCCCCGTTCATCGATACAGGTATGAATTTCGTGACCAACAACTCGCAGCTTCGTATTGCAAGCGAGCAAGCAATCACGCTGGAGACAACGAACTACGGATGTCCGTACTTGAACCTCGATTATTCGTGCGCCGGTACCACCAGGATTCCCGTTTCGCCGATTTTGAAGCCGATCTCCGGAACGAACTATCAGCCGTACATGTCCACCGGTTTGGAACTGCAGGTGGTCTTACCGATTGTGAACGCCCCGTTCCGTATCTACTACGCTTACAATCCGCTGAGGCTGGACACTTTCGTACCGCCGGTGTCGCCGATCACAAGGTCGATGTTCCCAGCGGGCGCTGCGGGGGATTTCACCTTTGCCAATGCCACGGCGCTGTATAATCCGGCCTATTTGTTGCGGGACCCGCGTAAGACGTTTCGCTTTACGGTCGCGACGACGTTCTAAGGGCCGAGTGATCCAGCATACAGAGCTAACCGGCGTGTGCGATCGATCTCCGCGGGCGTGACACATTCGGGTGACGTTTGCAATTTGACGTTGGTAAGTCGTGTTCCCTATAATTGATGTATCCGCACCGCCGAATCTTCCGGTCGGGGACTGCCACGCCGCCAATGCTCAGGTGGCGAGTAATCCCCCGGTCGTCCAGAACAGCACCGCGCGAATCATCGTGTGCGACTGGAACATCTGAGGAATTCCCGGAGCAGTTCAAGGAGTTACGGTAAACCTAATGAAGCGTACGCTCGCAAGCATCGTCCTGCTCGTTCTTGTCTCAATGGCTTCGCTGGCCCAGACTGGTTCAGCCACCCCCAACCCCGCGCCGACAACCGCCCCGGCAGTAACCTCCACCGGAGTCAAAGTGGGCGTTATCGATATGCAGGGCGCGATCGCCGGCAGCAACGAAGGCCAGCGCGACTTTGAAACACTTGCCAAGAAATTCGAACCGCGCCGGCTCGAGCTTCAGAAGCAAAACACCGACATCGAAGACCTGAAGAAGCAACTCAGCACCCAAGGCGACAAGATGAATCCTGAGGCCCACGAAACCCTGGTGAAGTCCATCGAATCCAAGACCAAGAGCCTGCAGCGTTCGGCGGAAGATGCTCAGACTGAGTTCCAGCAACAGCAGAACGAAGTCGCAGGGAAGATCCTGCAGAAATTGGCGCCGGTGATCACCAAGTATGTGTCGGATAACGGCTATGGCTTGCTGCTCGACGCCTCTTCTCCCTGGCCCCAGGGACCGGTGGTAGTCGCCACGCAGGCAGTCGATATCACCAAGGCAGTTGTGGATGCGTATAACGTCCAGTCAGGCGTGCCCGCTCCGGCGAAACCCGCCGGGACAACGGGAACGACGGCTCGTCCGACGACCACTCCGGGCGCGACCAAGCCCGCGACCACGACTCCCAAGCCGGCAGCTCCAGCCACGACGACACCCAAGCCTCAGTAACCTAAAGTGATTCAGGAACACCTCAAGACCATCCTTTCGGGGATGGTTTTTTTGTGTTATTGGGAAGAAGAATCAGGTACCTGACAGCGATTCGAACCCGCTCGATAAGCGAATTTCCGAGATGTAGAACGTCGGTTCGGACAGACAGGCAATCGTGCAGTGGTGATTGTGGAAAACTTTGTGGATTACTAACTTAGGGCATTACCGGGAGTCAAACTCGCTGTCCATTCACTAATTTGCAACAAAATTGGTGCACACTTAAGGATGTTCTAAATCAATGCCTTACCTGCCGTGAAGTTTTCCCAGGAAAGCGGCCATGAGCGGAGTGTTCGGGGAACAGGGCGGGCCAGTTTTGCACATTTTCGGAACCAGTGACCTGGGTAACAGCCCGCAGTTACGACCCAACTGGGGCTCCGCCGGGCGGAGGTGTCACGATACCTCGTGGCTAATCTTCGCCGACCCGTAAAACCGCCAAGAACGCTTCCTGGGGAATATCCACCCGGCCAATACGCTTCATGCGTTTCTTGCCCTCTTTTTGCTTCTCGAGGAGCTTGCGTTTTCGGCTGATGTCACCACCGTAGCACTTGGCAATTACATTCTTTCGCATGGCTGCAACTGTTTCGCGGGCGATCACCTTGGCGCCGATGGCGGCTTGGATGGCGACCTCGAACATCTGGCGCGGAATCAACTGCCTCATCTTCGAGACCAGCGCGCGGCCGCGGTCGTAGGCGAAATCCTTGTGCACGATGATCGACAACGCATCCACGGGTTCGCCGCCCACGAGAATGTCGAGCTTCCACATGGGAGATTCCCACATCCCGGTGAGATGGTAATCCAACGAAGCGTAACCGCGCGACACGGACTTCAGTTTGTCGTAGAAGTCCATCACGATTTCGTTCAGCGGTAACTCGTAAGTCAGCATTACCCGCGTGGAGCTGACGTACTCGAAAGCCTTCTGCTTGCCGCGCTTGTCCTCAACCAATTTCAGAATGCCACCGACATATTCTTCGTTGGTGAGGATTGTGGCCATGATCACCGGCTCTTCGATCTTTTCGATTTCGCTAGGGTCGGGCCAGCGCGAGGGATTGTCGACTTCCAGCACGGTGCGGTCGGTAAGCGTGATTTTGTAGCGCACGCTCGGAGCGGTGGTGATGAGGTCGAGATTGTATTCGCGCTCCAGGCGTTCCTGGATGATTTCCATGTGCAGCAGGCCAAGAAAGCCGCAACGAAAACCAAAGCCGAGCGCGGCGGAGCTTTCCGGCTCGAAGAAGAAGGACGCGTCGTTGAGGCGCAACTTCTCGAGTGCTTCGCGGAGGAGCGTGTGTTCGTGGGCGTCCACGGTGTAAAGGCCGGCGAACACCATCGGTTTCAATTCTTCGAAACCCGGCAACGGTTCAAGCGCGGGATGCACATCGTCGGTGATGGTGTCACCAATGCCGGTGTCGGCCACGTTCTTGATGTTGGCGATGAGGAAGCCGACTTCGCCGGCGCTCAACTCGTCCACCTCCACTGGCTTGGGCGTTAGCACTCCGAGAGTCTCCAGGTCGAACGTGTTGCCATTGGCCATCAGGCGAATGCGCTGTCCCTTCTTGATGGTGCCCTCGACGATGCGGGCCAATACTACGACGCCGCGATAGGGATCGAACCAGGAATCGAAGATCAGCGCCTGCAGCCTATGGCTCGCCTTGCCCTTGGGAGGAGGGACCTTTTGGACAATGGCTTCCAGAACATCAGGGACGCCGACGCCGGTCTTCGCGCTGATAGCCAGTGCGTGCGAAGCATCGAGCCCGACGGCGCTTTCGATCATCTCTTTCGTACGCTCGATATCCGCGCTGGGAAGATCGATCTTGTTAATGACGGGAATGATCTCCAGCCCGTTGTTGATTGCGATGTAGGAATTAGCCAGCGTCTGCGCCTCGACTCCCTGCGAGGCATCGACCACCAGCAGCGCGCCCTCGCAAGAGGCCAGCGACCGCGAAACCTCGTAGCTGAAATCCACGTGACCGGGCGTGTCAATCAGGTTGAGCTGGTAAGTCTTGCCATCTTGTGCCGGATACATCATACGCACCGAGTGGGCCTTGATGGTGATGCCGCGCTCGCGTTCAAGGTCCATCGCATCCAGCACCTGGGCCTGCATCTCCCGCGCCGTCAGCGAGCCGGTGAGCTCAAGCAGACGGTCGGCCAGGGTGCTTTTCCCATGGTCGATGTGGGCGATGATGGCGAAATTTCGTATGAGTGATGGATCCATCGGCGCACTAAGCGGGCTACTTTGATTCTAGCAGGATAAGGCCGCGTCGATTGCTGTCCGGAGTACCATGTGGGCAACGATGAGCACGGCCTCCAATGCGATAAAGACAGGCGTATTCACATTGTTTGTGCCGGCGATCGTGGGAATTGGAATTCCGCAGTCGATGGTGACTGGAGAACCAGCCAGAGGTTCTGGACCCGCCATTTTACGTTTTGCCGGCGGCTTGCTTTTCGTCTTGGGAGTGTTCGGATATTTCTGGTGTGCTGCGCTCTTTGTGCGCGCCCAGGGCACACCCGCACCCACCTTTCCGACGCAGTCCACCGTGGTGAGCGGGCCTTATCGCGTCAATCGCAATCCCATGTACAGCTCAGTGCTGGCGGTGGTTTTCGGACAGGTGCTCTTCTACCAACTGTGGAGGATCGCTGAATACGGAGCGGCCTTGGCCGTCTGTTTCCATTTGTTTGTGGTGTTGTACGAGAAGCGTGCCTTAGGCGCCCGCTTTGATGGGGAGTATTTAGAATTCTGCCGGCAGGTGCCGCGGTGGATTTCTGGATTGACGAGTGAGGCTTGCCACGAGTAGGTGTCAATCTCGCGGACTAAAGTCCGCGGGGAGGCAAAATAGACGACTTAGCCGCTGGCCTAACGGCCAGCGCTTCCACCTGTAAAATCGTGGCTGCATGCAACTCATCCTGGCTTCCGCCTCGCCTCGCCGCGCCGAGCTTCTGCAGAACGCGGGCATTCCGTTCATCGTGGAACCTGCCCATGTCGCCGAACAACCTACGGAGGATGAACAGCCGTTGCAATATGCGCAACGCCTGGCCCGCGATAAGGCACTCGCCATTTTTTCGAGGCACTCTGACGATGTGGTACTCGGAGCCGACACCGTCGTAGTCGTCGACGAGCACCTTCTGGAAAAGCCGGCGGACGCGAAGTATGCAGCGCGAATGTTGCGACTGCTTTCCGGGCGCGCTCACCAAGTCATCACCGGCGTCTGCCTGATCGCCAAGGATTACGAGCAGACCGAGGCGGAGGTCACGGAGGTTCGCTTCAGCACCCTGTCGGAGAACGAGATCGCCAACTATGTCGAGACGGGTGAACCGATGGACAAGGCCGGGGCCTACGCCATCCAGGGAATGGCCTCGCGCTGGGTAGAACGCCTCTACGGCTGCTATTTCAATGTGGTGGGATTGCCGGTGCCAAGGGTGTACCGAATGTTGCAGTCGCTCGAGTCGAAGACGGGAATTCAGCTTCTGCAGGCGTTGAGTACGGAGAAGAAACTGGAGTTCCCCTAGGGAGGAACTCCGGCTAAAACTTTGGAACGACTACTTCTTTTCGTCTGTCGGATTCGTGGAGCTGGAAGCGCCCTCGCTCATCGACGACTTGAAATTTTTAATGCCCTCACCCAGTCCCTTGCCGAGCTCACCCAGCTTCTTCGGGCCAAAAATGAGCAAGGCGATGAATACGATGACCGCCAGCTCGGGCAGACCGATCTTTCCACCAAACATATATCCTCCGGTAGAACAGCCCGGTTTTTCTGCGGCTAGGCAAAATACACTTGCGGGCTTCTCTAGTAGATTCTAGGCTTTTGCCCAGACCACGTCAAAGAACCATGGATTCCAGAAGTGCCACCGACCTGCAACTTCCGTATCAGGAGGCAAGCTTCAGGTCGCTTCGATCAGCCCCGCCAGCAGCGCTGCCCGACGCGGCAATTCCGACGCGACTACAAACTCATGCGAGGCATGGGCACCATCGCCTACAGCGCCGAGGCCGTCAAGCGTCGGGATACCGAGGCCGCCGGTAAAATTGCCGTCGGAGCCGCCGCCGACCGCGATCTCATCAACCGAGAATCCCAGTTCGAGTGCGATTTTCTGCGCTACGTGAAACAGCGCTGCCACCTGCTTTGTGCGCTCCAGCGGAGGCCGGTTGACGCCACCCTCAATTTGCAACGTGCATTTTCGGTTGACCGGTCGCAGCGACTTGACTTTGCGTTCCATCACCGGACCGTCGCTCTTGCGCGCGATTCGCAAATCGACCTCGGCGCTGGATTCGGCGGCGACGACGTTGGTTCGCGTGCCGCCGCGAATGACGCCAACGTTCAGCGTGATGCCCCGCTTCAAATCGGTTAACCGTGACACTGCCTGAATCTGGTGCGAAAGTTCGAGGATCGCGCTCTGTCCTTTCTCGAAATCGAGGCCGGAATGAGAGGCCTGTCCGGTGACCTTAATGAGAAAGCCTCCCACACCTTTGCGCGCCGTCTTCAGCGCTCCACCGGGACCGGCAGGCTCGCAGACGAGGACCGCCTCACATTGCGCCGCCAGCTTCTCGGTTAGCGAGCGCGAGCTGTCGCTGCCCTCCTCCTCATCGGACACCAACCAAACCTTCACTGGGCGGGAAAGGCCGCCCTTGACAGTTTTCAGAGCGCGCAGCGCAAACATGATTTGTGCGATGCCGCTCTTCATGTCGAAGACACCCGGACCAAGAAGGCGGCCTTTGTACTCCCGCCAAGGCATGATTGCCAGCGTTCCCAGGTCGTACACGGTGTCGTAATGTCCCAACAGAAGAACCGGCCTGCGACCGCGCGGGCCCGGGAACTCGACTTGTAAGTGGTTGCCGGCTGCGGGCTGGCGATGGACCTTCACGCGTCCACCGACGGCCTCGAATTGCCGCGCGAGGTAGTTGCAAAGCGCATCGCAAGCCGGCTTATTGTGGGTGGGAGATTCGCGGACCACCAATTCGCGAACCTGCTCCACCATTTCGCGCTCGCGTTCGGTGAGCCATCGCAGAACTTCGTGGATTGAGGACTTCGTTTCGATTGGACCAGTCTTGGGCATGGTAAGGATCAATCCTAGTTTGAAGCCAGAGGTCGGCAGACATCAGCCGCTGATACGAAATGTATAATCGGGAGTTTCACGAGACAACACATGAGTGATACCGCGAAAGACGCTCCTGCCGAAGACACATCGGGATTTGACATTCAGGAGATCCTGAAAATTCTGCCGCATCGCTACCCGTTCCTGCTGATCGACCGGGTGACACACCTCACGCGTACCAAGCGTATTGTGGCGATTAAGAACGTGAGCGTCAATGAGCCCTACTTTGTCGGGCATTTTCCTGCCGGCCCCATCATGCCCGGAGTGCTGGTGGTGGAAGCCATAGCGCAAGCCGGCGGAGTGCTTTTGCTGATCGAGTTTCCCGACCGCGAGCACAAGCTACTGCTGTTCACCGGCATTGAGCGAGCCAAGTTCCGCCGTCCAGTGACGCCCGGTGACCAGCTCCGGATCGAGGTCGATGTGCTGGTTTGGCGAGGCAACGCCGGCCGCATGCTGGGCAAAGCGTACATCGGAGACAAAGTCGCGTGCGAAGCGGTCATCACGTGCCGGTTGCTGGATCGGCGCGGAAAGAAGGCTGAGTCGGCACCGGCTCCTCAGTCCGGAGCGGAACAGGCTTAACTCAGTCATGAGCATCCATCCGACGGCCATTGTCGATCCGTCCGCGAAGGTCCCTGCTTCATGCTCGATTGGGGCCTATTGCGTGATCAGGGCCGACGTCGAGCTGGGCGAGAACTGCCAACTGCTCTCGCACGTCGTGGTCGGTGGGCCGACGAAGATAGGTTCCGACAACCAGATCCACTCATTCGCAGTAATTGGTGGCGCTCCGCAGGACATCACTTACCGTGGCGAGCCCACGCGCCTGGAGATCGGCGACCGCAACATCATTCGCGAGTACGTCACCATCACTCGCGGCACTGCCAAGGGCACGGGCGTTACTCGCGTGGGCAGCGATGTCCTGATCATGGCGTACACCCACATCGGGCACGACTGCGAGATCGGCGACCACTCCATGCTGATTAATGGAGCGACCCTGGCGGGCCACGTGACAGTCGAAGAATGGGCCGTGGTGGGTGCGCTGTGTCCGGTGCATCAGTTTGTGCGCATTGGGGCGCATTCCTATATCGGAGGCGGCACCACGATCACGCAGGACGTTCTTCCCTTCTCGATGACCAGCACGGAGCGCGACACCCATGCCTTCATGCTGAACAAAGTAGGATTGCAGCGTCGGGGATTCTCGCGCGAACGCATCACGAAGTTGCATCACGCGTACAAGGTCCTGCTGGCGTCGAAGTTGAATACTTCGCAGGCGCTGGAGAAGCTACGGTTGGAAGCCGATCGCGGCGAAGATGTGGAGATGTTGATGCGGTTCATCGAGACGTCACAAAGAGGCGTGATCAAGTAACCAGTCGTCAGTAGTCAGTTGCCAGTAGCCAGCAAAGGCAAGAGTACAAGTGTTGAAAGCGGGATTCGATGGGGAAGTCATACCAGGACCTAGTAGCTTGGCAAAAGGCGATGGACCTGGTGGCCGAGGTATACAGAGTCACGCGTATTTTCCCGAAAGAGGAAATGTATGGCCTCGTGTCACAGTTGCGCAGGGCGGCGTCTCGGTTCCGAGTAACATCGCAGAAGGGCAGGGCAGGCGCGGAAAGTGAATTTAAGCATGGGCTCCTTGATGGAGCTAGAAACGCAAGTCATGATTGCTGAACGCTTGCATTTTCTCGAACCGGAACCGGCCATAACCATGTTGCGTGACTCGGCTGAGTTGGGACGAGTGATAAACGGGCTCATTAGTTCGCTCGAGTAAAAACTGGCAACTGGTAACTGGCAACTACTCATGATCGGTCAGGATCCACAGCGCATCGGGCTCATCGCGGGTAATGGCAGCTTCCCGCTGCTCGTGCTGGACGCAGCGCGTTCCCAGGGCCTGCAGGTGGTAGTTGCTGCCATCAAGGAAGAGGCGTCTCCCCAGATCGAGCAGCACGGTGCCGCAGTGGTGGAATGGCTGTCGCTGGGAGAGTTGTCGAAACTGATCGAGGGTTTCCAGCGGGAAGGCGTGACCCGCGCCATCATGGCCGGGCAGGTGAAGCACAGGCAGATCTTCAGCAACATCAAGCCCGACTGGCGGCTGGCCAAGGTCCTTCTGAGCCTCACGACACGCAACACCGATTCGCTCATCGGAGCGATCGCCAAAGTCCTGGAGGCGGAAGGCATCACGCTGATGAGTTCGACAGCTTTACTGGAACCGATGCTGGCGGACGAAGGTGTGATGACCGGTCGAGGCCCCAGCGACTCCGAGCAGACCAACATCACCTATGGACGAGCGGTCGCGCAGCATCTGTCGCGGTTTGACATTGGACAGACCGTGGTCATCGCTGAAGCAGCCTGCGTTGCGGTTGAAGCCATGGAAGGGACTGATGCCGCGATCTTGCGAGCGGGGGGATTGATGCAGTCTCCGTCGCTGGGCAAGGAGCCATCGACCCTCAGCCGGGCGCTTACCGTGATCAAGGTCGCCAAGCCCAACCAGGACATGCGCTTCGATGTGCCAGTCGTCGGGATGAAGACCGTCGAAACCATGAAGCAGTCGGGCGCGACCTGTCTGGCACTCGATGCCGGGCGCTGCCTGATGTTCGATAAGCCCGCTGTCATCAAGGCAGCCGACGAAGCTGGCATCTGCATCGTGGCCGAGAAGCTGGTGAGCCACATTCCGCACCACAGTACCTAGCCGCGATTTTGCGTCAAAACGAATGAATGGGTGACAATCCTGACATGCCTGATAAGGACGGCGTCTTGCGCGTAGGAGTCGTGGGAACTGGAGCGTTTGGCCGTAACCATGCCCGCGTCTATCGCGACCTGCAGACTGACCCGCTGCTCAACGTGAAGTTTGTGGGCGTGGTGGATGCCGACGTGGTGCGTGCAAAATCAGCGGCGTCTGAGTTCGGAACACAGGCGTTCGGATCGGTAAGCGAATTGGTTGCAGCCGGAGTGGACGCCGTGTCAGTTGCGGTTCCTACAGTCGCTCATCTTCCTGTCGCTCGTGAGCTTATGGAAGCTGGAGTCGATGTTCTGATCGAGAAGCCTCTAGCAAGCACACTAACCGAGGCCGACGAACTGCATGCGATCGCGGCGAAACATAATCGCATCGTGCAGGTCGGACACCTGGAGCGCTTCAATCCTGCGGTACGCGCGACCATGCCGTTGCTCACGAAGCCCATGTTCTTCGAGGTGCATCGCCTCAGTGTCTTTACGCCGCGCTCGCTCGACGTCGATGTGGTGCTCGATCTCATGATCCACGACATTGACATCGTGCTGACCATGGCTAAGTCCCAAGTGAAAGAAATTCGTGCCGTGGGCCTGCCGATTCTTTCCAAGAAAGTTGACATCGCCAACGTGCGGATTGAGCTTGAATCAGGATGCGTGGCCAACTTTACCGCCAGCCGCGTCAGTACCGAGCGCGTGCGCAAAGTTCGCTTCTTCCAGCCGCGACAATATGTCTCACTCGATTTCTCGCGTCAGGACGTGCTGGTGCTCACCGTTGATGATGGGGCCGGTGCGAATGCGCAAGAAGACCCTTTCAATCCCGCGAGCGTGGCCAGCAGCGCGTTTCCCGGGATCACGCCTTTCAAACCCAAGGTCGAGCAGCAGGAACCCCTGCGCGCGGAGTTAACCAGCTTCGTCAGGGCGGTTCGGGAGCGCAGCACTCCGGAGGTTTCGCTGCAGCAGGGCCGCGACGCGCTCGCCGTGGCGCTGCAGATTGTGGACACCATCGCGCAGCACAGCCAGAGAGCACATCTCGCGGAATTGACGGGTGGATTAAGCTAGTCCTAGGCTGGGATTCATCGGTCATGCCCGAAGATTTGGTCACCATCGCGACGTTTCTGAATATAGGCGAGGCCAAGCTCGCCCAGGGAAAGCTCTCTTCGGCGGGGATCGCCGCCTCCGTTCGCGACGAGAATGCCATGAATCTGCACATCGGTATGGCCATGTGGGGCATCAAGTTGCAGGTTCCGGACTCCCAGGTAGTTCGTGCCCTCGAGGTGCTCGACGACTTCCGCCCAGAACCGGCAGACGAGGACACTGAATCAGACATCGTGCACTGCTGCCCGGAGTGCGAGTCGCTGGAAATCCGTCAAGTCGCGGAAGGTAATCCCCATCAGATCGCGCTGTGGTCCGCGGCAATACCATTTCCTGAGCCCGCGCCCGAGCAGGGCCAGCACTGGCGTTGCCTGGCCTGTGGGTTCCAGTGGGAAGAGGTCGAAGGATAGGCCGGACCAGTCAGACAACCCCGCCCTGCTGGATGTTTCCCGGAGTGGAATAGCTTAGAACTAATTCGAGAAGTGCCGATGCAGCAAGAGCTACGGAACTCCTATCCAACTCGCGGACTCAAATCCCCAGTCGGCGAATCGTTGATCACCGACTACGAGCGCCCGGTTGTTGATGGGACGAATGTCTGTCCAGTTCAGCATTCTTTCTCCTAGGTCAGATTTGGCTTCAATCGACAGGTTCTCCCACCAATCCGGTTGAGCTGCATGGTTTTCGAAGGAATCAAACACAAGTTGAACCAACGCGTCACTCTTCCGATTGTCCGGGACAGCAAGGAGAGACGACACGAACGGTCTACACACTGACTCAGCGTGTCGCAACCAAACGAAAGCTGCGATTCCACCAGAGTCGTTTGGCAGTAATGTGAACGAAAGATTCAGCAGAGGTTTGTTCATGTCATTGATCTTCTGGAGTATTTTCGCCGCAAAATCGTAAATCGGCTGGGTAAGCCCTGAACATGCGAGTGTTGGCATCCGCCGAAAACTAAATACAGAGCCGGAAATTTCTTCGTAGTACCCGGTGAGGATCGCGCGGTCGCAGGCTGCTTTGTCAACCTCCATCCGTTCAATCGCATCGCCGATTGCAATGCTCCTCGCAGCGACTAAACCATGCAAGTGCTGCTGCACATATTCAGACTTTCCACGGTCCAAATCCTTTAGTAATTCGTTTGTCAGTAGGGTTGGCCGCTTGACATACAACTCTCGGCACAGAGCCCGGTAGTGGAGCAGGAGAGCCTGTTCTTTCGTGAGCAACAAGTTTCCTTCATCTATGGGTTTAAACAACGCGTTGTCGTGTGTGCCGCAGAACCCAGTGAACGTAGTCGCTGAATTTATGCCAACCAGCGAGTGCCTGATCTTGCCGTAGCCTTTTGCAATTTCAAACGGATCAGAGTTGGGCTGGTAGACTTTCCCCGCTCGAGCTATTTTCGCCAGTGCTGCGTTTCGCGAAATGCTGTGGGCGCGGATCGTACGGTTTTTGCACGGTGAAGGATTTGGAGGGTGCAAGCACAGCTTGTCTCCAGCCCGTAAGCCGCGCAGATCAGTGGCAAGCTGATGATAGGGAACTGGAGGTTCGCTTGACCGATTCAAATGGCATTTCTTGTACTTTTTGCCAGAACCGCACCAACAGGGGTCATTTCGTCCGAACTTTCCCTTGTAAGCCATCAATATGAGTATATAAATCCCCTTTTTTGCGTCTTTCCTCGCGCCCTTCGCCATGCGAGAATAGGGACTCACCCCCGAGTCACCATGAATCCAGTTCAGACCGCACAGCCCGCCGCCCAAGAACCCGTTATCACTCCTGAAGTGTTGCGCGATCACGGCATTACGCCGGAAGAATACCAGCGCATCCTGAAATCGTTGGGCCGGACGCCGACGCTGACCGAGCTGGGAATTTTCAGCGTGATGTGGAGCGAACACTGCTCCTATAAGTCGTCGCGCGTTCACCTGAAGCGGCTGCCGACGCATAGTCGCCGCGTGTTGCAGGGTCCGGGCGAAAATGCGGGCATCATCGACATCGGAGACGGATGGGCCTGCGCCTTCAAGATCGAGTCGCACAACCATCCTTCGTTCATCGAGCCGTTCCAGGGCGCGACTACCGGCGTTGGCGGCATTTTGCGCGATATCTTCACCATGGGAGCGCGGCCGGTTGCAATTATGGACTCGCTGCGTTTTGGTCCCATCACGCCACAGCCCGGCCTCGATCGGGCGACACTGCACAAAGACCACTCTGTGATGGAAGGTGTGGTCAGCGGAGTGGCCTCGTACGGCAACTGTTTTGGTGTGCCCAACGTGGGTGGCGAGGTAAAGTTCGAGAGCTGCTATACCGGCAATCCGCTGGTGAACGCGTTTGCGCTCGGTCTGGTTAAGCGCGACCAGATCTTCTATGCCAAGGCGTCGGGCGAAGGGAATCCGGTCATCTATGTCGGCTCGAAGACGGGACGCGACGGAATTCACGGCGCCACCATGGCGAGCGAAGAGTTCAGCGAGGAGTCGGAGGCCAAGCGCCCGAACGTGCAGGTCGGCGATCCGTTTCTGGAGAAATTGCTGCTGGAAGCCTGCATCGAAGCCATGCAAACGGGCGCCATCGTCGGCATCCAGGACATGGGCGCGGCGGGACTGACCTGCTCCACCTGCGAAATGGGCGGGCGCGGCGGCGTTGGACTGGAGATCGAGCTTGACTTGGTTCCGCAGCGCGACACTGGCATGACGGCCTACGAAATCATGCTGAGCGAGTCACAGGAGCGCATGCTGCTGGTGGCCGAAAAAGGCCGCGAAGCCGAAGTGTTCCGCGTTTTCGAGAAGTGGGGACTCGATGCCGCCACCATCGGGCGCGTCATCCCGGAATCGACGATGCGCGTGCTGCAGCACGGCAAAGTGGTCGCGGAAATTCCCAATCAGGCCTTGACCGACGAAGCCCCGTTGTACAACCGTCCCATGGAGCGCTGGGAGCCTCCGGTTCCGCGCACCATGCCGGAGAACATTCATCTGGGCACCAAGAGCGATCTCACGGGCGACCTGAAACAGTTGCTGGCCAGCCCGAATATCTGCTCCAAACGCTGGGTCTATGAGCAGTACGACTCGATGGTGCAGACCAATACGGTCGAAGGGCCGGGCGGCGAAGCGGGCATGATCCGGATCAAAGGCACGCAGCGCGCGTTGGCTATGGCGCTCGACGGTAATGGGCGCTGGTGCTATCTCGACCCCAAGCTCGGCGCGATGCACGCGGTTGCCGAGTCGGCGCGGAACGTGGCGTGTTCGGGCGCGACTCCAATCGCCGCCACCAACTGCCTGAATTTTGGCAATCCGGAGAAGCCGCACATCATGTGGCAGTTTGCCCAGACCATCGATGGCATCACCAAGGCCTGTGAGGAACTGGAGACGCCTATTACTGGCGGCAACGTCAGCTTCTACAACGAGACGCTGGGCGAAGGCATTTATCCGACGCCGGTCATGGGGATCGTTGGCATCCTGGAAAATGTCCACAAGGCCGTGGGGCCGGACTTCAAGCAGACTGGCCGGGCACTCGTATTGGTGCGCGGATCGGAGTCGGGCGATGCCTCTGACGTCGATGCCGAGTTTGGATCGTCGGAGTATGCGAAGGAAGTCCTGGGGCAGATTTGGGGATTCCCGCCGGCATTGGAGCTCGAAGGGGAGGCTGCGCTGCAAAAGGCGATTATCCAGATGATCGACGAGGGGTTGGTCGAATCCGCCAAGGACTGCACCGAAGGCGGACTGGCAGTCACTTTGGCCGAATGTGGCTTTGCCAAGGGCATTGGTGCGCAAGTCGATCTAAGTTCAGGAGATCTGGTGCTGGAGTTCGTTCTCTTCGGCGAGGACGCCAGCCGAATCCTCATTTCGTGCGACGTGGCCCATGTGGAGCGAATCAAAGAACTAGCGGTAAAATACGCCCTTTCAGCAGAACAAATTGGAAGTACGGTTTCCGACAATCTGGAAATCCGGGTGGACGGCAAGATGGCTGCGGCCGCACCGGTGTCGGAACTGAAGCGGGCATGGACTGAAGCGCTGGAAAATGCGCTGCATACGGAACTGGCAGAGCCAACGGTTGCGGATGTGGTGTAGGGCCAAGTCAGTTTCAGACTTTCGAATCTGAAATCAACGGGTGAGCGATGCTAATCACATCTGACAAATTGCACGAAGAGTGCGGCGTGGCTGCCATCTATGGCCATCCCGAGGCTTCCAAGCTCGCTTACCTCAGCCTTTACGCGCTGCAACATCGCGGACAGGAATCGGCGGGAATAGCCTCTTCCAACGGCGAGCGGCTGGAACTATACAAGGCCATGGGCCTTGTTTCCGATATCTTTACCGCCGATGCCTTGGCCCGCGTTCCAGGTTCACTCGCGATTGGCCACACGCGGTATTCCACGACCGGCGACTCGGCCTTACTGAACGCCCAGCCCATTCGCGTGGAGTGTAGCAAGGGACAAATTGCGCTGGCGCATAACGGCAATATTACCAATGCGCATGAGATCCGCTCGCATCTGGAGCAGCTAGGCTCGATCTTTCAGACCACCAGCGACACTGAAGTCGTGGTGCACCTGATTGCCCGCTCGAAGGAACAGACGCTCGAGTCAGCCATGAGTGATTCGCTGCGCCGCATCGAGGGCGCCTTCTCGCTGGTGATGATTACGCCTGATCGCATCTTTGCCGCGCGCGATCCTCGCGGCTTCCGTCCGCTGGTGATGGGACGAATCAAGGGGCAGTCGGAGCACCATAAAGACACCATCGTATTCGCCTCGGAAACCTGCGCGTTTGACTTGATTGGCGCGACCTACGAGCGGGAAGTGAAGCCGGGCGAGCTGGTCATCGTCGGCCCGGAGGGAGTGCACTCGCGCTTTTATGCCACGCAACAGGCACTTTCCAGCTGTGTCTTCGAGCATGTGTACTTTTCGCGTCCCGACAGCATTGTGTTCGGACGCGCGGTGCAGCAGACCCGCGACGCCATGGGGCGGCAGCTCGCGCTGGAATCGCCGGTTGACGCCGACATCGTGGTGCCGGTGCCGGATTCCGGCGTAACGGCGGCCATGGGGTATTCGCACCAGAGCGGCATCCCCATCCAGTTTGGATTGATTCGCAACCACTATGTCGGCCGCACTTTCATCGAGCCGGAACAGCGGGTCCGCGACTTCGGCGTGCGCCTTAAGCTGAACCCGGTGCGCCACGTCATCGAGGGCAAGCGCATTGTGCTGATCGACGACTCCATCGTGCGCGGGACCACCAGCCGCAAGATTGTCCGCATGATCCGCGACGCCGGCGCCAAGGAAATCCACATGCGCATCTCGTGTCCGCCAACAATTTCGTCCTGTTACTACGGCGTGGATACTCCCTCGAAAAACCAGTTGATTGCCGCGAATAAATCGGTGGAAGAGATCCGCGAATACATCCATGCCGATTCGCTGGCCTATCTTTCGCTCGAAGGGCTACGCAAGGCCGCGGGCGAAGGCGATGAGGTCAAGTACTGTACCGGTTGTTACACAGGCAAGTATCCGACGAGACTGGTGGATGTGGAAGATATCCAGGCGGCCCCTGAGATGGTGGCCGGAGACTAGCCCGTCGAGGAGTGCAACATGAAGTTCGCCAAAGACCTCATCAACAAGCTGCAGAAATTGCTGAGACGTCGCTTCGAACCAGAGGATCCCTTCGCATACGTAACGGCCGACCTGAAGCGCGGTCCGGGCGGTCGATCATCTGCGGTAGCATTGGAAGAGCCGGAGCCGAGGCGTGTCTTGAATCTGTTTGGCCGTCGTGATGCGCGCTGATTGGCTTCTTCCCTCCGCTTATACCTTATCAACCCATCATTTGGCAGGAGAACCCAATGAATCATACCCGCCTGGAAATGATTGTCGCGGTCGTTTTCACCGCGCTTATATGCGGCTGCCTTTCATTGCCGGCGATGGCTGGCGAGGGCGACTCTTACGTTCCGACGCATGGCAAGGCGATCGTCCTGTTCGATGGCGGCGCACCCGGGAACTTCGACAGCTTCCTCAAGAGCAAGGGATTGAACAACGATCCTGAGCATGTGTTCACGTTCGAGGATGGCGTGATCCACGTCTCCGGCACGGAGTTCGGATACCTAATCACCAAGCAGGAATATGCCGACTACTATCTGCGCGCCGAGTTCAAGTGGGGCGAAGCTACCCACCCGCCGCGCGAAGGCCAGGCACGCGATAGCGGCATTCTGTATCACATCCAAGGAGAGCAGAAAGTCTGGCCGACTTCGCTCGAATACCAGATTTGCGAAGGACAGACCGGCGACTTCTACATGACAGACGGTGCCGCTTTGACGGGTACGGACGGAAAGCGCGAGACGGGGCCAGCGGGTTCGGCTGCCAGAATCAAACGGATTGGCGAAGGGCCGTGGCAGAACGTGACGGGCTACCGCGATCCGGCGGGCGAGATCGAAAAGCCCCACGGCGAGTGGAACGTCGTCGAGATCGTGGTAAAGGGCGACAACGTGAAGCACTACCTGAACGGCAAGCTGGTGAATGAGGGCTCGAAGGCGTATCCCGCAAGTGGAAAGATCTTGATCCAGTCCGAGGGGGCGGAAGTCTATTTCCGGGACATCAAACTGTACCCGCTGAAGCCGTAGCGGAGTTTCTCACTCCAATCGAAACGCCCCATATTGAATTTAGAAGAGCTCGATTGCCGCGCCATGGCCGCGGGCAGCGGCAACGCGCGCGTCACGCGTAAGCAACGCCGCGCCAAGTGTTTCGGCAAGCACTACATAAGCTGCATCGTAGGCTGAGAGATTGTGACGGTACTGCCAGATACTAAGCAGAAGAGCGGTGTGCGGGTACCGCCTTATCTTTAGCCGTATCAGGTCATGCATAACTTCGTCCGCGCGGCGCAGTGAGACGCGTTCCTCCCGCACTTGGCGGCGTAGTACCTGCGTGACTTCAAGGTCGATGAGGTGTGGAGCATGGAGGGACTCACCGCGTGAGTGGATTCGCCTTTCGATGCTATGGCCCGCAGGTGTCCGCAGAAGCCACTCCACGACGACGGAGGCGTCGAGGACGATCAACGCGCGTCTCGCTCCTCGCGGAGTATCCGGACGGTGTCGATGTCGGCAGTCACCGGCTTGCGGCGGTGCAACAGCTCGCGGAACTCAGCCAGGGTCGGCTGCTCGGCGATCTCCCGTATTTCCGACAACAGATAGTCGGAGAGCGACATGCCCGCCATGGCGGCGCGGGCTTTCAGTCTCCGATGTAGGGCATCAAGGGACGTTGCGGATCTGGATCATCTTCGACATGGGCAAGCGTAGTTGCATGTGCAGCACATGTCAACGTTTTCACCCTGCCAAGAGTTTCTTTCGCAAATCCTCGACATAGTGATCGGTCATGCCTGCGATGTAGTCGCACACCACTCGCACCAGCTTCTCGTGCGCGACTTTCTCTTGGTAGCTGGGCGGCAGGGCTTCGGGATGGGCAACGAGATAGTCGAACGTCTCAGTCACGATTTTCTCTGCCCTGTTCTTCTCCGGCTGAAGCTGTTTGCAGTTGTACAGCGCTTCGTAGAGAAATGCCTTGGCCTCGCGGCGTTCCTGCTCGACCTCGAGGCTGAAAGACGCCAACCGCCCAGGAAAGCGGCGGACATCGTCAACACTCGTTACGCCAGATTGTGCGACCCGCTCACGCGTGTGGTCGATCAAGTCGGTGACAAAGCGGTTCAGCATTCGCTTCAGCGCCTCGTTGAACTTCAGTTTGTCGGGCGCATCCGGATACTTCGCCTCCGCCTCAATGAAATAGCGCTCAAACGCGCGCACCCTCTTCCGGATCTCCGGCAGCCGTAACAGCTTCGCTTCGTATCCATCGTCCAGGTCGGCGGTGCTGTAGGCGATCTCGTCGGTCAGATCGATCAACTGCGCTTCCAGCGGAGGCCGCAGGTCGAGAAGATATTCCGCAAGTTCCGGATGGTCGTCCGCGGTGTAGTCGTGCGAGTGCTTGATGATGCCCTCGCGGACCTCGAAGGTCAGATTGAGTCCACGGAATTCAGCATAGCGAAGCTCGAAGTCCTCAACGATGCGCAGCGCTTGCAGATTGTGATCGAAGTATTCGCCATGGCGTCGCATTGCGACATCAAGCGCCCGCTCGCCTGCATGTCCGAAAGGTGGATGGCCAATGTCGTGCACCAGCGCAAGGGTTTCCACCAGGTCAACATTCAAACCAAGGACCGCCGCAATGGTACGTGAGATCTGCGCGACTTCCATGGTGTGGGTCAGGCGGGTGCGAAAGTGATCGGAATAGCGGCGCGTGAATACCTGAGTCTTGTTTTCCAGCCGGCGGAAAGCCCGGGCATGGATGACGCGGTCACGGTCGCGCTGGAATGCATTGCGATAGGGATGGGGCGGCTCCGGATAGCGCCGTCCTCGAGAGTCCTCCACGCGAAGCACGCAGCTGGCGAGCATGAACTGAGTTTAGCAGCGGTGTGGTTTCGAAAAAGACAAAAGCAACCACGGGTTTGCACGGATGACACGGATCGAACCACAGCACAAAACGACGACGCGGGCCTGTCGACTGCAGGGCGGTCGATAGAAAGGGCCGCCCACAAGAAAAAAGGCGCTGCCGAAGCAGCGCCGGTTCGGAACACGAAAGACTATTCCTTTGTCGCTGTTTGTTTGGCGAGCTTTACCTTGGCGGACTCCAGGTCCTTCTGCACTTTGGCAACTTCGTCGGTGTCCACTTCGGCGGGAACCGTCTTGCTCCATTCGTCTATGGCGCGCTGCCAGTGCGTGGTAGCCAACTTGAGGTGGCCGGTCTTCTGATACAGGTCGCCCAAGTGCGCCTGCACCGTGGGATCGCTGCCGATCTTTTCGGAGGCGCGACGCAGGTTTTCTTCCGCCAATTCGTAATTGCCCAAACGGTAATACGCCCAGCCAAGCGAATCGAGATACGCTCCATTTTGCGGATCGAGCGCAACCGCGCGGCGAATGTAACCCAGTGCCTCTTCGAGTCGCGTGCCGCGGTCCGCCAGCATGTAGCCCAGGTAATTCAGCGCCTGTGCGTTCTTCGGATCGTCAGCGATGACCTTGTGGAACGACTCCTCCGCCAATTCGTATTTCTTCTGACGCTCATAGATGGAGCCCGCGACAAACGTAACGTAGTCCTTGTCCTCCTGCTTGTTGGACAGCTCCATCGCCTTGTTGATGTTGGCTTCCGCCTGCGGCCAGTCCTTGGTGCGGCTGTACATCTGGGCCAGCGTAATGTAAACCTCGCGGTCTTCAGAGCTGCCTTTCAGCATCGCCTTGACCTGCTCGATCGCCGGGCCCGCATTCCCCAGGTCCGCGCGTTGCGACGCAGCTACCATCTGCAACTGACGGTCGTTGGGATACTTCTTCGCAGCCTCCTCGGCGGTCGTGGTGGCCAACTGCCACTGCTTCTGGTCGCGATAGGTCTCGATGATCTGTTGGTAGCCGCGAACGGCGTTTTCATCGCCCAAATCGAACATCCGGCGGAAAGTATCGATGGCCAACTGCGGCTTGTTAGCTTCGCGATAAACCGTGCCCAACCTCTCCATGAAAATCGCCCGGTTGTTCTTCTCAGAGGTGTCGTACTTACCGTTGGCGTGTTCGGTCTTCTGCAGCAACTGAGTGAGGATCGCAATGGAGTCGTCGTACTTTCCCTGGGCCTCCTCGATCACCGCCATGTTGTATTTCAGCTCGAGTGATTCGGGGACGACGGCAGTGGCTTTCTTCAGGCACTCATGCGCCTCGTCGAGCTTGCCGTTACGGCGATAGATCTCGGCCATGCGCATGTAGGTCTGCGCGTCCGAGGGATCGGCCTCGGCAATAACTTTGTATTGCACCAGGGCCGCGTCGGGCTGGCCATCGTTCAACAGGTTCTGGGCGAGGCCACGAATCGAGTCGAGATTGTCGTGGTCGAGGTCAACCGACTTCTGGTAAGCGTCGATGGCCTTTTTGTAGGCCTTGTTCTGCTCGTAGGTGTAACCCAGCGCGGAATACAGCTTGGCGGAGCGGGCGCCCTCGGGGAATGCGTTCAGCACATCCAAGGCGCGGGAGGTGTCACCCTCTTCGTTGTAAAGGATCGACAACGCTGTGACCGCTTCTTCCGAATCCGGCTGAATTTTCACTGCGGTCTTGAACTCGTTCTCGGCCTTCACCAGATCGTTATTCAGGCGGTACAGGCGGCCGAGCAGCAGATGGTCTTCCACGCTCTTGGGATCGAGCCTGACGATCTGCTCATATTGCTCGATGGCCAGATGCAGGATTTCCTGCGACTGGGTCCCGGACTGCATGTCGCCCAGCGACCGCAAGTAGATGCGGCCAAGCAGGCGGTGCGCCTCCAGGTTGTTGCCATCGCGCTTGAGGATGTCCTGAGCTTCCAGCACCGCATCTTTGATGCGGCCAGTGCGCGCATACAGCTCGGCGAGCCCCGCATTCAGGTAATCCGAGGTCGGGTCATTGTCAATGGCCAGGCGGTACTCTTCGACTGCCTTGTTGGCATAATCGGCGCGACCGTACATCGAGACCATTTCCTCATAAATATGTGCCATCGCGAAGTGGTAATAGGCGGCAGCCTTGTCGGCGCCCTTTTGTGCGGCTGGACTTGCCGCGACGGGTGCCGCTGCACTTTGGTTCGCCGGGGCCTCAGGCTTATCTTGGGCAAAGGTGCCAATCGAGCAGGCGAACAGGAGTGCCAGGAGAAATGCAGAGGTGCGATTTGGATTCATTCTGATAGGACCAGCCATTACTACGATTGGATGCTTTACCCGTGGGGGGGAATCTTCTTATTTTAGCCGTTTTCGGCTCGGTATGGGAAAAATGAGAGATGGCGCTGCCACTGTTGAATTTTTCCACAACGTCCTTAACACCGTTAATCGTTGGACGTCGCGGTGGGAGAAAGGTTAAATGCTCCTCAGGCTGGATTTTCTGTAAGATTTCGGTTAGAGACCGCTGCGGATTTTGGTAACACGTAATAGCACCGAGGTGCAGGAAGGAGGCTCTGCTCTACTCAAGAATGAAGTCGCCAGTCGGACCACTGCTGCTGGGAATGTCGGGTTCGGCGCTGGTGGTTCTCGCCTTTGGCCCGAAGTTGCCCGAGCGATTGGCTGGGCAAGCCGTCAAATGGCAGGAATCGCCGGACACGACGGAAGCCGTGCGCCAGCAATTGGGAGAGTACTTTGCAGGCGGCCGTCGTAAATTCACGCTTCCGCTCGATCTTCGCGGAACCGATTTCCAAAAGCGATGCTGGAAAGAACTGCTACGGATTCCCTACGGCGAAACCCGCAGTTACGCCGAGGTTGCCCGGGCCGTGGGAAGTCCCAGCGCTTATCGCGCGGTAGGGCAGGCCAACCACTACAATCCCATCGCGATTGTGGTTCCTTGTCATCGCGTCCTTGCGGCCGGCACGGCGTTGGGAGGCTATGGCGGCGGGCTCGCAACCAAGGCGTTCCTGCTGCGGTTGGAGGGAGCGGAATTTCACGATGAAGCGACCGCAGACAGTCAGCAAAGGGCACTGAATTTTACTTAGCCGCTGACTACAATTCCGGAGTTGCTGCCAAGAGAGTTCGCGTGTACTCGTGGAGCGGCGCCGTGGTGATCTGTTCCGTGACACCGATCTCCACAAGCTCACCCTGCTTCATCACCGCGATCCGATTGGCCAGATATCGAACTACTGGCAGGGAGTGCGAGATAAACAGGTAAGTAAGCTGGAATTCCTTTTGCAGCTGACGCAGAAGGTTTACGATCTGCGCGCCCACGCTCACGTCGAGCGCCGATACCGGCTCGTCCGCGACAATAAAGCGTGGTCTGAGCATAAGTGCCCGCGCGATGCCGATTCGCTGACGCTGGCCTCCACTGAACTCGTGGGGATAGCGACGCAGGGCCGACTCATCCAGTCCGACGGCGCGCATCATTTCCGCCGCGCGGAGACGACGAGCACTGCCGGATTCGCTGCCATGTATCACGACGGGTTCACACACGATGGCTTCTACGGTCATGCGGGGGTCGAGTAATCCGAAGGGGTCCTGAAAAATGATCTGCATGTCACGCCTGAGGCTGCGCAGCTCGCCGCCACTCGCCGTCAGCACGTCCTGGCCATCGAAGTGGACCGTACCCGAATCCGGCTCGATCAGCCGCAACAACATCCGCCCCAGGGTGCTCTTACCCGAGCCCGATTCCCCGACGAGCCCGACCGTTTCGCCCGCCTCAATGGTCAGTGACACGTCGTTGACGGCGCGCACCCAGGTTGTCGAGGCGGTCCCAAAAGCGCTCTGGCCCGAGCTGAACGACTTCACGAGATGTTCGGCCTGCACCAGCGGCATGCCGCCGATGGTAACAAATGTCGGATCGTCAGATTTGCTCGTTGGCCGAAAGCCGCGCCAATCAAACTCGAAAGAGATTGTCACATCGGGATTCTTCGTGTTTGGCTGTTCTCACTTGCTCCAAACATGTTGCTGACTTCTCCCAAGGGTTACCCGGTTCCGGTGCCTATTCCAGCAATTTCCATTCGGCCGGGTCCGTGCTGTTTCGGCATTCGTCCAAGTTGCTTGAGGCACAGACCTCGATTGAATACACCGGATGGATTTCCCACAACGATGCGCGTTTGGGATTGGGGCGAGAGCTTGCCGTGCAAATGGAGTGGCTATTGTCGTAGAACAATTGCCCCTTAATCCTGACTGGCTTGCCCAAGCCGTTCAGCATTTGCGGCGTCCAGTTCGTGGGCCGGTAGTGCGGGCTCATCTCGGCAGTCGTACTGTGGCACTCTTCGGTATCGTTGGGGTCCGACATCAAGACGATGTGGATGTCGTTCGGGGGATTGCCGGACATGTTGCAATTGACGGCCTCCCCGCCTGTGGTGTCGGAGTAGTGGGCGTTCTTGATGACAGCCACATAGCTGACATAGTTGCCTTCGCCGAGATTTTCGACGTCCTTGCGGTCGACGAGCGCCTTCGGAATACCAGTGCTTTGCGTCTGCAGGTCGAGCAACTTCTGATACGTAAGCGTGTCCGGATCATGCGTGGGAACGCAGAAATTGTTCTTAGCTGTGCTTTCCCCCTGCTTGGCCGGATCGGTGCTTCCCCCCTGAATTCCGCAATGATCATCGCTGGCGGGATTGCGAACACCATTGAAGGGCAGCGTGCAGACAGGGAAGAACTTTCCGGGCTGTTGCATCACCGAGGCGGTAGGAGGAGCACCCGGACCCGGGGGAGTGGGTTTTCCGCCGGGCAACATCGCGCCGCCGACCAAGGCGATCGCCAGCGGGATCATGGGAGCGACCGTCCGTACGACGCTGGTTCGGGACTTCGTCGTAGTCGCTTTCGCCGAAGCAGTCGCGGGCGATTTGCGCACAACGGTCCTGGTGACGGTTGTGGTTGCTTGAGTGGTCGTCGTACTGGTCTTCTTTGGCGGCATGGCTAAGCCTCATCTCGAGCTGGTGGTCGGCGCATGATCTAGACACCCCACAGGAGCAAGTCCCGCCTACGCTAACTTTGACTTCCCGTCGCTTGATCGGCGGCCTGCTGGGCCACTGCCGCATTTTCGGCCGTCTGTTGCACGGCTTGCTGCGCCACGGCGGCATGCACCGCCATCTGACTGACGGCCGCCTGGGTGACTGCCGCCGCCTGCTCCGCTGCCGCCGCATGCATACCCGCCTCGTCGGCTGCCGCTGCCGCATCGGCTGCATCCTCGCCGCCGTCTTGCGGCGTCAGAGTCTGAGGCTGGCTATACGAGATGCCCTTCCCGACCGCGTACGTACTGGCGCTGATTCCCAGGAGCGTCAGCACGCCGTTCGGAATGTCCGGGAATCCCGTCGTGCTCACCCGCAATTCGATCAATTCGTAAAGGCCGATCGCGATGACGAAGGTGAAGATCAGCAACTGGAAGCGCGACATGCTGGCTTGACCGTTGGATTCGCTAATTAAGGCCGACAGGTCGATTTTGCCCTGCCATATCCAAACGATAATGGTGCCGCCCAACAAGCCGACAAATGCGCACAGCACAAACCCAAATACCTGCCCTAGCAGATTCATGACGATCCTCCTAAGCCCCGCTTCTTAAGGTTGAAAAATGTCCACGCTTTTCCGGCGGCGTAGATCCCGCTGCTCCCGCCAAACAAATAGATCATGTGAGGACTGACGTCGGGCATAGTGCCGGTGGTGTTGCTGGCTATCTGGCCCAGATAAGTCGCACTTGCGGCGATCGTCGCCAACAGCAACTGGACCCTCACCGGACTCACAAACGCTGTCCCGTCCTTGTTCGTAATCAAGCCTTCTGTGTTGATCTGGCGCGTCGCAATCTTGAACAAAACGACGGCACCCAGTGCGAACAGAAAGCCCATTGCCTCGAAATGGAGAATGCGGTTCAGCAACATAAACGTCTCGTTGAAATCGTGCCGCAAGTTACCACACTCGCGAGTTGCACACAACAACTATCTGAAAGCAAAGCAGTTCCGCCGCGTTGGATGCCACGAACGTGGCGTGACGGATTAGGACAAATGCCAAAGCGACCACCGATTAGGGAGAGTCGCCGGTTGGGCCATGCGCCCACCCCCACGGTGATTTTTCGTTCTGGGGAGTTGCCGGGCGGGGCAACCGCCAAGGGGTTTCTACTTCTTGGTTTCTCCCTTCAATTCCGTCTGCACCAGGTGAAACTCGGAGGGGCCTACGTTTTCTACCGCGTGCGTCCCGGGCTCGCGCCAGACGGCCGTACCAGCTTTGGCCTCAGCCTCCCGGCTTGTCCCATCCGGAAGGGTGAACTTGATCTTGGTATCCGTGACGTAATAGACAACGCTAGCCGGATGCGAATGCATCGCGACCTTCTGTCCGGGTTGCACATGAACGTCGAGTACGCGGACCTGGGCATTATCCAGTATCACTTTGTGGGTCTCAGACCCACCGGAAACCGTGACCACGTCTTGCGTGAGGGCGGTTGACCAGGCAAGACACAAAAGACAGACTAGATACAACAGACGACGCATATCTACCTCCTCAACGTCGAATTGGACGAGGGCGGTATATTCATCTGCAACTCGCGTGATGTCAAGCGGAATGTCTTGTTCCCTTCAAGAGCGGCAGGACTTTGCGTTATCGAGTGGGGTTCGGGTGGCCGCAACACTCATCGAACGCAATGTCCGATAATGCGAAAAATGCGCAATAATCTTTTAGTGCGCTCTTGTGTTTTCAATGGGTTAGGCTGAAATTGTTCGCAAGAGATTGATAAATAGGGTAGTTATACGTATCCATGTCTGCCCGTGGGAGTTAGGGGGCACGGTTTTCGCCGGATGTTCGCTGCTTCCGGCAGCGAGGGAATCGTTCCGAACCACAGGCCCAGACCAGGCGCAGGTTTTCAGAGACCGCTCGCGGCCGCACGATGGGTGCGGCGAAGGGCAGGGACACCAATCCCTTCCCCTGTTGGATGTGTAACGCGGCCGAGGTTGGGAGCGCCAGAGAAATCAGCAGCCGGGAAAACTAAAGTAACCAAGGCTCCGTAAAAGATGTACCCGCGCGGTGGTTCTATTGTTGGCGCTTCGCCTACGGCTGCGCGCCTGCCTTCGGCAGAATGGAATTGATCTATTTTAGGACTTACCCCGGGTTCCGCTTCCTACGGTCGCTCCACCCGGGGCTACGATTGTGCCGCCCTGCGGGCTGGACTGTTGAGGCCCAGGTTATCGCCCAAAAGCGGGGCGCGAACCCTTCGACAGGCTCAGGGCAGGCTCTGGGGCACCAGGCCGTCCGGCCATCCGCCCACCGGCCCGGTGTTCAGGACATGTGGCAGAGTTCGCCGGGATATTGGACGATGCTGGTGGAGTTCTTATGGTTGTGCCACCAAGCGAGCCAGAGGTTCTCGAGCTGAATCGGGGTGGGGCTGCGGGCACCGGGTTTGGTGACGGAATGGCCGGTGAGTTCCGTCAGCGAGGTAGCGGCGTGGGCGCGGATTTCGGGGTCCTTGTCGCGCAGGGCGGTGATGATGGCATCAACGGCATCTGGGGAGTTGGTGATGCGCAGGGCGCGAATGGCCCACCAGCGCTGTTTTTGCACTGGACTCTGGAGCTGTACCTGGAGCAGGGAGACGACGCTGCCCTTCCCGAGTTTCGCGATGGCCGTCATGGCGTAGAGACCTTCGCAGGTGTTAGCGCGGGGGACATAAGGCTCCAGAAACGGAACATAGGTTGCGTCGCCGGAGTTGCCGAGGGAATCGATAGCGTGGCAGCGGGCGCTCTGCTCGTCGTCATTGCCTTCAATCTTGCGGGTGTTGATGACCTCGGCGAGGACCTGACGCGCTTCCGGGGTGTTCATGCGCCCGAGGCCGCCGACAGCGTGCTCAACGTTAAACGGATCGGGATCGCGGGCGAGGCGCAGGGCCTCGTCGTAGAAATAATCAGGGGCGGTGGTAGCGAGCACGTCGAGCGCGTCGTGACGCACGAGGGGATCGGGGCTCTGCAGGTCGGCGTGGAATTTCTGCAACGTTTGTTCGACATGGGCCGGATCGGCCGGCACGACCTTCAACGTCATCTTCGAGGAAACTGGCAGCGATTGGATGCCGCGCTTCAGGGTGCTGTATCGGACGGGTCGCGAGATGCTGACCTGGTAGGTACCCTCGCGAGTTACGTGATACCAGAAGTCGAGCGGCCATTCCGCGGTGTAGGTTTCTCCAGCAGGAAGCTCCACGGTGTCGTCGGAGCAGATGGGATCCCAGGAAACTCCGCAGGCGAGGTGGCCGGTCATGGAGAAGGTGAACGCGTCGGAGCATCCCCCCGGGGCTTTGGGGAACAGATACATACTGTCGGGCGCGGAATTTTTGATTTCCATGGTGAACATGAGAGGCTCGCCGATGGAGTAGGTCTCTTGGTTGAGATAGAAGCGCGCGGTGACCTGGGCGGAGGCGGTGATCGCCAAGCAGACGGTAAATAGAACAACCGCTCTGAGCGCACGCATAAGTGGGGGGTACTGTAGCGCGAACTGAGGAGAAAGTACAGGAGAAGGTTACACAGCGCGCTAGGACTGGTGGGAGTGGAAAACCCGCCAACAGTTGTCAGTCGTCGGTGGTCAGTTGTCAGTGAAAGTCAAAAGACCCACCTGGGCCAAAATCGGGCAGAAGGGGCAGCCAGCCGTCGGGTTGGGTGTATCTTCTCTCGAGGAGGTGAGCGTGGGGGAACCCGCAAATTTTTTTGGCCCGCCGACACCTGTGTTTCGCGTGGCGGATGTGGATGCGAGCGTCGCGTATTACACGCAGGCGCTGGGGTTCGAAGTGCGATTTCGATGGAGCGAAGACTTTGCCAATGTGGTACGCGGGCATTGTTCGATCTTTCTGACCACCGACAACCAGAGCCAGGGGCGCGTGTGGGTGTGGATTGGGGTGCAGGATGTGCGCGCGCTTCACGCGCAATTTGAGGCGGCGGGCGCGAAGATTCGGAACCCTCCGAACAACTTTGAGTGGGGGCTGGAGATGCAGGTGGAAGACCTGGACGGGAACGTGTTGCGCATCGGGTCAGACCGCGAGAAGGACCAGCCACTCGGGGTGTGGAAGGACGGGGACGGTGTCCGCTGGCGGCATCTGGGGAGCCAGAGGTATGAGCGGGTGGAGTAAGGTTGGGCGCGGACACAGTCATGGTTTGGGAAATGAAAATTCCACTCACGCTCACAGGCGCTCGCTTGAAATGGGGCACCCGACCGATGGTCGTCAGTTGCCGGTGATCAGTTGTCGGTGAAAGTCAAAAGACCCACACAAGCAAAATCGGCTTGTGTGGGGCACCCGGCTTTAGACAATTTCGAATCCCAGGTTAGCGCCGAAAAGCGCAGCGCGAACCTGGGGCACCCGGCAGGGCCACCTGTCCGACGACCCGACTAATACGCGACGCCCGGCCCGTTCTGAGAAGGCGCTCCTGCTCCGCCAATCATCGTGTAGATGGACCGGCCGTAGAAGAACGGCAGGCCGAAATCGAAGACCAAAGGGGATAGAGGCCAATTTCCACCGAGAGTCGGGATGGCGTAATTGCCGGGTGTCCCGAAGAGTTGGTCAGCGTTGCCTACCGAAAACGTTGCAGGCGCGGTTGTGAGGGAGACGCCTTTGTTGATGACGCTAAAGTTCTGCGAGGCCAGCGGACAATACCACTCGCTCTTGTCGCTGCAGGCAGGCATCTGGGTCCCTAATGTTTGGGAGTTCAAGAAGAAAAATCCATTGGAACCGCTGTCGAGGAAGCTACCCGGGTAGTCAACATTCTGGTAGTTCGTCGTAATGTCGCCATTCGGGTCGCCAGCCAGCAGCGTGGCACTACCGAGCTGGTTGTTGGGCTGGCTGTTAATCCCGAAAATAAGTGAACCCTGTAGTGGGCCGTTGGTGGCGGGCGTAGGCAATTGGAGCACGGTTCCCAGATAGTCCGAAACAAAAGCAGAGACGGGATTCGAGACCTGGAAAAACGCGTTGGTGGTGGCGCAACCGGAGGCGCTGCACGTGTAGTAAATGTAAGGAAGATTGAAAGAGTCGAAGCACCATTGGCCGCAGTCGTCGGCAAATGGTCCGATACCGAGGATGCCATTGGCGCCCAATACCGGCAAAGTGCCGATACCCACCCCCGAGCTGATACAGGTAGAAGGTACGGCGGGCTGTCCCGGTTGCCCAACGATTTGCATCTCAATGTTGGACGCCTGCTCGCCCGTGCCATCCGGGAGGGTCAGGACGTCTGCGGTCACGACCGGGCCCCAAAGATATCCGCTGACGAACGGGGCGCATTCGACCAGGTTGGTGCCGTCGGACTGGCTGATGTACGCCGGCAGCGGGAGGGTGAGCTCGCCGCCGGCAGGACCCGCTGCGAGCAATCGCAAGCCGACGGACCCGGTGTCGACCAGGATGTGATCGATGGTCTGGCAGTTGGAGGTTCCGGGCACACAGACGGTAACGGAGGTGAATGCCCCGTTGATGTAGGGCGAGGTGGCAGCATTGGGGCCACCGTCGACGACGACCGGCACGACGTTGTTAGCGGTGGTGGTCGAGGGAGTCACGTTAACGGCGAAGGTTCCGGACACAGTCTGGTCTTGCACCGATAGTGCGGTGATGGTCTCGACATAGGTGTTGCCATTGTTGTAGGCCCGCTGGGGGACGTATAGACCAGAAGGCGACACAGACTCGGGTGACCCTCTCCACTCCACAGCGGAGCTGTAGCCGCCGGAGCCGGTAACGACGGCAGTGCATGCGGTGTCTTGGCCGGGGCTGAGTGTGCTCTTGGTGCAGGAGGGGGTGACGGAGGTAATGGTGCCCGGTGAATGCACGTACACCGTGTAGTTACCCACCTTTGTTGGATCCAAGACGGATGTTGCCTGTACATTAACGAAGCCCGCCCCGAGGACCTGAGGTCCTGTAACGACCCCGGTTGGGGAGATGCAATTACAAGGTAAGTTGGTGAGGGGGTAAGGGTAGCCTGCTTGGGTTGCCGACCAAGTTACCGACTGGAAATCAGAATTGACACCGATCACTGCCGCCGTACATTGGGTCTGCTCTCCGGTCCCAATCGGGTTGGGCGAACACGAGACCTGGATGAAGAGGATGGGGCTGGGCGCCGTGACGGCAATCGTGGTTGAGCCGGACTTGGTGGAGTCGAAGGCTGAAGTTGCGGTAATTGTGACTTGGGTGGTGGCGGTCACGGATGGCGCGGTGTATGCGCCGGCCTGGGTAATGGTGCCGGCAGAGGCGGACCAAGTGACCGCCGATGAATAGCTGCCAGTTCCCGTCACGGTGGCCGAACATGTGGCCGTGAGACCCGACAGGACTGAGTTCGGACTGCAAGTTGCCGTCACCGACGTGATGGTTGAGTTGGAATTGCCGCCGCCACCGCCGGTGGCCCCGCCGTTGTTGCTTCCCCCGCCGCAGGCGACAAACCAGAGCACGCTGCTGATACAGACCGCGAGGATTAGTCGTCGCACGATTCGGCTCCTTTTAGCGAATATCGTTTGGATCCATGTTGGAGGGGAGAAGCTGAGGGACATAGGCGCGGCCGTGAATCGCCCGCATGTGCCCGACTTGCTCGAAGACCAGCCCGGGCGTATTCAGCAGAATGGGTCCTCGGCGTTGATGCTCCCGCTGCGCCGTGGCGGCCTGCTGAAAGGGCCCGAAATAAGCTCCCAGCAGCGATTGCAAGTCGAGGCCGCCGGGCCCGCTCCAGGAAACGGCAAACACCGAGCCTCCCGGGGAGACGAACTCACGCACCGCATATCCCCCGGGTGTCTGGATCTCGTGCAGAACATACGGAGTCGCAGACACGACACGATGCGTACCCTTCATACGTGCCGCGTCGCGCTGGATGGATTGTTCGTTGTCGCCGAGCGCTGCCCACGATGGACAGGTGAGAGCTAGTAAAAGGAGCGTCAGCAGGATGGAAGGTTTGCTAGCAACTAGAGCTAAAGAGTTTTCGGAGTGCCTATCCGTTCCTGGTTCTTTCACGTAGTGCCTCGATGTACGGCCACGGGGTCGCCATGCGGTTAGTATCCACGACCAGCACGGCCTCGCTCCGTGACGGCAATCACAGTGCGTGGGTCAACGAAGTCCTCGCAGAGAAGCACTACAGCGGTATATTCCCGTGCTTCTTCGGCGGGTTCTTGTCCCGCTTGTTTTCCAGCATTTCGAGAGCCTGGATCAGCTTGCGGCGCGTATCTCTCGGGCGGATTACTGCGTCGAGGTATCCGCGCTCGGCTGCTACGTAGGGATTGGCGAAGCGGTCGCGAAATTCTTCGATCTTGGCGGCGCGATCGGCTTCGGAGTTTTCTGACTTCTCCAGCTCACGCCGGTACACGATGTTGACCGCGCCTTCGGGACCCATGACCGCGATTTCGGCGGTCGGCCAGGCGTAGTTCACGTCGGTGCGAATGTGCTTGGAGGCCATGACGCAATAGGCTCCGCCGTAGGCTTTGCGCGTGATCACGGTGATCTTGGGCACGGTCGCCTCGGAGAAGGCGTAGAGCAATTTCGCGCCGTGGGTGATGATGCCGCCGTACTCCTGCTGGGTGCCGGGGAGGAAGCCGGGGACGTCTTCGAAGGTGATCAGCGGAATGTTGAAGCAGTCGCAGAAACGCACGAAGCGCGCGCCCTTGATGCTGGCGCTGATGTCGAGCACTCCGGCGAGGAAGTTTGGCTGGTTGGCCACGATGCCGACGGGCTTGCCGTTGAGGCGGGCGAATCCGATGACGATGTTGCGGGCGTAATACTCCTGCACCTCGAAGAAGTAGCTGTCATCGACGACGCGGTGGATGACGTCCTTAATGTCGTAAGGAATGTTCGACTCCGCCGGAACCAGCGTATCGAGCGCGTCGTCGGAGCGATCAATGGGATCGGTGCAGGCTTTGCGCGGCGGCTCTTCGAGATTGTTCGACGGAATGAAGCTGAGCAACTCTCGCACCATGCTGAGACACTCGGCGTCGTCGTGCGCCAGGAAGTGGGCCACGCCCGACTTCTCGTTGTGGGTCATGGCGCCGCCGAGTTCTTCCTTGGTGACCTCCTCATGCGTGACCGACTTGATGACTTCCGGGCCGGTAATAAACATGTAGGAAGTCTTATCGACCATCAGAATGAAGTCGGTCATGGCGGGCGAGTACACCGCTCCACCAGCGCAGGGGCCCATGATGGCGGAGATTTGCGGCACCACTCCTGATGAAAGAACGTTGCGCAGGAAAATGTCAGCGTAACCGGCGAGCGACTTCACGCCTTCCTGAATGCGCGCGCCTCCGGAATCGTTCAGGCCAATGACGGGCGCGCCGACGCGCATGGCCATGTCCATCATCTTGACGATCTTGGCGGCGTTGGTCTCGGAGAGCGAGCCGCCGAACACGGTGAAGTCCTGAGCGAAGACGAAGACGAGGCGGCCTTCGATGCGGCCGTAGCCGGTGAGGAATCCGTCACCGTAATAGGTCTGCTCTTCCATGCCGAAGTCGGTGCAGCGGTGCGTGACCAGCTTGTCGGTTTCTTCGAAGGTGCCTTCGTCGAGGAGAAATTCAATGCGCTCGCGGGCGGACATCTTGCCCTGCTTGTGTTCGCGGGCGCGACGATCTTCTCCGCCTCCGGCTTCGGCGAGGGTGTCGCGACGCTTCAGTTCGGCTAGCTTCTGCTCAAGATTCATGCGAGGGATTATAAACAGCGGGGTGTTTGGGGGAATGTGACGGGTGAACATGGGGCTCGGGCTGAAGCCCTCGCGGACATCTGTCGTCCCCGCCGGGACTCGGGTTTCTGATCTTGCCCACCCACCGTTAAAAACGGTGGGCTAAGATATGCCGTCCCTGCCGGGATTGGAGTGTCGCTGTGCTGCATTCCTTTGGTGGAAGAGGGCGAAGAGCAGATCCCTCGGAGGCTAAAGCCTCCTCGTGATGACAAAATTAGCGGGCTCAACGGTACGGTTGAAGCCGCACTCCTTCGAAACAAGTCGACAGTCGAGTTCTTCGGTGGGCTGCGAAGCCGTGCCCTTTCAGAGCTCTGCCACCATCACGCGAAGTGCTCCCAGCCGCCGGCCTGCAAGGGATGGAATTTGCCGTCGGGGGACTGCAGCTTGATCTGGCGGACGCGCGTGATCTCGCCGATCCGAGTGATCGTTGTGCCTGCAATCTGGCGAGGGATGCGACGGTTGGGCGGAGCAGTGAAGAGCAGTTCGTAGTCCTCGCCGCCGTGCAAGGAGAATTGCAGATCGTCGTCGCCGTTTACGGATGGGAGCGCGGCGGAATCGATGATGGCTCCGACGCCGCTTTCGTCGCAGATATGACGCAGGTCGGTGGAAAGGCCGTCGCTGGTGTCGATCATGGCGGACGCGAGTTTCTTTTCGCGCAGGTATTGGCCGACGGCGATACGCGGGTCCGGATAAAAGTGGCGAGGATGCGCGGACGGACGAGGCTTCTTGCCGCTGCGGAGTTCTTGAAGTGTCGCGACCGAGGCGCCAAGTGTTCCGCTCACATAGATGATGTCGCCCACGCTTGCTCCGGAGCGCAAGATCGCCTTGCCGGTAGGTACGGCGCCAACCACTATGACGTCGGCTAGTATTCCAGCCGGAGACTGCGCCGTGTCACCGCCGGCGAGGGTGACGGAATAGCGCTGCGCCAGCTTCAAGAATCCTGCCAGGAATTCATCGACCCAGCGCTGCGGCAGCGTGGAGGGAAGCGCGAGCGAAAGAAACGCGGCGCGCGGAATGCCTCCCATGGCAGCGATGTCGCTCAGTCCGCGGGCGAGGCAGCGGTGACCGACGGAGTCCGCAGGATGCCACATGCGGCGAAAGTGAACATCTTCCAGCGTGAAGTCGGTGGTGACCAGCACTTGATGTCCGCGAGGAATGTCGAGGACGGCGCAGTCGTCGCCAATGCCGATGGCGGCTTTGCCGCGGCCTTTGGCTGCAGCGCGCCGAATTCGCTGGATGAGTTCGAGTTCTTTCGCGGGCATCGTCGTCCTTCCACACTTCGCCATGGTGCGCAAAAAGCGCCAGCCCACTATATCGTCTGGAGCTCGAGTTTGCAGAATCTGTGCCGGAAGTGGGCGACAGTCTCAGCTAGTTTCGAAATTGCTGAACTAGCGGGACTTGACAGGATCACCTTCGCAGCCTATGCCACTTTAGCGGGGCAAAGGTGACGGAGAGCGTTGACTTTGGGTTCATCGCTCTGTTACGGTTTGGTGTCTTCTAATAATTGAAGCAGGCTCCCGGGTCGGAAACGCCGCAAGTTCGTCCCGGGTGGAGGGTCGATCACCTCATGGCTCTCCTGGGATCCCGGAAGTAAGAAGTTCGGGCTAGCTAAATAAAAACGCTCCGGAAATTCATATTCTGTAGCAACCACCGCCGGAACGATTTTGAACTGAGGGTTATAGTATTGCGCAAACGCTTTTATATTCTTTTCGTAGCTCGCGACGCTGAAGGACAGCTACGAAAGATCCCCATTCCGCTTCATTACCTGTACGTCTTTCTGGCCGGGGCCTTGATCGGTATGACCACCATCACGGGCATGGCCGGGTCGTACGCGCGCATGCTGTTCAAGGTGGCGAGCTTCAATCAGCTCCGCACCGAGAAGAAGGCGCTGCAGTCGCGCTATTCACAGCTCGAGCAGGTCTCCCATGAGAAGGACATTCAGGTGGCTTCGCTGGGTTCGATAGCCAACGAAATATCCGTCATTTATGGGCTCAAGCCGAACGCAAAACTGCTTGCCCAGAACGACCAGCCGCTCAAACCGGAACAAGTCACCGATGCTATCAATGGACTTTACGCGCTGCGCAGTTCGGCGATGACGGGGGCCACGACGGCCGGACTGGGTATGGGATCAACGCGGCAAGCATCCTTGTCCGAATGGGTGGCAGTCACCACAGCGCCTACCTTGTGGCCGGTCATGGGACCGATCACCGGCGCATTCGGCGAGCGTTCTGACCCGTTCAACGGCGAGGGAGCGTTCCATGCGGGTGTCGATATTTCCTGCCACTATGGCCAGCCGATCATGGCTCCGGCCGATGGAGTGGTGACGTATGCCGGGTTCTATAGCGGTTACGGCCGGATGATCGTAGTCGATCACGGAAACGGCATCTCAACGCGCTACGGACATCTTTCAGGATTCGCAGTTACGGATGGTCAGACTCTACGCAAGGGACAGGTAATCGGCTACGTTGGGATGAGCGGACGCAGCACGGGAGCGCACCTGCACTACGAAGTACGCATTCACGACACGCCGGTCAATCCGCACAAATACCTGCGCACTGAAGTTGGCACTGCCTTCGGCGGAGGCAGCTAGAGATACTCTGATTGATGTTGTAGTCGAAACGCCGGGGCTAAAGCCCCAGAGCGTGTACAACCGGTCAGCCGCTGGCCTAAAGGCCAGCTCTTCCACTTGGTCCGCATATTCAGAGTTCCCCTAAATCATCTCGATTTTTTAGGCTTGGTAGAAGCCGCTGGAGCAGTTGATTCCGGCGGCTTTGCCGCGTCTGCGCCAAAATCAACCGGCGCATCGCTGACGATCTTCTTAAAGAATGCGAAGGGAACGCTGGCGGTCAACACGGCTTCGTCTTTGTCCTGGCGAACCTCGAAGCTATCGAAGGCTTTTTTGACGTCGGGGTCGGGGCCGCCGCCATCCATGGAGATGTCGAGCGTCCTGAACAGCGCAAGGAACGTAGCCACGCGATCGGTAAAGGTGCGCGCCTCATTTTCGTTTTTGGTGATGACCTGGGCGCGCAAATGAACGTCGTTCAGAGGCCGGGCGGAAGCAATCACCACGCTACCGCGCGGAAGCAGGCTGCTCCACGATCCGGGGAGCAACAACTCGCTGCGGTCCTGTGCCGCAGTGTTTGCAGGAATGCGGGCAATAGTCCACACCACGCTGCCAAGGGGAACGCGGGTGTAGTAGTCATGCACCAATTCGGGTCCGGCGAAGGGCAGCGCAGCTTGTTTGTAGCGGTCCACCATGCCGTGAATCGCGTCGGTGCCGTCGGTATTTGAGGCGGCTGCAGTGTCCAGGCCAAGCAGTACAACGCGAAGGGTACGGCCCTGCAGCGGGATGATGAAAATGTCGAAATCGTTGTAGCGCTCGACGCTCTGCGAGAGCTTGCGGAGATACTGACTGACGCGCTGGTGGTCGAACTGTCCCTGCAGGATCTCGCTGTAGCGCGTTTCGGCAGCGCGGTTTCCCGGGGTGTTGCCGTAGTGAATCGCCAGGGCGGCGCGCTTGAGATCGCGTTCAAATTCGAAGCCGGACTGACGGACGAACTCTTCGTATTCCGGCTCACGATTACTGGGTGGCTTCTTGCCCAGATCGGTAAGCAGACGAACCGGCTCAAGATTGACGTAGAGGATGGCATCCGCGTTAGGCAGCAGGCGGGCGGCATCAGGTGCGGCGCGCTTGCGCAGCAGCAGGGCGGCAACGATGGCGCCGAGAACGAGAATGACGGCGAGCGCGATCCAGAGGTTACGCCTGCGATTTCGCATGGATGAGACACGATCATACGGGAAACGGCGGCGGATTGGTCAACAAGGAGGAAATTGGGTAGAATGAAAAAGACCGCTTTACAGCGCCTGCCGATGGCGGGCGTACTCAGCAGAATCCCCAGCCACCGGGCCCGCGGGAGTGGCGAGTTGCGGGTCGCCGTTACTTGCAAAATCGAATGGTTTGAGCGTTTTACGCTGATTGGAAGTCAGGTTGCAAGGGCAAAGTCCTTGTGTTAGCCTTAATGTTTGTGCCAGCGGGCAGGGAGAACTATGCTTGATTGGGGCACGTGCCATTATTCAGGTAGCACGCTGGCGTAGCTCAGCTGGTAGAGCATCTGATTTGTAATCAGAGGGTCGGGGGTTCAAATCCCTTCGCCAGCTCCAGATTGAAGACCCTGAGCGCGCCGCGAGGCGTAGCAACAGAAGCAAGCCAAGCAGGACGCAGAGCTCTCCGAGAGAACTGAACCCAGCAGCAGCTTCCGAGAACAAATTTCGCGCGAAGGCAGCAGCGCGCGTCGGATGCGGAGTTTTGCCGGAAGATTTGCGGGCGCTTGGATGGCTCTTTGATAGCAAGGTTTGGCGATTCCGGCGGGCGGTAATGCTCGGCAGGACGTGCACAGGTGGCCGAGTGGTTAATGGCAGCAGACTGTAAATCTGCCGCTCCTAGCGGGCTACGGAGGTTCGAATCCTCCCCTGTGCACCAGGATTCTGAATGAAGAAGGTCTGGGTGGCCATGGGTGCGTTCGCCGTGCTGATGGTTCTGACGTTGATCACGATCGACGATCAGAAATTCCGGCTAGCGGCGCTGGCGGTACTGGCGATGTTTGCGGTCCGCACCTGGACCCACAGCAGGAAACAGCAGCACGAGCAGGAAAGCAGTCGCGGTCTGGGCGAGAGCGACGACGAGTGATCGCAGGGCGTCAAGCAGGGCGGGAGTAACTCAGTGGTAGAGTCACAGCCTTCCAAGCTGTTGGTCGCGGGTTCGATTCCCGTCTCCCGCTCCAGAGTTTCGCAGTGGTAAGTGTTGTGCAAGCTGATGTAGCTCAGTTGGTAGAGCACTCCCTTGGTAAGGGAGAGGTCATCGGTTCAATCCCGATCATCAGCTCCAGAAATTTGAAGTAAGGGAATGGCGAGCCTGAGGGCTTCGCCAGGGTTTGAGTTTAGTGAACGCATTCATGACGCAATCAGAAGCGCGAATTCCGTTTCAGCAACCCGTGCTTGGCGTGGAAAAGCTGGAAGAGTTCACGCAGTTGCAGTCGGCGTTGGATCGAATTTTCGCGGCCGGTTCCGTGGAGAGTTTTCTGCGGCTGCTGCAGCGCAAGGGCGTTCCGATTCGCGACTTCGACCGTGTTCTGAGCGAGAAGCTGTTGGAGCAGGCCGATCAGGTTTTAGCTAAGAGCGGCAAGAGCGCCCGGCAGTGGTATGACGCAGTTTCCGTCGGCGACCAGGCGCAGATTCGAGAGTTTTATCTGACCGCGCTGGAGGCAGTTGATTTGCCTCTGCGAGAGAAGTTCAAGCAACTTTACCGGTACTACTAGGCGGAGTTATGGCGAAAGAAAAATTTGACCGCAGCAAGCCGCACGTAAACGTAGGGACGATCGGGCACATCGATCATGGCAAGACGACGTTGACGGCGGCGATCACCAAGGTGTTGCAGAAGCACAATCCGAAG
>Ga0207926_1000056_pt1 | contig 52673 bp, 37 predicted proteins | sample NGESurdeep072012_8_FD_184454 | JGI IMG/M metagenome (GOLD analysis project Ga0207926, IMG submission 184454) | Arctic peat soil microbial communities from Barrow, Alaska - NGEE Surface sample 210-1 deep-072012 (SPAdes) | ecosystem: Environmental > Terrestrial > Soil > Wetlands > Peat ...
ACGTTTTGCCCGCAGGGTCGAGCACATGAACTGTGTCCCCGAGAGGATCACTGACGATGAGGCGCTGGCGAGAATCCGTGGCGACATGAGTGGGGGCGGACAGCACGCTCGGGCGGCCATAGGCATACGTAACAAACCGATTGCGAAGTTCAGCCACGCGGGCGGGAGACTGCGGCGCGGCTTCGGCGTGTGCGGGCGGTTCAAGATTCTCCACCACCCGCTCATTGGAAAGCAGCATAGACGCGGGAGCAGCACTGTCTGGTTGGCCATGCGCCTGATAGTCCTTAGGCAGAATGCCTTCACCCGGAGAACTTCCAGTTGTGCCAGTGAATTTGGACGTCGTATGAAAAGTGGCATCTGGGCTGAAGACACCCAAATACGTCAACACATGGCTGCTCCAGAGCGGGATGCTGGGAAAAGCGCGCACCGGCTGGAGACCGTGAAGGCCTTGCGTTACGGCAATCGTGGAAGGCGCAGCAACCGGTGAGCCTGAAATGTTTTGGGCGATTCCAAGATCGAGAGACAGTACAACGACCAAGGAACAGACGAGCGTGGTTTTCACGACGCGAAGTAGTTTCATCGAAGGGCGCAGACCCATTGTGTCTCCGTACCGGAGCTGTACTTTGCATGATAGGGCGATTTGGACTGGTTGAGGCATGAGAATATTTCTTCGAACGACAAAATTCCCGTTGCGGGAAAATCGACGGGTGAAAATCCGGGAGCAGAGGTGAAGAAGTTAGCGCACATTGGTCGAACGAGGGAGTTTCCAGACTAACGCTTCGGATCGAGGTCAAGTTGCGGCGAAGGAAACCAGGAGGATCCCAGCGCAGAATGGAAAGCGCACGCGGTGGTGTTGTTCCGCACGCGCAGAATAAATTTGGTTTGCTTGGAATTCACACTGAACGTAGTACGTGGGCCTTCGAGTCCGGCGTGGCAAAAGAAGGCGACGCCTGCGGTGAGAATGACATCACAAAATTACGAGTGCAGTTCAGCGAAGGGCATAAAAGTAGGCCGGAACACTTGTCCCGGCCCGGTTGGAATTTAGCTACAGGCGTCGGTCCGTTCTGCTGGACCACAATTCACCGAATAAACTAAAGAGCAGACTACCGCTTCAACTTGCGACGCAATACTCCCAATCCTGCCAGCAGACCTGAACCCATCAGCACGAGGCTACCAGGTTCTGGCGTGGGAGTTCCCACGAAGCCATCGGTGTTACCGTTGGCGTCGACGTAGAAACCGACGATTTGCCCGAGGTCGTTCAAGCCATTGATCACGGTGGAACCGGGCACGCCCAACGGATCATCGACCGTGGTCCAAACTCCACCCTGGTAAGTGAACCCGTGCATCACGCCCATCGAGTCAGTGTAGTCGCCGACGATTTCACCTTTGTTATTGATGCCAAACGCTTGCGTACCCTGTCCCCCCAAAAAGTCGAGCGTCATCGCCGAGGAACCATTGAACAGATAGCCATGCAATACCCCCGTGGAATCTGCATAGAAGCCGACCACCAGTCCGGCATTGTTGATGCCCACCGCCTGGTTGTTTTGCGTACCTACCGGCAGAAAGCCATCGAGATACGTGAAGGTTGTGCCCGAAACCATGTACGACCTCTGCAGCGTCGCGCCGGCGGGATCAAGAGAGGAATACCCGACCGCCGTGAGGCCGTCATTGACGCCCAGGAGTTGATTGAATGCCGTGCCGGGCGCATCCATCGTGGTGAAAGAGCCTCCGGAGAAGGAGAAGCCGTGAGTAGTTGCTCCCGCGTCGACATAAAACCCGTCGTTCCAGCCGGTGTTGTTAATGCCGATCACCTGGGTTTGAGCGGCACCCGGAAAGTTCTCGGGGGTGTAGGTGTTCGGTAACACCAGCGTAAATCCGTTATTGGCAACCACAGTTCCGTCGCCAAAGTAGCCGGCGATGGTGCTGGAGTTGTTGATTCCCAGCAGTTGCGTGAAAGCTGGGTCACCCGGGCTGATGACCGTCTGAAAGTTGTAGCTTGCAGGGGCTGCCAAAGCCAAAGAAGCCAGAGCCACGCAAAGCATGACTACCAGCAGGGCGCGCAGAAAACTACCTAGCATCTTCGATCCTCCTTGAGTCAAAAGCATGTGGACGATTGCGATCCAAAGGTTAGGCCTGTTTAGTTACCGGGAGCTAGCGCAAATCAGGGGCCGCGGCCAGAGAAACGAGGAGTCTCACTTACGACGAAGGTCGATACTGCGAGGGCTCCGCTCGGTGCAAGAGCAGGAATTGTCGAACCGTCTGAAATTCTCTTCGAGCCCCGAAACAACAAATACACTACTCGCATTGGAGTAGCCTGCGGATCAAAGGATGGAAAAAATGTGCGCTTCAACGCATTGAATGTACGCCACGTTAGTGCTGGTCAGAGTTGAACCTGGACCGCGAGGAATCCATTCTCGAAGCAAGGACAAACTTCGAGAGTCGCCTTCCGCCGCCGACTAGAAGCGATAGACGTAGGAGGTTGCGACCTGGAAGTTCCCCTGGGTGACGATGTACTGAGGCGAGAGTAGGGTTCCGAGTTCGTAAACGTGCGGGTCAGTATGATTGGTGAGGTAACGCACCAGCGTGGTGCCGACATCGAAGCGCAGGGTGGAGTTGCGTTCGGGATAGTATTCGACGATTCCGCCCAGGTCGGCGGCGAAGCGAGTGAGGCTGGCGGTAGAGGTTTCTCCCTGGATGGGGAAGGCTTTCTCGTAATAGATGAAGCCTGGCCGTATCTTGGCGAAAACGCCGAAGTGTTCGAAACGCGCTCCCAGGCGAATGCCAAACAAGCCTTCCATCATGGGCTGGGTGCCCTGCTGTCCAGGGATGAAGTTGAGGTTGCTATCGAATCCGATGCCGCGCGTGAAGTTGTAATCGAAGTTGACGCCAAGTCCTGACAAGTTCTTGCGACACGCGAGCTCGGAGCAGGAGTTGCTGAGCACGGGCAAACTGACGTTGCTGTATTGCGCACCGAACTCCCAGTGATCGACGGGCGGCTGTTCAAGCTGGTGAGCGGATTTCGGGAATTTGGATGCACCGCTCACCATGAAGTTGCTCTCGGGGGTAGGGAGATCCCAGGGATACCTGCCGGAAAAGATAGCGGCAAAACTGCGGCTGGGCTCGAGCGCAGAGCGGAGGACCCTTCCACCAATAATGCGATGATTCACCGCAATGGGACTCACAATGTACTTATCGATCGTGTCTTCGCCCAAGACCCATGCCATGCCAACCAGCGGAGTGACGACAAAGTCGGTCCAGCCGGTATTGTTGTTGGGAGGCTTGGGATACTTGGGGTTGTTCAAGCACCATAAATAGGTGCCACAGTCGGGCACGTAGGTGAAGCCGCCCTGATTTCCGATGTTGGTTTCACTGAGCGGGCCAATCTCAGTTTCGGTCGACCAAGCGGCTGCCCATCCCAGCGCTTTCAGGCGGCTCATCCAGTATCTGCGGTTCTTGCCGATGACGACTTGGCTGTTGGGGCTGTTTTGGAGGAAGACACGCGCGAAAACCGCACCCTCCAGTGGATGGCCGACGTCATTCACGACAAAATCGTCGCCATCACCCCAGCGCTTCATGTTATAGCCGGCGTAGGACGCAAACCAGTCGTGGACGAAAGGCTTGTGGGCGAGGTCCCATCGCATTCCGGGATCAAACGCGGCACGCCAAGCTTCGAAGGTGAAGGTGACGCCGAACGACTGCCAGAACGCGGACTTGAGGTCGAACTTGCCGGAAGGAGTCAGAATCTGAGTGGGGACCACCGGAGAAACCGAAGAGAGGCTGGCGTGGCTCGACGATTCAAGGGCCTTGTCGCTGGGAAGCGGAGCATCGGGAAGAGGGCTTCCGGAAGGCGTTGTTGCGGCGGCAACGTCTGAGTTCAAGCCAGCAAGAGAGCTATCCAGCAATACGGTTGTATCGTTAGCGGCGGCGTCGGGCGCAGGGGATTGTGCCTGTATCGCCGGACAGGAAAAATAAATCAGAGCAACAAAAAGGCACAGAGTCCGCAAAACGAATACACGGAATCGGTGTCTCTCAAATAAACAAGACACAACAAGCTCCCAAAATGTAACTGCCGATAGAGCGTTTCCAAAATGGTAGCCGAAAAACGGGAGAGATGTCCACAAAAACTCTCCCGTGTATAAAAGTACACAACCCGTTTCTGGAGAGCTACTTACCCTCTCCCAGGATCTGGAAAAAGCGGATGATGGACTCGATGCCACGATAGAAATTCGGGATGTGGAATTTCTCGTTCGGGGCATGCAAATTGTCGTCGGGAAGACCCATGCCCATCATGATGCTGGGGATCTTCAGGTCCTTCTCGAACTGAGTGACGATCGGAATCGAGCCGCCGGAGCGAATGTAAACCGTGTCCTTGCCAAATACTTCGTGCATGGCGGCAACCGAGGCGCGGGCAAAGTTGTTGTCGGTGCTGACCACGCAGGCCGGTCCCTTGCTATGCACCTTGATGGTGGTCGAGATGCCCTTGGGCGTGATCTTGGCGATGTAGTCGGTGAACTTCTTGAGGATGTCGTCGGCGTCCTGATTGGGCACCAGGCGCATGGAGACTTTGGCCGAGCCTTTGGCGGGAATCACAGTCTTGGCGCCGGGCGCTTGGAATCCGCCGACGATGCCGTGGACTTCGAGGGTGGGACGGGCCCATGTGCGGTAGAGCACGGAGTATCCGGGTTCGCCAGTGAGCACACTGGATCCGACTTCGGCTTTGCGATACTCCTCTTCGTCGAAAGGCAGGCTGGCCCAGGCTTTGAGCTCGTCGTCGGTGGGCTTCTGCACGTCATCATAGAAGCCGGGGATGAGGACCCTGCCTTCGGCGTCCTTCAACTTGCTCAGGATTTCGACCAAACCGAAGATAGCGTTTGGTGCAGCCCCTCCGTACACACCGGAATGAAGATCGACTTTCGAGCCACGGGCTTCAACTTCGGTGTATAGAAGGCCGCGAAGTCCGACGCAGAGCGTGGGGATCTCGGGCGCGAAGAGTTCGGTGTCGGTGACCAGCGCGAAGTCTGACTTCAGCTTCTCGGAAGTCGCGTTGGCCTTGACGAAAGCTTCGATGCTCTCGCCGCCCACTTCTTCCTCGCCCTCGATCAGAACGCGAACATTGATGGGAAGCTTGCCGCCGCAAGATTGGAACAGCGATTCAAACGCCTTGAGTTGCATCCAGAGCTGGCCTTTGTCGTCGACAGCGCCGCGCGCGTAGACGTTATTGTTGCGCTCGGTAGGCTCGAACGGCGGAGTAAGCCACTCGTCGAGCGGTTCAGCGGGCTGGACGTCGTAGTGCGCATAACACAGCGCGGTAGGCTTTCCGGCGGCATGCAGCCAGTCGGCATAGACCAAGGGGTGACCTGACGTGGTGATGATCTCGACGTGCTCGAAGCCAATACGCTTAAGGTCGGCGGCGACCATTTCGGCGGCCTTCTGGACATCGCCTTTGTGCTCCTCGGCGGTGCTGACGCTGGGGATGCGCAGAAGGTCTTTGAGTTCGTTGAGGAAACGACGCTGGTTTTCGCGAGCGTAGGTAATTGCTGGGGATGACATGGAAAACTCCTTTGGAAAAGAAAGCGGTGAGGCAAACGGAGAAGTATATCGCACGACACGACTCGCCGCTGCCGGTGGTCAATTCGAGGTAAGCGCCCGAAACGCGCCACAGACATGGGGGCAATGTCCGTCAGCGAGCGGTGCCGGCGCGGTTCCTTTCACGATGGTTTAAGATTGGCTCCCGCGCATTCTATGGCTGCTTCCGTTTGACGCGGAATGATGGTAGTTTCAATTCGCCGTCACGAGATTCACCTGATACGGATCGCAGCGAATGGCTGGGATGCGGCGAGCGGGTGCGGCTGGGAACCTCATGGAAGTCAGTAGCAACAACTCGTACGACCTGGTGGTGATTGGTAGCGGTCCGGCCGGGCAGAAGGCGGCCATCTGCGCTGCAAAAATGCGCAAAAGAGTCGCGGTCATTGAGCGCAAGCGCACCATTGGCGGAGTGTGCGTCAATACCGGCACCATCCCCAGCAAGACGTTTCGCGAGGCCGTGCTGTATCTGAGCGGCCTGCAGCAGCGAACCTTCTACGGCCGTGGCTATGCTGTGAAGGACCACATCTCGATGAAGGACCTGGTTTTCCGCTCGGACGCCGTGATGGCGCGCGAGATTGAGGTGATCAAGTCGCAGTTGCGGCGTAACCGAGTGACGGTGCTGGAAGGCGTGGCGCGGTTCATCGCTGATCACAAGGTTGAAGTGGTGAACGACACGGGTTCGACGGTGGTGCATGGTGATCATTTCGTGATCGCGTGCGGGACGCGGCCGGCGCACGACGAGCAGATTCCGATTGACGGCCAGCGGATTTTCGACTCGGACCAGGTGCATGAATTGCAGGAATTGCCGCGCGAGTTGATTGTGGTTGGAGCCGGAATCATCGGGTTGGAGTATGCATCGATGTTCGCGGCGCTGGGCGTGAAGGTGACCTTGCTGGACCAACGTCCCATTGTGCTGGATTTTGCGGATCGCGAGATCGTGGAGAGCTTGTGTTTCCAGTTGCGGCAACTGGGGACGGTGTTTCGGCTTGGTGAAAAAGTGGTCTCGGTGGGTTTCAATCCAGACCGCGATCGAGTCTTCGCGAAGCTGGAAAGCGGAAAAACAGTGCACGGGCAGGCGTTGCTGTACGCAGTGGGGCGGCGCGCCAACAGCGATCAGTTAAACCTGGAGGCGATTGGCTTGCATCCGGACGAGCGCGGCAAGTTGGTGGTGGACGAGAACTACCAGACTTCGGTGCCATACGTGTATGCGGCGGGCGACGTGATTGGATTTCCCGCGTTGGCGAGCACGTCGATGGAGCAGGGCAGGCTGGCGAGTTCGCATATCTTTGGCGTTGCTGCAGCGATCCCCGCGAACCTGATTCCGTATGGCGTCTATACCATCCCGGAAATTTCGATGGTGGGAGCCACGGAAGAGCAACTGACGCGGGACAGGATTCCCTACGAGGTCGGTATCGCGCGTTACGCGGAGCTGGCGAAAGGTCAGATGCTGGGGGACGACCAGGGATTCCTGAAACTGATATTCGATCCGTCCAGCCTGAAGCTGCTGGGAGTACACATTATCGGAGACCGGGCGGCGGAGATCGTGCATATCGGGCAGGTGGTGCTGGCGATGGGAGGCACGATCGAGTATTTCCGCGACGCAGTATTCAACTACCCGACGCTAGCGGAGGCCTTCAAGGTGGCAGCACTGGACGGGCTGAACAAGCTATAGGGCGAGTAGCCAGTAGCCGGTAGAGAGTTGCCAGTTTCGTTGATCCGATCCTTTCGCCAAAAGCGGGCGAAAGGATAGAACCCGGCTGAAGAGGTTGCTGAAAAAGTCAGTCAAGGTGTCATGCGCGGACTAAAGTCCGCGAGGGAAATCAAAAACAAACAACTTACTGGCACGACTGAAGTCGGGCCTGATACGAAGCCGTCAGAAAGAGACTCTTTCCAAGGCCTGTAAAGCCGTTAATAGAACGAGACTCATTGATTGAGCTGAAGCTGCGCCCGTTTAAAGCCAAATCTAGAGACAGGCCCTCACACGCTCAGTGTGAAGCCAGCGCCTGTTCGATGGCCTTCTGGGCCAGTGGGGCCATGATGGCGTAACCCTTGTCGTCGGGGTGCAAGCCGTCTTCCGCGAGATCACTTTTCAGCAGACCTTTGTCATCCACCATCGCGCTGAAGTAGTCGAGATAGACGAAGCCATTCTGCGCGCAATAATTCTTCATCCAGTGATTGAGTTCGAGGATCTGCCCGGGCGAGCGGAGCGGGAAGAACAGCTTTGAGCGCTCGGTGTAGTCGTTGACAGGAGTTACCGAGGAAAATACCACTCGGATGTTGTGGGCGCGCGCCAGTTCGGCCATGGTCGCATAATTGTCTTCGATTTGGGTGAGGGACATGGGGCCGGTATTGCCCGCGATATCGTTGGTGCCGGCCATGATCACCACAACCTTCGGCTGCAGGGCGATCATATCAGGGCGATAGCGGATCAACATCTGGGGAGTGGTTTGTCCGCCAATGCCGCGGTTAATGTAGGGCTTGCCAGGAAAATATTTGGCGAGGTTCCAGATGTCGGTGATGGAGTCTCCCATAAAGACGACGCGGTCTTCGCCGACCGTGGGTGGTCCAAGCTTCGCGTTGGCATCGCGGTAGCGAGCCAGGTTCCCGAAGTCACTCATCCACAGGGGTATCAGGCCCTCACGATATTTTTCCAGATTCTGAATTGCCTTGACGGTGTCTTCAGCAGGTTGCTGTGCGATGACTACGGTGGAAAGCAGCAATAATGCGCCGATGAGGCGGTAAGTTGTGCGCGGCATCTCCAGAACATACCACCGGAGAAGACATATGTCAGCGATACCGATGTACGCGGGGGTGGTGATTTAGAGCACGAGCGCCGGTGCGGAGCGTCCTTGTAAGAAACTAGGCGTCGCGTTTAGCTAGGAGCAACTAAGTTGCGCCACGAGGATTGCATGGAGATCGATGAATTTCGCGAGTCGCTGAAAAGTGCCGCGCCGCCAGAGGGATTAAGCCCTGCTCTGGAAGGGCTATGGTGGGATGCCAAGGGTGATTGGACGAAGTCGCATGAATCGGCCCAGCGCGACGAAGGGCCGGACGGCTGCTGGGTGCACGCTTATCTACATCGCAAGGAAGGCGACATGGCGAACGCGAAGTATTGGTATCGCAGAGCCGACCGGGCGGCGGCGTACGGCGATTTTGACAAAGAATGGGCGGCGATCGTCACATGGCTACTGAGGCATGCAAGCCAGTAGTCCAACACACGCGGTGGTCTGATGAATGAGGCTCGGAGATTCCGCGCTTTTCGAGTTACGCAATGATCGTTCCGAGCCGGGGCCCGCTACTCCTCGTCACGGTTGATTGTGATACCCAAGGGTGGTGCGCATGATCCCTCAGGCAGTTTCGGCAACTGTGAAATGTTGAGCTGTGACTTCAGTTGCGGCAGGTCGTTCTTCTGAATCTCTGCCCACTGTTTAAGCAGTTGCTGTGTCGAGTTCCGCAACACCGGTATCGCCTGCGCCGCCTGATTGGTCGGTGTGGCATCAACATCCTGCAGCACGCTGAACAACTCCATCAGGCTCCCGCGCACACTGGAGAGCGTCGGGGCCTGCTGAGTGCCGCGACGTCGGCGTCCACCAGCGCCGGCGAAGACATCGAGCTTTTGGGAAAATGCATCGAGCTTGGCGGCATCGGCAGAAGAAGGCGACTTGGCTTTTTGGGCTTTCAACTGTGCTCTGAGCTGCTCCACCTGTTCATTGATGGGCTGCAACGCGATGATGTCTTCGTAAACCTGGCGCGAGAGATCGAACTGTTGCTGCAGGCCGGCGACCGGCGTCTTGACCCGGGGATCCATCTCAATGGTCAACTCGTGCGTGAGTCTCTGGCCGTTCGCGGTCAACACGACCTGATATTTACCGGGAACGACCCAGGGCGAAGTCGAGGCCGGGGCGGTGTTTTCGTAAACCGCAGCGATGGGATATTCCGGTTTGATCCCCGGAACGGGTGGATAGTGGAGGTCCCAGAGGAAGCGATGGAAACCCGTTTCGTTCGAGAGCCTCTGCGCCGGCCGCGGCCAATAGGCTGGAATGGAGAGTTCGGGATCGGGCTTCGGCAGGGGATCGTCGCTGGAATAACGGCGCACGAGTTTGCCGGTGCTGTCGAGGATCTCCAGTGTCACCGGACCCGATGCCGTCGATTTCAGGTAGTAGTCGAGCATTGCGCCATCGGGCGGGTTCTGGCCTGCAGGAACATCAGGCGGCAGCGGAGTATCGGTGTTCATGTTCCAACGTACGCGATACGTCAGCTGCGGCTCGAACAGGTAGGCGTTGCTGGCGATGACCTTGTCGTCGAGTTGGCGCAGCGGAGTGATGTCATCGAGAATCCAAAAGCCGCGGCCGTGAGTTCCGATGGCCAGGTCATCGTTCTTGATGGTGAGGTCGCGGACGGACGTGGCCGGCAGGTTGAGCCGCAGTGATTGCCAGTGATCTCCATCATCGAAAGAAGCGTACACGGTGCGTTCGGTGCCAGCGAATAGCAACCCTTTGCGCTTTGGGTCTTCACGCACCGCGTTCACATTTTCGTTGTCAGGAATACCAGCAGTGATCTCTGACCAGGTCTTGCCGGAATCACGCGTCCGCAGAATGTGGGGGCGGAGATCGTCGAGGCGCAGAGTGTTGATGGCTGCGTAAGCAGTGTTGGGGTCAGAGTGACTGGCTTCCAACACAGAAACCTTCTGCCATGCGGTGAGCGATGGGGGAGTGATGTTGTTCCAATTAGCGCCGCCATCGGTGGTGAGCCAGATCAAGCCATCGTCGGTTCCGGCCCAGATACGATTGATGTCGAGGGGCGAGGGTGCAAGCGCGTAAATGACTCCGCGCTGGGTTGGCTTGGCGGAAGGTTCAGAAGCGAAAATGCCAACGCTGGCGGGCACGTCCCAGGTTTTACGGGTAAGGTCAGGACTGATCTGTTTCCAAGTTTGACCGCCATCGCGCGTAGTCCATAGAGTGTTGGCCGCGAAATAAAGGAGATGCGGATCGACGGGCGAAAACATCACTGGCTGGGTGCGCACGACGCGAAAGTCGGGAGTTCGCAGAGCCAGCGGCATGACGTACTGGGCCTGAGCAATGCGGCGGTCGTAGCGGGTGAGCTTGCCGCCGAAAACGATGTCGGGATCGAGCGGGTCAGGCGCGACGTATCCGTATTCTTCGGCTGCGACCGGATGCCAATCACGGAACGTGATCTCGCCATCATTGCCACGGCTGGAGATGCAAACTGAGCCGCTCTCCTGCTGGCCGCTACAGAGACGATACGGGAAGGCGTTGTCGGCGGCGACGCGGTAGATCTGCGCGGTGGGCTGGTTGTACCAGGAGCTCCAGGACTCGCCGCCGTTCACTGAGACGATTGCCCCCTGGTCGCTGGTGATCAGAATGATCTTGGAATCGTTAGGGTTGATCCAGATGTTCTGGTAGTCGTCTCCGCCGGGCGCGCCGCGAAAACCCGTCCAGGTCTTGCCGCCATCTGTGGACTTCCAAGTGACGGTGGACGTCACATAGACGACGTCGGGGTTTTTCGGGTCGAGCATGGGAACCGGCAAGTCGCCGCCGCCGATGCGGCCACGGGGACGCGGGTCGGTGGTTGCGATGTGCCAGGTTGCACCGGCGTCAGAGGACGCGTAGAGGTCGACCGTGTCTTTGGTTGCCACTGAGGCGAAGAGGCGCTTGGGATCGCTCACTCCGATGCTGACGTAAGCTTCAACAATGCCGTCCGGCAGTCCTCCGGCAAGTTGCTTCCAAGTCTGTCCGCTATCGGTGGACTTGAATATTCCACCGTCGGTGCCGTTCCACTCGCCGTTCTCCCACGGACCTTCGCGCGCCTCCCACAATGTGGCGTAAACGACGCTGGGATCGGAGGGATCGATGGTGACTCCAGCGGCGCCGACATTTTCATTTTTCGATAAAACTTTCTCAAGAGTCTTGGCTCCGTCAGTGGAGCGGTAGACGCCACGCTCGGGATTCGGACCATAGGGATGTCCGGCGACAGCGACGAAAATCTTGTTCGCATCACGGGGATCCACCGCCATCTGGGAGATTTGTTGGCCGTCGCGAAGCCCGAGGTGAGCCCAGGTCTTGCCTCCGTCGGTTGACTTGTAAATGCCATCACCGACGGAGAGGTCGGGACGATGCAGTCCTTCACCGCTGCCGACGTAGACAATCTGAGGGTCAGAAGGAGAGACGACAATCGCGCCGATCGATCCCGTGGGTTGCTGATCGAATATCGGCTGCCAGGTTCGGCCGAAATCGGTCGTCTTCCAGACGCCTCCATTGACTGCGCCAACGTAGAACACGTTTGGCTGGCTGGGAACGCCAGCTGCGGCGCGAGTGCGTCCACCACGAAACGGTCCAATATTGCGCCACCGCATTTCGGTGAGCGCCTTGGTGTCGACCTGTTGGGTCTGGGCATGGTTGACGACGGGAACGGCGAAGATCAGAAGGGAAAGAAGAGCGAGTTTCAAGCGCATGGACATCCACATATTGAGATTTGGGCCGGTTGGCGTAGCCACTTCATGCTTCGGCACGGCGAAGTGTAGTCTAATTCAATCTAAATCGCAGGTGTGAGGGAACTCTGAATTGATTTGTTCGAGAGGGTCGCGTTTGCCGCTATTTCTCACCTTCCTCTTCCTTATTGCTGTTTGTCCGCCACTCGTGGCGCAAGGTGTTTCCCCCGAACTGTTCAACGGGTTGCAGTGGCGCTTGATTGGGCCGTTTCGCGGCGGCCGCGTGGTGGCTGTCTCAGGAATTCCAGGAGATGGCGCGACCTACTTCTTTGGATCGGTTGGTGGGGGAGTTTGGAAGACGCCGAACGCCGGAGTGACATGGATCCCGTTGTTCGATGGTCAACCGATCGCTTCCATAGGAGCACTGGCAGTGGCTCCGTCGAATCCGCAGGTGATTTACGCAGGCACAGGCGAATCGGACATCCGCAGCGATCTGTCTTCGGGCGACGGCGTGTACAAGTCAAGCGACGGCGGAAAGACATGGACGCACGTTGGCCTGCGGGACTCGCGGCAGATCAGCCGGATCGTGGTCGATTCGAAGAATGCAGACATTGTTTATGTAGGAGCGCTGGGGCATGCGTATGGTCCGAACCCCGAGCGCGGCGTTTACAAGTCAACGGACGGCGGCAAAACTTGGACGCACGTGCTCGATAAAGGACCGGAGATTGGAGTTAGCGATCTAGCGATAGCGGCAGGGAAACCGGACACGCTGTTTGCAGGCACGTGGCAGGCACATCGGCCGCCCTGGAGCACCTATGGACCGCTCGAGGGGCCAGGTGGAGGTCTGTTTCGGACCACCGATGCGGGTGCGAATTGGACTCAACTCAAAGGCAACGGATTGTCTGACGGAGAGTGGGGTCGCGTGGGAGTCGCAGTTTCCGCGAACGGCCAGCGGGTATATGTGCTGATCGATGCAGGTAAGAAGTCGGGGCTGTATCGCTCCGACGATGGTGGAAATACGTGGGTGCTGGCGAATGCCGACTCGCGCTTAACCAGTCGCGGGTGGTATTTCAACCAGCCGACAATTGATCCTAATAATCCGGACGTGGTGTACGTGCCCAACGTGGCGCTATACCGGTCAGAAGATGGCGGCAAGACCATTAGCATCGTTCGAGGAGCGCCAGGAGGCGACGACTACCACCAACTGTGGATCGATCCAGCGAATTCCTCGCGCATGATTCTAGGGACTGACCAGGGGACGAGCGTCAGTCTGGACCGCGGCCAGACGTGGTCGTCCTGGTACAACCAGCCGATTGGGCAGTTCTATCATGTGACCGCCGACAACAATTTCCCTTATGCGATCTTTGGAGCGCAGCAGGACAGCGGCAGTGCAGGTGTGTTGAGCCGGACGGACCACGGGTTGATAGGAGCAACGGACTGGTTTTTGATTGGCGGCGGCGAGAGCGGATGGATTGTGGTCGATCCCGAGGATCAGAACATCCTCTACGTGACCAGTCCATATGGCGGCGTAGTCCGCTTTGACCGCAGGACGTCGTTGAGCCAGGACATTTCTCCGTGGCCGCTGCAGAATTTCGGGACGGGAATCAACGGGCGAAAGTATCGCGACCCGTGGACGCCGGTACTAGTGATGTCGTCGCCGCCCGAGAAGGGTACGCTGTTTTTCGGCACGCAGTATGTCATGAAGACGACGGACGGAGGATTGCACTGGCAAAAGATCAGTCCTGACCTGACGGGCGCGGTCGCCAATGTAGTGGTAGAAAGGGCCACAACACCAACAACCATCCAGAATGCAAGAGAACGCGGGTTCGGCGTGGTGTATTCCATTGCGCCGTCACCGAAGATGTCCGGTGTGATCTGGGCGGGGAGCGACACGGGACTGGTTCATCTCACGACAGATGGCGGCAAAACGTGGAACGATGTGTCGCCAAAAGATCTGAGCGACTGGAGCAAAGTGACGATGATCGAGGCGTCACACTTCGAACCGGCCGTTGCCTACGTGGCGGTGGACCGGCATCGGTTGGACGATCTGGCGCCCTATCTGTACCGCACGCGCGACTACGGAAAGACCTGGCAGTCGATCACGACGGGACTTGGCGCGACTACGTTTCTGAATGCGATTCGCGAAGATACACAGCAGCCGGGGTTGTTGTTCGCAGGCAGTGAACTCGGAGTGTATGTGTCCTTTGACAATGGCGATCACTGGCAACCGTTGCAGATGAACCTGCCTGCGGCGTCGGTGCGTGACATGACGATTCACGGCGATGACCTAGTCATCGCGACCCATGGGCGGGCGTTCTGGATTCTAGACAACATCACGCCGCTGCGACAGATCAGCGCGCAAGCAGAAACCACGAAACCGCGGCTGTATAAACCAGCGACAGCGGTACGCGTTGATAACGACGTTTTCCTGGGAAGCCCGTTGCCGCCGGAAGAGCCCGCGGCGAAGAATCCGCCGGACGGCGCCATGATCGACTACTACCTGCCGGCCAGAGGTGCGGAGGTGAAACTCGAGATCACGGACGCGGCGGGAAAACTGGTGCGGCGGTACACGAGCGGAGACAAGAAAAAGGAGAAGTTGCCGCCAATGGCGATCGCGACACGATGGCTGTCCAAGCCCGTGATGCTTGAGAGCGGGTCGGGAATGCACCGCTTCCTATGGGACTTGCGATGGAACAGTTCGGGTACGGGCGAAGAATTTGAAGACGAGGGCTACGGAGCGCCAAGAGGGCCTCGCGTGACACCTGGGCGATATCAGGTAATGCTGACGGTTGATGGAGCAACGTTTGGCGAACCATTGCAAGTGATAATGGATCCGCGGTCGAAAGCGACCGCAGCGGAGCTCGAAGCGCAACAAAAGCTGGCCCTGGAAATATTCGGAGAGGTGCGGCGCGGCCGGCAGGCGCTGGCTGAATTACGTGCGACAAGCAGCAGCCTGGGCAAGCTGAAGGAACAACTGAAGGGGCAGTCTCAGCTACTGGTCCAACTCGAAAAACTGGAGACCACCATGGGCGGGATCGCCAAGGGTAGCAAGGCGGACCCGGCGGCGATGGGATTGGAGGCAGCGGTCAATGGCCTGCAGTCGGCGTTGCGGGTGGTCGAAGGAGGTGACCGCACAACGCCGGAGCAGGCCATCGAGGTTTACCGGTTGTCAGACGAGGCAACGAAACTTCGGATAGCGGACTGGAAGAAACTGAAGGCTGGGGATATCGCGGAGTTCAATCGCGCCTTGGCGAAGGCAGGATTGCGCCCGATTGAGATTTCGACGATAGAGAAGTCGGTTGAAATGCCGATGTCGGAGTGAAGGGCCACCTCAGCGAGGATCACGAAATACGTCTAGCTTTAAATGCAGAACAAACGGTAGAATCCATCATCCAAGGAATCTCTATAGGGAGTAGCTCTCATGGACGACATTTTTATGCAAGATTCCTCCACCGATCGCGCTTCGGCGCAACGCCTGCATTTGGGGCCGCTGGAAATCGATGTGATGGAAATGGTGTGGACATTTGGCGCAAGCAATGTCCGCGAAGTGGTGAGTCGGTTGGAGCGGAAGTTGGCCTACACCACGATTATGACGACCCTCGACCGCCTTTATAAGAAAGGCCTGCTGGAGCGAGAGTTGACTGACCGTGCGTTTGTGTATCGGGCAAAGCTGTCGCGCGAAGAATGGGACCGTCGGCGGGCCGGGGAAATGATGGCCGGATTTCTGGCGGGGCCCGAGGAGTCGCGCCACGTCCTGCTTTCGTGCCTGGTCGATGCGGTGGGTATGCACGACGCCATGCTGCTGGACGAACTGGAAAAAAAGATCCAACGCAAGCGCGAAGAATTGGCGGACTCGAACCGGTAATGATTCTCCCGTACTACTTGCGACTGCTGTGCCTCAGCTTCGCCACGTTTTTTGTGGCTCACGCACTGAGCTGGCTGATCGTTCGGAGGCTTGCGCCAACCGCGTTGAAAATCGCCGAAACGGTGAGCCCGAGGTGGTCGTCGCGGCTGCTGTTCGGATTGCGGATGGCCCCAGCAGCCATCGCGCTTTTCCTGGTGGTTGGATTTTGCGTCCCGAGCTACGTGTGGCTGGAGCCTCATATAGCCAGCGAGCGCGTCGGCTTTGCCTGTATTCTGGCAGCGCTGTTGGGCGCGGCGATCTCGGCGGTTGCCTGGGTGAGAGGATTCCTGGCGGTCGGCCGAACCGCACGTTACGTACGACTTTGTCAGAGCACTGGAGTTGAGGCGACTGTCGGACGGAACATAGCCCGCGTGCTGGTGCTGAATGACGATGTTCCGCTGATGGCGGTGGCAGGGGTCATACGTCCGCGCTTAGTGGTGTCGCGATCGGTAATGAATGCGCTGAGTGATGAGCAGAAAGAAGCTGCGTTCCGGCACGAAGCGGCTCATCGTATCTCGCGCGACAACCTGAAGAAGTTTTTCTTCCTGCTTGCGCCCGACGTCGTACCCTTTGTTTCAGGTCTTTCCAACCTTGAGAACGGCTGGACCAAGTTCACAGAATGGGCGGCTGACGATCAGGCTGTCGATGGAGATCCCCAACGGGCACTTTCGCTGGCTTCGGCGCTGGTCAAAGTCGCCAAAATGGGAGTTCATCCCACCCCGTCGTATTTACTGTCTTCGCTGGTGGATGACGATCGCGATCTGGAGACGCGAGTGGATCGTCTGTTACGCGAACCAGCCTATGCCGAAAAGCCGCTGGCGCCGATGGTCGCTTTTGCTCGAAATGCCTCGCTGGTTATCGCCGGGGTTGCGGCCACCATACTATTGTGGCCGGAAAGCTTGGGCGGCATTCATCGATTGCTCGAGCACCTGGTCCAGTAAATCGCGTTTTGTAATAAATCCCCTTACTTAAAAGTTCCCGCCAATCAGAGTGCTGTATGTCACGCGGCAGGGTTAGCGCGGTCACAGCATCCGCCGGACGCGGGCGAATAGAATCGCCGGTTCGATAAATGCCAGGGGGATCGTCTTTTCATGCCCACCGCTGAACTTGAGCAGACATCGCTGCCTACTAACGCCTACGAGACACTCGAACTTGGGCAGGTCTACGACCCGCTGATTGCGAGCCAGAAGCGAATTCCTGAGCTGACCTCGCGCTCGATCGGCTGGGGCGTTTTCCTGTGCGTGATCTTTACGATCGCATCCGCCTATTCAGGCCTCAAAGTTGGGCAGGTGATGGAAGCGGCGATCCCGATCTCGATTCTGGCGATTGGACTGGCACGCGTGTATCCACGGCGCTCGACGGTACTGGAAAACGTAATCATCACCGGCATTGGCGGCGTCGCAGGATCAGTTGTCGCGGGCGCAATCTTTACCCTTCCGGCGCTGTACATCCTAAAACTCGACCCCCATCCCATGCAGACCATCTTCATCTGCCTGGCGGGAGGTTGTCTCGGGGTACTGTTCCTGATTCCGTTACGCCGGTATTTCGTGCGCGACATGCACGGCCTGCTGCCTTATCCGGAGGCGACGGCGATCACCGAAGTGTTGGTCACGGGCGAGAAAGGTGGCTCGCAAGCGAAATTACTGTTGCAGGCGACGGCGATTGCCGGTGTTTACGACTTTTTCGTTACTACGTTTCAGGTCTGGAAGGAGTTTTTGAACTTCCAGTTTGTGCCTGTGATGAAGACTCTTAACGAGCGCGCCCGAATGGTCTTTAGCTTCGACGCGATTGGGTTCATCCTGGGGTTGGGATACGTCATGGGGCTGCGGAGTTCCATGATCCTGTGCGCTGGCGGGGTGCTTTCGAACTTCGTACTGGTCCCGCTGATCTGGTTTATCGGGAGCCACCTCGCCAGTGCAGTGTATCCGGCGACCATTCCGATTTCCAGCATGTCGGCGGTGCAGATTTATCGCAGCTACGTGCGCTTCATCGGAGTAGGCGCGATCGCAACGGCTGGCATCTTTGGGATCGTCAAGTCGCTTCGGATTGTTGCAGGCTCGTTCGGAATTGCGTTGCGGATATTTCGAAAAGCTGAGGTTGTGGCTCCCGAGCGCACCGACCGCGATATTTCCATGATTGCGATCTTCCTTGGTGTGACGCTGAGCGCCATCGGCGTGGGTGTGTACCTGGCTCAATTGCCGGTCGCCTGGAGAATTGTAGCTATCGGCACGGTGATGACGCTGGTGTTCTCGTTCTTCTTCACCTCGGTAGCGGCGAATGCGATCGCCACGACTGCGCGCAATCCTGTATCAGGGATGACCATGCTCACAGTGATCATCTCTTCCGTTGTGTTGCTGTAATTTGGATTGTCGGGCACGAGTGGCATGTTCTTCGTGATGGCCATTGCAGGGATGGTGTGTACGGCGCTGTCGGTTTCAGGCCAGGCGATTACGGACTTGAAGACGGGCTACTGGCTGGGGTCAACTCCGGCAGCGCAGGAGAAAGTGAAGTTCCTGGGCGTGATTGCAGCGGCGGTGGCATCAGGCCTGACAATTGTCATGCTGGCGCGCACCTTCCAGTTCGGCGAGGCGCTGCCGGGCGACTTGCGGCCAGTGCTGGCTTCACCGCAGGCGTCAATCATGAAGGCGTTGGTTGAGGGTTTCATGAGTCATCAGCCTGTGGCTTATTTGCTGTTTGGTGCAGGCGCGATGATTGCTGTGTTCATGGAGATGCTAGGGCAACCTTCGCTGATCTTTGCACTTGGAATGTATCTTCCGCTCGAACTAAACACGCCAGCGCTGGTTGGCGGTTTCCTATCGCACCTTCTGAATAAGAGGGCGGCAAAGACGTCTGGCGAAGCAGGGGGACGGATTCGCGAGCGCGGCGTGATCATCGCGTCGGGGCTGATGGCAGGAGGCGCACTGGGCGGTGTGTTTGGAGCTTCACTTCGTCTGCTCCCTCGCTATCGTGAGAACTTCATCACCACCCCGTTCTATGGAAACGAGGCGGTTTCACAGACAGTCTCCGCGCTGCTCTTCATTGGGTTGTGTGTCTACATTTGGTTTGGTTCGCTGAAGAAAGAGAAGGCATGACATGGATAAGCTTGGTAGCTTGCTTGGGGATGCAGTTCTAGGAATCGACACACTTTGGGGAGGCGACGTCATGTGTCCCTCGGGTACTGGCCGGTTCATTGCCGATTCATGGTTTTCCGACGAGCCACTGCCGGCCGCCTACACCACGCCGGCTGCGGCCAAGGTGCGCAACGGTGGAGGGGTGTCAGGAAAAAAGATCGATCGCGCTGCCGTCGAGGAGTATCTGAAGCAAGTCGACATCCCTGGCGCGATCGCCGGGACCAAGTCGGAAGCACAGGCAGTAGGAGGATTGCGAGGCCAGTATCTGACCGGGCTGACGCTTTGCCTCGAAACGATGTGGGACCTGGCGATGGAGATGCTGGGAAACGGCCCTGCGGTTCCTTACGAACGTTGCGTCGAGGTCTCGACGGGACGTGCTCCGGAGCCTTCGCAACCCGAGGGGAAACGCGCGCGAGTAGCAGAGTTACTCGGACGTGCAGGTTACGCATCGGTTGACCGCGACGGCCTTCTGGCCGCGGTGGATGCCTGGCGGCGGGAGCGGACCGTTCCAATGGGTTCTGTGAAGGCAATGGGGGCCGCGGTGATCGCCTATTTCGACCAGCTCTGCGTGGAGCATCTGCTCCCGCAACTGCCGGTCGAATTGTCGGCGGTGCCGCGAGCGAATATCGAGTTTCTTCCGATCAAAGACGCGTGGTTCTCGGGCTCCATGAACTATGTTGGCCGGGCGCGCAAGGCTGACGGCAGTCCTAAGTACGAAGCGACCTACGAAATCAACGCCTCGCTGCAGATCTCGTTCCCAGAGTTTCAACAGCTGGTGAGTCACGAGGTTGTTCCGGGACACGTCACGACATTTGCATACATGCAAAATCTCTACGTGCGTGGTTTAGCCGGATTCGAAGCCACGGTGCTCACCATGAACACACGCGCTGCAAGCTTGTTCGAAGGCATTGCGAACAACGCCATCCTGATGGCGCATGGCGTCACCGAAATCGATCAATTGCCCGACGAGGACATGCAGATTGGCGTCCTGCTGGCGCTCTTGCAGGATGACGCGAAGAACCAGTCGTCGTACCTGACATGGGGGGAGGGAAGAGAGCAGGCGGAAGTGGCGCGGACACTGCGGCGCGATTTTCTGGTCAGCGAAGAGCGTGCCGACAAGCTGTCAGGGGCGTGGGGAAAGCATCCGCTGCTGGGCAGAATGTATTTGCCCGCATATCGCGCCGGGACCGAAAAGGTCGCGGAACTGCGGCGACATCATTCGGCCGGGAGGGTTTTGCCTGCATTGTACGGCTGCAGCGGCCTGGTGGACATCCATACCATCGATCATGTGCTTGCTGGCAAGTAGCGGCACGGGCGTGAAACTACGGGGCTGCGCCTAGCCGAGCTTGCTTTCAAGCTCTGCCCAGCGGGCGATGAGTTCGTCGACGCGATTCCGAGCCTCGTCGTATTCGGCATGCGCGGCGACAATGCGGGCAGCGTGAGACGCGATCGCGGGATCTTCCATCGCTGCCTGTTTGGTTGCCAGGATGGCTTCTGCGTCGGCGACCCGCTGCTCGATGGTGGCGTATTCGCGGGCTTCCAAATACGAGAGCTTCTTCTTACGACGAACTTGGGCGGGCTGCTCTCCCGCTGTAGCAGTTCGCGAGGTTGCTCGCTTGGCATCTTCGACTTGCTCGGCCTGCCACACTTCCCACTGGGAATAATCGGCGAATCGACCGGCATTGCCGAGGCCGTCGAGGCCGACGACCACAGTTGACACTCGGTCGAGCATGTAGCGGTCGTGCGTGACCAGGGCCAATGCGCCGCGATACTCGAGCAGACTCTCTTCCAAGATCTCGAGCGTTGGAATATCGAGATCGTTGGTCGGCTCGTCGAGTAGGAGCACGTCCGCGGGCTGAAGCATCATACGGGCAATCAGCACGCGGGCGCGCTCTCCACCGGAAAGGTTGGCAACCGGCTGGTTGAGTTGCTCTCCACTGAAGAGAAAGCGTGCGGCCCACGAGGCAACGTGAATCACGCGATCTTGATACACGACAGAATCGCTATCGGGAGCGAGCGCGCGGCGCAAGGTGTCGCCGGAATCAAGTTCGCGGTTCTGGTCGAAATAGACGATCTGTAACGAATCGGCACGGCGTAAAGCTCCGGTGCTCGGAGTCAGTTCGCCCTGCAGCAAACGAAGCAAGGTGGACTTGCCGCTTCCATTGGGGCCGACCAGTCCAACCCGCATGCCAGCGGTGATCGCGAAATCGAGGTTCGAAAACAGAGAACGACCGGCGATGGTATAGCTAACGTTCTCCAGTTCGATGAGGCGCTTGGTCTGACGTTCGGTGGCCGAGAAGTCGATTCCAGTACTGCCGGTGCGTGTGCGAGTATTTAAGTCAGCCAGCTCGCCCATTAATTGATGGGCTTTGCCGATGCGGGCCTTGGACTTCCGGGTGCGAGCCTTGGCCCCGCGACGCAGCCATGCGATCTCGTTCTTGACCAGGTTCTCCAAGGCTTCTTGCCGCTTTGTCTGGGCGTGGAGGAATTCCTCCTTCTTCTCCAGGAATTGGCTGTAGCTACCGGTGGTGCGCAAGAATCCGTCGGGGTAAACCCGGCTCAACTCGACCATCTCGTTGGCCACGTTCTCGAGGAAGTAGCGGTCGTGGCTGACAATGACGGATGCGAAGGGCGCGTCTTGCAGCAGTTCTTCCAGCCACTCGATGCCAGCCAGGTCGAGATGGTTCGTGGGCTCGTCGAGCAACAGAATGTCGGGCTGCTGCACCAGTGCTTCGGCAATAGCCAATCGCTTCCGCCACCCACCGGACAACTCGGAAGCCAGCTGCTCGAAGTCCTCGAAGCCGGTGCGGCCGAGCGTCTCTCCCATACGCGCTTCCCATTCTGATTCTGGGACCTTGGCCTGTTTCAAGGCGTCATGAATTACTTCTCGTACAGACCGCCCGACGGGGAACTGGGATTCCTGCTCCAGGTAGCTGAGGCGGGTGCGCTTGCGCAGCGCCACGTCGCCGCTGTCGGGGGACATCACTCCGGAGAGGACGCGGAGCAGCGTAGATTTTCCTGAGCCATTGGGCCCGATCAGGCCAATCCGGTCACGCTCGCTGATAACGAAGGAGATCCCCTCGAAGAGCGGAGCAGCTCCAAACCGTTTGGACAGGCCCTGGGCATTGAGAATAGGCGGCAATTACGTGGAGGTTCCTTTTCGTAGTTCTATTGTGAGAATAGCAGGGTGCCCTCAAAAACTTGCGACGGTGGTTGCCATTATGAGCCGGATTAAGTTACTTTCGAATATGATCGTTTATGATCGATTGCGAACAGCCATCGACGGTTGAGACTCTTCTGATGCTCTTGTATGGTGGCAGTGGCCGTTGGGCTGGGTTTGAGGAGTTCGGTTTCGAACCTGCGGCGAAGCACGAAAGGAAGCGATGAGCGAAACTCGACGCACCGGAGTGTCCCCCGCTGTATGGGTGCCGACCCTGTATTTCGCCGAGGGGCTACCGTTCTACGCCGTCGGGATGATGGCGCTGATCTTTTACTCGCGAATGGGCGTGGACAACCGGACAATCACCGCGACCGTGAGCCTGCTAGGACTGCCATGGTCGCTGAAGCCGCTGTGGAGCCCATTCCTGGAGATGTACAAGACGAAGAAGTTCTTCGTCGTGCTGATGGAGTTTGTCGGCGGAGTGAGCCTGGGACTACTGGCACTTTGTCTGCCGCTGCCGGACTACTTCCGCTATAGCATCGCGTTCTTCGCGTTGGTCGCATTCTGCTCCTCGACGCACGACATCGCTGCAGATGGGCTGTATATCGGAAGCCTCACCGCGAAACAGCAAGCAGCTTATGCGGGCTGGCAAGGCGGCTTCTACAACATAGCGCGTTTCTTTTCGCAAGGCGGACTGCTGATCCTCGCGGGCTATCTCGAGACCCGGATGCCGGCGGTGCGAGCGTGGATGATTATCTTCGCCACGGTGGGAATCACGCTGGCAGTGCTCAGCCTGTTTCATTCACGGGTGCTCCCCTCGGGGGGCGAGGAGCGACACTCCAAAAGCCTCCGCGAAATGCTGGCGACGTTCTGGGACGTGGTGGTCAGCTTCTTCAAGAAGCCCAACATATGGTTTCTCTTAACGTTTGTGTTTCTATACCGCGCTGGTGAGGGGCAAGTGGTGAAGATCGGGCCATTATTCCTGAAAGCCGCGCGCGACCAGGGAGGGCTTGGTCTCAGCACGGCGCAGTTCGGGACGATCTATGGGACCTTCGGCACTGCAGCATTCATTGTGGGAAGCATTCTGGGCGGATATTTTGCTGCATGGCTGGGTCTGAAGCGAGCTCTGCTGCCACTGATCCTGGTGATGAACTTGCCAATGCTCACCTATTTCTATCTCAGCACGGAATTACCCACCAGTGCAGTCTCGATCACGCTGGCGATGTCGCTCGAGATGTTCGGGTATGGCTTCGGATTTGTAGGGGTGATGCTGTTGATGATGCAAGAGATTGCTCCGGGCAAATATCAGACGGCGCATTATGCCTTCGCGAATTCGCTCATGAATCTCGGGCTAGTTCTGCCGGGCGCAATCAGTGGGATGATTCAAATGAAGATCGGATATCAGCATTTTTTTGTGTGGGTCCTGCTTTCCGCCGTGCCGGCGATGATTCTGTCGCGATTTGTGCCGATTCATGGCTCCCAGGCTCGGCCACCCAGCCTCGAGTCTGCTGAGGTGTGAGGCGCAGTGTGGCGGCGGGCACAGATAGTTGCGAATTCGGTTGCAGGAAGAACAGGTAACTTCGGAATGTCGAATGAATTGATCGCGAAAGAGATGCCCCTTAAGGCCGTGATTCTGGCAGCGGGTAAGGATGCGACTACCGCTGAAGGCCAGTCCCTGGTGCTGAAGAGACTCGGGGACCATACGATCCTGGAATACGTGGTGCAGAACGCTCTGCAGGTGGCCGCGCCCGAAGACATCTACGTGGTCGTGGGATACCGCCAGCAGGAGGTTCGTGACCACCTCGGCCCGAAGTTTCATTACGTGGAACAGGAGAAACCGCGAGGTACGGGAGATGCCGTCCTTCAAGTCTCCAAGACACTGCCGGACTTTGATGGCAACCTGCTGATCCTCTACGGAGACACGCCGCTGTTTCGCCCGGCATCAATCCTGGGCCTATTGAACCGCCAGTACCTGAAGCAGGCCCACCTGACACTGCTTACTGCCGTGATCGACAGGCGACTTCCTTATGGTCGAATCATCCGCAACGCTGGTGGGCAGATCATCGACATCATCGAGGATACAGAAGCTTCACCCGAAGTGCGGGCGATTCGCGAGGTCAACGTCGGAGCGTATGTCGTGAATGCGAAGGTGATCGCGAGCGCGCTGCAGAAGTTGTCGCCTTCGCCGGTGGATGGCGATTATCGCTTTACGGACTGCGTGCACCAGCTGATTCGATCGGGGCTGAAAGTAGAGAACTACCAACTCTACGATCAGGACGAGGTGCAGGGTGTTAACTCGGATGCGGACTTTGAGCGCGCAGAGTTCATTTTGCAAAAGCGCCTCTATCGTCCGCGGCGGCAGGAAGAGCAGAACCTGATTGCTTTCGGCACCGGTGGGTGGCGGGCCCTGATTGGAGAAGGATTCACACTGCACAACGTGCGGCGACTCTCTCAGGCATTGGCCAATGAAATTACGCGGCAGTCGAAGGAGAAACGAGGCGTGATCATCGGCTACGACCGCCGCTTCCTGTCGAAACAGGCGGGCGAGGCGGCGGCGGAAGTGTTCGCGGGCAACGACATCCCAGCGATCTTGCTAACCGAGGACGCACCAACGCCGCTGATCACGTATGCGACGGCGATCAAGGATTCGGCATATGGGTTGGCATTCACGGCGAGCCATAATCCGCCGGAGTGGAATGGACTGAAAGTATTTAACGGGGACGGTTCGTTGTTACTCGATCACGAGACGCGGCAGATCGAGAGAGAAGCGAATGCTCTGACGCAGAATGATGTCATCAAGCTTGAACTCGATCTCGCGCTGGAAGCGGGCATTGCCGAGAAGGGCGACTTCACCAACGAGTATGTTGACGCAGTGGAGGCGCTGATCGACCTGAACAAGATTCGCGAAGCGGGGCTGAGGGTCATCGTCGATCCGATGTATGGGGTTGGCCAACTCACGCTAGGAACCGTTTTGACCGAGGCGCGCTGCCGAGTGACGTTCATCCACGAGCGCCACAATCCCCTGTTCGGAGGACGGTCGCCAGCTCCGAACGCGGAAGCGCTGCGACTTCTGAGCTCGGAGATGCAGGAAGGGAATTACGACCTCGGGTTAGCCATGGACGGTGATGCGGACCGGGTGGCGATTCTCGACGAACGCGGCGAGTATGTTTCGATCAACGACATCCTGCTACTGCTGTATTGGTACCTGCATGAGATTCGTGGCGAGCGTGGTGGCGTCGTGCGGAACTTGTCAACGTCGCACCTGCTCGATCGGCTTGCCCGGAAGCTAGGCGAGCAGTGCTATGAGACGCCAGTTGGATTCAAGCACATCGTTTCCGGAATGCTCGAACACAACGCGCTGCTGGGGGGCGAGTCGTCCGGTGGTCTGACGATCCGCGGCCACATTCTTGGCAAGGATGGGATCTTTGCATGCGCGCTGGTGGTCGAAATGCTTGCGAGGACGGGCCAGAAAGTTTCGGAGTTGTTGGAGCGCGTGTATGGCCTAACGGGCCGTCTGTATTTTGTGGAGGAGAGTTTGCCGGCGACTCCGGAGATGCGCATCGCAGTACCAAAGCGGTTGAAGGAGGCTCCCAGCAGTCACATTGGGGCCTACAAAGTCACTAACATCTCGCAAATCGATGGAACCAAGTTGTTCCTGGAAAAGGATAACTGGGCATTGCTGCGGTTCTCGGGCACCGAGCCGGTCTTGCGGCTTACGGTGGAAGCCGATACTCCGGAGAAAGCGAAGGAACTGCTGCAATGGCTGCGGCAGTTCGTCACGGCCGAGAACGGCAAGTAAATATAGTGCGTGTGAGAGGAAGCGGGGGGCGGATTGCGATACGGATATTTTGATAATGCGAACCGGGAATACGTAATCGATCGGGTGGATGTGCCCGTTTCGTGGACCAATTATCTGGGAGTTCGAGATCTGTGCACAGTCATTTCCCATAACGCGGGCGGGTACTCGTTCTACAAGAATGCCGAACATCATCGCATCACGCGCTTTCGGCAGAACGGCGTGCCACTGGATCGTCCGGGACACTATGTTTATATTCGCGACGATGAGACTGGAGAGTACTGGTCAATCTCATGGCAGCCCGTCGGAAAGGATTTGAAGGCCGCGAAGTACGAATGCCGACATGGACTGTCGTATTCGAAATTCTCATGCGAATACAGCGATATCACGGCCGAGCAGATTCTGTTTGTTCCCCTCGACGACGACGTCGAATTGTGGGATGTGCGCCTGCGGAATACGGGTAAGAAGTCGCGCAATCTGAGCGTGTTCTCCTACGTCGAATTTTCATTTCATCACATCGAGATCGACAACCAGAACCTGCAGATGAGCCTCTACGCTGCGGGATCGAGCTATGCCGACGGTGTCATCGAATACGACTTCTTCTACGAGCCATGGACCTTTCACTACGTGGCGGCGAGCTTCGAGCCCGACGGCTACGACTGCGTGCGCGACAAGTTCCTGGGCAACTATCGAACGGAAGCAAACCCAATTGCGGTCGAGCGTGGGAAAGGCCAAAACACCTCGGAGTTAGGCGGCAACCACTGTGGGGCGCTGCACAAACAGTTAACACTCGATCCGGGAGAGGACACGCGGATTGTCTTCATGCTGGGCGTGGGGCCAAGAGCGACAGGCAAGAAGATCAAGGCGAAGTACTCCGATCTGGCAGCAGTTGATTCCGCGTTCGATCAGTTACGCGGCTATTGGGCCAAAAAGATGGAGGTGTTCCAGTGCAAGACGCCGAACGAGGGGCTGGACACTATGACCAACATCTGGACACTGTATCAGGCAGAAACATGCGTGGTGTGGTCACGGTTTGCGTCGTTCATCGAAGTCGGCGGACGAACCGGGCTGGGATATCGAGATACCTCGCAGGACGTCATGAGCGTGGTGCACACCAATCCGGGGAAGTGCCGCCAGAGGATCATCGAATTGCTTAAGGGGCAGGTGAGTATGGGGTACGGCCTGCACTTGTTCGATCCCGACTGGTTCGATCCCGAGAAGCAGAAAGCCCCGGCATTCAAGTCGCCGACCATCGCGCACGCTCCCGATCGGCAAACGATGATCCACGGCCTAGAGCACACGTGCTCCGACGATGCGCTGTGGCAGGTGGTGACGATCTGCGAGTACGTAAAAGAGACGGGCGACATCGGTCTGTTCGACGAGGTCGTGCCGTTTGCCGATGAGGGGGAGGCGACAGTCTACGAGCACCTGAAGCGCGCACTGGACTTCTCGGCGGAGCAAGTCGGGGCGACGGGAATCTGCAAGGGACTCAGGGCCGACTGGAACGATTGCCTGAACCTGGGCGGCGGCGAGAGTGCGATGGTGTCGTTCATGCATCACTGGGCGCTGCGGGCGTTCGTTGAAGCGGCTGAGTATCTAGGACGGAACGGAGACGCCGAAAAGTACTCCACGATGGCTGACAACGTCAGGGGAGCGTGCGAGCAGGAACTTTGGGACGGCGAGTGGTACCTGCGCGGCATCACGGCGAAAGGTCTGAAGGTCGGCAGCAAGGAGAACGAGGAAGGCAAGGTCTTCATCGAGAGCAACACCTGGGCCGTCGTATCCGAGGCGGCATCCCCTGAGCGTGGCAGGTTGGCGATGGATGCTGTTGACAAGTATTTGTCCTCGCCCTACGGAATACACCTGCTCTGGCCCGCGTTTTCAAAGCCGAACGATGATATTGGTTTTGTAGGTCGCGTGTACAAAGGGATCAAAGAAAATGCGGCGATCTTCAGCCATCCGAATCCGTGGGCGGTGATTGCAGAATGCAAGCTGGGGCGCGGTGATCGCGCCATGAAATTCTATAACTCACTTCTACCCTACAACCAGAACGATATGATCGAGGTCCGCGAGGCTGAACCCTATTCTTACTGCCAGTTCGTGATGGGCAAAGACCACACCGCCTTCGGACGGGCCAGGCATTCCTGGCTCACGGGCAGCGGCGGCTGGAACTACACGGCCGTCACGCGCTGGATACTGGGCGTGCGGCTGACGTTTGATGGAATGATCATCGATCCGTGCGTGCCTGATGATTGGAAGCAATTTAAGATCAAGCGCCAGTGGCGCGGAGCGACGTACAACATCACCGTTGAAAATCCAGACGGCGTACAGAAGGGCGTGAAGACCCTGGCGCTCAATGGGAAGCCTACCGCGATGCCGATTCCAGTGCAGAAAGCTGGATCGGTGAATGATGTCGTGGTGACGATGGGTTAGTCAGGCGATTTCGATTCCCAAGTTCTCTACGCTACTGGAACTTCTGAAATATACGGGTGAAGTCCCAGTCTTTCTGCGCGATCCCACTGCAGTTGTGCACAACGGTTCCGGAACAACTGCCGTTGTCGCGTCCCACCGACCAGAATGACAACAGCGCAATCGAATTGCTATTGGCATTCGCGTAATTAAGTACGACTTGGGCGTCGTCGAGCGTGAAGACTTCACCAGCTGAATCATTGACGCCGATCATCGGGGTGATTCCAACGCGCGCGTTCAAGCCCAGCGACTTCAACTGACATAGCGCTGCTGCTGCGGCGGCCACAGCATTCGGTCCCATGGCTCCGGTTGGAACCGGCGAACCGTAATCCATGGTCATCAGGTTCACAACGGTAACTGGCGTTCCATATTTCACAGCGCTCTTGATTACGTTAACGGACAAACTAGTGAGTCCTGCGGGAGTGGCAGGGAGTGTGTAGTTAAGCTGCACTCCTGGATTGGCTGCCGCGAGCGCGGTGAGGGCCTGGCTGCGGCGATCGATGGAGACGGGATCTTCGATGGCGGTATGCTCGACGTCAAAGTCCAGAATCTCTGCCTTGTACTTGTCGATCACTGCCTGGTAGGCGGCCTTGAGGCCGGCAGTATCGCTGCAAGTCTGGCCGAGTTCGAGGCCGTCATACCCGCCAAAGGCGATCAGGACATGGCTGCCCGCTTTTCTAATTTGGGCGATACCGTCGGCGATTGTAGTGTCGGTCGAAATGGCGACTGTGCCTCCCCACGCGGGGACGCAGCCATTGCCCGACACGATGAATGCCAATGTGAATGCCTTGATACCCGAAGACGCCTGTACCTGAGGCAGACTGTTCGCGAGTTTGGTCATGTCAACATAGGGAGCGAACATTCGGGTTGGCGCAGCGGCCACGGTAGTTTGAGCGACGACGGTGCAAGTTGCAAAGCTACACAGGGTAAATATCGAGGCGGTGAGTGCCACGCGAAATCGGGACATCAAGACTCCTGTCGTTGTGAGCGACTTTCCAAGCTAGCAGAACAACGTGGCAAGCTCAATGTCGTCGGCGAATCGGGGTAGTGGCGGCGATCAGCGAAGCGTAATCCGAAGTGTGGCCGATTGAGAGCTTTCACAGACTGAGATTCCTCCACAGTTGTCGAGCAACCAATCGGCGCCCGCTAAAATGAGATCGGGATCGGGGAGGGTTGTCCGCAGAGCGATTACCCGGGCACCTGCAGACTTGCCGGAACGAATTCCGGCGGGAACGTCTTCGACCACGATGCAATCGGCGGGCCTGAAGCCCAGCGTGTGCGCTCCTTTGACGTAAGGCTCGGGATGCGGCTTGCCGTTGGTGATCTCGCTGGAGGTAATCATGGTTAGGGGGACGGGAAGTCCGGCTGCGCGAATCCGCACTTCCGCCAGTGGGCGGGTGCAAGAGGTAACAATCGCCCAGCGATCGGGAGGTAGGGAAGTGAGCAACTCGAGGGCTCCGGGAAGGGGCACAACACCGCCGGTGTCCTCGATCTCTCGGCGCTCGACCTCACGGTTCTCAGCTTGGTGGTCAGCATGGGGCAATAATTCGCGGATCGACTCGATACTAGGGCGTCCGTGGGCCTCACGGACCGTCTTTTCGGGCTCGAAGCCATGCTCGATGGCCCATTGCGTCCAGACACGTGCTACGGCGGGCGTGGAGTCGATCAAGACGCCATCCAGATCAAACAGCATGCCGCTGGCGGTTATGACAGTCATGTTGAAATGATAACGGACAACCAATTTAACAGGGTATGTAAGGATGATCGTTGACAAACGTGTAACAGTCGAATAGCGTTATCGTGTACGTACACGATAAGGGATTCTATAAGTCCGCGAGGTAGTTTCACGACATGCTGCTGAAGGATTTGCGCCACGAGGTATTACGTGCGAACCTCGAACTGCAAAGCAAGGGACTCGTCCTCTACACCTTCGGGAATGCCAGCGGCATATCGCGTCGCGAAGGGCTGGTGGTCATCAAGCCGAGCGGCGTCCCGTATGAGGAGCTGACCGCAGAAACTCTGGCGGTGACGGACTTGGAAGGGAAAGTGGTGGAAGGCGACCTACGACCGTCGTCGGACCTTGCCACCCACCTCGTGCTCTACAAACAGTTTGCAACCATCGGGGGCATTGCGCACACCCATTCCGAGTACGCAACGGCGTGGGCGCAGGCGCGGCAGCCGATTCCGTGTTTCGGCACAACTCATGCCGACTACTTCCACGGCGCCGTCCCGGTTACGAACGCATCGAGCGACGGCGAGATCGACTCCGATTATGAACAAAAGACCGGTGAGGTCATCGCGAGGGTGTTCGATGCGATAGACTACGCTGCGGTGGCCGGAGTGCTAGTCGCGAGTCATGGTCCCTTTACCTGGGGCAAAGACGCGTTGAAGGCGGCGGAGACGGCAGTCATCCTTGAGATGCTGGCGAGGACTGCGTACTTGACGATCGGGATCGACCGGGATGCGGGGGCAATCTCGCAGGCCCTGCAGGACAAGCATTACCTAAGAAAGCACGGAACGAAAGCCTATTACGGTCAGGTAAGGAACCAAGAATGATTCCACTGATGGCAATGGTCGCCGCGACCAGGCTTGTTCATCTGTCTGCGGTCGATGTAGTGATTATCGCTTTTTACTTTGCGCTGGTACTGGCAATTGGCTGGTATCTGAAGGGGCAGTCGGGCACCGGCGAAGACTTTTTCATGGCGGGCCGCGAGATGACGGCTTGGATTGCCGGACTCAGTTTCCTCTCCGCCAATCTCGGTTCGTTGGAACTCATGGGCTGGGCGGCGGCGGCGTATCAGTACGGCATACTGGCGACGCATTGGTACTGGATCGGCGCGATTCCGGCGATGCTATTTCTGGCGCTGGTTATGATGCCGTTCTACTACATCTCCAAGACACATTCTGTGCCGGGATATCTCAAATTGCGGTTCGGAGAGAACGCCCGCACGCTGTCGTCGGTGTCGTTCGCTTTCATGACAGTGCTGATGAGCGGCATCAACATGTACTCCATGGCACTGGTCATGAAGGTCGTATTGGGCTGGGACATCAACTTCAGCATCTGGGTATCGTCGATCACCGTAGCAATCTACGTCGCGCTCGGTGGATTGCGCTCCGCCATCTTCAACGAAGTGCTGCAGTTCATTTTGATCTGGGCAGGCGCGCTGGTGATTCCCGTCATGGGGCTGATTGAAGCCGGTGGCTGGTCGAACCTGAAGGCGCAAATCGCGGTGCGTGCATCGTCGGAGTACACGCATCTGTGGTCCACTCTCGGCACGTTTAATGGCAACCCAATGGGAATTCATTGGACAGGCATCGTGCTGGGACTGGGTTTCGTCATTTCGTTTGGCTACTGGACGACGGACTTCCTGGTGGTGCAGCGCGTGCTGTCGGCCAAAGACCTCCGCGCCGCCAAGATGGCTCCCATAATCGGCGCGGCGTTCAAAATGTTCGTTCCCTTCATCGTGATCCTTCCTGGATTGCTGGCATTGGCGGTTCTTCCTACGAAACTGTTGGGTGAAGGAGCTGCGGTGGCATCCGGCGGGCACAGCTACAACGAAGTGCTGCCGCTGATGCTGGCGCGCTATGCCGGCCCAGGATTGCTGGGGCTGGGGATTACGGCTCTGATCGCGGGATTCATGTCCGGCATGGCCGGTAACGTTAGTGCGTTCACAACGGTGTGGACGTACGACATTTACCGCGCCCTGATCAACAAAGACGCCAGCGATGAGCACTACGTCAAGATGGGACGCTGGTGCACGATTGTCGGAGTGCTGATCTCGGTGGGCACAGCTTACCTGGTGATGTCCTTCTTGAGCATCATGGACTACGTGCAGGCGCTATTCAGCTTCTTCATCGCGCCACTGTTTGGAACCGTAGTCCTCGGCATGTTGTGGAAGCGGGCAACGCCAAAAGGCGGATTCTGGGGCTTGCTGGCTGGCACACTGTCGTCAATCAGCATGTGGGCATGGGTCAAGGTTGATCCGACGGCGCTGCGGTACGTAGCTCTTTCTCCCAATGCGCGGGACATGGCGGAAAACATGTATCGCGCGCTGTGGTCATGGGTCGTATGTGTCACAGTCACGGTAGTGGTCAGTCTCTTGACTGAACCGAAGCCTGACAGCGAACTGGTTGGACTGGTGTACGGCGTGACCGACATACCGCATGAAGGGGACATGGCATTGTGGCAACGGCCGATCTTCTGGGCAGTCATTGTTGCGGTCGTGTTCGTGATTTTCAACATCCTGGTCTGGTAAGGGAGCGCAAATGAGAAAAGGTGGCGGCATTTCGATCTGGTTCTTCGTCGGCGTCTCCCTCCTGGTCAATGGCGTACTGATCCTGGGAGCGGGATTGTGGGAGGTCGTACATCCTCCGGCGAATCCGGTGGTGTTGTTCCACTATCACGCCAACGTGTGGTGGGGCGCCGTCTTGCTGTTACTCGGGATCTTTTACAGCTTGCGCTTCAAGCCCCTGCACGCATCGTAGGCGGTAGTCGCGACGCCTGGCGAAGGGATTCTTATGTCAAAAAAGAAGATGACCATGGGCCTGATCGTGGGCAACCGTGGCTTTTTTCCCGCCCATTTAGCCAACTCGGGCAGGGAAGAGATGGTTGCTGTTCTGCAAAAGGCCGGCATGGACAGTGTCGTACTGTCGCCGCAAGAATCCAATTGTGGGGCAGTTACCACACGCGAAGACGTTCGGCATTGTGTCGAACTGTTCAAGAAGAATCGCGACCGCATCGATGGAATCATCGTCACGCTTCCGAACTTCGGCGAAGAACGGCCAATTGCCGACACTCTGCGGCAGGCTAATTTACAGGTACCAGTGCTGGTGCAGGCAAAACCTGACGATGCTAAGAAGATGACCATCGCCTTCCGCCGCGACAGCTTCTGCGGAAAAATGTCGGCCTGCAACAACCTCAAGCAATACGGGATTCCGTACTCCATTACCACGCTTCACACCGAAGCACCCGACTCACCGGAATTCGCCAAAGACCTGGAATGGTTTGCAGCCGTTTGTCGCGTAGTGAACGGATTGAAGAACCTGCGTATCGGATCGATTGGTGCACGACCTACGGCCTTCAATACCGTTCGTTACAGCGAGAAGTTGTTGGAGTCGCAGGGCATCTCGGTCGAGACGCTCGATTTGTCAGAAGTGCTGGGGCGGATCGCGCGCATGAAGGACGGCGACGATGCTGCACAGAGCAGACTATCTGCGATCCAAAATTATGTTCAAACTAGCGGTATTCCGCACGAGGCGTTACTGAAGATGGCGAAGCTTGGGGCCGTGGTAGAGGACTGGATGCGCGAGACCGAAGTCGCTATCAGCGCAGTGCAGTGTTGGACGTCGATCGAGGAGAACCTCGGCATCGTACCTTGCACGGTCATGAGCATGATGAGCAACGACCTGCTTTCGAGCGCCTGCGAGGTGGATATCTGCGGTGTGCTAAGCATGCACGCCTTGCGACTGGCGTCAGAGACTCCATCGGCGCTGCTGGATTGGAACAACAACTACGGATCGAACCCCGATAAGGCGGTCTGCTTCCATTGCTCGAATCTTCCCAAGCACTTCTTTCGTGACGTGAAGATGGACTTCCAGGAGATCATCGCGGGAACAGTCGGCAAGGAAAACACTTTCGGAGCCTGTGTCGGACAAGTGAAAGCCGGCGCCATGAGCTTTGCGCGCTTCTCGACGGACGATACCTCCGGTCGCCTGCGCGGGTATGTGGGGGAGGGGCAATTCACCGACGATCCGCTGGAGACGTTTGGGGGTGCGGGAGTGGTGGAGATCCCGCAGATGCAGAAGTTGCTGCATTACATCTGCGAGGAGGGATTCGAGCACCACGTGGCGGCCAACTTCTCAACCGTGGCAGCGGCTTTGCACGAAGCCACCACCCGTTATTACGGGTGGGAGATGTACCGGCACAATCGGGATTAGCAAAGCAAGACATGGCTATCGTTGCTGGGGTGGATTTCGGAACGTTAAGCGTGCGGGTGTCGATTGTGGACAGCGAACGCGGGCTGCTGGCGTCAGCAGTTGCCGAATATCCGGTGCACCGCAAGGCCGACGATCCGGAATGCGCCACCCAGTCACACGAGGACCACATGCGCGCTTTAGCCGCTGCGACGCGGCAGGCGGTAAAGCAAGCGGACATCCGTGCGGATCAGGTTGAATCTATCGCCCTCGACACAACGGGATCATCTGTTGTCCCCGTTGACAGCAATATGCAACCGCTCGCTGAGTACTACCTGTGGTGCGACCATCGCGCCAAGGGAGAGGCCGCGGAGATCACAGACGCCGCGCATCGGGAAGGCCTGGAGGCTATCCAATGGTGCGGCGGCGTGTATTCCGCCGAGTGGGGATTCTCGAAGTTACTGCACTGGCTTCGGCACAACCCTGACAAGCGTACTCGGTTTGCCTCGGCCTTCGAGCACTGCGACATGGTAGCCGCCACATTGTGCGGAATCAGTGATCCCAAGAAAGTGAAACGCAGTGTCTGTGCGATGGGGCACAAGTGGCTATGGAATCGAGAGCTCGGCGGTTTGCCGCCAGAGTCGTTCCTAGTCAAGGTTGATTCGCTGTTTGCAGGAACCCGCGAGAAGCTCGATGGCGACTATGTGACATCTGATGTAATCGCCGGACAATTGTCGCCGTTTTGGGCGGAGCGCCTGGGCTTGCAGGCAGGCATCCCGATCCCGGTCGGTGCATTCGACGCGCATTGGGACGCGATTGGGGCAGGCTGCCGCATGGACGATGTGGTGAACGTTGTCGGTACCTCGACCTGCATCATCGGCATCATCGCCTCGGTGAATTTGGTCCCGGGTGTGTGTGGCGTGGTGCGGGGAAGTGTGCATCCCCAGCGCACTGGAATCGAGGCTGGGGTGTCGGCGGTGGGAGATATATTCAACGCGATTGCTGAGCGAGCGGGCACAGACGTGGCGTCACTGAGCGCTGGACTCGAGCAGTTCAAGGCAGGACAGACCGGACTTCTGCGGCTGACCTGGGATAACGGCGATCGCACCGTTTTGGTGAATCCCAATCTCCGGGGCATGACGCTGGGATGGAACCTGCAGGGTACCGCCCAGGATGAGTTGTTTGCCGCGATCGAAGGTACGGCCTTCCATACGCGGGTGATTCTTGACCGCATGGCCCAGCACGGAGTGCCAATCAAGCGGGTCATTAATGCTGGCGGAATCCCGCAGAAGAATGCCGTATTGAACCAGGTCTACGCTAACGTGCTCGGACGTCCCGTGCTGGTGCCAAGCAAAAGCGTGGTGAGCCTGGGGGCGGCGATTTTTGCGTTTCTGGCGGCGGGCAGGTTTAATACGGTTGAGGAAGCGCAGGAACAGATGTGCCCTCCTCACAAGGAATACCTGCCTGATCCGTCGGAGCAGGCCGTGTACGAAGAACTCTATCCGCTGTTCCAGAAGCTATACTTTGCTTTCGGGAAGCAGGGGGACGGGCCTTTGGCTGACGTGCTCCCGCAACTGATCAAGACAGCACAATCCGTAATGGCAAGAAAAGGGACAACATGAAATCGACGCTACTTATTCTTCTGGGGATTATCGCAATGAGCGTTCCATCGCAATCGAAGGTCACGAAGCAGCCCTACGGCAAGGCCGCAGACGGTACGCCGGTCGAGTTGTACACCCTGCAGGACGGCAAGATCACGGTCCGCATCATGACTTACGGCGGAATCGTCGTTTCGCTGGAAGCGCCCGACCGTAAAGGCCAGACCGCAGACATCGTGCTGGGCTTTGATTCTCTTGACGGCTACGTGAAGACCGGCAACAAGCCATACATGGGCGCCATCATCGGCCGCTACGCCAACCGCATCGCCGGTGGCAGCTTCAAACTGAATGGTAAGTCCTATCAAGTCCCCAAGAATGATGGCGACAACGCGCTGCACGGCGGCACCGCTGGGTTCAACAAGAAGGTGTGGAGCGGCAAGGAAATCAAAGACGGCGTCGAGTTGACTTACGTCAGCAAGAACGGCGAAGAGGGGTTCCCCGGAACGCTTACCGCGACGGTGCGCTACACGCTGAGCGGAAATGAACTGCGCATCGAGTATTCGGCAACCACCGATGCCGACACCGTGCTCAACCTCACCAATCACTCGTACTTCAACCTGAAGGGTCAGGGGAACGGCAATATCCTGGATACCCAGATGAAGATCAATGCGGCGCGATACACACCAGTGAACGCCAACCTGATTCCTCTCGGGGAATTGGCGCCGGTTGCGGGGACACCATTCGACTTCATGAAGTCGACTGTCATCGGTACGCGAATCGACGCCGACAATGCGCAACTAAAGCTGGCACACGGATACGACCAGAACTGGGTGATCGACAGTGGTGGAAAGAAGGTTGTACTTGCTGCGGAAGCGTACGACCCTTCGACTGGACGCGTGCTCGAGGTGCTCACCGATCAGCCGGGAATACAGTTCTATACAGGCAACTTCTTGGATGGAACTGTAACTGGCAAAGGAGGAAAAGTGTATGGTCGGCGTGATGCGTTCTGCCTGGAGACGCAGCATTATCCGGATTCGCCTAACCATCCGGCATTTCCAACCACCGAGTTGAAGCCCGGAGAGAAGTTCGAATCCGTGACTATCTACCGCTTCTCGACACGCTAGACATAAGTGAGGGAGCACCGGCGAGGATGATGGCCGCTGCTCCCGTTTCTTCTATTCAGTGAATGTCCCTCGCAACTGGACCTCTTAAGCATGGCAAGAGTGAGTGACTGCCATTCACTAATCAGGTGCGCCCCAAGAACGGTAACAGATATTTACCAGGTAGAATCGCCAACTTAAGGGATACTACTTAGTTAGCGAGCTAAGACGAAGGCGACAGCGTGTTGGAGAGCCCAAATGCCTGTAGCGGCCACACACTTCGATTTGCTAGGTGCCCTCGCACTGCCTTGGTCCGCGAGAACGCCCAAGAAATCAACAGGCGAACGCGTTCATGTTGCAGCAGTTTGCTATCGGCTCAAGGACGATGAGCCGGAGTTTCTTTTGGTGCGCACTCGCAGCGGCCGGTGGACGTTTCCCAAAGGTGGGGTTGACGGAGATGCAACCAACGCCGAGGCTGCGGCGCGTGAGGCGTACGAAGAGGCCGGCGTCAAAGGCCGAATCGAGTTCCACCCGTTTCACTGGTACTTTCACTCCAAGCGCGACCGCTTCCACTCGCGTCGGTCGGTAGTGCCCGTTCATGCTCATTTGTGCGAGGTTGAGCGCCTGGTGGAACCGAAGGAAGGGCATCGCGACCCAACCTGGTTTAACGCTGACAAGGCAAGGCGGCGGCTGCGCGAGAACCGCAAACCGGAATTAGCCAGTGAAGTGATCCAAGTCATCGATCGTGCAGTCATCCGCATCCGTGCTCGCTCCCAGCGAGCCGCATAAGGCACACCTCACACTCAAGGTGCGACCGAACTCCCGATCAAGGTACGAAGTTTTCGCCCAGTCTAGCTCTTCTCTTCGGAGGGAGTGGATTCGCCTTTGCTGGATTTGCGTATGTAGTTGGGCCATATAAAGCGCAGTGGTGACTTCAGTCCATCTAGTACCAGGAATCGCAGGATCGTCAGTTGTTCGCGAGCGCTAACGTCGTAGGCCCGCAGGCCAACATAGGCCGCGATGCTGAAGCTTACGAACAGGTTGAGGATGAAGATGACACCGATTCCTGCGACCGCCTGATAGAACCATGTGCGGCCAATGCTCTGCGTTCCGAAGTGCGCAACCGCCAAGGCCAAGGTGCCTGTGGACAACGTGACATGTCGCACGTCGAGTGGTAGGCCAAAGAAGTGCCCGATCACAGGAGTGAATCCCAGCAGATAGCCGAGCACAATGCTCGTGCTCCAACCGCCCAAGTTCCTGTTTAATACCCGCGAAAACTTCCTGAGCCGCACCTGTCCAACTTTCGAACCCAAGGGATGTTGCGCAATTGCTTCCGGCACTCGATAGTAGACGGCGAAGTTCTCGCACCATCCGCCGGCCAGCGCGGCCATCCACAAAATCACGCCCGTGATCGCGGCGTAAAACGCAGTTCCCGAAGCCAGTGGGTGCAGTGTTTCGTACACGTGAGTGGCAGTCTCGTGTGCCAGGTAGGATTCTGAAAAGATAAACAACCAAAGCCTTTCAAAAAAAATCGCACCCACACAAACTGCACTGACATTGCCCAGGGCCGCCGCTAACTGCGTGCTGGTGATGCGTGATACGAAGTCTGAGAGCTTGTTCTCTCGCTCAACTCCCGGCTCTCACGAATAATCCCGGCAAAGGTAGCAGCGGTTGCGGCAGGTTGCTTGGTGGCGAGGACGAGCCCCAGGATCTGAAGCAGTATGAAGCTCACGGCATAATTGGTTCCAGCTGCAAATCCCTCTACGAATGGAGGGAGATGGGCGTCCATGACCCGCAATTTTAAGGCGGCAGTGATCACAGTGAGCAAACCACCGCCCAGGGCGGCCGTCCACATCTGCCAATACTCCCTCCGGTTGTGAGCGATGTAGTGTTCACCGCTATGACCGGTGCGCTCAACCATCTTCCGCGCGATCAGATTAAGGTTCTCGCGCAGCAAGGCAGACAAGCTGAGGTCCGAGAGGCGGCCCTCCATGAGATGACCGAGTAAGCCGTGCACCGCTAAAACTTTGGCATCGGGGGTCTCGGCGGCCAGCACGTCGACAATGGATTCCATGCGCGCGAGGCAGGCGGCGATCTTTCGCAAATCGAAAATCAATTCGACACTGACACCTGCGGCTTCCATGTCCTGATGGACCCGTACCATTTCGGTGCGGCAACGATGAACTATGCCACGCCATCGCGCCAATGCGACGTTTGTATTCTGAAGATCGGTTGCGTCGATGAACTCCTCGGTACAAGCCAGGAGTTGATAGAACGGCGAGTCGGAAACACCGGGCGACGAGGCTCGCGCCCTGACTTCTGGCTCCAATCCCAGCGCGCTCACCCGCGATCCGAGCAGGCGAAGTGCTTCCAGGAGGTCTTGATGCTCGTGGATGGCGAATTGCGGTTCGCTCGGTGGTGTCAGAACCGAGACAAGCCGCTGAAACAGTTCGGGAGGATTCTCCAGAAACCGCTTCACGTTACGTTCTGTGGGATACAACCTCACCAAGAGCTTCGCTGCATCGGACTGTTCTCGCGCAGACGGCAAAAGACGGGCCGAGACACGATGTCCAATTTCCGATACAAAGCTGTGATCGGATGGGATTCCTCCCTCGGCAAACAGCGAAACACAATCCATTTGTGAGAGCAGATCGGCGAAAGCAGCCTGGAACCGGGTGCGCTCTTCGGAGTTGGTTCCAAGAAACTCAACCAGTCCTGGCAAGCCGGAAAGATCTGCAACGGAAGCGCTGGGCTTTCTCATCCAGCCAACAAGCCCAATCAGGGCGGCGGTGCGCTTCTGGAGGGTGCCCGCCTGACAAAATGATTCAATCAAACTCGTCAATTCGCGGGGTGCCATCCGCGAAGGTTGCAGCCCGTTGCCGGGTGCCACTGAAGAAAGGCCTTCGGTTGCGGCCAGGGAGTCTGTCTGCTTCACTGGTTCGATCGGCACGCTCACATTGTCCGACAGAGCCGTCTCAATGCCAAGTGTGCTGCCTCGCCAAGCCAGTCGCGCCATGTAAAGTCAGTGTCTGTGAACCGTCATCGCGTGACGTTTACAATGGGCCGCTGATCAAACCACTGGGAAAGGCATTGTCATGATGGAACGTCGAGAATTCTTGCGCCACGCCGCGGTAGCAACTGGCGGCCTGATGGTGTTCCGTAGCCCGATATCGGCATTGTCCGCAACGACTAGCGCTCCTTGTCGTATTGAGGTGCTGCCAGGCGAAGAACTTGGCACTATCTCGCCGACCATCTACGGCCACTTCACCGAGAACCTCAGCGGAGTCATTTATGACGGTATCTGGGTGGGGAAGAACTCGAAGGTTCCAAACGTCGACGGCATCCGAAGCGAACTGGTCGAACACATGCGCAAGATCAAGCCTGCGGTCATTCGCTTTCCCGGAGGCTGCTTCGCCGATAGCTATGACTGGCGCGACGGCGTCGGACCAGCCGAGAAACGCCCACGCCGGACCAACTTTTGGGATGGGGCCGAAGGCGCTAACTCTCCAGCCAGTCATCGCTATGATCCGAACCAGTTTGGAACAGACGAGTTTGTTCATTTCTGCAAACTAACGGGGGGCCAACCGTATCTTGCGGCTAACGTCCGGAGCCTTCCGGCCGAGGAGTTCGATCGCTGGGTGGAGTACTGCAACTCCCCGAAAGGCAGCACCACGCTCGCGGACCTGCGTGCGGCGGGAGGATCGCCCGAGCCATTCGACGTTCGTTATTGGGGAGTGGGAAACGAGTCGTGGGGATGTGGCGGCAACTTCCTTCCCCAGGAATACGCTACCGAGTTCCGTCGATACGCCGCTTGGGTACCAGGATACGGCAAGCCGTTATCGCTGATTGCTTCAGGGCCGAACTCCGACGACTTGAATTGGACCCGCGGATTCTTCGAGGCGCTGGCGCGCAAGGGAAAAGACCAGATCAACAGCGTCTATGGATTCGCTGTGCATCATTACGCCTGGAACCTCGCGCGAGGCAAGACGCAAGACTGGGACCAAGGTAAGGGTGACGCTCTGAAGTTCGACGCGGTGGATTGGTATGAGTTGTTACGGGAGGGGCAGAAGATCGAGGACCTGATCGATGGCCATTGGAGGGAGATGGGGGAAATCGACACCGAACATCACGTCAAGTTGGTGGTGGACGAGTGGGGGCCATGGTACAAGTCCGGAAGCGAACAGACTCCCGGCGATGCGCTGGAGCAGACCCCGACGTTGCGTGATGCCGTGTTTAGCGGCATGACGTTGGATATCTTCAATCGCAATCCTGAAAGAGTCGCTATGGCTAACTGCGCTCAGCTGATCAACTGTCTCAATAGTCTGTACCTGGCACACGAAGACAAGTTCGTAGTCACTCCCGTCGGTCGTGTGTTCGAGATGTATGTTCCACACCAGGGTGGGAAGGCGCTCCGTGCCTCTTTCAGCTCGCCGCCGATTCAATATGACCGCGACGGTAAGCCGGCGGAGTTTTGGGGATTGCGGGGATCTGCATCAGTCCATGGGAAGAGTCTGGTACTCACCGTCGTCAATCCCAGCGTCGCTGAACCCCGCGAAACCGAAATTTCATTTGCGGGCGCAAGAGCAAAGTCCGGCAAAATTACGGTCCTCAGCCATTCCGACATTCATGCTTGCAACACGTTCGCGCAACGGGAAACGGTGCTTCCGAGCGTGACCAGACTGAAGATCACAGGACCGACCGTAGTGCACACCTTTCCGCCAGCGTCGGTCAGCACTATTGAAATAGAGCTCGCTTGAATCGAGTATGTCGCGACAATTGCGGGAGTGTACGTAAAACCCCGGGGCGAGCCCGCTTGCGCGGAACCCGCCCAGGGAGGAGACACTTTAGAACAGGGAGACAGGCTTCGCCTTCGCTTCGTTCGAAGTGCAATATTCAGTGCCGTTGGGGTTGGCGTCCTTGACCACGTAGTAGTACGTGACGTTGTTCATCAAACCGGTATCGATGAATCCAAGGCGCGTCATGGAGCCGCCCGCTACAGTCTTAACCTCGCAAGTCATCTCCTCTGAGGATGAACATTCATCACGAAAGGAAGGCTGCCAGATGAGGAGTCCGGCAGCCCATATGTACCAGGCCGACTACATCGCTTCACTGGTCATGATGAAGAGAGGCTTCATTTCGAAGCTCTTATAGTGCGGACGCAGACGCTCGGTGTTGTAGTGCTCCTTGACGTTTACGACCTTCTTAGTCGCAGTCACCGCGTCAATCGGCATATTGTCGTACCGGCCATTCTTCAGGACGACCAAACGCCCGTGAATTCGGTTCAACAGCAAGTCGAGCGCCAGGTTTCCGTAGGCCATGGGGGCGATAGAATCGATGGCATCCGGATCTCCGCAGCGAACCAGGTAGCCAAGCTTCTGGTTAATTACGTCGATGGTCTTGCCATTGTTGTACTTGGGCGATAGCTCCTTGATTTTCTCCGAAACCAGGTCGCCGATGCCGCCAAGTTTTTTGTGGCCGAATGCGTCGGCGGCGTCGCGCGCAAAAACCATCTCGCCACCCTCGAACATCGCGCCTTCCGATACCAGCACGACCGAGTAACGACTGGGGTTGCGACGTCGGTCTTCGCTCAAGAGCTCGGTCAGTCGATCGATATCGAATTTGTGCTCCGGAATCACGCAACGGTTTGCGGCTCCGGCCATGGTAGGAAGCATGGCTGTGAAGCCGGCGTAACGTCCAAAGACTTCCAGCACCATGAATCGTTCGTGCGATCCGGCCGAAGTACGCAGCCGATTCGTCATCTCGATCGTGCGGGTGACACACGTGCTAAACCCGATGCAGTAGTCGGTTCCCGGGACGTCGTTGTCCATGGTCTTGGGGATGGCCACGACTTTTACGCCCTCCTGGTACAGGCGCACGCCGTAGCTCAAGGTGTCGTCGCCGCCGATCGGGATCAGGTTCTCAATACCAAGCCACTCCAGGTTCTTCAGAACTTCGGGCGTCAAATCATTCTTGTCAGCCGAGTACGTATCCTGAAGGTGCGGCGGAACACTAGACTTGCTCACCTTGCTGGGGTTGGTGCGGGAGCTGTGAAGGAAAGTGCCTCCGGTGCGTCCGGCGCGATTGACCAGTTCCTCAGTCAGAACCTGGTAATTGTCGCTGTTGTCGAATTCTGCGTCACGGACCGTATCGACGAGGCTCGCCCACCCCCGCCGTAAGCCAATGACACTGTACCCCTCACGAAGCGCCCGGATCGTGACCGCCCGAATTGCGGGGTTCAGCCCCGGAACGTCGCCACCGCCCGTCAGTATGCCGATAACTCCCTTTTTGCCACCCGTAACCATAATGAGTACCTTCCCTATTGATATGAATGTCCAATTAAACACGAATTTGGAGCCAGATTGCAGTGACATTCGGCACAGCCGCACGGGGTTTCTGTTGGGCCTCGTCCTCGAGCCCGCCGCCGTTTCGAACACCATCAGTCTACCCGTTGGCGCGGTCGCGCGCCGGGGCAGTGTAGCGCAATTTGAGGCGGCAAATTCCGGCACTTCTGCGAAACTCGGTATACTCTCAGAACGCCGTTGGCCTGAGACGGCGGTAATCAATGCCCATGGCGAGCGAACCAGCGTCAAAGTCGTTGAACGAACAGGACCTCCGGGACCTTGGATTTGGTGCGGTTGTGTCGCGCGAGAGCCAGCAGCGGCTGTTGAATCGCGATGGCAGCTTTAATGTCGAGCGCGCCGGACTCCGGTTTTGGTCGTCATTCAGTGCCTACCACGCCATGCTCACGATCCCGTGGTGGCAGTTCTATTTGGCGACTGCCTTGTCGTACCTAATCGTGAACGCTGCGTTCGCGACCGCATACCTCGCCTGCGGACCCGGCGCGCTTGGCAGCGAAGCCGTTGGCATGGAGAACCACACCTACTTGCGTGCGTTCTTCTTTAGTGTGCAGACTCTGTCAACGATTGGGTACGGACAGGTTGTTCCGGTCGGGACTGGCGCCAACACGCTGGTGACTCTGGAATCGTTGGTGGGGTTGTTGGGTTTTGCCATCGTGACCGGACTTTTATTTGCCCGGTTTTCACGACCAACTGCCAAGATGCTGTTCAGCCGCCACGCGTTGATCGCGCCCTATCAGAACATCACTGCTGTCGAATTCCGTGTTGCCAACGCCCGTTCCAATGAACTGATCGAGGTTTCGGCGAAGGTGCTGCTCAGCCGGTTTGAACAGGTTGACGGGCTCCGCACCCGACGCTATTACCAACTGGAACTGGAACGCAGCGCTGTCACATTTCTTCCTTTAACGTGGACGGTTGTGCATCCCATCGATGAGCGCAGTCCGCTTTACCACGAGACTCCGGAGTCCTTGCGAAGCTCGCAGTCGGAATTTCTGGTACTGCTCAGCGGCTTCGACGAGACGTTCTCCGCCACGGTGCACACGCGAACCTCTTATATTCCTGATGAGGTGTTGTGGGGGCACCGCTTCGCCAATGCATTCGTGGTTGGCCGCTCAAACAACAATAAGGTCACCGTGGATATGCGGCAGTTTGACAAGGTGGAGCCCGCGCGACCAGCACTCGACCGTTGAGTGGGGTCAAAACACCCGGACGGATGAGAGCTTCCCGATGTCACGAATGTAGTGGGGACTCACAATCGACGATTCTGGACGATTGTGCGCTTGATGACGCTCAAGTCGGAACATTCACGCCGGCGACCGACCCGTTTATGCAACCCAAGTCGGCCAACATAATTGCATCCTGCGCCTGGAGTTACAATCTAGTAGCCTTAACCAAATCAAAATACTTGATGATGCCTTTGCAGCCACAGAAACTCCAATCGTCGCTACCAGGAATCGAAATCCTTATGCCTTATCGTGCACGATTACAGAATTCCCGGTCCGGAAGGACAAAACAGCTCGACGGTCCGCTGCTGCTTCTTGTTGCTGGTTTATCGATGACGCTGATGGTTGCTTGCGGGCGCAGTACGGCCGAAGGGCCTCAGGGTCCGCCGACGATGCCGGTGAAAGTTCAGCGAATTGGTTCGCAGGAAATCGGCAACACCTCGGAATACGTCGCGACCATCAAATCACGTAACTCCGCAACCATTATGTCGGATGTTGAGGGATGGATCGTTGCCATTAAAGTGAAATCGGGCGACCAAGTGAAGAAGGGCCAGTCTCTGATGGAAATCGATCCGCGTCGCCAAGCGGCTACGGTCTCCAATTGGGAGTCGCAACGCGCGTCCAAAGTTGCGACTCGGCAACTGGCGAAGGTCCAACTCGAACGAGCCAAAGGCCTGTTCGCGTCAGGGGTGATCAGTAAACAGGACCTCGACCAGGCCGAGTCCACGTATGACGCGGCAGATGCGGACGTCAAGTCGCTCGATGCGCAAATCCATCAGCAGGACGTCCAGTTGAAGTATTACAGCGTATTTGCTCCAGTCGACGGCATTGTCGGCGACGTACCCGTCCATGTTGGCGACAGGGTTACCAATACCACTATGCTGACGACGATCGATGAGCGTCGAGGGTTGGAGGTGTATCTGCCGATCCCGTCCGAACGAGCGAGAGAGCTGAAGATCGGCGCTCCCGTGCAAATTCTGGATGCCAGCGGCAACGTAGTGCTGACCACGCGGGTAAATTTTGTTTCCCCCCAAGTCGATACTGCTTCTCAGTCCGTCCTGGCCAAAGCACCGGTCGATCAGGCGGCCGACAAACTCCGTTCACAGCAGTTGGTTCGTGCCCGCATCACTTGGAGCACACAGGCCGGCATCACCATCCCTGTCGTGGCTGTGTCCCGAGTAAGCGGCCAGTTCTTTGCGTTCGTTGCTGTGCAGAAGGACGGGAAAGATGTCGCGCACCAGATTCCCCTGACGTTGGGGGAAATTAACGGCAATGACTATACCGTGTTGAGTGGTTTGAAACCTGGCGATCAGGTCGTCGTATCCGGCGGGCAGAACCTTGCCGACGGCATATCGATCAAAATTCAGCAGTAGCTCATAGCTTCTGAGAAGAAGGGGCACTCACCTTGTTTGCTGATTTCTTCATTAAGCGTCCGGTGTTCTCTACGGTGACGTCACTCTTCATCGTGATTGCGGGCGCAGTATGCATTCCTTTTCTGCCGATCGCCCAGTTTCCCCAACTGGCACCGCCGCAAGTTTCGGTGAACTGCTTCTACACCGGCGCGAATGCGCAGACGGTCGAATCGGCAGTCACTACCCCTTTAGAGCAGGCGATCAACGGCGTGGAAGGCATGCGCTATATGACTTCCAGCAGCGGGAATGACGGCAGCAGTTCGATCACGATCACCTTTGAACTGACCCGCAGCCTCGACATTGCCGCGGTTGACGTGCAGAACCGTGTCTCGGCGGTGAACGGAAGGCTTCCGAATGAAGTGAAGACGACCGGCGTCGTGATCACCAAGAATGCCAGTTCGTTCATCATGGCAGCCGGTTTCTACACTGCGGATAACCGCTACACGCAGCGGTTTATCAGCAACTACCTCGACATTTACGTGAAGGACGCGCTGAAGCGTATTCGAGGCGTGGCTGACGTCATTATCTTTGGCGAGCGTAAGTATTCGATGCGGCTTTGGCTTGACCCGTCGCGCTTGGCTGCGCGCGGACTGACCGCGAGTGACGTGGTGGTAGCGCTGGCCCAGCAGAATGTCCAGATCGCCGCTGGCCAGGTCGGCCAGGCTCCTGCGCCGAAAGAGCAAATGTTCCAGATCAGCGTGCGAGCGGTGGGTCGTCTGACCGAAGCGTCCGAGTTCGAGAACATCATCCTCAAGCCCGGTTCGAACGGCGCCTTAGTTCGATTGAAAGATGTTGGGCGCGCCGAGCTTGGCGCCGAGGACTATAGTTCGGTGCTTCGCTACAACGGCTACGATGCCGTTGGAATTGGCGTAAGTCAATTACCCACAGCCAATGCGCTTGACGTTGACAAAGCGGTCAAGGATGAGTTGGCCAGGCTCTCCAAACGCTTTCCGCCTGGGCTGGAGTACCGGGTCGCATTCGACTCCACGACGTTTGTGGGTGACTCCATCCGCGAAGTCCTTCATACGCTGGTGGAAGCCATTCTGTTCGTCATGCTTGTGATGTTTCTGTTCCTGCAGGACTGGCGCACCACACTGATTCCAGCGATCACCATTCCGGTTTCGCTCATCGGCACGTTCGCTTTCATTAAGCTGCTCGGCTTCTCGATCAACACGTTGACACTATTCGGCATCGTGCTGGCAACCGGCCTCGTGGTGGACGACGCCATCGTCGTGATCGAGAATATTCAGCGCCACATGGGTGAAGAGCACATCAATTCTCACGTGGCAGCGTCAGAGGCCATGGGCGAGGTCACGGGAGCGGTGATTGCGACATCGTTAGTGCTTGTCGCGGTGTTTGTGCCGGTCGCATTCTTTCCGGGGACGACCGGTCTGCTCTACCAGCAGTTCTCGCTCACCATTGCGTTTTCCATTGCGATTTCGGCCTTCAATTCGCTGACGTTCACGCCTTCGCTTTCCGCCTTGTTGCTCCGGCCTGAGCGGGAGCACGAGAACAAGAACGTAGTGTTCAGGGGCGTTGAAACGGCGATCAAACACACGACAACGCTGTATACGGCAACCGCCCGCAAGGCGATCAAACTACGTTATCTTGTGCTGGTCGTCTTCTTCCTGGGACTGGCTGCCACCTATGTCGTTTATAGGCGCGTGCCCACTGGCTTTGTTCCGGACGAAGACCAGGGTTGGTTCATCATTAACGTGCAGGCACCCCAGGGCGCATCGGCGGAGTACACATCGTTAGCCTTGCGTCAGGTGGAAGCGGTAGTAAGCAAGGTCCCCGATGTGATTGGAGCTTTCTCCGTAATCGGTTTCAGTTTTACCGGGAATGGTCCTAACAAGGGCATCATTTTTATCAATTTGCAGGATTCCAATAAGCGCAAGGGGAACGAACACTCTGCAGGCGCTATCGTAAACTCGCTTCGCGGTCCCCTCAGTCAGATCACGGATGTGCAGGCGTTTCCGTTTCTGCCCCCGGCAATCAACGGCATCGGTAATTTTGGTGGATTCACGTTTGAAGTAACGGACGAAGGCGGACATTCACTGCAGGACTTGTACAACACGGCGCAGGAGGTTGCGCGCGCCGGCAACGAACGCCACGACCTCGCCGGACTGTTCAGTTCGTTTACCGCTAACGATCCTCAGTTCGTGGTTACCATTGACCGCGAGAAGGCTCGCAGCCTGCAGGTTCAGCTCCAGCAGATCACGGATACGCTGCAGGTTTACATGGGCTCGGCATACGTGAATGACTTCGATTTCAACAATCGTGCCTACCGTGTTTATGTGCAGGCGGACCAGCAGTTCCGTAGCCAGCCGAAGGACATTCGCAACTACTACGTGCGGTCAGACACAGGTAACATGATTCCGCTGGATAACGTGGTGCACGTCTCAGAGACGTCAGCGCCCCAGACCATCAGCCATTACAACTTGTTCCGCTCGGCCGAAATCAATGGCGCGGCGGCGCCAGGATACAGTTCTGGACAGGCGATCACAGCGATGGACGCTGTGGCGAAGAAAGTTCTGCCGGTCGGATTCAATTACGAATGGTCGGGACTTGCGCTGGAAGAAATCAAGTCTGGAAGCCAATCCGCACTGCTCTTCGGCCTGGGGTTGTTGCTGGTTTATCTCACGCTCTCGGCTCAATATGAGAGTTTTGTATTGCCCTTCATCATTCTCCTCAGTGTCCCCATGGCGATGCTGGGTGCACTGATCGCCCAGTCGGCGCGCGGATTGCTGAATGACGTGTACTGCCAGATCGGGTTGGTTATGCTGATCGGCCTGGCCAGCAAGAATGGCATTTTGATTGTCGAGTTCGCCGAACAACTTCGCGACAAAGGACTGTCGATTACAGATGCAGCTGTACAGGCTGCACGCATTCGCCTGCGCCCTATCCTCATGACGTCGTTCGCGTTCATTCTGGGCGTGTTGCCCCTGGTGTTTGCCACGGGCGCCGGGGCTGCCAGTCGCAATTCCGTCGGAACAACTGTCTTTGGCGGGATGATCGTCTCGACGGGATTGAATCTGTTTTTCATTCCGGTGCTTTACGTGATCGTCAAGTCACTGACGGAGCGTCGTAAGGAAGCTTCGAACGCGGCGCCGTAATAATGAAGTCGACATCAAGCTGGGTTGGCACAAAGTTATGCACCTCTGTTGTCGAGGGAATGGTTGTTTCCGGCGTGTCAGCGGTCACTTCGGCTGTTGATCTGCGTCACAGACTTCCTGTGCGTACCGCGCTAAAAAGGGGAGTAGCATAAAGATGGATGGTGGCGGCCGCGCTTCGTCCGTTCATGCCAATGTTAAGCGTGGAGCTTCCATTCGCTGACTAACCCCACCGCGTGGGGAGACTGGTCGCTTGCAATGGCAACCGCACCACTCACGGCTTCTGGCGTGGGCATACACAAAGTGCTCATTGCCACGGATTTCTCGCATCAATCTGCTTCAGCCCTCAACTATGGTCTCAGCTTCGCGCATCGTTTCTGCGCACAGTCAGAAATCGTCTATGTGCTGCCGACGGACGAGTATGCCCTTGCTGGCCCGGAGGCGCTAACGGCTGCGAAGGACGCTGCCCGTCGTGATGTGCTGGAGCTGAAGGCCATGCTCCGGCGAAGCCATGCGTTTGAGGAGGGCGTGGACTATCGTGTCAGCATGATTGAGGGTTCGGCGGCCGATTGCCTCTTGGAACGGGCTCGCGAGAAGAGAGTCGACCTGATCGTTGTTGGCACCCATGGACGCGGCGGAATGGGCAAGATCATCCTTGGATCGGTGGCGGAGAAGGTTTTTCGGCACTCGCGTGTTCCTGTGCTTACGATCGGGCCTCATATCCGCCGTTCAGCGGAAATCGGCGGTCCCCATTGTATTCTCGCTCCCTGCGACCTGACGCCAAGGTCTCATCCAGCAGTCGAGTTTGCTTGCGCTCTGGCCAAAGAACACAACTCGCAACTGACGCTACTTCATGTGATTGGACAGCCCAATGAGGGCATGAAGCTAGATCCAGAACGAGTAAGGCAGGGCATCATGGAGGAACTCGCCCAAATCGTTAGGAAGCATGCTGCCGGAGTTGACGTCTACTACCGGATTGAATCAGGCAAGATCGCATCCACCATTCTTGATACGGCAACGGAACTCGAGGCGGATCTTATCGTCTTGGGAGTACGGCCATCCTCAGGGCTGCTCGACCGATTCATGTGGCCGATCGCCTATGAGTTAGTGCGTGAGGCAGCCTGTCCAGTGCTAACTATCCGTGGGCAAGTTTCAACTCGCTGACTAAGCCGCCCCGTTTATCGTACTCAGTAACGCAACTGACGAAGAACACAACGAGTCTTTTTGTCGATCTCTGCCGAACTGGTTGACGTCTGGCCGTTCGACGGCCTGTCGTGCGATTTGGCGGCTGTGCGCGAATGGTATACAGTTCACGCACGGCGGGAGCAAACATGCAGCGGATCGTCCACAAGATGCTCAGGTGCGCGGTAATAATGGTGATGTTGCCTGCAGAGCTCTGCGTAGCGCAGGCAGGTAACTCCACCCTGCAGTCTGCGCCGGCGCAAACGCAGATCGGTGGAGCACAAACGACTACGCCAACCGCGACACTGAGCCCTGAGAGCTTCCAGAGATTGGCGAATAAAGTCCGTCATGAACTGGTTATGCTTCCGTACTACGACGTATATGACAACCTTTATTTCCGGATTGATGGACGGACCGTGACCCTTCTGGGCGAGACACCCAATGCCAGCACAAAATCAAGTACGGGAAGTGTTGTGAAACACATTGAGGGCGTCGACAAGGTCATTAATAACATTGAGGTGCTGCCCCCCAGTTCGGCCGACCAGCGCATTCGGAGAGCGACTTACAACGCGATTTATAAGTACGGTCCGTTGTTCAAGTATTCGCATGCGCCGGTGCCGCCAATTCATATCATCGTGAAGAATGGGCGCATTACGCTGGAAGGCATCGTCGATAGCGAATCCGACAAGCAGATGGCAGGAATGCAGGCCAATCAGGTCCCCGGAACGTTTCAAGTCACCAATAATCTGCGCGTTATCAATCCCGCCAGCGAAGGGAAGAAGAAGAACTGATCGGTAAGGTCGCTGCGCCGCGAATTAAGCTTGCGCCTCGATCCCAGATGCGGAGCGTTCATCCGTGAAGCGCTGCGCTCCGGGATTGCCGAACACCACGATCAGTTTGTCGTGCAAACTGCCCGGCCTCCGCAGATCACGCCAGATATCAATCCACTCGTGGAACGCGATCTTGAGCGGATTGTAGGTGTTAATGTTGCTGGTCAGCCCATAGACGCAGGGCTCTTGCTCCGGCTCGAAACTCCCAAACCAGCGGTCCCAGATGATGAGTATTCCCGCATGATTGCGGTCGATGTACTGCGGATTGGTGGCGTGATGCACGCGGTGATGCGAAGGGGTGTTCAGGACTAACTCCAAACCTCCCATGTGCTTGACCAATTCCGTGTGAATCCAGAACTGATAGAGCAGGCTGATTGCCTGCATGGTGAAGATCATGATGGGTTGGAAGCCCACCAGCGGCATCCATAGCCAGAAAACGAACGAAAAAAAGCCGCCCGTCCACGTCTGCCGCAGCGCCGTCCCCAGGTTGTAATGTTGCGACGAATGATGGACTATATGCGATGCCCAGAAAAACCGGCATTCGTGGCTGGTCCGGTGAAACCAGTAATAGCTGAAGTCGTCGGCGAAGAACGCCAGCACCCAAGCCCACCACTGGTAGCTCATCGGAAAGAATGCAAAACGGTGTACCCAGGTGAAAATGGCGAACACCAAGCCCTTCGACACCAGGCTGACCAATACATTGCCAACCCCCATCGTCAAGCTGGCCGCAGTGTCCTTGCCGTGGTAAAGATCGCGGTGCATGGCCGCGCCAACTACAGCTTCGGCTACAACCAGAAGGATGAACCCGGGAATCGCCAACTGAATGAGATCGTGCATGAAGGTGCAACTCGCGCTGTTGCCGTATTTTACCCATGTCCGCCGACAAACGAAAGCCCGGTGGACTAGCGGATTACAAGGCGCGATCTTTATGTAAATCTTACGAACTCCTTAGCCGCCACTTATAGCGACAGTGATCGAATGAAGTGGGCAGATAATCGCAAGGCGCGGAACTCGACGAGGCAGCTTTATGAATAGCTTGTTTCTTATTGTTTGCGGCATGAGTCTGGCATTCTTCGGGTGCTTCATTCTGGCATGCCACATGGATGCATACCGCAGGAAGCCTCGCAACTCGTCGGTCGTCAAAATATCGCCCGACATTCAAGGTGTGAGCTCCAGCGCAGGACGGCATTCACTTATCGCTCTTGAGAAACAAATGGCAGATTTTCTCGCACACCATCGATCGGCTGGCGATGCGGATAGCACTCAGGTCCCTCCCCTTGGCCCGGTAGTCCGACCATAAACAAGCAGAGAACTAGGTAGGAGTCCACACATGCAAGACCTCATTTTTGTAGCCATCACCATTGCTTTCTTCGCGCTGTCGCTGGGGTACGTTCACTTCTGCGACCGCGTGAAGTAGGGGGAACCATGCACACAGAATCAGCCATCATGATC
>Ga0207926_1000067_pt1 | contig 49385 bp, 48 predicted proteins | sample NGESurdeep072012_8_FD_184454 | JGI IMG/M metagenome (GOLD analysis project Ga0207926, IMG submission 184454) | Arctic peat soil microbial communities from Barrow, Alaska - NGEE Surface sample 210-1 deep-072012 (SPAdes) | ecosystem: Environmental > Terrestrial > Soil > Wetlands > Peat ...
CGGCCTCGGCGGGGACGCTCGGCGGCTCGGCCGCGGTCGCCTCGACCGCCGCGGGCGCGAGCGTCTCGACCATGTCGGGCTCGGCCTCGGCGGGGACGCTCGGCGGCTCGCCCGCGGTCGCCTCGACGGCCGCGGGCGCGAGCGTCTCGACCACCTCCACCTCGGCCTCGGCGGGCACCCCCGGCGGCTCGGCCGCGGTCGCCTCGACCGCCGCGGGCGCGACTGGCGCGCCATGCTTCGGCGGGCCGACGAGACGCTCCCGGACGACGCTGAGCGCACCGTGCGCCACGGTCATGGCGGCGACACCGCCCACGAGCGCCTGGCCAACCTGGTCGGCGGTGACCGACGGCGCGAACGGCAGCGGTGCCGGGAGCCGCTGGTAGAACGGGCTCATCGCGTCCCAGAACCGCGGCGTCGTGCAGCCGACGCAGCCGTGGCCGGCCTTCACCGACCAGCTCGTGCCGTCGGAGTACCGGGTGGTCGGGCAGTTCGCGGCCGTCTCGGGCCCCTTGCAGCCCATCTTGTACAGGCACCAGCCCTTCTGGGACCCCTCGTCGCCCCAGGCCGCGGCGAACTCGCCGAACTCGAAGTGAGGACGCCGCTCGCACTGGTTGTGGACCAGCGCCCCGTAGGCGAACAGGGGCCGGCCTCTTCCGTCCGTCGCGGGCCACTGGTTGAACGTGAGGTAGTGGACGATGGTCGCCGTGAGGTTCTCGACATTGAGGGGACAACCGGGCAGGCTGACCAGCTGGCCACCCGGGACGACCCCGGAGACGCCAACCGCACCGGTCGGTCCCCCGGCGGCTGCCGGCAATCCGCCGTCGAATGCGCAGGAGCCCACGGCGATGGTGGCCAGCGCGCCGTCGCAGACCTCCCGGACGACGTCCTTGAACGCGCGTCCGCCGACCATGCAGTGCACGCCCTCGTCGGCAAGGGGGATCCCCCCTTCGACGACGGCGACATACCCGTTCGGGTGCTTCTCCATGGTCGTGATCCGGGAAAGCTCCGCGTCCGCGCCGGACGGCGCCATGAGCGTCTCGTCGTAGTCGATGGACAGGACGTCGAGGACGAGCTCGGAGATGGTCGGGTGGGTGGCCCGCAGGAACGCGGTGGTGTTGCCCGCGCACGCCTGGCCGCGCATCCAGATGACCGGGATCCGCGGGGCCGCGGCGACTGCCGTGGCGATCCGGGGCGCGTAGGTCGCGGGAAGCGCGAGGGCGCCGGCGACGGCCACAGAGAACTTGATGAACGAGCGACGCGACATCCCGCGCTGGAGCATCGCGGCGTAGAGGCCGTCGTCGAGCCTGCTCATTCGGCCTGGTTTCTCTCGGTCCTGTTGCCGGGAGCGGTCGCTGCCCGGGTTCCTACGGGCCGATCTCAGCCCGCTCGCTGCTGCTTGCGGCGCCGACCATACCCGACCGATTCACGCCGCCAGACGAGCCACACGTCCCGGTCCCGCCAGCCCAACGGCTCCTCGTCGATACAGCACGGGTGCTGGCTGCATGTACCTTCGGATACAGTCGAGGGACGTCGGGGTCATCGGAAGGGCCTGCCCTCCGCGGCCCGTCGGCCCACTGACCGCGCCGTCCCGGCCGCCCCGTGACGCGCGGTCCTGGTCAGCCCGGCTGGTTGTCGATCTGGGCCCGCTGGAGCCGTCCGGAGAAGTCCACGTAGATCGACTTCCACTCGGTGAACGTGTCCAGGGCTGCGTGGCCGGCCTCGCGGTGGCCGTTGCCGGTCTCCTTCCAGCCGCCGAACGGGAGGTGCGTCTCGGCGCCGATCGTGCCGGCGTTGACGTAGACCAGCCCGGTCTCGAGGTCGCGCATGGCGCGGAAGGCCGTGTTCACGTTCGTCGTGTAGATGGCCGACGAGAGCCCGTACCGCGTCTGGTTCACGGCCGTGATGGCGGCGTCGTAGTCCGCCACCGAGATCACCGAGATGAACGGGCCGAAGATCTCCTCCTGGGCGATCCGGGCCATGGGCGCGACGCCCGCGAAGATCGTGGGCTCGAAGAAGACGCCCGCGTCGAGTCCCGGGCCGGTTGCCGCCCGCCCGCCGCAGACCAGCTCTCCCTCCCGGCGCCCGATCTCGACGTAGCTCTCGACCTTCGCCCGGCCCGCCTCGTTGATGAGCGGGCCGACATCGGTGGCCGGATCAGCGCCGTCGCCGAGGCGCAGCGCACGCGTCCGCGCTTCGAGCTTCCCGAGGAGCCGCGATTCGATGGACCGCTCTACCACCACCCGGCTGCAGGCAGTGCAGCGCTGGCCCGCCGTCCCGAACGCGGACCAGATGATCCCGTCGACCGCCAGGTCCAGGTCCGCGTCGGCAAGGACGACGATCGCGTTCTTGCCCCCGAGCTCAAGGGAGACTCGCTTGAGGCGATGCCCGGCCCGCTCCGCGATCCGCCTGCCCGTGGCCGACGAGCCAGTGAACGAGATGACCGGCACGTCCGGCGACTCGACGATGGCGTCGCCCACGTCGGCGCCGCCGCCCGTCACGAGGTTGACCACGCCCGGCGGGAAGCCTGCCTCTGCCATGAGCTCGACGAGGAGCGTCGCGCAGTGCGGCGTGTCGGATGCCGGCTTGAAGACGACCGTGTTGCCGGCGACGAGCGCGGGCATCGTCTTCCAGGCCGGGATCGCCATCGGGAAGTTCCAGGGCGTGATGATGCCGGCAACCCCGATGGGCTGGCGGATGCTCATCGCCCACTTGTCGGGCAGCTCCGACGGGACCGTGTCGCCGAACATCCGGCGCCCCTCGCCGGCCATCAGCTCGGCGATGTCGATCGCCTCCTGGACATCACCGCGGGCCTCCGGCAGGACCTTGCCCATCTCCCTGGTCAGCGCCCGCGCAAGGCGCTCCTTGTCGCGGCGGAGGAGGCTCGCGTAGCGGAACAGGATCTCGCCGCGTCGCGGGGCCGGCGTTGCGCGCCAGGCCGGCAGGGCCGTCTCGGCGGCCCGGATCGCCATCGCGACGTCGGCCGGCGTGCCGGCCGGGAAGCGGCCCACGAGGTCCGTGCGGTCAGCGGGGTTCCGGCTCTCGAACGTGCGGCCGGAGCCCGAGTCGACCCACTCCCCGGCAATGAAGTGATGCCCGCCGACCGGGCCGAGCCCGGGGTCGGTGGTGGAGGATCCCGTCTCAGACACGCTCGAACGCCATGGCCACCGACCCGCCCCCGCCCAGGCAGAGCGTCGCCAGGCCGTAGCGACCCTGACGGCGCCGCAGCTCGTAGAGCAGCGTCGCCACGATCCTCGCGCCCGACGCCCCGATCGGATGCCCGAGGGCGATGGCGCCGCCGTTCACGTTGACGTTCGCCCAGTCAAGCCCAAGCTCACGCCCGTCGGCGAGCACCTGGGCCGCGAACGCCTCGTTGATCTCCACCAGGTCGAAGGCGGCGATCGGGAGCCCCGTCCGCGCCGTGAGGTTCCGGACGCCGGCGACCGGCGCCAGGAAGAGCCAGCGGGGCTCGACCTCGCCCTGCGCGTACCCGACGATCCGCGCCAGCGGGCGCAGGCCGTATTGCTCCACGACGCGCTCCGAAGCCACCACCGTCGCGGCGCCGCCGTCGGTGATCCCCGGGGCGTTCCCGGCTGTGACCGTCCCCGGCCCCGCGGCCGGCAGGTCCGGGTCGCGTGGGTCGGGCTGCGGCTGCGCGAAGACGGGGCGCAGCCGGCCGAGTGCCTCCGCCGTGGTGTCGCGACGGGGCGACTCGTCGGCCGAGACGACGGTCTCGCGGCCGCGCTCGTCGCGGACCATCACCGGGACGAGCTCTTCGGCGAAGCGGCCGGCGTCCTGGGCGGCAACGGCGCGTCTCTGGCTCTCCAGCGCGAACGCGTCCTGGTCCATCCGCGTCACGCTCGCCGACAGGGCCACGCGCTCCGCGTGGGTTCCCATGTGGCAGTCCTCGACCGCGCACCAGAGCCCGTCCAGGACCGCCGCGTCCCGCAGCGCGCCGTCGCCCAGCCGATATCCGAAGCGCGCCTTCGGGAGCAGGAACGGGGCCCCGTTCATCGACTCCATGCCGCCGGCCACCACGAGGTCGGCATCGCCGGCCCTGATGGCCGCAGCACCGAGCATGATCGCCTTGAGGCCCGATCCGCAGACGCGGTTGATCGTCGTGGCCGGCACCGCGGCCGGCAATCCGGCGGCCAGCGCGGCCTGGCGGGCGGGGGCCTGGCCCGCGCCCGCCTGGAGCACCTGGCCCATGTAGACCTCGTCGATCACCGCCCTGGAGGGGAGCCCCGCGCGCTCGACGGCGGCCCGGATCGCGACGCCACCCAGCTCGGTCGCTGGGACGCTCGCGAGCCCGCCGCCGAACTTCCCGATCGGCGTCCGCGCAGCGGAGACGAGGAAGACGCGGCCATTCGGCCCGTCCGACGGCTGGATCATGGCGGGGATCCTACCCCTGGCCGCGCCCGAGGACCGCGTCGGCGACGATCCCCCGGTGGACCTGGTTCGTGCCCTCGTAGATCTGGGCTCCCTTCGCATCCCGCATGAGCCGCTCCACGCCCGTCTCGCGCGAGTAGCCGGCACCGCCGAAGAGCTGCACCGCGTCCGTGGTGACTCGCATCGCGGCGTCGGATGCCGTCCACTTTGCGAGCGAGGCCGAGGCGGCGACCTCCGCCCCGGGTGCGCCCCGATCGCGGGTCGCCGCCGCCCCGCGCGTCAGCGCACGCGCCGTGGCGACCTGCTGGGCCATCTCGGCGATCATGAAGCGGAGGCCCTGGAGTTCCGCGATCTCCGCGCCGAATGCCCGCCGCTCGTGCAGGTATGCTGCGGCGCGTTCCAACGCCGCGCGGGCAAGGCCCGTGCAGGCCGCCGCGATCGCGATCCGGCCATCGCCGAGCGCCGAGAGCGCCACGCGGTACCCCTCGCCCTCCCCGGCGAGGCGGTTCGCGGCCGGGACGATCGCGCCGTCGAAGACGAGCTCCGCGGCGGGACACGCCCTGATCCCCATCTTCTTCTCGTGCGCACCGAACCGGAACCCCGACGTCCCCTTTTCCACGAGGAAGGCGGTGATGCCGGCGGCGCCGAGCGCCGGATCAAGCGTGGCGAAGACGAGGTAGCGCTCCGCGTCCGGGGCGTTCGAGATCCAGATCTTCGTCCCGTCCAGTCGATAGGCGGCGGCCTCCGTCGACACATCCGCCCCGAGCTCCCGGCCGTCCGCCCCGAGGCGGGTGGCGTGCGTCCGCAGGGCTGCGGCGTCGGAGCCAGCACCGGGCTCGGTGAGGGCGAAGGCGCCGAGGGCCTGGCCGGCCTGCATGGCCGGCAGCCAGCGCGCACGCTGTTCGTCCGTCCCCCAGCGGACCACCGGGTTCTGGTGCAGGACGTGGACGCACAGGGTCACTGCGACGGCCATGTCCGCGGCCGCGATCTCCTCCACGACGACCGTCCAGGCGGCTGCGGACAGGCCGGCTCCACCGACGGACTCGGGGAACGGGCCGGCAAGCAGGCCCAGCTCGGCCATCGCGCCGACCAGCGAGCGGTCGAAGCGCTCGGCCTCGTCGCGCTCGGTCGCCCCGGGCGCGATCACCTCCCGCGCGAAGGCGCGGACCGTCTCGCCCAGGAGCCGCTCGTCGGGCCCTAGCCCATCGAACGCGTCGAGCACGTCCCCTCCCCTCTCCTGGCGCCCGGCGCCGCGCGCCTCGCCCGGCCCGGTGTTCCCGCGGTCAGCCGCGCGGGTAGCGGAAGAACCCCTCGCCGCTCTTCTGGCCGAGCTTCCCCGCGGCCACGAGGTCCGCCAGCGTGCGCGGTGGCGCAAAGCGCTCGTCGCCGAGATCGGCGTGCAGGACGTTCATCACGCCGAGCACGACGTCGAGGCCGATGAAGTCGGCGAGCGCCAGCGGACCCATCGGGTGGTTGAGGCCCACGCGGGCGCCGGTGTCGATGTCCTCGGCCGTTCCGATTCCCTCCTCGAGGGCGCGTATCGCCTCGGCCACGAGGGGCATGAGGATCCGGTTGACGATGAATCCGGGCCGGTCCGCCGAGACGATCACCTGCTTGCCAAGGTCGGTGGCCAGGGCCCGGACCGCCGCGACCGTCGTCTCGTCGGTTGCCGAGCCGCGGATCAGCTCCACGAGCGGCATGACGGGCACCGGGCTGAAGAAGTGCATGCCGCAGAAGGCCGGACGGCGGGCCGGAGCGAGCGCGGTCGCGAGGCGGTCAATGGAGATGGAGCTGGTGTTCGAGGCGAAGATGGAGCGCCCGGGCGCCAGGCCGTCGAGCTCTGCCCACAGCGCGCGCTTGACCGCCTCGTCCTCGAAGACCGCCTCGATCACGAGATCGGCCTCGCCGACAGCCGCGATCCGGTCCGTCGCCGCGATCCGGTCGGCGATTTCCTGGGCGGTCGTCGGCTCCAGCCGGCCCTTCGCGACGGCACGCCCCAGGTTCGCGAGGATCCTTGAGCGGCCAGCCTCGGCCCGGGCCAGCTCCGGCTCGTAGAGATCCACGGTTCGGCCCGCGGTCGCCAGCACCTGGGCGATCCCGTGGCCCATCAGCCCGGCACCGGCCACGAACGCACGCTCGATCGACATGCCGGACAGAGTACGCCGCGCCGGTCAGGCGCGAGGTCGCCCGCCGGCCAGCGAGGCGAGCAGGAGGTCGGCCGCTGCGTAGGGGTCGAGCCGATGGTCGGCGACCGCACGCAGGGTCGAGGCCGTCGCCTCCCCGGCGTCCGGCCCGTGGAGACGGCCCCGGAGCCGTTCGGCGACGATCTCCCACACCTGCGCTTCGGCACGGGCGAGGCGCGCACCGTCTGCCAGGCCGTCGCGACCGGCCGCTCGATGTCGATCCAGCGCCGCGAGGAGCGCCGGGACGCCCTCGCCGGTCGAGGCGGTGGTGACCAGCACGTCGGGCCGCTTCGGGCGGGGATGGTCGGCGGCTTCACCGGGTGCGCCGGCGGTGGGACGAGGGTTCCCATTGGCCGAGAGCATCGCCCGCAGCTGGGCGGCCGTTCGCTGCGCTCCCGGTCGGTCGCCCTTGTTGACGACCACGATGTCGGCGACCTCGAGGAGCCCGGCCTTGATGGCCTGGACCTCGTCGCCCATGTCGGGCGCCTCCAGTACGACGGTCGTGTCGGCCGCCGCGGCGACCTCCACCTCGCTCTGACCCGTGCCCACGGTCTCCAGCAGGACAAGGTCGAACCCGGCCGCGTCGAGGACCGTGGCAGCTGCCGTGCTGGTCGCGGCGAGGCCGCCGGCGTGCCCGCGCGAGGCCATGCTCCGGATGAAGACTTCGTCGTCGGACGCGTAGGCCTGCATCCGCACGCGGTCGCCGAGGAGGGCGCCCCCGGTGATCGGCGAGGAGGGGTCCACGGCCACGACGGCGACCGCACGGCCGGCCAGGCGCGCCTCCGCGATCAGGGCGGCGACGAGCGTGCTCTTGCCAGCGCCGGGCGCGCCGGTGATCCCGACCAGGTGCGCCCGACCCGTCACCGGGTAGAGGCGCCGGAGGGCCACCTCGGCGGTCGCCGTCCGGTTCTCGACGGCGGTGAGGAGCCGCGCCAGCGCCCGGCGGTCACCGGCGACAGCAGCGTCCGCGAGCTCCGCCGCCCGGACCCCGGCCTCGCTCACGCCTCGGGCGGCCGGACGTGGCTCCGGAAGTAGGCCGCGACCTCCGCGATGGTCGTGCCCGGTCCGAACACCGCGGCGACGCCCGCCTCGCGGAGGGCCGGGATGTCATCGTCGGGGATGATCCCGCCGGCGGTCACCAGCACGTCGTCGAGGCCGCGCTCGCGCAGGAGTCGGGTCACCTTCGGCAGCAGGGTCATGTGGGCCCCCGACAGGATGGACAGGCCCACGACGTCGACGTCCTCCTGGAGCGCGGCGGTCGCGATCATCTCCGGGGTCTGGCGGAGGCCCGTGTAGACGACCTCGAACCCCTCGTCGCGCAGGCCCCGGGCCAGGACCTTCGCGCCCCGGTCGTGGCCGTCCAGGCCGGGCTTCGCGATCAGGACCTTGATCGGCCGTTCGCTCATGCGTTGCTCCTCTGTCAGGCGGCGGCGTCAGGCGCCCGGCGCCCGCCGTCCGACGTGGGCAAAGAACTCGGCCCGCGTCTTGTCGTTGGTCCGGAAGAGGCCCAGGACATGGCTCGTCGTCATGACGGTACCCGGCTTGCGGACGCCGCGCATGCCCGTGCACAGGTGGGTGGCCTCGATGACGACGCCGGTTCCGATCGGGCCGAGGCGCGCCTGCAGGAAGTCCGCGACCTGCGCGGTGAGCCGTTCCTGGACCTGCAACCGGCGGGCGTACATCTCCACGATCCGCGGGATCTTGGAGAGCCCGATGACGCGGCCGCGCGGGATGTAGGCGACCGCGGCAGTCCCGAAGAATGGCAGGAGGTGGTGCTCGCAGAGCGAGTAGAACGGGATCTCCTTGACGATCACCATCTCGCTGTAGTCCCCGTCGAAGATGGCGCCGTTGATGAGCCGTTCCGGGTCGACGTGGTAGCCCGCGGTCAGCTCCGCGTACATGCGGTGGACCCGCCCGGGCGTTCCCAGCAGGCCCTGCCGATCGGGGTCCTCGCCGATCTCGCGCAGGATGCCGCGGACGGCGGCTTCGATGCGGCCGTTTCCGCCGGATCTCCCGTCGTCGTGAGCCCCGTCGCCCTCGATCGCGGCCGAGGGGCCGGGCGCTCCAGGGCGGGCCGGCTCCGCGTCCTCTTCGCCGATCTCGGTCTCGATCTCGGCGACGATCGCTTTCACGTGCTGGGGCAGGTCTCGGTCGGGCATGCTCGCATCCTAGCCCGATGCGGGCCGGTCCGCGGCCGGGTGTGGCGATGGGCTGACCGGCGAGCCGGGCGGCGGACCGGCCGCCGCGCGGATCGCCGCGACGACAGCGCCGGGCACGTAGCGCATCAGGTTGTGGCCGAGCCCGGGGAACGAGGCGGCGCGGATGGGAGATCGGCCGCCGGCGGCGCGCGCCGCCGCCATCTCGCGGAGGCCGGCCAGGTGCCGTCCGGCGTCGTCGTCGCGGGCCGCGAGCGCCACGATCTCCGCGTCCACCGCGGTCAGGACGTCCGCCGGATCGTAGGCCCACAACGCGCCAACCGAGCCCGCCAGCGCGTGTGGGTGGATCGCCAGCTTGACCCGGCCCGCCGCCGTTTCGACGACCTCTGCCCGCGCGGCTCGCTCCTGGTCGGGACCCCACGTGGCCGGGTCGAATCCCTCCCCGTCCGCGAGCCAGGCCGCTGTCGAGCGGAGCACCTCCGGGGGTTCGGCGATCGCGGCGAGCCACTCGTCGGGCGACATCCCGGTCTCGGCCGGCAGGTCGGTCCACCCGCCGTCGACGAGGACCAGGCCGGCGCAGCGTTCCCCCAGCGCATTCGCGGTCCACGCGGCGATCGCCGCACCGTAGCCGTGCCCGACGACGACGAACGGCCGCTGGCCTGCTCCGCCGGGCGCTCCCGCATCGTCCGCCAAGGCGAGGAGGCCGGCGCCCTCGGCGACCGCGATCGCGTCCTCGGCCAGCTGGTCCGGTTCGTACCCGGCTGTCGGCGCGTCCGAGAGGCCGTGGCCGCGCGCGTCCATCGCAGCCACCCTCGCGACCGTTCGAAGCCGGCGCGCCACGGGCGCCCACGACCATGCGGTCTGGGCGAGGCCGTGGATCAGCAGGACGCCGGGTGTCGCCCCCGACTCGCCCGTCACCCGGCTCGGCCCGCCCCAGTCCAGGAAGTGGATCCGCACGCCCCCGTCCATCGCGACCAGGTATCCCTCGGGCTCGCCGGCAACCTCGGTCGTCGGCGTGCCCGCATGGTCAGCTTCGAACGCCCGCAGCCCGGGACCCGTGAGCGGCCGGCCGTGCATGAGCTCCATGGCGCCGTAGGATAGGCGCGCCATGCCGAAGCGACGCCGCGGGATCCCGGCCGCCGACCTCGCCGCCCTCCGCCGGCGCCGCGAGGCCCGCCACGCCCGGTTCGAGGACCTCGTCGACCGCGCGCTCGCCGGCATCCCGATGCCCTTCGCGGCCGCGCTCCGGGAAGTGGCCGTCGTCATCGCCGACGATCCCTCGCGCGAGCAGCGGCGCGAGGAAGGCCTCGCGCCCGACGAGACCCTGTACGGCCTCTACGAGGGTGTGCCCCGGACCGAGTGGGGCGCGGACGACGTGCCCTTCCCGAACACCATCACGATCTTCCGGCTGCCGCTGGAGGAGGACTTCGCCGACCCGCTGGAGCTCGAGGACGAGGTGCGGATCACGGTCATCCACGAGCTGGCGCATCACATGGGCATCGACGACGATCGCCTGGCCGAGCTGGGGGTGGACTGACCGTCAGAGCCCCGCGATCGGGGCGGCCTGCGCCAGGAGGTCGCCGATGCGCTCGGTCGCCACGTTGCCGCCGCTGAAGACGACGCAGACACGCTCGCCGTCGCGCAGGGGGATCCGGCCGTGCAGGATGGCGGCGAGCGCCGCGGCCCCGGCGGGCTCGAGGACCTGCTTCATCCGCTCCGCCGCGAAGCGCACCCCGCCCAGGATCTCCGGGTCCGTGAGCGTCACGATCCCGGCGAGATGACGCCGGCCGAGCGCCAGCGTCCACTCGCCCGCGAACGGGGCGTTCAGGCCGTCGGCGACGCTGCCGGGCGTCACCGGCACGACCGTGTCCGCCGCCAGCGCCGCCGAAAGGGCGTTGGATCTCTCCGGCTCGACGCCCCAGACGCGGGTCGCCGGGCGGCGCGTGGCGAGCGCGGTCGCGATCCCGCAGGCGAGGCCACCCCCGCCCACGCCGACGACCACGAGGTCGACGTCCGGAAGATCCTCGAGGATCTCCACGCCCACGGTCCCCTGGCCGGCGATCGTGACGGGGTGGTCGAACGGGTGGATGAACGTCAGTCCGCGCACCTCGCGGACTCGCTCCATCTCTGCCCAGGCCTCGGCCGTCGTCGCCCCATGGAGGATCACCTCCGCGCCGTACGCCTGGCAGGCCGCCACCTTGGAGCGCACGGCCGTCAGGGGCATGACGACCACGGCGTTGATCCCGGCCTGTCCCGCGGCGACCGCCACCGCGGCAGCGTGGTTGCCCGCGGAGATCGCGATGACGCCCGCCGCCTTCTCCGCGGCATCGAGCAGGGCAAGCCGCAGATTGGCGCCGCGGACCTTGAACGAGCCGGTCGCCTGGAGGTGTTCCGCCTTCGCGTACACCGTCCCGCCGGCGAGGTGGACGCCGCTCGCCGCCAGCACGACGCGGGCGGCCGTCCGCGAGGTGAGCAGGGGCGTTCGGTCGACGCGGCCGGCGAGCATCCTGGCCGCCTCGTCGAAGGCCTCGGGCCGGATCGTGTGGGCAGCCGGGTCGAAGTCGATGGGCATGGCGCGGAGTATCGCCGACGATCGCGCGGCGCGCCGGATCTCTGCGCGCGACGGGACGCGCGTCTCCGGGTGGCACTGTCTCCGGGTGGCACTGTCACGGGGCACACTTGCATGATTGCGCAAGTGATGAGATACTCCGCCCGTGGTCACCGCACAGCACGCGAACACCGACGCCGACCGGCAGCGAGCCGCCGTCATCGGGCGCGCGCTCGCCGACCCGAAACGGCTGTGCGTCCTCGAGACGCTTGCCGTCGGCGAGTTCTCCGTGTCGGAGCTCTCGGCGTCCGTCGGCTGCCACGTGCCGAACATGTCCCAGCACCTGGCCGTCCTGCGGAGCGCCGGCCTCGTGAGCACCCGCCGCGACGGGAGCACCGTCTACTACCGAATCGCGGACCCGCGTGTCCTCGAAGCGTACCGTCTCATCTGTGGACTGGCCGGCTAAGGCCATCCCCGCCCCGTTAGCCCGGGAGAAAGGGTTCCGACCGATGGTCGAGATCAAGCACGCAACCGACACCACCTTCGACGAGCTCGTCCTGAAGTCCGCCCGTCCGGTGATCGTCGACTTCTGGGCTGCCTGGTGCGGGCCCTGCAAGCTCGTCGCCCCTGAGCTCGAGAAGCTCGCCAAGAAGTACGACGGCGCCGTGGACGTCGTCAAGGTTGACGTCGACGCCAACCCCGGCCTCAGCCGGGCCTTCAACATCATGAGCATCCCGACCATCGCGTTCTTCCCGGGCGAGGGCAAGCAGCCGATGGGCGTCGTCGGCTTCCAGCCCGCCGACCAGCTCGAGCAGCGCTTCGGCCTGCCGACCTACGCGAAGATCGCCGACTGATCCCTCGCGCGCGGCTCTTCCCGCCCCGCGCAGGCCGCTCGACCGGCCCGCTCGGCCAAGCCGCTCGGGGCGGTCGGATTCCGGGGCAGGCCGCGGGACTGCACGGCCCGCGCGTCCGCCACCTGGACGGCGGTCGTCAGCTGGCCGGGTCGTCCCGGTCGTCGTCGACGTCTGCTTCGTCCTCGAGCTCGTCCGCGACGGTGTCCACTCCGGCGACGCCAGACAGCTCCGCGTCGACGCGCCGCCAGGCACTTTCGAGCCAGGCGAGCGCACGGTCGCGGGCGTGGCCGTCGAGCCGCGCCGGCGCGAACCGCACCCAGCCGGCGCCCCGCGGCGACGAGGTGACGTCCGGGGTCCGCAGCGCCGCCGCGCCCACCTCGTCGCGAAGGTGGAACTCCGCGGCGCCGCCCGCGTCGGACGTGAACAGGACGTCGTCCAGGTAGTAGTCGGTCCCCTTCCGCGTCGGGACCGCCACCGCGCCCTCGAGCAGGCCCGCCTGCTCCGCGAGGAGCGCCGAGAGCGTCGGCCCGGTCATCCTGCCGCCGCGAGGATCGCCGCAAGGTCCGCGGCGTGATCGGCGTAATGGTCGATCGTCTCGCTCGCGAAGAATGCCTGGACCGCTCCGTCCTTCAGCCAGCGGGCCTCCGGCACGACGGTCAGATGGCCGCGCAGCTCGCCGGCAACGGTCCGTGCTCGATCCAACAGCTCGTCGAGCGGGAGGGCGCGCCAGGCGGCGAGCGCCTCGATGTTGATCGCGTCGCCCCGGGCGTCCCATTCCGCTTCACCGCGCAGGCGCGCCGGGCTCCTCTCGCCGACGGCCAGCTCGCGAGCGACCGCGAGCGCGCGTTCCTGCCAGAACACGAGGTGGCCCAGGAGGTCCCGACCGGACCAGCGATCCTCACCGGCCACCGCCAGCTCGAGCTGGGCCGGCGACAGCGTGAAGAGCGCCTCGTACGGGCGCCAGGCATCCCGTTCGTCCTCGAGGAAGGAGAGCGCATCGAAGTACATCCCGAGATGGTAGTCCGCCGGTCCCGGTGCGGGCGGGAGATCTCGACGGGCCCGCTCGACCGAGCCGTCGCGGCCGCGGCCCGACCGCCCGGGTCAGATCGCGACCGGCTCCCGGTACTCCCCGAAGACGTCGCGCAGCACCCGGCATTGCTCGCCCAGCGTGACGTACGCGGCGGCACAGCGGAGGAAGTGCGGCATCAGGTTCGTGGCCGACGACTCGGGGGCCGCGGCCGCCGCGCGCAGGCCCGAGAGGGCGACCGATACCGCGCCCGGATCCCGCTCCCGGCGCGTCCGATCCAGGCGGGCCAGGTGGCGCTCCAGGGAGCCCGCGGGCACCTGCAGGAGCGGCACCGCGAGTACCTCGTCGGGGTCGACCTGGGAGTTCATGCCGACGATCCGCCGTTCGCCGGCGTCCACCTCCCGCTGGAACCGATAGGCAGCGTCCGCGATCTCGCGCTGCGGATAGCCCTGGTCGACTGCCGCGACCATGCCGCCTCGCGCGTCGATCTCGTCGAGATAGCGCCACACCTCGCGCTCGGTCCGGTTCGTCAGCGACTCCACGAACCAGCTCCCGCCCAGCGGGTCGATCGTGTTCGCGACGCCGGTCTCCTCCGCGATGACCTGCTGCTGCCGCAGGGCGAGGAGCGCGGCCTCGGCCGTCGGCACGGCCCACGCCTCGTCGTACGCGTCCGTGTGGAGCGACTGGGTCCCCCCGAGGACGGCCGCCAGCGCCTGGATCGCCACCCGGGTCAGGTTGTTCAGCGGCTGCTGCGGCGTGAGGCTGACCCCGGCCGTCTGGGTGTGGAAGCGCAGCCAGGTCGACCGCTCGCTCTGCGCGCCGTAGCGCGCCGTCATCAGCTTCCACCAGATGCGCCGCGCCGCGCGGAACTTCGCGATCTCCTCGAAGAAGTCGGCGTGCGAGTTAAAGAAGAACGACAGGCGGGGCGCGAACTCGTCGACCCGGAGCCCGCGTGCGAGCGCCGCCTCCGTGTACGCCATCCCGTCGGCGAGCGTGAACGCCAGCTCCTGGACCGCGGTGCTGCCCGCCTCGCGGATGTGGTAGCCGCTGATCGAGACGGTGTTCCAACGGGGAAGCTCGCGGGTCCCGAACTCGATGGTGTCGGTGACGAGGCGCAGGGATGGCGCGGGCGGGAAGAGGTACTCCTTCTGGGCGACGAACTCCTTGAGGATGTCGTTCTGGAGCGTCCCCTCGAGCGCGGCCCGCGGCACGCCGCGCTTCTCCGCGGCCACGATGTACATCGCCCAGATCGGCGCCGCCGGCGAGTTGATCGTCATCGACGTGCTCACCCTGTCGAGCGGCAGTCCGTCGAGGAGCACCTCCATGTCGGCGAGCGAGCTGACCGCCACCCCGCACGTCCCGAACTCCCCTTCGGCCTCGGGGTCGTCCGTGTCGTAGCCGTAGAGCGTGGGCATGTCGAAGGCGACCGAGAGGCCGGTCTGGCCCGCCGCCAGCAGGTCGCGGAAGCGGGCGTTCGTGTCCTCCGCCGCTCCGAAGCCGGCGAACATCCGCATGGTCCAGGCGCGGCCGCGGTAGCCGGTCGGGTGAATGCCCCGCGTGAAGGGCGGCGCACCCGGGAACCCGATGTCACGGAGCGGATCGAAGGCATCCCACCGGCCCGGCCGAAGCGGCTCCCCGCGGTGGTCGGCCGCGGTGGGCCCTCCCCCGCCGGCCGCGTCGCGCTCCACCGACTCCCCGCCCGTCCCGGCGCCGCTCGCCGCGGCGGCCCAGTCCCATGGGCCGTACAGGCGCGCCACCTCGACGTCCGAGATGGTCGTGAACCGGGCCGAGCGCTCCGGCGCGCGCGCGCGCGCCGGTTCGAGCCGCTCCCGTTCCCAGGCATGCTTCCTGGCCTGCCACGTCATGGGCGGGATGCTAGTCGATCCGCGCGCGCTCTCGGGTCAGCGGAGCGCGGCAACCGCGGCCTGGACCTTCGACTCGTCGACGTCCGCGGCAATCACCACCTGGACCACTGTCCCGTCGGCCGACGGCCAGACCAGGATCGCCTGGTGGGAATCGCCGTTGAGCAGGTTCATGCGGAAGCCGGGCCGGCCGTTGACCTGCTCGTTGGTCGAGGAGACGATCGTGACCCGGCTTGTGCCACCGGCTCCGGCCCGGTACTCGTCGGCGAGGAGCTGGGCCGTCAGGCCGGGTGCACGAAAGACGGACAGCTGCATGCCCGGCAGCGACGTCCCGCCGCCTGGATCGAATTGCCAGATCCCGCCGCCGAACTCTGCTTCCCGGATCCCCGCGTTCCAGAGCGTCCCGAGCGTGGCCTTCGAGCAGAAGCGGCCGGAATCGCGGCTGTCCGCCGCCTGGCCGGCGATCTGGGCGGGGATCCGGGCCTCGAGGTCCGGGTAGGCGCCCTTCATCTCCTGCCGGTCGACGCCGCCGCACGGCATCGCGGGGTCGAACGACGGCAGAGGCGACGAACCCGCGCACGCGGCAACGAGCAACGCCGCGGCCACCACGAAGAGGCCGCGCCGGCCGACTGCCCGAAGCATGCGAGCAGCGTACCCGGCGGGGCTCCCATGCGTCATCGGGCCTCTCGTCATCGGGCCGTGCTGCTGCGGCGCGTGGCGGGCCGGCTGGTCCGGCCCCGGTGCGGGCAGTCACCTGGTACGTCCGTCATGGGCCGGTGCATGCACGCCACCGACCTTTCCCGGCCCCCGACCGGACGGACGTCGCATAGCCGTGCGCCGCCAACCTGCGTATCTTCCTGATGCAGCCGTCGGCGCGAGCCACCGGGACAACCCTGGGGCGTCGGCCACGGCCCGGAGCGTCGGGACACACCGACCTGGAGGACGCCGCGGGGAGCGTCATCTGGTGGCCCCTGGGACTCCGGGCACGAGTCGAGTAACCACGGATCTCCGGCCCGCAGGCCCGGTCCGCAACGGTGGCTGCGGACTCATCTGGCCGCGGACTCTCCCGCGGACCCTCCTCCCGCCCCATCACGGGGACGCCGGCCGGCGTCCCCGTTCGTGTCCCCGCCGCGGGTGCCGGAGGCGTCGGCGACACCGAGCGCGGGCTCCCCGCCGATGGCCGGATCTCCACCCGTGGGGGCCGCGCCTGCTCGATGGTCCAGGACCACCCGGGCGGCGGCCACGAGGTCCGGGTCGCGGGTGATCGTCCGTTCCACCCATTCCAGGTACGTCGGCTCCTGCGCGAAGATCTCTCCGAGCGTGCGCCCGTGGAACTTGCCGAACACGATCCGGGTCGCAAGCGCCGTGCCGATCTCCGGCAGCGGCCTCCGCGACGCACGCCGAGAGCGGACGCGCTGCAGCGGACCGGTCGGGTCGGAGGCCCGTGGCTCTTCGGCTTCGCCCCAGGTCGCTCGCCGGAGCGCCGCCGGTACCCGCGGCCGGTGTCGGTAGCCCCCGCCGGCCGGCGTCGTCGTGGCGTTGCGCTGCCGGAAGAGGTCCGTCGTGTCCAGCCGGGCCGTGACCGGCCGGGACGGCGGAGGCGGAGGCGGCCCACTCGGGCGCGCGGCATCCGGAGCGCGAGCTGTCGGGCCCGATCCGCCCGCCGCTCCTGCGCCCCGGGCGGGCGTGCCCGCTCCGCCGGTCGCACGGGACCGCAGAGCCTGGTAGGCGGCGTTGATCTCGGCCATTCGACGCGTGGCATCCCGGCGCTCCGAGGAGTCCGCGGCAAGGTCGGGATGATGCTCCCGGGCCAGGCGTCGCCAGGCGGCCTTCACGGCGGCCTGGCTGGCATCCCGGTCGATCCCGAGCACTTCATGAGGGTCGCGATGGGCCATCCCACCATCCTAGCCCAGCGCGGCGGTACCCTTCGGGAATGCGCCCGTCCCGGACCGCCACGGTCGCGCTCGGCGCGACCGTGGTCGCGCTCGGCGCGGCGGTGGTCGCGCCGTCCGCCGCCTACCGGTTCGCCCTCGAGTATCGCCGGCGCGCCGGCTTCCCAGCGCGCCGCCCGCCGCTCGAGACGCCGGCGACGTACGACCTGCCATTCGAGGCGGTGGTCGTCCCGTCCGACGCCGGGCCGCTTCCAGGCTGGTTCATCCCGGCGCCCGGCGGCCGCCCCGCGCCGGCCGTGGTCCTGGTCCATGGCTGGGAATCGAACCGGGCGCGGATGCTGCCGAACGCCCGGTTCCTGCACGCTGCCGGATTCTCCACGCTCATGTTCGATGTTCGCGGCCATGGCGACAACCCGGCCGAGGCCCTCCCGATCAGCGCCGCGGAATTCGGCACCGATGCGCGAGCTGCCGTCGGGCTCGTCGCGACACGGCCCGGCGTGACCTCGGTCGGGGTGCTGGGACATTCGATGGGGGCGATCGGAGCCGCGATCGCCGCCGCGGACGATCCGCGGGTGGCCGCCCTGGTCCTGACGTCCGCTCCGTCCGACCCGCGGAGCCTGACCCGGCGGACGTTCCAGCTCGCGGGGTTGAGCTTGCCCGGACCAGTCGCGCATTCGCTGGCGGCGCTCACGACCCGCGTCTTCCTGAGCCCGCGAGGTCACGCCCCATCCGCCACCAGCGCCGCGGCGGCCGTGGGCCGCTACGCGGGACCGATCCTCATCATCCACGGCGCGCAGGACGAGATCGTGGAGCTCGAGGCCGCCCTCCGTCTGGATCGGGCGGCCCGGCGGAACGTCGATCGTGACCTCGAGCTCCTGATCCTGCCCGAGGGCCTCCATCGCTGGCTCTTCGAGGATCCGGTCTATCGGGAACGGATCGCGGCATTCCTTGCCCGCCACCTGACCGGTGCTCCCGATCCGGACGCCGCTGCCGCCCGCGCGGTGGCGACGCTCGTCCTCCGCCAGGCCGACACCCACGGGCCGTTCAGCGCTCTCGAGCGCCCGGCGGTGGCGGTGCCGGCCGTCGGCGTCCCGACGTCATCCGGTCCGCCCCGACCGGCCTAAACCCTGCAGCACGGGAGGCGCTCCATGGAACCTGCCCTCGGCACCTGGGAGGCGATCGACTCCCTGCGCGTGGTCCGGACCTTCATCGACCGGCCGCTGGAGCCCGCGGCGCTCGAGCGGATCCTCAACGCGGGTCGACGCGCGGGCAGCTCCAAGAACGAGCAGCGCTGGGCCTTCGTGGTCTGCCGGGATCGCGAGCACCTGCGCGAGCTGTCGACGCTCGGACCGTGGGCCGGCCACCTGGCCGGGGCGGCCGTCGCGGTCGCCCTCGTGACGCCCGACCCTCGGGCGGAGGGCGCAGCGCTCTCCGTGCTGTTCGACCTGGGCAGGGCGGCCCAGAACATGGTCCTCGCGGCGTGGGAGCTGGAGATCGGCAGCGTCCCTGCCACCGTGTACGAGCACGCGAGGGCCGCCGAGCTCCTTGGCCTGCCGGACGGCATGCATTGCGAGTATCTGCTCTCGTTCGGCTACCCGGCCGATGAATCGGTGCTCACCGCCCCGAAGCGCCCGGGCGGGCGGCGACCGCTGGCCGAGCTCCTCCACGCAGAACGCTGGTAGGCGGCTCGCTGCGCTCCGTCGCGGGGCGGCGCCCGCGCGGGCCGGCTTCAGGGCGCCACGCCCTCCGACGCCTTGCCGCCGCCCCACATCGCCTCCGGATCGCCGAGGTCGAGGTCGAGGGCCGAGGCGCCGCTGGCGACCTCGGGCGCCGGCGCGCCGGCTGCCACATAGGAGATGAACGCCGCCTCGAGGCCCAGGTCCTGCTGCGCCCGCTCGGAACGGAGCCACTTGTGCTCCAGGAGGTCGCAGTACGCCTGAAGCGGGTCCCGGCCGGGCCCGATGACCGACCGCAAGCGTGCCACGTACGGTTCCAGGACCTCCGCCTGCCACCTGGCGGCGCCCTCGACCGACGAGATGGGCCTCCGCTCGAAGTAGGTCAGCCACGCCCGGTACTCGCGAACATCGTTGAGCAGCAGCCGGGCCTGGCCCTCCAGTGCGACGAGACCGGTCCGGCGGGCGAGCTCACGGGCATGGAAGTCGCGCTGGGCGACGGCAGTCCGCAGGCGGACCGTCCCCGCATCCCCGGGCAGCAGCTCGATCTCGCCGATCGCGAAGCCGAGGTCGTTGAGCCGCCGGATGTGGGCCTGGATCGCGAAGCGGTCGCCCGCCTGGATCTCGACCTGGCCGTGAAGCTCCTGCCAGAGCGCGGTGTACCGGTGCCTGACCGACTCGGCCGCCGCGATCTGCTCGTCCATCAGCTCCGGGCGGCCATGGTACGCGGCCAGGTCGGCCAGGCCGAACGCGACATTCTCGACCAGGACGTCGAGGTCATAGGCGCGCTGGCCATCCGAGAGCGCCGCGTAGGTCTCGCTGGTCTCGGCATCCACGAGGTAGGCCTGGATCGTGCCGCCGTCGCGCCGGAAAAGGGTGTTCGCGAGCGAGCAATCGCCCCAGAACACGCCGGCACGGTGGAGATCCACGAGGAGCGACGCCATCGCGTCGAGGAGCCGCTCGCGGTAGCCGCCGGCAGTCAGCGGGACGCGCATGAGGAGGCGGCGGTACTGGAGCGAGTGGCGGAGGTACTCGGTGACGAGGATCGCGGAGTCCTCGAGCGGGCGGACCGCGATCCCGATCGCGCGAACCGACGGCAGCCCCAGCGCCTCGAGGTGGACGAGCACGTCGTACTCGTGGCGCGCGTTGTCGACCGACTCCTCCTTGAGCGCAAAGGTCGTCTCGTCGGTGACGACGAACCGGACGAGGTGGCGCGACGGGCCGACCGGCAGGTCGCGCAGGGCCACCCGGTCCGCGGACCAGTGGTGCAGCGGGAGCTCCCAGGGGAAGCCCAGCAGCTGCTCCGAGGTGACCCGGAGTCGGAGGTGCGGGAAGGCTTCGCCGTGTTCCGTGCTCAGCGCCGCTTCCGGAGATAGGTCGTGAGCGATGCGTCGTACCCGAGGGCCTCGAAGAGACGCCGAGCGCCGGATCGGTGGTGGCCGGCCGTCACCTCGAGAAACGCGGCGTCGACCGCATCGGCGATCGTCTCCGCCTCCGCCATCAGCCCCCGCCCGACGCCGCGCCCGCGCATGCCCGGGTCCACGACCAGCGCCATCACCCGCACGATGGCGTCGCCGTGCTCGAAGCGCGGGATGACCTGGCAGGCGACGAAGCCCGCACGCTCGCCGGCGGCCTCCGCGAGGCGAACCGGGCACTCGCGTTCGACATACCGCTCCAGGCGCCGGACGATATCGGTTGCGCCGGCCGGATAGCCCTCGTCCGAGAGGAGGCCGGCGATCCACTCCGCGTCGTCCGGGCCGGCATCCCGGAACGTGAGCGCGGCTCCATCGGTCATGCCCGGATGGTACCGCGAACGCCCGGCCGGGACCGGCCGGCGAACATGGAAGCGGATGCCGGCACGAGGATCAGCGTCGGGCCCGAGGGGGGCGTCCCCATGACTGCGATCCCAGCTCCGAACGGTCCCGGCCCGGCCGAGACCCGGACGCCCAGCCAGGCAAGGCGCGCCCGAGCGCCGGCCGCGGCGCCTTCCCGCACCTCGACGTAGAGTGCGGCCGGGCCCTCGCCGTGGCGGGCGAGCGCGGCGGCCAGCCGCCCCTCCGTGTCGGGCTCGAGGAGCACGATCGCGTCGGGACCGCCGAGCAGCGCCCGGGCACCCAGGAGCGAGTCGCGAGCTGCGGTCGTCCAGCGCGCGTCCGCCCACCCTGCCGCGGCGCGATCCGCGTCGACGGTTGCCCAACCGAGCGCAAGGAGCCGCGCACCGGCCGGCGCCTGGTCATCGGTCAGCGGCACCGCCAGTGGCCGCATGTCCACTGCGGCCATCTCGAGGCGGTCGGCAGCACCGCCCGATTGCGCGGGCTCGTCCTCGACGACCTCCAGCAGCAGCCCGGGAAGCGAGATCGGACGTCCGGCCACGACCACCACGCCGAAGGCCGCCGCGAGCATCGCGCGGACACGCGTGGGGTCGCTTGCGACCCAGCGCACCCCGAGCCGCGCCCCGGCGGGATCGACTGCGGGCGACCGGTCAGGCGTCGCGGCGCGCCATGAGGAGGGTCGCGTCCGAGGGCAGCGGGATTGCCTCGGGCTCGGGCAGGCCGGCCGCCCGGAACAGCTGGGCGTGCTGCGCCACGGTTCTCAGGCGGGCCCCACGGAACAGCTCGTCGAGCGCCACGCCCGCGATCAGCTGGCCATGCATGGTCGCGTACTCCTGCAGCCCGTCGGGCAGGCACCAGCCGAGCACGAGCAGCCTGCCCCCGGGACGGAGCATCCGCCAGGCCGCCTGGAGCGCCACGCCGGGATCCGGCATCTCGTGGAGCGCGTGCTGGAAGTAGGCCAGGTCGAAGGAGCCGACGTCCAGCGTCGCGTCCACCTCGCGCGCCTCGATGCGGATCCGCGGCCCCAGGCCGTGCCGCTCCACCAGGCGCGTCGCCCGCGCGACCGAATCCGGCTCGGGCTCGACACCCACCAGGCGCGTCGCGGGGAATCGTCGGGCGATCGCGGCCAGCCAACGGCCGCCGCCGCAGTTGAGGTCGATCACGTCGATCCCCCGCACCAGGTCCGCCACGAGGTCCGGGAGCGCCGCGAGACCTTCCTCGAAGAAGACCGCGATGTCCTGGCGGGTCAGCTCCTCGATCGACCGGTAGTAGCGTGCCGATCGGGTGGCAACGGGAACGCCGGTGCGGAGGTAGTCCGCCATCCTGTCGTAGTCGAGGCTCGCCGTCACGGTGTAGACGAACTGCCCGCCAAGGTACTCGGGGCGGTCCTTGTCCAGCAGGACCGTCGCCACGTCGCGGTCCAGGGTGACCCGCCGGCCGTCGTCGCCCAGGAGGTCGGAGGCGAAGGCGGCGTCGCACCAGGCGGAGATGGGCTCGGCCGCCGCCCCCGCCGCGGCTGCCAGCTCGGCCCGCGTCAGCCCGCTTTCGCCGGCCTCCCGGAGGCGGGCGAACAGGCCCAGCTCGATTCCAAGCTGGATGACCCACGCGCGGTAGAAGCCGGAAAGGCTGGCGACGAGATCGTCGAAGCGGTCGTCGAGCGGCATCGCGGCCCGATTGTCGCACGCCTGGCGCGTCACGGCGGGCACTCGCGCGCCATCCGGCGGCCGAAACCTGCGAGCGGGCCACCCGCCGGGCTGCCATCCTTCCGGGATGCAGACCGCGTCCCACCGCACGCTCGGCGCGCCCGGCACCCGGGTCGCGCTGGCCCTGGGCGCCCTCTACGTCGTCTGGGGTTCCACCTATCTCGCGATCCGGGTGGCCGTCGAGACGATCCCGCCGTTCATGCAGAGCTCGATCCGCTTCCTGATCGCCGGCACGATCCTCGCCCTGGTCACGGCCCCCGGGCGCGCCGGCGAGCCGCGCCCGGGCCGGCGCGAGTGGCGAGACGCCGCGATCATCGGTGGATTCCTGCTCGTGGGCGGAAACGGGCTCGTCGCGCTCGGCGAGACCACCGTCGGATCGGGCATCGCGGCGCTGCTGATCGCCACGCTCCCGCTCTGGGTCGCGGTGCTCGGCCGGCTCTTCTTCAACCTCCACCTCGCCCGCTCGACGGTCGCCGGGATCGCGCTGGGGTTCGTGGGCGTCGGCGCGCTCGTCTGGCCGGCCGGCGGAAGCGCGCCGGTGGACCTCGTCGGCGCGGGCATCCTCCTCGGCTCGCCCATCCTGTGGGCCATCGGCTCGCTGTACAGCGCCCGTGCCCACCTGCCAGCCCGGCCGCTGGTCGGCGTGGCGATGCAGATGCTGTGCGGCGGGGTGATGCTGGGCGTCGTGGCGACCCTCTCGGGAGAGGTGGGCCGCTTCCACCCGGCGGCCGTGACGCCGGCCAGCATCGCCGCTCTCGCCTACCTGGTGGCCGTCGGATCGCTGGTGGGCTTCACGGCCTACGCGTGGCTGCTCCGGGTGGCCCCGCTGTCGCTCGTCGCGACATACGCCTACGTCAACCCGATCGTCGCCGTCGCGCTCGGCGCGCTGATCCTGGGCGAGCCCGTCACGCCGCGCACGCTCCTGGCCGGCGTGATCATCATCCTCGCGGTCGCGATCATCGTCTGGGCGCGCGGCCGTGAGCCGGTGCCGCCGCGACCGGAGGAGGTCGTCGAGGCAACCTGAGCATCGCCGGGCGGCGCACCGTCCGTCGTCCCTGTCCATGTCCACCGGCGCCGAGCGGCGCCCGACCGGAGGAAGACCCGATGACAGCCAAGAGCCTGCACACGATGGGCCAGCAACACGGTCGTCGATCGTGGGCCGAGCCGTGGAAGATCAAGATGGTCGAGCCGCTCACGATGACAGAACGGCCGGCTCGCGAGACGGCGCTCCGAGAGGCGGGCTACAACACGTTCCTGCTCCGCTCGGACGACGTCTACATCGACCTCCTCACGGATTCTGGCACGTCCGCCATGAGCGATCGGCAGTGGGCCGGGATGATGCTGGGCGACGAGTCGTACGCAGGCAGCCGGAACTTCTACCACCTCGAAGCCGCCGTCCAGCGCCACTACGGCTACCGGCACATGGTGCCCACGCACCAGGGCCGTGGCGCGGAGCACCTGATCAGCCAGGTGATGATCAAGCCGGGTGACCACATCCCGGGCAACATGTACTTCACCACCACCCGCGAGCACCAGGAGCTGGCCGGCGGGACATTCCACGACGTGATCATCGACGAGGCGCACGACCCGACCTCGCTCCACCCATTCAAGGGCAACGTCGACCTCGCCAAGCTGCGGGCGCTGATCGAACTGGTCGGTGCCTCGAAGATCCCGTACGTCTCGCTCGCGGGCACGGTCAACATGGCGGGCGGCCAGCCGGTCTCGATGGCCAACGTCAGGGACGTCCGCGCGCTCTGCGAGCCGCTGGGCATCAGGGTCATGCTCGACGCCACGCGCATGGTAGAGAACGCCCTGTTCATCCAGGAGCGGGAAGAGGGCTACGCGGACACGTCCATCGCCGCGATCCTGCTCGAGTTCTGCTCCTACACGGACGGCGCCTGGATGAGCGCCAAGAAGGACAACCTTGTCAATATCGGCGGTTGGCTCGCCGTGAACGACCCTGGCCTCTTCGAGGAGCTCCGCAACCTCGTGGTCGTGTTCGAGGGCCTGCACACCTACGGCGGGCTGGCCGGGCGCGACATGGAGGCCCTGGCGATCGGCATCGAGGAGGCGGTCCAGGACGAGCATGTCCGGAGCCGTGTCGGCCAGGTCCGCTACCTCGGCGAGCTGCTCCAGGAGTGGGACATCCCCATCGTGGTGCCGATCGGCGGGCACGCCGTCTTCCTCGACGCGAAGCGGTTCTACCCGCACCTGGCGCAGGACGTCTTCCCTGGCCAGACGCTGGCGGCCGAGCTCTACCTGGACTCCGGGATTCGCTCGATGGAGCGCGGCATCGTGTCGGCCGGACGCGACCCGAAGACGGGCGACCACAAGCGCCCGAAGCTGGAGCTGACCCGGCTGACGATCCCCCGGCGCGTCTACACGCAGGCGCACATGGACGTCGTGGCTGAGTCCGTCAAGGCCTGCTTCGATGCGCGCGACGCGGCGACCGGCCTGCGGATGACGTTCGAGCCGAAGTACCTGCGCTTCTTCCAGGCCCGTTTCGAGCCGATCGCGTAGGGACTCGGCGGGAGTCCGTCGGGCAGCGACGCCGGCTGGCGGCGGGGCCGGCTGGCAGTTGCGCCGCCTGGGGCGCTGCGTCCGATCCGTCATGCGTCGCAATACGTTGTGCTACACTGTTCGAGATGAGTGATAGGCCTGCTCCAGCCCATCGCGTCCGGGAGACCACCAGCTTTCGCCTTCCCGCGGAGACCCTCGAGCGGCTCGACGCGCGCGCCCAGGCGGCCGGGACCACCCGAACGGCGCTGGCGGAGCAGTTCCTCGAGGAGGGCCTGCGCCTCGTCGAGCACCCCGGCATCCGGTTCGTCGACGGGCCATCTGGCCGGCGCGCCGGGGTGACCGGCACGGGCCTCGATGTCTGGGAGGTCGTCGAGACCATCCGGGCCCATAACGGGAGCGTCGAAGAAACCGCGGAGTACCTCAGCGTCCCTGTCGCCCGCGTCCGCGTGGCGGCACGGTACTACGCCGCGTTCCCAGCCGAGATCGACGAGTGGATCGCCGGAAATCAGGCGGTCTACGACCGTGAGTTCGAGCTGGCTCGGCGGGAGCGCGAGCTCCTGGGGTGAAGATCCTGCTCGACGAGCATCTCCGGCCGCATATCGCACGCCTGCTCCGCGAACGCGGACGTGACGTCGTGGCCGTCCTCGAGCGACCGGACCTGATCGGGATGCTGGACGGCCACGTGTGGAAGGTTGCCATCGCTGAGGGACGAGCCCTCGTCACCGAGAACGCCCGCGACTTTGTCCCTGCCGCGCGCGCGACCAATGCGGCCGGGCGATCCCACGCGGGTCTCGTGCTGGTCTCCCCACAGACCGTGCTGAGGTCACGCGACGCGACCGGGTTCATCGTCGAGGCGCTCCACCGCATCGTGATGGCGAACCCGGGCAACTCGTTCGTGGACCGCGTGGCGTGGGTCGAGCCCCCCGTCGACGCGGCCGAGGGAGGCCCGCCCGGGAGCTGAGAGGCGTCCGTCAGCGCAGCAGGCGCCTCGCGAGGGCAGCCGCGATCGCGAGCAGGGCCCCGGAGATGGCGGCCAACGCCACGCCGAACGCGCCCGCCCGCCAGTTGCCCTTGACGAAGCCGCCGAACAGGACGTGCCAGGCGCCGAACAGGAACGCCCCGGCGAGCGCGGCCGCGATCGCGCCGCCGATCACGATCCCGGCCCGCCGGCCCAGACCGCCGGACGCCCAGATGACGGCGAGGCGGTCGCGCACGTCGGCCCGCGACGCTCGGACGGTGCTCATCGGCTGCCCCCGGTCGAGGAACCGCCGCCCAGCGCCGGCCAGCGCTCGAACCCCTGCGCGGGCAGCGGCTCGCAGCGGATGGGCCGGTCTTGGCGGTAGCCCAGCGCGTAGTCGGCCTGGATCAGCGTGTGGAGCTGGCTGGTCCCCTCGTAGATGACGGCTGCCTTGCTGTTGCGCAGGTAGCGCTCCACCGGGAACTCGTTGCTATAGCCGTTCGCGCCGTGAACCTGGATCGCGTCGAGCGCGGCTGCGACACTGTGCTCGGTCGCATGCCATTTCGCGAGGGACGTCTCGCGGGTGTTGCGAACGCCGTGGTTCTTCAGCCACGCGGCGCGCCAGACGAGGAGGCGCCCGATCTCCGTCCCCTTCGCCATGTTCGCCAGCATCTGCTTGACCAGCTGGTGGCGGCCGATCTCCTGGCCGAAGGTCTCGCGCTGGTGGGCGTAGGTGACGCTCGCGTCCAGGCAGGCCTGCGCGAGCCCGACCGCGCCGGCAGCCACCGTGAAGCGGCCCTGGTCGATGGCGCTCATCGCGACGAGGAATCCCTCGCCCTCGTCGCCGATCCGGTTCTCTGCCGGCACCGCCACGTTGTCCAGCGTGATCAGGCCGGTGTTCCCGGCCCGGATCCCCATCTTCCCGTGGAGCGTCCCGGTCGTCAGGCCGGCCATTCCCCGCTCGAGCATGAATGCCGTCACGCCACGGTGGCGCTTCGCCCGGTCCACGGTGGCGAAGACGAGGAAGTGGTCCGCGAGGTCGGCCAGGCTGATCCAGATCTTCGATCCGTTGAGGATGTACGCGTCGCCGTCGCGGCGGGCGGTCGTTTGGAGGCTGGCCGCGTCGGTTCCCGCGCCGGGCTCGGTGAGCGCGAACGTCGCGAGCTTCGTGCCCTGCGCCTGCGGCACCAGCCAGCGGCGGCGCTGCTCGTCGGTCCCCCACTGGAGCAGCGCCAGGGAGTTCAGGCCGACATGGACGCTCATCACGACCCGGAAGGCGGTGTCGGCGCGCTCCAGCTCCTCGCACAGGATGGCGAACGAGACGTAGTCCATGCCGGCACCGCCCCACGCCTCCGGGATCGGCGCGCCAAGGTAGCCGAGCTCGGCCATCCTGGCGAAGACCTCCGGATGGGCCTCGCCCTTCTCGTCCCACTCCCGGATGTTCGGCAGGATCTCGGCCGCGACGAACTCGCGGACGGACTCGCGGACGAGCCGGTTCTCGTCGGTGAGGCTGAAGTCGATCACGGCGGCACTCCGCGCAGGTGGCTGGCTGGGTTCGCGCGCCATCGTCGCACGCGACGTGGCATCCGGTGTGGCGGCACGGCGCATGCCGGGACGGGGCCATGCCGTCGGGACGACCTTCGGCCCACCCGCCGCCCGACCGGCGCCCGATATACTCGGGGCAGGTCCGCCGCAGCCCGCCCGAGTGACGCGGCCCGGCCGGCGACGTACCCGAGGACCCACCCATGGACACCCTGACCGCCCCGGCTGCCTCCGGCCTCGACCTGGCCGCGCTGGCTGCCGCGAACCTGACGCCGGTCCTTGGTCGCTATTTCGAGCGATCCTGGGCGCGCGGCGAGGGCCATCGCCTGTACGACACCGACGGCAGGGCGTACCTGGACTTCGCGAACGGGATCGCCGTCAGCGTCCTCGGCCACGGCCACCCGGCGGTGACGGCCGCGATCCATGCCCAGGTCGACCGGCTGATCGCGCCGTGCGCCGCGATGGGCTACGCGGAATCGACGGTCCGCCACGCCCGGCTCCTGGCGGAGTTCCTGCCGGAGCCGCTCGACTCCATCTTCTTCATGAACTCCGGCTCGGAAGCCATCGAGGGCGCCATCAAGCTGGCCCGCCGGGTCACCGGGCGCCCCGGGATCATCGCGTTCCGCGGCGCGTTCCACGGCCGCACGCTCGGCGCCGCGAGCGTCACGAGCTCCAACATCAACTACCGGCTGGGCTACGAGCCGCTCCTGCCGGGCGTCTACATCAGCCCCTTCCCGTCTGCCTACCGCGACTTTGCCGGCGACGAGGAGCGGGCGGTCGACGTCTCCCTGAAGCACCTGCGCGACCTTCTGCGGACCACGGTCCCGCCCTCCGCGGTGGCCGCGATGATCATCGAGCCGATGCAGGGCGAGGGCGGCTATATCCCGGCCCCGCCGGCCTTCCTGCAAGCGCTCCGCTCGATCTGCGACGAGCACGGCATCCTGCTCGTCGCGGACGAGGTCCAGGCGGGTTTCGGCCGGACCGGGAAGATGTGGGCGTTCGAGCATGCCGGGATCGTCCCGGACGTCGTCTGCATGGCGAAGGCGATCGCGAACGGCCTGCCGCTGTCCGCGCTGGCGAGCTCGAGAGCGCTCCAGGTGCGCTGGGGCAGGAGCGCCCACGGCACCACGTACGGCGGCAACCCCGTCAGCTGTGCGGCCGGGATCGCGGTGCTCGAGACCATCCGCGCGGAGCGGCTCGTGGAGAACAGTGCGGCGCGGGGCGCCGAGCTCATGGCTGGCCTGCGCGGCATCGCAGCCGACGACGTAAGGATCGGCGACGTACGCGGCCTGGGGCTGATGATCGGGGTGGAGTTCGTCCGCGACCCCGCCACGCGGGAGCCCGATGGGGCCCTCTGTGAGACCGTGATCCAGGGCTGCGCCGACGAGGGGCTGCTGCTCATCTCCTGCGGCGTCGAGCACAACGTGATCCGCTGGATCGCCCCGCTGAACGTCACGTCAGCGGAGATCGACGAGGCGCTGGGAGTCTTCCGACGCGTGCTCCGCGCGCTGCCGGCCCAGCCGGAGGCCGGCGGCATCTGACGCCCGGGCGTCCCCGTCCCGTCCCGCCGGCGGCGCTCCCCCGGGGGCGCCGGCCGGTCGGCTACTGCCGCCTGCTGTCGGTCAGGAAGGCCATCACGTCCGCGAGCCGGAAGCGGCGATCGCCGCGCCGGCAGACGCGGAAGAACGGGAGCTCACCGCGGTCGCCGAGGCGCTTCACGGTGTTGACATGCAGGTGGAGCATTTCCGCGACCTCGCTCGCGGTGAGGAGCGGTCCAAGCTCGCTGACGGCCATTCGAGTCCTCGCCTGTTCGGTGGCGGTCATACCGGGCACGTGACGTGGTGACGTGTAGGGTGCGACCCGCTTCGTGGGGGAGCGTAGGGGTCCGGGTGGCCATGCGCCAAGCCGTACCTTCGGTCTAGGAGGGTCGTACGGTGCGGTCGGGATGGGATCAGCGCCCGGGGGGCCCGGGCGGTCGCGAGACCCGCGGTCCCGGGCGATCGACCGAGGAGCTGTCGACGGTCCATCTGGCAGTTGACGCAGCCACGTACGCGACGGAGCATGCATCGCCGGGCCGACACCACGGGCGTCGGCGGGACGCGTCCTCACGCGCCCGGGGCATCGCGACGAGGAGCCGACTCCAGGCCATGACGAACCGTCCCTCGAGCGAGCAGGCGCAGGTGACGATCGCCTCCGAGGCGGCGCGCTGGGACGATCTCAGCCAGCTGCTCCAGCGCGGCGTGTTCTGCCCGCTCGCGGCCCGATGCTCCGTCGCTGACTTCCTCACGGGGCAGCTCGGGCTCGACCCCGACTACGTCCGTGACCGGATCGCGACCGTGTTCGTGGACGGCGCGGTGGTGGACGACCTCGCGGTCGCCACGCTGCGACCCGGCTCGACGCTCACCCTGTCGGCGGCGATGCCCGGGCTCGTGGGGGCGACCCTGCGCAAGGGCGGCTTCTACTCCGCGATGCGCTCGGAGATCAGCTGGAAGGGCGATGACGACGCGCGCCAGCCGCTCGACGGTCCACCGGGCACGATCCGGCTCAAGCTGTTCAACAGCGTCATGCGCGAGATCGGCCCGACCCTGCTGCAGCGCGGCGTCCTGGTCGACCGCCGGGAAGCGGCGAGCGTCGCGGGAGCCCAGGGCACGGACGTGACCGACGCTCCCGGAGGCACGTGGGTGTCACTCAGGGTGGCCCCGCGATGAGGCGGGTCGGGCCCCGGTCGTGACGATCAAGCTGTTCGCCTCATTCCAGAAGGGGCGCTTCGCGGTCGAGACGAGGGAGTACCCGCCGGCGACGACCGTCGAGGAGATCGTCACGGACCTCCACATCCCGAAGCGCGAGATCGGCGTGCTGCTGGTGAACGGGCGGCACGTCTCCTTCGATCACCGCCCCGGCGGCGGCGACGTGCTGGCGATCTTCCCGGTCATCGGGGGCGGCTGACCGACGGTCAGCCCGCCAGCGGGATCAGGTGGACGGCGGTCGCCTTGAACGTGACGAGGACCCTCCCGCCCGGGCCCAGCCCCATCTCCTCGGCCGAGGCCCGCGTGATGGAGGCGACGAGCGAGATCCCGCAGTCGATGGTCACCCGGACCAGCGAGCCCTGGGCAACCATCCTGGAGACGTCGCCCGGGAGCTGGTTCCGGGCGCTCGAGACGACTCTCGGCAACGAGCCCGTCGCTGACGTTCCCGGTGACCCGGAGACCGGCCCGGACACCTCGCCCGCCGGCGACCCGCCCACAACGCCGGACCACAGCGTCACGTCCTCCGGCCGCAGACAGCACAGGACCGCGCGTCCCGGCCCGATGGCGGAGACGGCCTCGATCTGGCAGCCGCCGACGTCGACCATCGCAACTCCCGCGCGGGTCGAGACGACGCGGCCAGGCAGGCGGGTCTCGGCGCCCACGAAGGCGGCCACGTCCTCGTCGAACGGCGCCGAGAGCACCCGCTCGGGCACGTCGCACTGGCGGAGTCGCCCCTCGACGACCACCGCCATCCGGTCGCCGAGACGGACGGCCTCGTCGAGATCGTGGGTCACGACAACGCAGGCGACATGCGTCTCGTGAAGGAGCAGCTCGAGATCGTCCACGAGCTTCGAGCGGGTGGCCGCGTCGACTGACGCGAACGGCTCGTCGAGCAGCAGGAGGTCCGGCTCGAGGACCAGCGCCCGTGCCAGGCTGACCCGCTGAGCTTCGCCGCTCGAGATCTGGCGGGCCGGACGGCGGCGCAGGTGGCCCACGCCCAGGCGCTCGAGCCATTCGGCAACCCTCGCCTCGACCTCGCCCGAGGAGACGCCGCGAAAGCGCAACCCGGCGGCGACGTTCGCGAACACCGACGTGTTGAGCAACAGCGGGTCGGGCAGGACGAGGCCGATGTGCCGACGGAACGCGAGCTCGTCGCGGGGCGCGACCGGCGATCCCCGAAACGAAAGCCGCCCGCGTGAAAGCGGGACGAGGCACGCCAGGGCCAGCAGGAGCGTGCTCTTCCCGGCCCCGTTCGGGCCGACCACGGCCAGCGTCTCGCGGTCCGCGAGTGCCAGGTGATCGATTGCCAGGACCGGGCGGGCGCCACGAACCACCACGAGGTCGCTGATCTCGACGAGGGGCGGCGTCGCGTCCGCGTTCGGTTCGTTCATGGTCGTGGGCACGGGCTCCCTAGCGCTGCGGACCGCGCTGCTGGGCCCACGTCAGCACGCCGTTGACCAGGAACGCCAGGGCCAGCAGGACGATGCCGAGCGCGACGGCCTTGATGAACTCCCCGCGGCTCACGTCCAGGACGATCGCCGTGGTGAGCACGCGCGTCTGGTGGAGGATGTTGCCGCCGACCATCATCGCGGCGCCCACCTCCGAGATCACACTGCCGAAGCCGGCCATGAGCGCCGCCAGCAGCGGCAACCGCGCTTCGCGCCACAGCCACCACACGGTCTGCCATCGCGACGCCCCCAGGCCCATCAGCTGCAGCCGCAGGCGCGGGTCAAGCTGCCCGAGCGCGGCGACTGTGAGGCCCAGGATGACGGGCGTCGCGATGATCACCTCGGCGATCACCATCGCGGACGGCGTGTAGATGAGGCCCAGGTCACCCAGCGGACCACTGCGCCAGAGCGTGAACGCGACGAACAGCCCAACGACGACGGGCGGCAGCGCCATGCCAGTGTTGACCACGCTGATGACGAGCCCGCGGCTGCGAAACCGCGACAGGGCGAGCCACGTCCCGATCGGCAACCCGATCAGCAGGCTCAGGGCGGTCGCCAGCCCTGAGACGGCAAGCGACAGGAGGGTGATCTCGACGAGGTCGCCGCCGACCAGGCTCTGGAGCAGCTGCTGGGCCTGGTCGACGAGCGAGCCCGTGGTCACGCGCGGCAGTCTACTTGAGCGAGCTGTAGTCCTTGCCGGCGTCCGGGTTGAAGAGCGCCAGGCCGTATGTGTCGGTGCCGAACGTGCCGATGATCTGCTGCCCGGCGGTCCCGGTGACGTAGTCCTCGAACGCCTTTGCGCCCGCGGCGTTGACCTTCGGCCACTTCGCCGGATTCACGGCGATGACGCTGTAGATGTTGATGAGCGACGAGTCGCTCTTCACGAGGGCCTGGAGAGAGAGCTTCGATCTGTTGGCAAGGAACGTCGCGGTGTCGGTCAGCGTGTAGCCGCCCTTTTCCGAGGCGATCTGCAGCGTCGGCCCCATGCCCTGGCCGGACTGGACGTACCAGCTGCCCGCGGGCGTGATTCCCGCGGACTTCCAGAGGCTCAGCTCCTTGGTGTTCGTACCGGAGCTGTCATCGCGCGAGACGAACGTCGCAGCCGCGGCGGCGATCTTCTTGAAGGCGTCCACCGCCGAGGTCATGCCGCTGATCCCGGCCGGATCCGCCGCCGGGCCGACGATCCAGAAGTAGTTGTGCGCCACGAGGCGCCGGTCGACGCCCCATCCGGCGTCCATGAACGCCTGCTCCTGCGTCGGCGCATGGACGAACAGGACGTCGGCGTTGCCCTGCTGGCCCATCGTGAGCGCCTGGCCCGTGCCGACGGCGACGGTCTTCACGGTGTAGCCGGATGCCTTCTCGAAGGCGGGCACGAGGACGTCGAGCAGCCCCGAGTCCTGGAGCGAGGTCGTCGTGGCGAGGATCAGGGCGGTGGAGCCGGCCGGGGCGGCACTGGCGACCGGTGCGCTCGCCTGCGGGCTCGGCGACGCGGCCGAGCTGCAGGCCGCGGCGACCAGGACGAGCGCGATGAGGGGGGCGGTTCGCTCCAGCAGCCTGCGCTTCAACATCACCGTGCCACGTGCCACAACCATTCCTCCAGAGATCCTGCCCACGGCCCACTCGCCCCGGGGAGCCGATGCCGCGTCGACCGAACGAGTGTCGGTTCGGAGCCCGGCCGGGAAGAGGGCCAGATGTCACCTTGAGCGAGATCATATGTGGCCATTCGGTCCGGCATCAACAGGTGTGCTGCCCATTCCTGTCCGCTTTACCTCGATATCCAGGCGCGCCTGCCTGACCCGCCGCGGACCCCGGGTAGAATGCAGTCGCGACGGGAGGCGCAACGAGTCCCGGCGAGGCAGCGGGAGGCGGGTTGGCGACGAACGAGGTAGAAGACCGCGACCGGTACGCTCGCCAGTCGAGGTTCTGGGCAATCGGAACGGCTGGCCAGGAGCGGCTCAGTGCGGGCCGCGTCCTTGTCGTCGGGTGCGGTGCGCTCGGTTCCGCCGCGGTGAATCTCCTGGCCCGGGCGGGCGTGGGCCAGATCACGATCGTCGACCGCGATTTCGTCGAGCTGGGCAATCTCCAGCGGCAGCTGCTTTTCGACGAGGCGGACGCCGCTGCCGGGACGCCGAAGGCCGTCGCCGCAGCCCTTGCCGTCGGGCGCATCAACTCCGAGATCGAAGTCCGCCCCTTCGTCGCCGACGTGACCCCGACCAACGTCGAGGAGTTCGTGGCGCATGCTGACGTGGTGCTCGATGGGACGGACAACTTCGAGACCCGGTATCTCCTGAACGACGCCTGCGTGAAGCGTGGTGTCCCCTGGGTCTACGGCGGGGTGATCGGGTCGACGGGCATGTCGATGACGATCGTGCCGGGCGAGACCCCATGCTTCCGGTGCCTGTTCCCGACGCCGCCCCCGGTCGGCACGATGGAAACCTGCGAGACGGCCGGCGTGCTTGCCGCGGGCGTCGTCACGGTGGCCGCCATCCAGTGCGCCGAGGTGATGAAGCTCCTCGTCGGCGACAGCCAGAACCGGAGCCGCGGGCTCACCGCCATCGACATCTGGACCAACGACCACCTGCAGGCAGAGGGCACGCTCCGTGATCCCGGTTGCCCATGTTGCGGGCAGCGTCGCTTCGAGTACCTCGACGCGGTCGTGACGAGCCGAACGGCGTCGCTCTGCGGTCGTGACGCGGTCCAGGTGAGCCCGGGCCGGCCCCTGGCGGTCGACCTCGCCGACCTCGGCCGGAGGCTCGGGGCGACCGGGCCGGTGACCTCCAACGACTACCTCGTGCGGTGTGTCGTGGACGGGCACGAGATGACGATCTTCGTCGACGGTCGCGCGATCATCAAGGGCACGTCCGACCTCGCCGTGGCCCGCTCGCTGTACGCCCGGTATGTCGGCGCGTGACGTGATCTACCTGGACAACGCCGCGACCTCGTTTCCGAAGCCGCCGGGCGTGGCGGAGAGCATCGTCGACTTCCTCGAGCACGGCGCCGGAAACCCGGGCCGGTCCGGCCATTCCCTGGCGATGGCCGCGCAGACCGTCGTCGCCGCCACGAGGCGCCAGCTCGCCTCGCTGTTCGGGGTGCCCGACCCTTCGCGCGTCGTCTTTGCGCTCAACGCGACCGACGCCCTGAACACCGCGCTCTGGGGACTGCTGCGGCCGGGCGACCGCGTCGTCACCACCAGCATCGAGCACAACGCCGTCGCCCGGCCGCTCCACGCCCTGGCCGAACGCGGCATCGAGGTCACCCGGGTCGCCTGCGCCCCGGACGGCATGCTCGACCTGGACGACCTGGTCCGCGCGCTCCGGTCCGGCCCGGTCCGGCTGGTCGCGATGTGCCACGCGAGCAATGTCGTCGGCACGATCCTCCCGGTCCGGGACGCGGCGCAGCGGGCCCACGAGCACGGGGCGCTCTTCCTCCTGGACGCGGCGCAGACCGCGGGCGTCCTGCCCATCGACGTGCGTGAGATGGGGATCGACCTGCTCGCAGTTCCGGGGCACAAGGGCCTGCTCGGGCCGACGGGCACCGGCGGGCTCTACGTGGCGCCTGACGTACGGCTCTCGCCGCTGCGCCAGGGCGGCACGGGCACGAGGTCCGAAGACGAGCGCCAGCCCGAGGAGCTGCCCGAGGCGCTCGAGGCGGGCACGCTCAACACCGTGGGCATCGCCGGGCTGGGCGCAGCCCTCCGCTACCTCGGGGAGCGGGGGCAGCAGGGCATCCGGGCCCACGAGGTCGCCCTGACGACCAGGCTCATCGACGGGCTGCGGGACGTCCCGGGCGTCCGGGTCCATGGGTCCGGGGATGCGGGCCGCCAGGTTGGAGTCGTCTCGCTGTCCGTGGAGGGCTGGGAGCCGGTGGACCTTGCAGCGGTGCTGGACAGCTCGTTCGGGATCGCGGTCAGGGCGGGGCTGCACTGCGCGCCGCTCGCGCACCGAACGCTGGGTACCTTCCCGCGCGGCACTGTCCGGCTTTCACCGGGCTGCTTCACCACCGACGAAGACGTGGACCAGGCGCTGGCCGCACTGCGGAAGCTGGCCGGCAGCGCCGCCTGAGCCCCGCGGTTCCCCATGGCGGACGTCGCTCATCGAAGACATTGGAACGGGCCGGTGCACCAGAGGCAGGCCGCGCAGGGCACCCTGCTGATGTGGCAGTCCTGCTCGAAGTCGGCGCCTCTCACGTAGTCGCACATCGCCAGGTTGCAGTCGTAGCAGAACGGAAAGTCGTACGCCGTCACGTCTCCGCGGAAGGTGCGCCATTCCTCGGCATTCCAGGTCTCGAGGATCCCCTGCGTCGCGACGTTGCCGAAGGTCCTTGGCTCCACCACCTTGACGAGCCCGGCCAGGTGGCACTGGAAACGGTGCCAGAGGAAGTAGCAGGGGTGAAGGTCGCCATCCCACGAGACAAAGGCCGATCCTTCCTCGACGAACTCGCACCGCCGCACCTGGGTGGGCACCGTGTTCGGGAGCTGCAGGTCGACACCGAGCTCGCGCGCGATGCCCGTTGCGTCGCCGAACGCCTCCTCGACCTCGCGGAGGCGCGCCTCGTCGAAGCGGAGCAGCTCGGCCACCTTGAGCGACACGTGCTGGGCGGTGGCGTCGGCGATCATGCCGCGGACGGATTCGATCGCCCGGGCGTCCTCGGCCGACGGCGAGATCTGCATGAACGTGTCGAGGTAGCGCCCGAAGTCCACTCCTTCCGCGGCCGCCCGGTCTCGCCACGCTCGGTAGATCCCGAGCGCGCGATCGGACGTTGGGCTGAACGCCGCTTCGCCTGCCATCGCGGCGTCGTACGGGAGCATGTGGCTGACGATGAGGAACCCGAAGCCGTGGCCGGCAGCCCACCTGACCAGGTCCGGAAGCTGGTGGAGGTTGCTCCGCATCGCGACGAACTCGAGGCCCAGGCTGACCGATCGGCCGGAGCGGGCTGCCGAGTCGTGGAGCCACCCGGCGGCGGACTCGATCGCCCCGATGCGCGCCCCGCCGTGGAGCGCCTTGAGCTGGCCCGGCTCGACCGAATCGGCCGAGATGCAGATGCGATCGACGCCCGCCGCGACCAGCGACTCGGCTCGCCGGTGCCCGAGCAGCTGGCCGTTTGTCTGGAACCCGATCCAGCCACTGGTGGGCATCGCGGCCCGCGCCGTCTCGATGAACCCCTCGAGTCCCCGGTGGAGCGTCGGCTCGCCGATCCCGTTGAGGACGAGCGCGTCGAGGTTCGGAAAGGCGGGGGCCAGGCGTTCGAAGGTCTCCGCGCTCATGTCGCCCTCGACGAGACCCTGCCCCGGGGCCTGCTTGACGCACATGGCGCAGCGAAGGTTGCAGCGCGTCGTCACCTCCACGAAGAGCTTGGAGGGATACGGGCGGCGATACGCAGGCATCGTCACGGAGGGCGGCATGTGCAAAGCGTGACCGTTCCGAGCCCGGCGTGCAGGGCCACCGCGCCCCTTGGGCGGGGACCCCTCGATGGCGTTGGGGCGAACCGGTAGTCTACGGATGGCCGTCCCGAGCTCGGTGCTGATCCCGCGCGCGAGCGGCAGGTTCCTTTCGATTCCGCCTTCGTTCGATGCCGCCCTGGAGGGACGTCGCATGCCCGGGTTCGAGGAAGCGCGCCGGATCGTGCTCGAGCGGGTCAGCCCCATGGGCTGCGAGGTGGTGCCGCTGCTCGGCGCGGTCGGGCGGGTCCTTGCCGCCGACCAGGCAGCCCCCTGGGACATGCCCCAGTGGGACAACTCCGCGATGGACGGCTTCGCGGTCCGGGCATCCGACTGCGCCGATCCGAACGGCCTGGCCGTTGCCGGCTTTCTCCCCGCCGGCCAACCCGCGGTCGAGGCGCTCGCGAACGGAACGGCGATCCGGATCATGACGGGTGCGCCGCTGCCGCCGGGCGCCGACGCGGTCGTCCCCTTCGAGGAGGCGGAGGAGCGCGCCGGGCTGGTCTTCGCGAGGCGTCGCCCGGTCGCGGGCGATCACGTCCGCCGGAGGGGCGGCGACATCCGCGAGGGCGCGACCGCGCTCGAGGCGGGGGCCATCATCGGGGCCGCCGAGGTCTCCCTGCTCGCGTCACTGTCCAGGACGTCGGTGCCCGTCGTCCGCCGGCCCCGGGTCGCGATCCTCTCCACCGGGGACGAGCTCCTGGAGCCCGGAGAGCCGCTCGCCGCCGGGAAGATCTACAACAGCAATGCGCAGGCGTTGGCGGCGGCCGCCCTGCGGGCCGGCGCGATACCGGTCGTGCTGCCCATCGCGCGCGACGACCGCGCGGCGTTGCGGACCCAGCTCGTCGAGGGCCTGCGCGCCGACGCGCTGGTCACGACCGCCGGCGTCTCGGTCGGGGACCGCGACCTCGTGCGCGAGGTGTTGCGCGACCTTGCGGTCGAGGAGGTGTTCTGGAAGGTCGACATCCAGCCCGGCCGCCCGACGGCATTCGCGCTCTCGGGGATCACGCCGGTCTTCTCGCTGCCCGGGAACCCGGTCGCCGCACTGCTCACGTTCGAGATGTTCGTCCGGCCGGCCCTGCGCCGGATGATGGGTCATTCGCGGCCGCTGGACGTGCCGGTCCGCGCCCGTCTCGGAGACGCGGTCATGCCAAGGCAGGATCGAGTCACCCTGAGGCGGGTCCGCCTCGAGCGGATCGGCGACCAGATCGTGGCGTCGAGCGCGGGCAGCCAGGCCACGGGCTTCCTGCGGACGATGGTCGGCGCCGATGGGGTCGCCATCATTCCCGCCGGCCTGGACAGCGTTGCCGCCGGCAGTGTCGTGGACGTCTACACGCTCCGCGAGGACTGCCTGATCGGGGGCGCCTGAGCGCGCCCCAGGGACTGGATCCGGCTCCGCGCTCGCGGAGCCGGACGCTCAGAAGTTGAAGACCGCGTCCAGGTCCGCGTCCTTCACCTGGAACTTCACGTTGTGCGGCGCCAGCGCCTCCTCCTCGAAGAAGCGGGGCAGGCGATCGTCCGCCGCGCTGAAACCGGCCCGGGTGTTGAAGTCGCGCTCCGCGGTGAGCACCTTCTTGCCCAGGGCCGTCACGTCGTCGGCCGTGAGGTTGATGTCGTAGAAGCCGTTCAGGAGCTCGACCAGCGCGTTGAAGGTCTCGGGCTGGTCGAGGACCGGGAAGGCGATGAAGAGACACATGCCGGTGGAGTCGATCGCCGCGGTCGCGATCTGCAGGTTGCGTGACAGCTCAACCTGGCCCTCCGGCTTGAGGGGATCGACGAAGCCGCCCACCTTGAGGATGTTTGCCGTGACGGCATAGCCGGCCGTGTGGTCGGCGCCCATCGGGGTCGTGGCGTAGGTGACGCCCATGCCCTGGACGGCCCGTGGATCGTAGGCCGGGAGCGCCTGGTTCTTGACCACCGGCACTCGCTCGACGCCGAAGGCCTTGCCGGTCGCGCCGGCGCCCGAGCCGATGATCCGGCCGAGCGGGGTGCCCTTGCCGACCTCGGACAGGACGCGGATGGCGCCCTGGCCGTCGCCGAACTTGAGGAGCCCGCCTTCCATGGCGACGCCGATGGCCACGCCGGTCTCGATCGTGTCGAGACCGAAGTCATCGTCCATCCGGTCGAGCTGCTGGATGATGTCGAGGTCGGAGATGCCGCAGTTGCCCCCATGCGACCAGACGGTCTCGTACTCGGCCTGCTTGCTCAGGTACTTGCCGGTCGTGTCGTTGTAGATGCCGGAGCACTGGATGATGCAGCCGCGGTGGCAGCCGTGCGTGGCCTCACCGCCTCGCTCGGTCATCGTCGCGGCCTGCGTCTCGCCGCTGATCTTCGTCGCGCCCTCGAACTGGCCCGCGCTGAAGTTGCGCGTCGGGTAGCCGCCAGCCTCGTTGAGGATGTTCGTCAGGACGTTGGTCCCGAACGCCGGGAGGCCGGTGCCGGTGACGCCGTGGCTCCGAAGCCCCTCGTTGAAGATCTTCGCCGCGGCCTTGAAGCGCGCCGCGTCGGCCGGCGGTCGGGTCACGGTCCCGGTCTCGTCGAGGATGAACGCCTTGATCTTCTTGGAGCCCATCACAGCGCCCACGCCGCCGCGCCCCATGTGGCGGGTCGGGTGCAGCTCGCGGTCGCAGGCCGCGATCGAGGCGGCTGGCAGCATCATCTCGCCGGCCTGGCCGATGAGCATGAAGGTGACCTTCTCGCCATAGGCGGCCCGGAGCGCCTCGACGCTGGCGTAGGTGCCGAGGCCCTTGAGGCCGTTGTCAACCTTGAACGAGACGCCCTTCCTGTTGATGAGCACCGTCCAGAGGTCGTCGCCCGCGGGCCTGCCTTCGACGATGATCGCCGCGTAGCCGAGCCGGGCGATCGCCTGGCCCGCCTGGCCGCCGGCGTTCGCCTCCTTGATCCCGCCCGTGAGCGGGCTCTTGCAGCCGACGGAGATGCGGCCGCTCGTGGATGCCGCGGATCCGGTGAGCATGCCCGGCGCGAAGACGAGCTTGTTGGCCGCGCTCAGCGGGTGGCACTGCGGATCGACCTCGGCGCTCACGACGAGCGAGGTCATGGCGCGGCCGCCCAGCCCGGCGTAGTCGCCAAGCGGCTGGATCGTCGCCTTCGGGCCGCCCTCGGCACTCATGTCGATGCGAAGGATCTTGTCCATGCCGTGCGTGTCCTTTCTCGTCCGCGACCCCCACGGGATCTTCGTCGCCCGGCGAGCTCCTCGGCGGACCCCCGGGCCCACCCGGCGCGTGGCCATGTGTGTCCACTCTCCAGTCGGGCTCGCCTCCGCTCCGGCGAAGGGTCAGGTCCCGAGCCTGGCAGCGTACGGATCCTGGTGACCTGCACGATCGCGGGCGCCGGCCCGTCGACATAGTGCCGAAGGACACGATACTCCGAGGGACTCCTGATCTGCCCGACCCCCGGGGAAACCAAGCGACCACCGGCGCAGTGGCTCGCTGGCCGTTCCGCGACCCTGCGTCCCGGCCGTCGTCGCGCCCACCTACCATTGGCGGGCAGATGCGGACCCCAGCGTGAAGCCACAACCGGTCGGTCCGGTGACGCTCGTCGAGCCCGGTGGGCGGGTCCACCGCTCGACCGTCACCGGGGCGCGGCGCCGCGAGCTGGAGGCGGCGCTCCGGCTGGCGGTGCGCGGCGAGGTCGGCTTCGATGGCGGCACGCGCGCCGTCTACGCCACCGACTCGTCGAACTACCGCCAGGTGCCCCTTGGGGTCGTCTTCCCGCGTGACCACGAGGATGTCGTCGCGTCGATGCGTGTCTGCGCCGAGTTCGACGCGCCGGTCCTCGCCCGCGGCGCGGGCACCAGCCTGGCGGGCCAGGCCTGCAACGTCGCGGTCGTGCTCGACACAAGCCGGCACATGAGGAAGATCCTCGAGATCGACCCGGTCGCTCGGACCGCCCGGGTGCAGCCGGGCGTGGTGCTCGACGACCTGCGACGCGCTGCAGAGGAGCATGGGCTGACGTTCGGGCCCGACCCCGCGACGCACGCCTGGTGCACGCTCGGCGGGATGATCGGCAACAACTCGTGCGGCAGCCACGCGCTCTTCGCCGGCAAGACCGTCGACAACGTCGAGCGGCTCACCGTCGTGGAGTACGGGGGCGCCACCCTGGACGTGGGCGCCTACGACGACGTCGCCTTCGGTGCGGTGGTGGCCCGCGGCGGCCGCCTGGCGGAGGTGCTCGAAGGCCTGCGTGAGATCGGGGGCAGGCACGCGGACCTGGTGCGGGCGCGCTTCCCACAGATCCCCCGGCGGGTGAGCGGCTACAACCTGGACCAGCTCCTGCCCGAGCACGGCTTCAATGTCGCCCGCGCCCTCGTCGGGACGGAATCCACCTGCGCGGTGGTCACCGAGGCGACGCTGCGCCTGAGCGCCAGCCCGAGGCACCGCCGCCTCGTGGTGCTGGGCTACCGGGACGTCTTCATTGCCGCCGACGCCGTGCCGTCGCTGCTCCGCCATCCACTGCTGGCGCTGGAGGGATTCGACGGCACCCTCGTCGACCAGATGCGGGCACGCCCGCTGAACGTCGAGCACCTCGCGCTCCTGCCGGAGGGCGGCGGCTGGCTGATGGCCGAGCTCGGCGCCGACGATCCTCGCGAGGCTGACCGGCTGGCCAAACGGTTCGTCGCCGACCTGCCGGGCGAGGTCACCTGGCGCCGCTACGACGACGCGGAGCGGCAGGGCCGGGTGTGGCTCGTGCGCGAGTCCGGTCTCGGTGCCACCGCCATCACGGAGGACGGCACACGCAACCACGAGGGCTGGGAAGACGCGGCCGTCGCGCCGGAGCAGCTCGGGGCCTACCTCCGCGCGATCACCGCGCTGCGGGCGGAGTTTGGCTACTCGGGTGCCTGGTACGGCCACTTCGGCCAGGGGTGCGTGCACACGCGCAACAACTTCGACTTCAGCACCGCCGAGGGCCTTGGGGCCTACCGGCACTTCATCGAGCGGGCCGCCGATCTCGTCGTGTCGCTGGGCGGCTCTCTGTCGGGCGAGCACGGCGACGGCCAGGCGCGCGGGGAGCTCCTCGTCCGGATGTACGGGCCCGACCTGGTCGACGCCTTCCGCCAGTTCAGGGCCGTCTTCGATCCGCGCGGGCGGATGAACCCGGGCAAGGTCGTGGACGCCTACCCGATCGATGCCAACCTGCGCTACGGGCCCACCTACCGGCCGGCGAGCCTGGGGCCGTCGACGTTCGCGTTCGGCAGCGCCGGACATTCGCTCCAGGCAGCGGCAGAGCGGTGCGTGGGCGTGGGTCGCTGCCTGCGCGACGACGCCGGGACCATGTGCCCCTCTTTCCGCGCCACCCGCGACGAGCGGCACTCGACGCGGGGCCGCGCGAAGCTCCTTGTCGAGCTGTTCCAGGGTGAGACCACCCGGGGGAGCTGGCGCAATCGGGACGTTCGCGAGGCGCTCGACCTCTGCCTCGCGTGCAAGGGCTGCGCCGTGGATTGCCCCACCGGCGTGGACATGGCGGCATACAAGTCGGAGTTCCTCTCTCACCATTACGCGCGCCGGCTGCGGCCGCGGGCCATGTACGCGCTCGGCCTCCTGCCCTGGACGGCGAGGGTGGCGACCCGCCTGCCCCGGTTGTCGAACGCCATCCTGGGCGCGCCCGGCGTCGGGAAGGCCGTACGCCGGCTGGCGGGGATCACGACGGCACGGCCCGTTCCGCGGTTCGCCGGGCGGTCATTCCGCCACGGCAGCACCGCCGCGGTTCGCCGGGACGATCCGCATGCCACGGTCGTCGTCTGGCCCGACACGTTCACGGACGCTTTCCGCCCCGAGATCGCCGCCGATCTCGTGGCCGTCCTCGAGGCCATCGGCGAGCGCGTGGCCGTTCCCTCGTCGTGGGCGTGCTGTGGCAGGCCGCTCTACGACGCCGGCATGCTGGGGCTGGCCCGCCGCTCCCTCACGGACCTCCTGGACGTGCTCGAGCCGTGGACGTCCCGCGGGATCCCGGTGGTCGTGCCCGAGCCGAGCTGCCTGGCCGCGTTCCGAGACGAGCTCCCCGCGCTCCTTCCCGGCGACCCCCGGTCGGCGGTTCTGGCCTCTCTGGCGCGCAGCCCTGCCGAGCACCTGCTGGCGACCCCGGCGTTCGACGCGGCGATCGCCGACGCGCAGGCCCGCCGTCGCGGCGGCGGCGGGCCTGCGCGGGCCGTGGTGCATCCTCATTGTCACGGCCGGGCGATCGGGACGCCCCGGGCGGATCGCGAGCTCCTGGAGCGGCTGGGCTTCCGGCCCGAGATGCTCGACGCCGGCTGCTGCGGACTCGCCGGGTCGTTCGGGTACCGGGCGGAGCACGAGGCGTTGTCCCGGCGGATCGGCGCGGAATACTGGCTTCCCAGGGTGAGGACCGCGATCGACGGGGGCGAGAAGGCCGCGCTGGTGGTGGATGGCTTCAGCTGCGCGACGCAGCTCGAACAGCTCTCGGCTCTCGAGTCGACCGCCCTCGTCTCGCTCGTGCGTCGATCGCTCGGCTGCTGACGCTGCTGGCCGCAGCTCCGCTCCGTCGACCGGGGTCCGGGCCGCGGCCGGCTCCCGGTCGACGACCACAGCCCGGCTACCAGTATTCCTCGGTGTGGATCGTCCCGATGGCGCGGCCGCGGTCGCGGACGAACCCGCGGTCCGCCAGCCGCCCGATCACGGTCTCGATCATCCCGGGGTTGCCGCACAGGTAGACGTGGAAGTTGTCCGGCTCCAGCTGGAGGCCGGTCGCCTCCTCGATGACCCCGGAGAAGAGGACCTCCTGGAGGTAGCCGGTACGGCCACGCCAGGTGGGATCCTCCTGGGGGCGCGTGATGACCGGGAGGTAGGTGAGGTTGGGGCAGTGCCGGGCGAGGCTTGTCAGCTCGGTTCGGTAGCCCAGGTCCCACGAGCAGCGCGCACCGTGGAGGACGACGATGCGGCGGGTCCCGCCGCACTCCAGGTCGGTGCGCAGCATGGAGATGTACGGTGCGAGGCCGGTCCCGGTGGCCACCAGGATCACGTGGTGGTCCCGGGGGGCCTTCTCCAGGGTGAACATCCCCACCGCCTTCGGGCCGACGTAGATGCGGTCCTTGATCCCGAGGTTGAAGAGGCGCGGCGTGAGATCCCCGCTCATGACCACGGTGATGCAGAACTCCAGGAACTCGTCGGACTGGCTGCTCGACGCGATCGAGTAGGCCCGCCGGATCAGCTTGTCGGGGTCCGGGCGCGCGGTCGTGACGGCTCGCTGCGCCGCCGACTCGGCGGCCGGCTGGGCCGGCGCGGTGACCTCCGCCGTCCGGGCCTCCTCCGGGCGGTACGCCAGCTCGTCAGGCTCGGCCTCGTCGATCCGGGGCTCCGAGGCCTTGAGGCCGAGGACGACGTACTGGCCCGCCTTGAACTCGAACTGGGGCGCGTCGGGGACGATCCGCAGGATGATCAGCCCGGGCGCCAGCTCGACTCGCTGGGCCACGGTCGCGTTGTACTCCGCTGCCGCCATACGGCCTCCCAATCGCCAGGTGCAGGATCCGCGGCCGGCTGGTCACGGATCGCCTGATCGTTCGAATGGCGCCCCCGGCAGGAGTCGAACCCGCAACCAACCGGGTAGAAACCGGTCGCTCTGTCCATTGAGCTACGGGGGCGTCACGTTAGCGTAGCCCAAGCGCGGACCCTCGCGACCCGCGCAACGCGAGACGGCCGCCGGGCGACAGCTGCGCCGCGCGCCGGTCGCGCTCGGGCCGTGCCTGTCGCTGAACGCCCGTGCTATGCTCCGCGGCCCGCGGGCGGTCTCGAGCCGCGCCGCGTCACCGGAGGTTGCAGCGTGGCCGCGGACCAGCGCACGACCCGCCTCGTCGATCCGCTCGCGACGCTGCCGCCGGCTGGTCCCGCCCGGGTCGTCTCGACGCCCGCCATTCCTCGCCGCCCGCGCCCGCCGATCGAGCTGCGCGGCGTCCCCGACGGAATGGTGGCGGCCCAGCTGGACCTGGGCCTGGCCAGGGAGCTCCCCGGGTTCCCCATCGAGGCAGACTGGAAGGACCCGGCCCGCCTGTGGGGCCACGCCTTCCACCCGATGTGCTCGTACCTCGCGAGCTTCCCGGCAGCGCTCGCGCACGCCTTCATCGCCCGCTACTCCCGGCCGGGCGACGTGGTCCTGGACCCCTTCGCCGGTCGCGGCACCGTCCCGCTCCAGGCCTGCGTGGAGGGGCGCCTTGGCGTGGGCAACGATCTCAACCCGTTCGCCCACGTCCTGACCGCCGCGAAGGTGGACCCGCCAACGGCCGGCGAAGCGGCCGCGCGCCTCGCCCGGCTCCGGATCGACTGGTCCTTCGAGGCCTCCGGGTGGCAGGCCCTCGGCGATGGCCTGGTCCTGGCCGCCGGTCGGGCGCTCGCGGCGGCCGGGACGACGAGCGGCGGCGGCCACGCCCTGCCCGTCGCCGGGCTCGCGGTCCCCGGCGCGGGGTCGGGCGGCTCGGTTCGCCAGGGCGATGAGCTCGTCCCGCTCGAGGTCGCCCTCTGCTATCACCCGCACACGCTGGCCCAGCTCCTGTTCGTGCGGAGCCGCCTGGACCTCGGGGATCGAACCGACCGCTTCCTGGCTGCGGCCGTGACCGGGATCCTGCACGGGAAGAGTCGGAGCTACCTCTCGGAGCTGATGCCGAACACCTTCAGCATGGCGCCGCGCTACGTCCGGGACTTCGCCAGGCGGACCGCGTTCGCAGGGTCCGAGCGAGACGTCTTCGCCTGCCTGGGCGAGAAGCTGGGGCGCCTGGACCGCGACGGCCGCCCCGCGGTCCGCGGCATCGCCCTCCTCGGCGACGCCCGCGACGCGGGATCCCGGGTACGGGCTGCCCTGCGGGAGCGGGCGCTTCCCGACCGGGCGCGACTCGTCGTCACCTCGCCGCCCTATCTCCGCGTCCTCAAGTACGGCTACTACAACTGGCTGCGCGCCTGGTTCCTGGGCTTCGACGCGGCCGAGATCGACCGGACCCTCGACGACGCGCACCGCCGCGAGCCCTACCTCGCCTTCCTCCGCGAGACCCTGGCGGGCCTGCGACCCGCGCTCGCGGACGACGCCGTTGTCGTGATGGTGATCGGCGACGTCCTGGCCGACCGCGGCAAGCGGATCGGGGACGGCGTGGGCCTGGCTGACGCCGCCTGGGAGGCAGCTGCCGAGCCGGAAGGCTACCGCCTGGCCGGGATCGCCCTGGACCCGATCGCGGCGCCGCGCAAGATGACGAAGCTGTGGGGCAATGCCGCCGGCGCCGCGACGAAGACCGACCGGATCCTCGTGATGGGCACAACCGAGGCCGGCCGGCGCCGCGCCCTCGCCGGGGCCGGCGTGCCGATCCGCTGGGATGGGCCGCGGAGCCGGGCCTCCGGTACACTCCGGCGATGAAGCCCATGTTCCACCCGGACGATCTCGCGTCGATGGATCCACTCGTCCTGATGAAGAACCTGGACCACGTCCGCATGACGAGCCGGCGACTCAGCTACGTCCTCCAGCAGCAGGTCCACCTCTACACCCCCGAGGCGAACAGGCTGCGCGAGGAGATCGACACGTACGTCGAAGCGGAGCGCCAGATCGAGGGCGAGATGTCGCGGCGCACCATCCGCGCCTGAGGGGCCGCTCCAGTCGGCCGCCGCGACCGACGGCCCGACCCGTGCCCGCCTCAGGCGGTCGCCGGAGCCGTTTCGAGCGGAGTCGCGACGATCGCCAGCCCGTGCCGGGCGCCCGCCGTCCCGCGACGCGCCACCTGGGGCTCGTCGGCGATGACGGCCGCGACCATGGCCGCGAGCTCGATCGTCTGGAAGAGGCTGAACCCGATCCCGAGCTCCCCGAGCTCGCCAAGCCCGTACCCCCGGAAGAGCCGCCGGCTCGCCACCACCCACATCTCGTCGTAGAGATCCGGCCAGCCCACGCGCCTCCGGGCGCGGCAGAAACGGACGAACTCGGCGGCCTCTCGCGCAGGCGTTCCGGGCGCACGGGTACACGGGTCCATCGATCTCCACTCTCCTCCGCCCGGCAGCGCGAACCAGGGCATGGTCAAGGTGGCGGGCGCGGCGCCGCGGTCTGTGCGGATCGGCCGCGTTCGGGCGTTTCACGCCCCGGTGATGTGGCCGGCAGCTCCCTCATCCGGCAACTCCGAGATCCTACCCGCCGGGGGGTCGCCGGCGGAAGGGCCTTGTCCACCAAGTGCGCCCCGAACTTGTCCACAGGAACAGGCGTTCGGTGGACGAGCCGCGGCCGGCGGGTGGACGGGCGGGCGGCCGCACCGGGTCAGGTCCTGCGCGTCACCCCATGCCCGGGCGCGTCGCCCAGGAGCCACCGGCAGTCAGGGCCCAGCTCGAGGCCCGTGAACGGATCCTGGGCCAGGAGCAGGCAGCCATCGAGGTCCACCCACTCCGCGAGGCTCGCGACGGCCGCGGACGCGGCGATCCCGACCGACGTCTCCTCCATGCAGCCGAGGAACGTCCGGAAGCCCAGCTCCCTGGCGCGCGCCAGCATCCGCGCCGCGGGGCCCACGCCGCCGCACTTGGCGAGCTTCACGTTGACCCCGTCGACGACCCCGACCAGCGCATCGAGATCCTCGATCGCGACGGCCGACTCGTCGGCGACGATCGGGAGCGGCGAGATCGCCTGCAGGTCGCGGAGCCAGTCGTAGCGCCGGGGCGGGAACGGCTGCTCGATCAGCTCGACGCCCAGCCGGACGAGCTGTGGGACGATCGCCGCAGCCCCCTCCGGCGTCCAGCCGACGTTGGCGTCGACCCGGATGGGACCGTCGAACACGCTCCGAACCGCCTCCAGCGTGGCGAGATCCTTCGGCCCACCCACCTTGATCTTCAGGGCCGGAAAGCGGGCGCTTCGGCGGGCCCGCTCCGCGACGACCGCCGGCTCGTCCAGGCCCAGCGTGAAGTCGGTCGGCGGGATCTCGGGCGAAAGTCCCAGCAGGCGGTGCAGGGGCAGGCCCAGGGCCTTGCCGGCGAGGTCGTGCAGGGCGATGTCGAGGGCGCACTTGGCCGCCCCGTTGCCGCGGATCGCGTCGTCGAACGCGGCGCCGATCGCGGCCAGCGCGGCCCGTGCGGCGTCGACGCCGGAAAGGTCGAGCGCCCCTGGCGGCACGGCCGCGAGGAGATGAGCCATGACGACCGGCATCGTCAACGGCGTCTCGCCGTAGTACGTCTCGGGGCAGCCCTCGCCGATGCCGACCAGGCCCGGCAGCGTCGGCGAGCGCAGCTCGACCACGACCGTCGTGACGGCGTGGCCCTTGCCGGGCGCATTCCGGGCGATCACGAAGGGATCCCGGAACGGGAGGTGGAGCGTCTCGACGCGCAGGTCCCACGCGGCGCTCACGCCCCTGCCTCCACGACCCAGGGAAGGGAGTCCACTGCCGCGTGAACCTCGGCCCACAGCCGGTCGGCGCCGAAGCGAACCGGGTCGTCGGCCGGGAGCCCCGTCTCGGCGGCCACCTCGGCGATCGCCCGCCTCGCCGCCGCCTCGTCCGCGAGGAGCGACGTGTTCACGGCCACCGCGACCACCTTCGACGGCGCCACGGTCCCGGCAATCCGCTCGTGCAGCTCGATGAACGGGCGGAGCGGCGCGATCGGGAAGGATCGGTCAGGCAGGTGGTCGAAGTCGTGGGCGGCGAGTCCCACCTTGTGGACGAGCACCATCGCGTGCGGTGTCGCGCCGTGAATCAGGCCCAGCGTCACGGCGCTGTAGGCCGGGTGGTCCAGCGAACCCTGACCCTCGACCAGGACCCAGTCCCCCATCCCCTCGCCCTGCTCCACGAGCCATTCGACGGTCCCGTTGAGGAAGTCGCTGATCACGCGATCCACGGCCACGCCCCAGCCGTCGATCATCATCCCGGTCTGGCCGCTGGGGACGAAGACGGCCCGATCGCCGGCGGCAAGGGCGGCCCGCCGGAGCTCGAGCGCCACGGACATCTTGCCGATCGCGCAGTCCGTGCCCACGGTGAGGATCACGCGACGGCCCGGGAGATGGCGCCGCCCGACCGCGCAATCCATCCGGTCCGGCGCGCGACGGTAGTCCACGATGCGGACGCCGGCGGCCGCCGCGGTGGCCGCGATCTCGGGGTCGTCGCCGAGCAGCGTGTGGAGGCCCGAGTGCAGGTCCAGGCCGGCCCGGATCGCCTCGAGGAGGATCGCGCGCCATGCGTCCGGGAGTCGGCCGCCGGTCGGCGCGATGCCGATGAGGAGCGTGTCGGGACGCGGCCGGCCGGGGATCGCGAGCGCCTCGTCCAGCGTGGCCACGGCCGGGATGTCGTGCCCCGGCAGCCACTCACCTGCGTTGCGGCCTGCGATCGCCGAGTCCAGGATGGCCACGATCTCGTCGCGGCCGTAGCGGATGACACCCCACGCGGTCTTGGCGTGATGGGGGCCGAACTCGCCCTCGGTCAGGATCACCAGCCGGCGCGGCGCCGTGGGCTCCATCGGTCCTCCTGGGCGGCTGGCTGGTCGTCGATCCCCGTCGCGTGAAAGGTGACGCCCCCGGGGCGCGGACCGGGGGCGTCGAAGTGTTCAGTGTGGTACCGCATACCGGATTCGAACCGGTGATCTCCGCCTTGAGAGGGCGGCGTCCTGGGCCTCTAGACGAATGCGGCAGGGCGGCCCGCACGGACCCAT
>Ga0207926_1000074_pt1 | contig 47518 bp, 40 predicted proteins | sample NGESurdeep072012_8_FD_184454 | JGI IMG/M metagenome (GOLD analysis project Ga0207926, IMG submission 184454) | Arctic peat soil microbial communities from Barrow, Alaska - NGEE Surface sample 210-1 deep-072012 (SPAdes) | ecosystem: Environmental > Terrestrial > Soil > Wetlands > Peat ...
GCCGTTGAGCATGCCACTACAGGCCAATAGGCCAACGTGGCCTTTGTGTAACGGCGTCACCGGCCGGCCCGTCATTTTTTGCTGCTTGCGTACAAGAATCCCGCGCGCATTCTGCATCGCCACAGAGCGATACAGCGCATCCTCAATCGCATCCAATGGCAGTCCTGTGTAACTGATCGTCGCGGGTGATGACGGTGGAATTGCATACCGCTCCACAACCTCTTGTTTGAGCACAGGAAGCAGATGCGGCTTGTACGCGATGCGGAGCAGGTCGTCTGCTCCCTTGGACTCGCCGCGCAGATGCGATTTCTTTCGTCTGCCAAACACCACGACTTGGTTGAAGCGTACGGACTCCGGATGTTCCATTCGAAACACGCTGATACGATCAAACTGGCTTGCCAGCAGACGTGCGCACGTTCCGACTGCGGGAGCCGGAACTACGAAGACCAGGACGCCTTCGCTGGTCACCCAGCGATAGGTGTGTTCCAGGAATACCAACTCCATTCTCTTATTACTGTGCGGTCCAAACTCATTGTCATAGGGCGGGTTAAGATACAGGAGCGAACAGGTTTCAGCCGGCACTCGGCACTCAAAAGCACTTCCGTGAACAGTGGCAACGCCATTACGGTTGGCGGCTTCGGCACGGTCGGCATCGAGTTCGATAGCGGCCAGATGGGCGCCAGTATCCTTGGTGATCTCAAGAAGTGCCGTGCCCTCACCGGCGCAAGGATCAATCGCCGCGTACGGTGCGGAGGACATTAGCATTGCGCGGATGTTTTGGGCTTCCTCGTTCGGTAGAGGGTAGTAACCCAGCTTGATTCTGGAAGAAGGTCGGGACATTTTCGATCTCCGAGGACATCTGTAGGCAGATCGCACACAGCCTGCATGTGGCTTGGCGCGGGCGAGAGGATAATTCTGAGATATGAAGACACGCAGACTTGGCAGTAATGGTCCGATGGTCTCCGCCATCGGGCTCGGATGCATGGGAATGAGTGAGTTCTATTCCGGCCGCGACGACGCGGAATCGATAGCCACAATTCACCGTGCGTTGGAACTTGGCATCAACTTCCTCGATACATCCGACGTGTACGGGTCGCATACCAACGAGGAATTGGTTGGGCGGACGATCAAGGGCAAGCGCGATCAGGTGTTCCTCGCCACGAAGTTTGGCATCGTGCGCGATCCCGCCAATCCAAATGTCCGTGGGGTCAACGGCAGGCCTGAGTACATTCGGAAGGCCATCGAGGGTAGCCTGAAGCGCCTTGGCGTCGATCATGTTGACCTCTATTACCAGCACCGAGTGGATCCCGAGACACCGATTGAAGACACGGTAGGTGCGCTTGCGGACTTGGTGCGCGAAGGCAAGATCCGCCACATCGGATTATCCGAAGCGTCGCCATCGACTATCGAGCGTGCCCACCGCGTCCATCCCATCACCGCTGTGCAATCGGAGTATTCGCTCTGGACCCGCGACCCCGAACCTGAGGTGCTGCCCACGTGCCGCAGATTAGGCATCGGGTTCGTGCCCTACAGCCCATTGGGACGCGGATTTCTCACCGGAGCGATCACCAGCCCCGAGGACTTCGAGGCTGACGACTACCGTCGCCAAAGTCCGCGCTTTCAGGGAGAGAACTTCGCCCGCAACCTGGAATTGGTCAACAAAGCGAAGGAACTGGCGGCTTCGATTGGCGCGACTCCAAGTCAGATGGCACTCGCCTGGGTTCTAGCCAAAGGTGACGACCTGGTGCCGATTCCCGGCACGAAGCGCCGCAAGTACCTGGAGGAGAATGCGGCAGCGGTGGACATCACGCTGTCGACCGCCCAGATTAGTGTATTGGACAGCATCTTTCCACCTAATGTAGCCGCTGGCGAACGCTATGCTCCTCACATGATGGCATTGCTCAACAGGTAGCTGAAATCAGGGACTGCGTGGCCGGCGGCGAAGTTGTCATTGTCCAATTTGGAAAAGGGTTTCTGCTGGAAGTCCTGAAACCTTCGATTAGCTGCCGGACTATGCTGCGTCGCTCCAACAAGCAATCCAGCAAGCGTTGCAGTTCCGCACGTTCCCCATACCACTCACGTGGGATCTCGTCCGCAATGCTGTACAGTTGACGATCGGAGAATCGCTCGATCCGCGACAACCACGGATCAAAGTCGTCCCACGATTCGATCCGCTCATAGACATCATTGAGCCCGTACACTCCCCGCAGCGGCGCGTCGGGGAAACTCCACTCGCCGGCGTTGAAGCAGTATCCAAAATCAATGAATTTCGAGGCGTATTTCCGCTGGTGTGCCTCCTTGTGGAATACGACCTGCCGGCCATCGGCATTGCCGGTCCACTTATCAAATGCGAGCAGACCTGCAAACTCCCTCAAGTTCCTGACGCGCCCAAGCATTGCCCCTGGCAGCCAGTCCAAGATCTCGCCGGTCACCAGGGCAGAACCAAATTGAAGCCCCGGCCGCGCTGCAACCGCCCTGCCAGCGAGGGTAAACGTGATTTGCTGCTCCTGGATCGTCTCTTCGTCCACGAGAATAATGACCGGCTCCGGCACACTGAGCCCAATCATCCGCGCCAGTCTGCAGGCCAGATAGTCATTTGCCAGCACTCTGTTGCACTGCGGGTTGCCCTGCAGCTTGGTCACGTATTTCCTGCCGTCATCGGCCAGCATGATGCGCGCTTGGGAGCCGCCGCGAACCTGAGAGATGTGTGTGACTGCCTTCAGAGACACGTTTCCGCCTCCGCATGTTTGTGGTGGAGTTTTTTGGTATGGACGCCATTTCTGGCTGTGTTCAACGAGCGAAGGGCACACGTATCCCTGTGCCCTCGCATTCGTGGTGGCGGTGGTGGTGATTAGGCTGCGTGGTGTTGGTCGGAACCAGCGAGTTCTTCGAGGCCGAAGACAACGTTTTGCAGGGTTTTGATGTCCGCGATCTCGTTCAGCGGTGGGACTTGCAGCTTATCGAGCAGCTCCTTCACCGTGTTCGGGTCGAGCCGTTGGGTAACAGCTTCCAAACGGTCCAGGTCGCGCGTTGCGGACTCCAGCATCTGAAGGACCTTCTCTTTGATGGCTACGTCGCGGATTAGCTTAGGCTGGTTGGCGCGCCCGTATTCCCGCAGAATGCCTCTGAATAGCGCCGTACCGACGGCCTTCTCCAATCCCAGAATGCGCGCGTCCAGATCGTCGCCGGAGCCAGCCGCCGCCGACCCGTTAGACTTTGCGGTTTGGGCATGACCGTTCCCGCCGCCATCGGTTGGCCGAGCTTGGCTTTTCGTAGCCTGGCCATGGTTGCCGTTGCTGCCCCCGTTCGAACCAACGCCATGGTTCGGTGCGTTGGCATTTCCGGTCCGGTTCTTGCCCGGCGGCCGCATCCCCTTGCGCCAGTTCTCCGGCAGCGCCCAAGCCGATAACACCGGTGTTCTGACAGGCTGGCGGTTCTGGTCCAGATCGACCCAGATTGGCGCTATGTCGTAGAAGTAGCGGCCTAGCCCAACGCAGGAACACGCCCGCTTGAATGCCTGCGCGTCGGCTGAGGATCATCCCGTTGTCATCGTCGGCCCATTCTTCGCCGGTGCCTGAATGCGACCCAATGCCAAGGATGGTGACCGTGCAGGTGACCAGCACCTTGCCCGAGAGGATGCTCTCGCCCTTCTTTATGCGGGTGATATTGGTCATCGTTTCGACCTTGTACTCACGCGTCCAGCCCTGTGGCGTGAACAGCGCGTTCAGCCGGTCGGTGTAGGCGCGGGAATCGGCGTACGGCACGATCTGACCGCGCTTTTTGTCGTTGGTTGTGTTGGTAACCCGCCACCGGACCTGGTCGGGTGAAAACGGGACTTCAAGCTCTGGAAGGAGCTTGTTCACTTTCAGTCCCGAGGGAGATGTCGTTTTGTCTTCAGTTCGCATGGCGAGGCACCCTCCTTCAGGTACCAGAAGTTTTGTGAGGTTTAGTTGTGATTTGAGGAAATGCGAGGTGGCTATCGGCTGGGGTTGGGTGGATACAACGGGTCGCCACTGGCCGCGTTAGAGCGGAACGATATGGCTTTCGCCGTGGATATTCGTCTCGGTTGCCGACGCCAGCCCGAGCCGGGCTTTTCAATGCCCACGGAATGATTCAGTGGGATCGAGGGGGGGATTGCCGCGGCTCAAGGGAAAGCAGGATTACCTACGGGATGGCGATTTATCAACACCAATCCAGCGGAGTGCCGGGCGAACCAATTTCGGACTGGCGGTTCATCGCGCCAAATCAGCGATTGAGTGAATTTGGCAAGGCATCTTACGACGACCGCAGTGTTTTCGCTAAGGTGCAGAGGTAGTGGTCTGAGCTGCCACGGTCCTTGTGATCGAGGCAGTCTCGCACCGCGGGTCTGGGATCACTTCACGAATGGAACCCGTGCTGAGTTAATGGGCTTTCAGCGGCAAACTGGTCAAAGCGTCCGTTCCGCTGTATTCCAACTGATACTCAACTTTCTGCTTAGTTGCGATGGGAAAGTAGAGATAACCAGCGACCGGCTTGGAGACTTCTGCGTCTTTCAATTCCTTGTCGAGCAGTTCCGTCTCCATGGTCTGTCGGTCAGAGTCGGTCGTTGCGGCTGATGTGTTCTTGTCGACTCCAACCCCCACGCCTACGCCGTAAACCGGACCACTTACGCGGCGACCGCTTCCGTCATAATCGGGATAGCTCACATAGCCGATGTTTGCGGTCGGATACAGAGTTACATCACGGCTGCTCTTCGGCCGCTTCTGGTAGATGGAGGCAATTGTTTCAGGGCTCGCCGGACTAACCACGTCCTTGCCATCGGAGGTTCGCAGCGCAAAATCAGACTGCTTCAGGCTGATGGTCTCACTGTCCGCGGGGTAGAAGCCAATCTCTACCACGATGTACCGGTCTGCCAAAGGCGTGGCGAAGGAGTTCTGAACTTCTGTCTTTGAGAGCTGCTTTGCGCCAATGGAATATACCGGCTGCACCTTGGACGCTGGATATGCAGCGGCCGATGCCCGTGGCGCCGGGGAATTTTGCCCGACGGCCAAGCAACAATTTAGCAACCCAACGACGAGTACACTCTTGCTGAAGTGAGTCATGACGTTCTACTCCAGGCTGACCTTCAGAGTCTTGCCGGTCAGAACATAAATGCGTTTCTTCTTAGGGGTTTGATCCTTCAGACGAACTTCAAGATCATAAACGCCCGGAGCCAGCCAGAACTTTTTCAACGTGGCAGTGGTTCCTGCGTATGCGTTGTCAAGGTAGACTTCCGCATCTTTATACGAGCCTTGCAGGCTGACTTGCCCCTTGTCGGGCTGGGGAACCAGATAGACAGGAGAAGCGAAGAACGAATAGCCGATCCAGGGATCGTAAAAGAACGGCGGGGAATATCCGGGCCAAACCGGGCCAGGATAATAGCCGTACCCTGCGCCTACCGAAATCGTTCCGAGGCGAACGCCTGCTGAAGCAGGGCTCAGCGCACCTATCGCGAGCAGCAAGGCGAGCGTAAGCGAAGGCAACCGAAGTGTTGCCATATTTTCGTTCCTCGTGCCTATGGTAACGCCGATTCAGACCGGAAGTTGCTTAAATTCCACTGCAATCAAGAATTGATAGCGAGAACAGGCCAACTCGAACCCAATCAGTGGAATCGCCTCAATCCAACATAGCGAGCGTGAACAGGCCATGTCGAACCCTAACCGGAACGGGGACGCTCAGCCTGGATTACCTCCGACATGGGGATTTTACGAAAACAACCGCATAGAATTCCCCCGTTTTCAAAAAGAAATTCCGATCTGTCCATTGGACTCCGCTGATAGAGACCGCGATAATGGGCGTTGGAGCCTTTGGAAGGAAGGGAGTCAAGTCACATGCCGAAGGCAAAGGAGTTTACAGTAACGATCGCAGACAAACCTGCCGCCCTGGGGACGTTCTTCCTCGCTCTGGCGGAGCGCGGAGTGAACATTCTTGCGTTTCAATCGTATGTTGAGGAGGGCGAGAGTCTGGCACGATTCGTGGCGGATGATATGGCCAGCGCCATGGCGGTGCTGCGCAGCCTGCGCATGATCTTCGAGCACACGGACGTCGTTGTTGTCAGGCTACCGCACCGTCCGGGTGAGTTGGGCCGCGCAGCCGCGCGGTTGGGCGAAAAGCAGATCAACATTGACTACAGCTACTGCGGACTGGAACCAGGCTCGACGCTCGCGCTAGTGGTCTTCGGGGTTGACAGCTTGACTGCGGCGGCGACCGTGCTGGACGAGTTAGCCGCCGAAAATGCATAAACCGCAGGCGACTGCCTCGGGCGGGAATACGCAGATCAGCGTGGCGCCAGACGGCTCAGCGGTCTTCACTCTCGACATTGGCACCCAGGATATGTGCATGCTTGCGGTGAAGTGGCCCTAACCCGCTCCGGGGACGCGGCGCGCTCGGAAGTTACTTTGCCAGAGATAGATGTTGTAAACAGGCCATACCGTAGCCTATCCGAACGGTGCAACCAGGCGGGATTACCCACGACTTGGCGATTTCTCACTCGCTAGCAATTCTTCGTCAATCGTGCCCGCCTGAGCTGCGTAGCCCGTGCCGACCGTTGCCATCACGCGGCCTAGTGACCCGCCTCCTAGTCGGCGAGATTACGGCGCGGCAATAATGAACTCATCGTGGCGAAGGTACGATTCCAGCACGCGTTGCTCGCCCTGCTGCTCGCCACAAACTGCGCCGCGCAGGCTCCGAAGTCCGTCACGTACCTGCGCCTCAGCACGCAAATTGTCGAGCAGCGTTCGCTGCCGCCTGCGCCCTCTGAAGACTGGTCCGACGCACTTCTCAATCTCTACGCAAAAGCAGGCATTCCGCGCGATCAGATTGTTCAACGAGCCGTGCCCGGTTCGTCGCAAAGAATGATCATCTGCACCGTGGTGGGCCGTGGCGACAGTGTTCTCGTGGTCAGCGCAAGCCTTGCCCGTCCCAAGGACGACGACGCGGCTAGCATCGCGTGGGCCTCGCTCGCCATGCTGCCGGTGCTGGGCGAATCGCTCAACGGAGTCAGCACCGAGAGCACGATTCTGTTTATCGCTTTTCCCGGCGAGAGCCGTCGTCATCCCAGCTCCGCGTGGTACGCCCAGCAACTGAGCGATGCCCAACGCAAGAAGATCAAAGCTGCCGTGGAAATCTCCGGCATCGGTCGCGGACGAACCACCTACGACTTCAGGCATGATGATCGCTCGTTGCCTGACTGGCTGGCCACTGCCGCACTTGCCCTTCGCCTTCCGAACGTGTGGCCTTCGTACGACGGAGATGCCGTCGACTTCACCGATGCCAAGGCCTTTCGTTCTGCAGACGTACCGGCCATCACGGTGTCTTCGCTGCCGCAGCATGTCCCGCACTCGTTCAGCGCCGCCTATACGCCTGTCAATAAACTGAGCTTGTACGAGTACTACAACACCTATCAGTTGCTGTGTGTTTTTTTGCTTGATCTCGACAGAGTGGCTCGCGGTCTGTCGCCGAAATCGAGCATCGCTCCTTCATCAGCCGCGCAAACAAAAGCCGCAGGCCAGGGTTTCACCGTGGACGAGGTCAACCGGATTATCTGGGCTCAGATCAACAACGAACGTTCTGAGCATGGCTCAAAGGTGTTGCGATGGATGGGAATTGCGGGGCTGCAAGATCTGACGTGCGACATGGCTCATAACAACCATCTGGACACCGGGCCATTCGAGAGTCTGCTCCAACAGAATAAACTCAGCGGAACCGTCGCGGTATTCTCCGGCGACTACCCCAGTCTCACACCAGAACATTTGCAGGGATTGAAGATTGGGCGTTTTCAGAAGCTCTCCGTCGCAACCTGTGTCATTCCGTCTCCCGAGGCAAAACCTCCAACCTACTGGATCGCCGCCGTGGCATCCGAGTAGAGGATCCGGCAATGTGAGATTGGACTACCCGCTCCAGTAGCGATTGGCGGTTGACGCCTCTCCGGGATGGACGTCATTGCTGGCGTAACCGGGACATTCCGTACCCTACCGGGACCGGGTCGCTCAGCCCGGATTGGCTAACAGATGGCGATGTCACAACAACTGTGCACTTAGGTCCTGACTCCATGGCACGGTTGCGTAGGTCTATCAATGAGTGCGATGTGTATTGAGGTCATCGTGAGCGTCTGGAACATCTGGCTAATTCGATTTCGGCCCAACCTCCGGAATTGTCAGAGGCACCCAGCAAATGGATGTCTGGTCCTGCATCGGATGCGGGGACCATCCGCCGTGAGGCACTCGTGCGCAACCCTGAATCCTGATCAACCCAACGCACGCTCTCCCGAGCGCGCCCAGAGACCTTGCATTTTCTTCTTGACTTTGACTTACATGGATGTCGGCAAACCGTTGAACTGCCACTCGCGTGCAAACTCCCGAGATACCGGCTTCTGGGAGATGTTGGGGACTACTCAAGGTCCCAAAGCACAATCGGGTCACGACAGCGCTATTCTAGCCGCTTCGCTTTTCGCAAGAATCAAGGGCAATGGCGCGTCATTGGCTTCCCGCTCCCGAGGGATGATCATCTCAACTACCCGATGCTGCGCGTCGCGCTTCGCCTGTAGCCGAGCCTGAGAATAAATCTCCAGTGTGCACCGGCAGTTCGCATGACGCATGAGTTCCTGCACCACTTTCACGTTTTCTCCGTTCGCCATCAGCATGGTCGAAAAGCTGTGCCGAAACGTGTGCCAGCCAATATGCTTCCGAATCCCCGCACGCGCAGCCGCCGGGCGCACCACGCGAGAAAGTAGGATGTCCGGCCAGTACGGGTTTCTGCCCCGACTGCGAGGGCTCGCAAAAACCCAGTCATTAGGCTTGCCGTACGCGCTGTCCTGCTTCCAGCTCCAGAGCTCTGAAGCCAGAGTCAGATCAAGCGGCACGGGTTTTCGAGAAGCCTCGGTCTTGCAATTGCCCACAACATTCAGATAGATCGAACGCCGCACATTGATCTGCAATCGTTCAAAATCAATGTCTTCCCACTTGAGTGCAAGCAGTTCGCTGCGTCGCAGTCCGGTGGCTGCATCCAGAAGAACCATTACACGAAAGCAGCGATCAAGTTGGGGAAGCAGCGACCGCAATTCTTCAGGTTCCAGGTACACTGGGATGCTTTGACGCTTAGCACCCTGGCGGACAAGGAGGATGGGGTTCTTGCCCTGCTCAGCCACTCATATCGGATAGCATGATTGAAGACCACGCTCATCACATTGCGGATTTTCGCCTTTGTCGAGGGAGCGAGCGGACCGCCGTCGGCGCGCCTCAGTTGACGAAGCCACTGTTCGACAGCAATGGTGCGGACGGCCCGGATGCTCAAGCTGCCCCACGCTGGCCGGACCCATCTCACGAGAAAGTTTTTGTAGACTGTCCTTGTGGCGTATGACTTCCCACCGTCCGACGGATCATCGGTGAGTTCTGTCCTCGTGTAATGATCCACTAAGTCGGAGACCGTAACCAATTATTCCTGCTGCCGGTTTCGAGCCTCGTTGATGGACACCCGGAGGCCGTTGCTGGCCTGCCAAGCCTCCTCAATATTCGGGTATTGCTGAACGGTTCCTATGACCGCCTTGCGGCGTACTCTCTGCCCGTTAAGTTCGATGTCCCACCAAAGAAATTCCCAGCAGTCCGGTCCCGTCTTGCGATGGCCAAGCCGAAGATATCCTCGTTGGTAGCGTACTCGCATTTCCCCCTCCTACGATGATGTGTACACGGGAGAAAGGGTACGACTGCGAGCATCTGGAGGGCGATCCTATCGTGTGTTCGGAAGTCGCTTGGCTTGCAAATGGCGTTCGTGTGAACCCAAATTTTCAACCCACAACCCAACCCACAAAAAGTGATGTCTTATACGACTTGCGTGTACTTAGGCAGTCTCCACGCACTTGTAAGTTGTTGAAAAGGCTATCCGGGCTGGATTGACACGGTAGAGGTCAGGAGTTCGAGTCTCCTCGTGCCTACCATTCTTTTCAGTACGTTACCTGGAAATGTTGTCCTTTGTCGGCGCACAATAAGGCACGTTAAGCGATTCAACGTGCTCAGACACGGGCGATTCCTCCGGTTTCGATGCTTTCCTGACCATCTCAACTACCTTGCCCTGCGCACGCCGCGCATCCTTGGTGAAGGCTTGCGCGTACAGAGTCAGAGTTGTGCTGGGATTGGCGTGGCGGCACAATTCCTGAACCACCTTTACGTCCTCGCCATTCGCCTTCAACAGCGAAGCATACGTCCGGCGGAACGTGTGCCAACCGATCTTCTTGACGATCCCGAGCTTCTTCGCCGTCCTCCGAATGTGGCGACGCAGAATCATGTGAGGCCAGTACGGCTTCAGCCCGTGATTCCTATCAGACGCAAACACCCAGTCATCGTCCCCGTTGTATGGCGAAACAGCACGCCACGCAGCAAGGTCTTGCAACTGATAGGCGTGAAGCGGAACGAGTTTCCTGGAAACCTCGGTCTTTACTTCGCCGAGATGACCGTTGACTATTCCCTTCGTTACCAGTGCCGTGCCTTGACTGCTGTTGATGTCGCGCCACTTGAGCGCGAACGCCTCGCTGATCCGCAGCCCATTGCCATACTCGATGGAGATCGCGGCCCGTTCCCTGAGTGACGAATCCAACCAAATAGCATTCATCTCCCAGGGTTCGAGGATATCCGGGATGCAACTCCGCTTGCCCGTCTGACGTACGAGGCTGATTGGGTTGTGGCCCTGTGGAACAAACTCGTAGCGCTGGGCATGGGTGAACAGCACGCTGAAGATGTTCCGGATGCGCTGCTTGGTTCCGTTTTCCAGTGGTTTGCCGGTTTTCGTGCTCAGCAGCATTGCCAGCCAGCCTTCGACAGCGACACTCTTCACATCCATCACGCGGGTCGTTTCCCACCGGGGCAGGATGAACAGGTTCAACATTTCCTTATAGTTCTCCTTGGTGGACCACGCGCGCCGCGTGTCAGATTCGGTCAGTTCCACGTCTTTGAAATGCTGTGCCACCTGCGCGACGGTCGGAACTTGGGTCGCGGGAGTGGCATTGTTAATGGTGATCCGCAACTGATCCGCTGCTTTGTTTGCCTGCGATTCCGTCTTGTACTGCTCGGTCGCGCCTACGACGGCCTGCCGCTGAACGCGGCGGCCATCAGGTAAGGTGACGCGATATCGCAAGATCCACTCGCTGCTGCCGTCAGCGCGGCGTTGGTTGAGTAAACTTCCATTCTGATACCGTTGCCGTGAAGCCATTTACTGAATCCTCCTCGGATCACGGCACGGGTCGCGAGGCAAGTTTATGCGCCCACTCATCCAGGCATCAAGTTCTGACATCTTGAATAACCAGCGGCGGCGTTGCCCATCGCCACGGGGATGGGCAGGAACGTTCCCTTCGCGGGCAAGCTTCTTGAGGTGGCGGGGAGACATACGCACAAACGGTGCTGCCTCCTCGGCTTCGACGAAAGGCTCCAGCACGGGTGGGACTAGCGACGTACTGGCAATCGATCCGATGTAGCTCGGCATCGACTAAAAGGTCTCCGAACTACAGCCCAAGGAGTAAGTACTCTGCCGATTGATGCCGTGGGTAGCCATCCGCCTTAGCGGTGACTTGTGACTAACGCGAGTCGGTTTCGGACCAAGCGACGGCAACAAGTACCCGGTACGGAATGGATTCTTGGCAACGGTTGCCCCTTTCTCGGGCGATGTTGCGGTGTTTGAATTACTCATCGTTCCTCCTGGTTAAGAAACTTCGCTGAGGTTGTACGACAACACTCACCCTGACACACGCCTCAATGTTCACCAAAGGCATCTTGGCGAGATCAGGCAAAATGCGCGACCCCGGTTGCTAACTTCATGAGCTGGAAACAAGGAACTGGGTGACGTCATTGCCTTCGGTCTGATAACGATTTCCGATCCGCTCTTGCACGTCACTGCCGTCCCTCGCCAGCCGTGATGAGTATTTTTCGGAGCCAGCCTATTTACAGGCTGGCACATAGCCTCCGGCTTACCAAAGTCTCATGCGGTTCTTCTCTTTCAGTTTGGCAAGCAAGCAGTTGAACCTGCCTACTAAAAGCATGCCAGAGGGGCGGGTGCCATCAAAAGGTATCGTTGGTACGATGTACGTCCGTTCCATCTAGGAGGTCATTCAGTATGGACTGGAATGGCGGCAGTCGAGTCAATTGCTAGAAACAGCGGAATACAGGCGCGAAGCGGCCTGGCTGATCGTCCCGCCGCCGCACGCTCCCTGGTCGTCAGCAAGACTTCCAACATGAGGGAGAGGCGATGGACTGGTCAATGGCGCGAAACCCTCCTCAGCCTTTTTGGTCCAGCGAATCCACACATTCAATGAGCATTGCTTGACCCGGTTGCGGTTCGACGGGTCTAGAACCGCGGATTCCCCGCTGGCGTGCTGCAGCACTCGAAGCCTTAGCTAGGTTGGCCAGCGCGTCAGCTTCTGCCCTAAGTCGGACTTCCTCGCACACCATCCGAGCCGACCGGTAACTCAAAGGTGACAAAGAAGGTAGACGGAAATTGCGCGCGCCGACCTCCTCCGCCATCGCCCTCCGCTGCGCTGCGGCGCGCTCCAGAAAGTGCGTAACCTCCGCGTGCTTGGATCGGTAATGCAGAGCGATATCTACCAGGCGCAGGATCGACTCGAGGTCTTTAGGTGTGCTTGGCGCAGAAAGGTACGGCTTCCAACCCCGCCGAGCATGTTCCGCTCCCTCGTCGGTGAGGGCATAGCAGTGGCGAAGGCGCTTGCCGCCGCGGCGCTCGTCTTCCCGACGGACGAGTGCCTTTTTCTTAAGCCTCTCCAGGGCCGGAACGCTGGCACCCAGCGACATCCCAGTTTGTGTCTGCAGGTCGTAGGGGGTCCTTAGACCACTGTCCAGTTGGCGCAGAATGAACAGGTCGAGCACGGACAGATCCACAGAGCCCTCCTTAGATATATCCTCCGAGGGACTATACCCCAGCAGTGGGGACTTCAGCAACGACCATCGCCTTCCGGAATTTCGCAGCGCGGTGCGACTGGGCAATGCACAGTTCCGGAACTTTCCTGTCGTCCACTACCTCGAACTCGTCCCCGATCTGGTCCAATGCGTACTTATAAAGGAGCTCTTCGCCGCGTTTCGGGTCGCTAATAACCCCGTCAACTGACCACCCGGGAATGCGGCCGTGGTGGAGCGCATCGATGACACGTTTGGCCAAGTAGCTGATCTTCTCATCCGCAACTGGCGCGCGGCCGCGGTCGGTGATCGCCTTCGCCATCATTGCGCAGATTGTCTCTGTCTTGGTGGGAGCGCGGCGGTACTGCGGCTTGCGTACTTGGCAGAGGTTGACGCGTATCCATTTCACGAATGCCTGCCAGCGTTCAACTTCCTTCTTGAAGTCTTCAGTTCCAATGGCATTGGCAGCGGCATTCCGTGCGCGCTTCCGGTAGGTCTCCAAGTGAGCTTCCAACTCCTTGAGCCGGACAGGCTTAGCCGACGAACCCTGAATCAATTGTTCCTGGCGTCCGATGCGAAGAGCCAGGGCAGATGCGGACAGCTCAAATACATTCAGGCGGATCTTGCTCGATGTTCCAATCGCGTGAAGCTTGTCGCGCGTACTCAGGACCAGGGCAGCCATCTCCTCGTTGTATTCCTGCCCCTGATACCCATTAGGCTGTTGAAGATCATCGTGGTAGAGAGGGTGGCGGTGTGGAAGATGACCGAGTTTGGCTTCGGCAAGGCGGTCCCCCAGGAACTCGAGGCCGGGTATGATGGCCGAGCGAGTCGACCGTTTGAGAGTTATCAGCTTTGTAGGAAGTGGCATTTTGTCTCCTTTTATTGATTGCCTGGATTTCAACGTACGACGCGGAGGGTGTCGTACCAAAGTCAGAGATGAAGAAAGCTTCATTCGAGCCAGGAAACTGTCCTTGAACTTCGACCTCGACTTGAGCCTGCCTCGACCTGCTACGGCTGCCAGAGCCTCTGCATCGCAAACCGCTTGACTGGTCGATCCTTTCCTTGGCGGCCCGTCCAGATGCGCTTCTGGCGTCCAGAGGCAGGCAGAATCTTCATGGTTCCGCCTGCGCCCAGCCAGAATCAGATAGTTGGCTGCTCCAGATCCGGCACCAGAGTCGTGAGAGATCCCGACCTTCGGCCAAGTCGGAGTCGCACCCTCATCGATTGGCCGATAATCAGTGATGCAAGCGACAACGAACTCTTTAGCGAATCGCTTCAAGCTCCTCGGCGAAGGGATTTCCACCGATTCAGCCCAATTGCTTGAACCGACTGCGGATTTGCCAGCCGAAACCTCGCCGGGCCGCCCCGCAGGCAGATTCCCTCCTGCATTCACTCATAGCAGCCGACTGAGGCCTACCAAATAGAAGGCCGCCGAGAATAGATGCAGCGGAACTTCGAGCCGACGCGAAGGCTGTCAGTGGTTGGACCGCTCGGAAATCCGGGATGGGGTCCAGAAACGGGCGGGAAAACATGAAATCAAGATTTTTGTCGGGATGGCTAGTAGCGATGGAGGCCAATGCGTTTCAGATTGGTGTTTGCTCATGCACAATCCGCGCACATTAGGCGAGGTCTTATCACGTCTTAACAGCATTTCCAACGACTTAGCTTTGCGACCCGCGCCGTGGAAGTTATTGTAAATACAAGCTGTTAACTCATTGACACGGTAGAGGTCAGGAGTTCGAGTCTCCTCGTGCCTACCATTTCTTTCAAGCACTTACATATCCTCCCATTCTGGTTGGCGACTGAACACCGGTCCCGGTTGAGATCAGCTGTAATCAGCAACACCGAGACACAGATAGAGACTTGCAGGGCAAGGCTTGCCATAGCTGCGCTCAGGCTATTTTTGTTGCTGCTTTCGGCTTTTTCGGCTCGCTAGCTGGTCGAGCTATCCAGGACGACACCGTCATCGGGTTGTCGCAGGCTCTCCGCTGAAGGAACGAAGTAGTAGGCGCCGGTGAGCGGACGGGTGTACCGCGTCAGCGCGTCTCGCACACCCGTCGTTTGACCTACCATGCTCTCCAGCATGGTTGAAAGGCGTCGCTGGTCGGCGCTAAAACCTACGAACATGGTGCCGTGATTGGTCACGGTTCCGTAAGGCATGTTCCGCCGGAATATCTTTCCGAACTTATCCTGATCGGTACTCGCGACGTGCGAGTCCGACGGCTTGTCCTCCAGTTCGACGCTGTCCAGTTTCTTCCGACCGATCACCAGTTCCTGCCTAGTGTCCACAAGTGACTCCCACAAAGACGTGTCATGCACCCACTTTTGCAGCAGGAGGATAGATCCAGCCGCGCCGGGACTCCCTTCTGGAATGAGCGCGACCTCCGGCGCATCGATCAGACTCGGATTCTCACTCCCGTCGATGAATCCCGTAAGATCACGATCGTGACGATACGGCCAACTCGTGGTCTCGTCTGCAACCGACGCCAGTCCCTTCAACTCGGTGATCGCCTGGCGAGTTACGTCAAAAATGATGTCGTAGGCGCTGCCGGACAGCCATAGCACCGAGTCGTGTTGAGTGGCCGGCATCTTGAAGCCCTCGATTCCAACCACATCCTCATTGAAGCCTCTGACTCCTGCGGGCATGTCGGTGGGCGCGAGTCCTCCCCACAGCTCAGGCCTGAACCCTACCACAAGGTTGACTCCGCCCATGGTCGTCCTCGGCTCACGAAGCGACGAGATCGCCGTGACCAGGTCGCGGCCGCTTTGCCCGGCCAGGACGTCGAACTCCAGGTAGGCGTGAGAGGGGTTTCCCAGAGCGAAGATTCCAGTTTGAGCGGTTCTCAAACAGTCACATTAACAAGACCCCCCCACCATAAACAATGCCTTAAGCCGAGACTACGGCTTATGGAACATTGACTTGGCAGGCTGGAAGCTGACACGGTAGCTTGAGTTCCCGGCATGGACGTCGAGGGCGCGAATTAAGAGCTAAATCCCGATTGACACTGTGCGCAATCAGTTGTAGCCGTAGAATGTGCCAAGAGGCCACGCCCCGCTATGCGACGGCTGCTTCGTTTTGTTCCACTCTCGAGGTCATGAGCATGAGACTGTTGGCTGTTGCATCCATCATTTGCGCCTGTGCCGTGGGCCTCTCCTCCCAGAACCCTGGAACCAGCCTCGAGGCGCGGCGTGGCCAGTTGCGTGACGCCTTGCAGGCTGAGTGGGAGTATTCGCTTCGCACCCATCCCGAATTCGCGACTTATGTCGGTGACACTCGCTACAACGACCGGCTTGGCGATTATTCTCCCGAAGCGATTGCGAAGCAGGTAGAGCACGACAAACAGCAACTGAAAGTCTTCGAGGCAATCGACACTTCGGGGTTCCCGGAAGCGGAGGCGCTCAATCAGCAGCTCATGGTGCGCGACCTTCGCCAGGCGATTGAGGGCGCGAAGTTCAATGGCTGGGAGATGCCGGTTGATCAGTTTAACGGCGCGCACTTGAGATACGCGTCAATGCCGACACAAATGCCGTTTAAGACGGCGAAGGACTACGAGAACTACATCGCGCGCTTGCATCAATTGCCGCGTGTGTTCGATCAGGTGACCGCCAACATGAAGCTCGGTCTGCGCGACCACCTGATGCCGCCTAAGTATCTGCTGGAGAAAGTGACCATCCAGGCGCAGGAGATCGCCGACGCCACGGAAGCGAAGAGCCCCTTCAACCAGCCGGTGATGAAATTCCCCGAGGGGATTTCAGCCGCGGACCAGCAGCGCTTGCGCGACGAGGTGGTGAAGACAGTCAAGTCCGAGGTCAATCCCGCGTACGCGAAGTTCTCTGCTTTTGTTAAGAACGACTACGCTCCGAAAGGCCGGACGGAAATGGGAGTCTGGTCACTGCCCGATGGCGATGCCCGCTACCAGTACGCCGTCCGGCGCATGACCACCACCGGGCTTCAGCCTGAGCAGATCCACCAGATGGGTCTCAAACAGGTAGACGAAATCGACGCCCAGATGCTGGTGATTGCGAAGCAACAGGGTTTCGCCGATTTGAAGAGCTTCAACGAGCACATTCGTCAGGACCCCAAGCTGCACGGCACCTCGGGCCAACAGATTCTCGATCTGTACCAGCATTACAGCGATCAGATGTACACCAAGCTGCCGCAACTGTTTGGCCGATTGCCGAAAAACAAGCTGGCGGTGGTTCCGATGGAAGCCTACCGCGCACCCAATGCGGTGCCAGCTGACTACTCGCCCGGAGCCGGAAATGGCTCGCGTCCCGGCCGGATCAACGTGAATGAGTACGATCCCGAGCACCGCCTGCTGTTGAACGCAGAGGCCATCGCCTATCACGAGGGCGTTCCAGGACATCATCTGCAGTTTTCGATTGCACAGGAGTTGACCGACATTCCTCCCTTCCGCAAGTTCGGCGGATATAACGCCTACTCGGAAGGCTGGGCGTTCTACTCGGAACGGCTGGGCAAGGACGTCGGTTTCTACCAGGACGCGTACAACGAATACGGCCGATTGGAAAACGAGATGTGGCGCTCAATCCGCCTGGTGGTCGATACTGGAGTGCATTACAAACACTGGACTCGCGAACAGATGGTGGACTTCTTCCGCGAGCACACCGCCATGGACGAGCCCAACATCCAGACCGAGGTGGACCGTTACATCGCGTGGCCGGGCCAGGCCCTGGCCTACAAGTTGGGACAGATGGAGATTCTCGAACTGCGCGACCTGGCAAAAAAAGAGCTCGGCCCCAAGTACGATATTCGCGCCTTTCACGATGAAGTACTCGACGCGGGAGCGTTGCCGCTCGACGTACTACACGCGCGAGTCACGAAATGGATTGCCGATCAGAAGGCAGGAAGTGTTGCGCAAAGCCCGCACTAGGATTAGACAACAACATATCGCAGCATCGTGAGACTTTTCGGAGGCGATTATGACCGACTCTCGCAGCTTCGACTTGTATCTCGAACCTTGGCTTCTCTCCCGCGTACCGCGCATGGCAAGCTATCGTCTGCAACTTGCGGACTTCCGCGACTGGGTGCTGACGGAAGTTGACGCACAGGCAAACTACACCGACCGCTACGCACCACCGGTACTTGAAACGTACGATCGCAACGGCGAGGTCGTGAATCGTATAGTGGCCAATCGCTGGTACGACGATCAGCATCAGGAACTGTACCGTCGCGGCATCGTTGGCCTTCCCTATTCTGAAAATGCTCCACATCTAATGACTTTCACGATGGGCTACTTGCTCGGACAGGCTGATATCAGCTTGCATTGTCCGGTGACACTCACCGGTGCGGTTGCGTATGTGCTTGGTTCGCACTCGCCCAAGGATATTCGGGAGCGTTTCCTCTACGATGTCGTGCGCATGGATGGTCACGCGAAAACTGGAGGCACCTGGGCAACCGAGCAGCACGGCGGCAGCGACGTGGGCGCGACCACCACGGTAGCCGTAGAAAAAGGAGACCACTTTGAGCTGCACGGATTGAAATGGTTCGCCAGCAACGCCAACAGCGGACTAGCGGTAGCGACTGCTCGCCCCGAAGGAGCGCCCCCAGGATCGGCTGGATTGGGACTGTATCTAGTGCCGAGTCACCTCGAGGATGGCCGTCCCAATCAATGCCGCATTCGCAAGTTGAAAGACAAGCTCGGAACCAAAGGACTGCCCACCGGCGAAATCGATCTGCTCGGATCTGAGGCGGTCGAGATCGCCGCTCCACCAGTCGGCTTCAAACTAATGATGGAGGCCCTGGAGTATAGCCGCGTGCATAACGCCGTGGGATCGGTCGGGGTGCAGCGCAGGGCGCTCAACGAGGCTCTCGCCTGGTCGAAGACGCGCCGAGCTTTCGGTCACGTGCTGACGGATTATCCGATGGTGCAGGACGAACTGTTGCGCATGCGCGTGCAGTTCGAGGCCGGAGCCCTGCTGGCGTTCGAGGCCGCCATCACTTTCGATGAAGTGCAACATGACGCGGAGCGCCGAACATGGTTGCGACTGTCTACCGCATTAGCGAAGTATCTCACCGCGGAGTACGCCATCACGGCGGCCCGCGCCGCCCTGGAACTGATCGGCGGCAATGGTTACACCAGCGATTATCCCGTGGAGCGACTGCTGCGCGATGCGCAGGTGCTCACAGTCTGGGAGGGGCCGGCCAACATCCAGGCGCTGGAGTTACTGCGTCTGCTGGCGCCCCGCTATCAGGGATGGGAGACCTATCGAATGCGAATACAGGGAATTCTCGATCGACTTCCAGATGGGATGGGAGAATTAAGCGCGGCGCTAACGTTGCGATTACATGCCGACAGCGACGCCATGGCGATCACGATATGCGACCAACAGAATGCACAACGCTTTGCCAGGAAGTTGCTGCATCGTATGAGCCAGAGTCTGGCGCTAGCTCTGCTGTGTGAGATGGCGGGTGATGCGCACCGGCAGGGCAATTTCCTTCCCGCACATAGCGCGTGGCGGTTCTATGAGGACATCGAGCCACCTGCGTTGGGCACAGAGAACGAAGCCGCACGTCGGGGAGTGATGGAGATTCTGACGGAAGAAGTAGCGCTAGATGCGAGGGTGCAGTAGCAGGCACTGTCGCGATGTCCGCTTGCACACCGCACCATTGCTGGGTTTTCGAAGATCGCGACCGTCCCGCGGAGGGGACGCTTCGCTGGTAGCTTACTGCTTTTCGGCTACCGGCGCTTTGCTCTGTTTCGCGACTTCGATGAGGTGTTGCACGTTTTCTTTGTCTTTCTGCGGTAAACCGGGATTGAGTTTAAGGAGTTTTTCCCACGAGCTAACCGCTGCGTCCACATCGTTCTTGCCTCGCCACTCGATCATACCGATGTTGAACAGAGTTCCCGCATGTTTTGGATCGAAGGTCAGCGACTTGTTCAACTGCGTCAGGGCTCCATCGACGTCGCCGAGGAAATACAAGCAAGAAGCGTAGTCGTCACGTGCAGCAACGTTCTTCGGGTCACTCTCCAGGGACTTCTTGAAGTACTCAGCCGCCTTTTCGAACTGGTGGGCCGCCTTGTAAGTGAGTGCAGTTTTGTTCAGCAGCGCGGCGTCGTTCGGTTTCTTTTCCAACTCGGTCAGCAGAGGCTGTGCCTGCTTTTCGGCCATGCGTTTCATGTCGTCAAGGGATGGCATCTGCGCCGGCGCCGCTGCACCGTTGGCGGCGCTGGCAGGGGCGGGGCCCCCGTTGCCCGATGGCGCCACTGCAGCGATGTTGTTAGTCTTGGGCGGGGCAGAGCCTCGAATCAGATAGCCGATTGCACAACCGATCACCAGACAGACCACGGCCATTAGGTAGGCGTGCAAAGGGCGCCACGTCTGACTGGTTCTGGCCGGAACGGATGACTCGATCTGCATGGTCATTGAATCCTCACCGCGACGCAAACAGGATTGTCTCGTAAGCAGAGAACGCGAAGCTTACCTATTTTGAATGCACTCCAAATGCCATAGCAATTCTCTCTGCGAACGGTCATTAACATGTTGAATCCATGCGAGTTATGCCAGCCCAAAAAATATCGCCCGCAGCCTGCAGTTGTTAGAGAGGGTGTTTACCCGCATGACTGCGGGTGTTTTCACACTCGGACGCGGACGATCTGGAGAGAGACACTCCTGCCGGCCGGATTCTTCAGGTGCCGAACCCGTCATCGGGGTTCAGTGGGGGTGACCGTGACAGACCAAGCTGCAGGAATTCTTGCTGCGATTGTATGAAATCGGCATGCCAGACTCGGCAGCCACTACACCCGCATCAAAATTCACCAATCGCTCTCCGCTGATCGAACCCGAGAAGCCACCCATTCCATGCCCGGTGTGGCAAGTCGAACAGGAAAAACCATCGTTAATATGGTTCGCGTGTCCACTGAAGCTGGTGTTGTTCAACACCTGGTTCAGGTCGTGACACTTGGCGCACATTGCATAAGGACCGGCTACGCTCAGATCGGGATTGGGAAACAAGTTGGTGACTGTCCCACCCGGGGCCGTGGCCTGACTGAACTCGTACCGTCGTTCCAGAATATGCGACCACTGGGATCCGTGGGGTCCGTTCGCACCGGTGCCGCCGAATTCGCGATTGTCGTCGGCGTTGTGACAGTCGGTGCAGAGAATACGAACTCCCATGGTTCGGCCAGGGGTCACGCCGTCGAGATTCAGCATGTTCGGACGTAGGCTGGGCTGCGTGTACGGGCTGGTGCGGTCGTGGGTCACGGGATGGCTGGAAGTTGCTGTCAGGGTGAACTGCTGCAGCACGTTCAAGGGATCGATCGAGGTGACGACCCACACCGGGAGATAGCCGAACATGGCAACGTTGGTGGTCTTCCCGGTGCTGGTACCGTGGCATCGCAGGCAGTTCTCGTACTGGTTTGTGGCCGGTTTCTGCACTGTGATTCCGTCGGCTGCGCTGATGCCGTTAACGCCATTTTGTGACGCGCGAATGGCAGGTGGAATTGGGAACGACGCCACTTGATTCGCCGTGTGGGAGTTATGGCAGTCAGCGCAGGTGGCGTGCCGGTTCTGGTTGAGCAGCACATTCTCGCCCGCGTCGTGGGTTCCGGTGTTGGTAGAAAAGGGATGTGCTCCCTGCTTTGCAAATTCCACAAATATGTTGGGCGCGGCGGGCGAAAGATTGGAACCGCCGTTGTGGCACGCCAGGCAATCAGTTTCATTGCTGGCACGCAACAATCCAGAGGAGCCTCCGGCGTTATGGGAAACATGGCAAGATTGGCAGGCGAATTCCGCAACCGTGGCGTATCCGCCCAACCCCGCCACCGGGTTCACCATGTTGCCGGATGTCGCATGAATCCCAGCCGGCCACGTCGCCAGCGGATTGTCATGCCCATTCACCGTGCGAGGGCTTGTCTCATGGCATGCCAGGCACAAGGCGCCTTTCAAGTTGTCTCGCACCAGGAAATTCGGCGATAACTTGTCGGTGTTTTGGACGTGCGGATTATGGCAGCTGGAGCATTCGACATTGCCCTTGATCAACTTGACCGACTTGGTTGGGTCGGCGGTGGTCCCATTCGCTGCCAGGCTAGCCACCAGGCTGGCGGCGTCCTTCAACGGAAGTTGCAGACTAAATGGATGCGAACTCTGCAACTGCGATCCCATGGTAGAAGGCATGTTCCCGTGCATGATGTAGGGGCCGTAGGGCGTCACCTGTCCGACACCGACGGTACCGTCGTGGCAACTCAGGCACAGCGAGCTGTCCTGGCCCAGCGGCGGTTGCACCGTGGTATTTTGTGCGGTACTGCTGACGTATGTGGAGTAAAGCTGGTTGGAGAGGGTTTGCCCCCACAGCGCACTCTTGCCGCTACCCGAGTGCGGGACATGGCAATACAGACAGGCAGCCGACATCGAGCCCTGGATATGCGAGGTGCCGCTCATGGACAGATCATGCGCTCCCAGCACGTCGCCGGTTTGAGTCTGCGACCACCCGACAGAGACAGCGATCATCACCAGCGCAAGCAGCCGGACTTTCATGGCCTCGATCCTGGAGATGGCGCTCCGTCTTTCACCCCGTGGTATTGAAACACTTGTATCCGGTGATTATAGGAATCCGCCACATAGACGCGATCGTTCTGGTCAATGAACAAACCGGTGGGGAGTTGGAACTGACCGAGCGCGGTGCCGCGTTCGCCAAACGTGTACAGCAATTGTCCCTCGCGATCAAACACTTGCACCGAGCCCCACATTCCGTCTACCAGGTAAATATGGTTCTCGGAGTCCAAACCTATACCCTTCGGACGGAACAGCGCCCCGCTTGAATCCCCCAGCGACCCGATGGTGCTTTGAAAAGTTCCTTTTGGGTCGAATGTCTGGACACGAAAGTTCATCGCATCCACCACCGCCAGCACGCCGTTCTTGACCATGAGTTCGGTTGGATAGTTGAACTCCCCGTTCTGTCCGCCGTGTTTCCCAATGGTTCGCAACACCTGACCGCGCGCGTCGAGTACGTAAATCCGGTCGCGCAGCGTATCGGTCACGTAGATCTCGTGCGTCTCGCGGTCGATGGCAATTCCCGTGGGCCGCTTGAAAAATCCCTCGCCGCCCTTCAAGCTGCCAAACACGCCTTTGTACTTTCCGCTGGACTCGAAGATAAACACCTTGCCGGCCTTCGAGTCGGTGACGTAAATATTGTTGCTGGCATCTATCGCGATGCACTGCGGCTCCAGCATCGAGTCTTTGGCCTTGTCCCTACGCTCGACAAACTTGTACTTATGCTGTATGGGATCGAAGATATGGATCCCGCCAAGTCCCGGGTCGGTAACGATCACCCGGCCCTGCGAGTCCACTGCCACGCCGTAAGGTCGCTTCATCGGCTGGTATTCAGCCTCACCGGCCACCGCGTCCACCAGTTTCTTCCAGAAGCCTTTTTCGCCGCGAATGTCCCGCTCTGAGGAGATCACCCTCTCGAAGGTGAGTTTGCGTCCGCCCTCCAGCAGTAGATCCGGGGGCGCCGGCACTTCTCGTGGTTTCTGGTCTTTGGCCGGGAGGGCGATAGGCAGAAGTAGCAGGAGGGCGCACGCCGCATGGCGCACCCCCGACTTGCGCGAGCGGGCTAGAAGAAATTGAACCATCGTGAAATGCTGAACGAATACGTGTTCTCGGTCGTGCGCGGAAGCCCGGAAGAACTGACTAACTGGTTTATCCGCCAATACGTTGACCGCAGAATCAGCTTCCGAACATTGTACTGCAACTGGGCGTATATCCGGTCGCTGTCGTTGTTGGAGAAAATCGCAGAATTGGACGTTGTTAAATTGGACTGGGTCTGGTTTTGTACTCGGAACCAGTTCGCGGTAATCACCATCTTTCGAATTGGAGCAACGTTAAAACCCGCACCGTAGGCCACTCCGTTGTACACCACCTGATTCACTAAGATTATCGAGGGAATTGGGGTAGGAATCAGTTGGCCTGAGCTCGTCAGGATGGAAGTCCCGTTCGATTGTGAGTAACTTCCGGAGAATCCAATCCGTCGCCGGTTGAGCGTCGTCAGGGCGGTTTCGGAGCGATTGTGGTAACCCGTTTGTTGGGTCAGGCCGGTCTGGACCTCCCGGTACGATGCGGTCCAGTAGGTATTGTCGCCAAAACGCTTGCGCACGTAACCGCCGTAGTTGTAATTGCTGGTGGTATAGAGTGCCAGGCTACTTTGCACGTTCTGGGCGTAGGAAATGTCGGCGTTGAGGTCCCAACCGTTGAACTTCTTCTTAATACCGAGATTGCCCACGAATCCCAGGCCTCCCTGGTTTCCGTTCCCCGTGGTGTTGACGGTGCCGAAGCTGAAGTACAGCAGCCCGAACAAGGGACGCGCGTAATTGTAGGTCAGGGTGGCGCCCCATTGATTGCTGTCGTACTCGGTGCCGGCGAAGTGCTGCTCCTGCCGGTTGACATAGCCAAGGAGTATCAGTCCCTTACCGAGGTTGTAGCTGGCGAACGAATTGACGGTGAAACCACTGACACCGGTATCAATCGGGGCAATCGGTCCAGTACCCGGCGGAAGTGTACCCGGTTGCGCGAATGTCAACAGGTTGTCGTAGTAGCGCACGGTGCCGGTCACGGTCAGCTTGCGGGTCGGATTGAGGCTTACCGAAGCCAACGCGGTGTCTGACGTTCCGTCGTTTGACAGGGATACGTTGTCGTTGCTGGTGTAGGTGTACCGGTTGGCACCTATTTGGAAACTGCCAGAGAGAGGTAGCGGGTGCGACACTGTCAGGCCATACGAATTACCGCTGGAAGTGCTCTCCAGGTCGTTTCCGCCTATGAACGCTGGAAACGTGGCATTGAAATTCTGGTGGTTGAAATATCCATTCAGCTCGAACCCGTGCACGTTGTAAGTCGAGTAGAGGTTCAGAAAGCGGGCCGAGTTGCTGGTCGTGCCGGTTTCGCCCAGGATCGTTTCCGACACTGAGTTATCAGAGTATGTCGCGGTTAGGGTTGGCAGATTGGGGAGGAATGCGTTCCAGCTCACTGCAAAGGATTGGCTGGAGCCGTTTGCGGAAAGCCCGGGTTGTCCGGCAATCTGATACTGGCTGCCATTTTGCCACGCTTTGCCATACGAGACGGAACCGGGAAAGTGGCTACCGCTGAAAAAGTTCACCGACGCATCCATTCCGCTATCGCTCAGAACGGATTGGAACGTACTGTTGTCCTGGGTCCGGTTATAGAAGGGCTGGACGTTGAAATTCAGAAATTTGGGATTGTAGTAGTAGCCGGAGAGATTGGCCAGCCCTGTGAAGAAAACGTCATGAGTCGATTGCAGGGTCTGGTCACCGAATGAGCCGGCGTAACCGGCACCCAGTTCCCCGTTCATCGACAATTTAGTTTCGTCGCCGACCTTGAGTTGGGCGTGAACCGACAAGGCACACAGCAGTACCACGAGAAGGCCTGGCATCCATCGGCGTTGCAGCTCTTCCCTGAATTCCCAGTACATCTCGCCCTTCCTACATCGTCTCGATAGTGGCGTTCTTGTGCAGCTTCTGATCGAGCGCGGAGCGCAGCTGCTGTGTTTTTTCCTTCTGCATGTCCGATTGCAGTTGGGACTTGACTTCGGCAAACGGGGTAGTGCCCGCAGGGGTGCGCGACTCCATCCGGAATATGGTGTAATTTCCGTCCAATTGGATCAGGTCGCTGACGTCTCCCAGCTTCATCTTTGCGGCCGCCGCTACGATCGGCGGCGGCAGGTTCTTCGCCTCCTGCGGCTTGTGATCGCCCATCTTGACATGGAAGTCATCGTCGGAGAGCTTCTCGGCAAGAAGCCCAAACTCACGATAGGTCTTGGCCAGCTTGGCCTGCTTGTACGCCTCCTCGGCACGCTGCTTGGCTTCTTTTTGTACCGCAGGAGTCTGGTTTGGCGGCAGGATCGAGATGCTCTGGATTTGCAGGATTTCCCCGTGCTCGTACTGCTTCGAGTTCTGATCGTAATAAGCCTTGGCTTGGGCGGTCGAAATCTGCGACGGGGTGCTGACTTCCTGATTCAAATAACTCTCGATCAGCATGGAGCGGCGGATCTTCTCGCGCAGGGCCGCGTCCGATCCGTTCGCTTCCTCTTTGAGAAATTCCTGGTAAGCCGCCTGAGTTGGAAATTGCTTGCGCAACTCGCTTTCGGCCGCGGTCAGCTTAGCTGGCGGGACGGACATGTTGCGGCGCTTGGCGTCCTGGTAAACCAGCTCCTCAAAAATAATCATCTGAAGCGCGCCAGTTCGAATTTGGGGTTCCAGTTCCTTGGGAAAGCCGTTGTGCTGCTGGGCATAGGGGAAGATGGCGTACATTTCGCGCAGCAGGTCCCGGTCGGTCAGCACTGCCCCATTCACCTTCGCCACCGGCTTTCCGGTGACCGCCATGGCCGGCGTCATGCTGACGTTCTTGGCGCTCGGGGCCGCCGCCTTCGAGGCGGGCAGAGCGGGTGCGTGGGAGGGAACCATTTGCGCGCCCGCAGGCACCATCCCTGTCATCACTATGAGCGCTGCGCAGAATTGAAACTTCATTGTTCTCATCCGTCTTTCGGCTAAAGCCCAGGGGAGAGTATTCCCTCCCCCGGAGAATTAGTCCATTTAGAAAGCAGTGGTTACGGTCATGATTCCGCTGGCTTCGTTCGCACCACCCGCGCCGGAGAAGTGGCACTGGCGGCAGAACTGCGTGGCGGAAGAGGCCTGGGTTGCGCCTGGCTTCGAGCCCATGTTGTAAGGCGCCGCGATAAAGAAGTAGCTCGGGAATTTGCCCGAAGTCAACGTCGCGATCGGGGCGTCAGCATTGGCGCTGGCTACGTACATGGAGTGCGGGGTGTGGCAGGTGGTGCACAGCAGGTACGCGTTGGCGGGATTCTGGTCGGGGAAAGCGACCGGAGCGCCGTGCCCATTGGAGATGATAGTGGGCGCGCCATAGTGATTGGCGAAAGCCACGTAAGCGGTCTTCGTGGGGTTGATGGTGAGGCAATCGTAACTGCCGCCGCCGCAACCTTTGATGGAGTATTGGAAGTTGCTGGCAACGCCTACGGCTCCCAAGGTAGCCTGTGGGCCTACCGGGTGGTCGTTGTAATAGTTGCCGGCCGTGGTGCCGTCGTTGCCGAGCAGGGTCGGGATGGCGTTCGGGCCGTACAGGCCAGCGGGCAGAAGACCTGCCGCCTGCTCATACGACTTGTTGGTCATCATGGCGCCCTTGGCGATGTTGCCGTCATGGCAGCTCAGGCACATCATGATGCCAGGGAGTTCTTCCGGAAGGGTGCTGAACTGGGCCGACGTCGGAAGGTTGGTCACATACTGCGTGCCACCCACAACGTTGTCGCCCTGGTTGAGTGTGTAGCCGTACAACGGACCGAGGTCCTGGCCCCACAGTGCATAGTTGCCGGCGTTGGCAGCGTCAACCACCGTACCGGTACCAGCGTTGCCGCCCGCGCCGAATGCGCCGCTGTGCGGAGCATGGCAGCCCGTGCAGCCACGTCCGCCGTTCTGGTGAGCGCCGAGTTTATCAACACCGGTGATACCGGAGCCCAATGTGTAGGTCTGGGCCATTGCAAACGCAGCGGCGAACAGAACGACGAGGACTAAGAGCATTGATTTCTTCATGACAGTCTTTAAGACCTCCTGGATTGGTAACAGCTGTTACTGTTGCTTCATTTCACTTATTTATTACTATGAGAGCTACTTTCTGGCCCCCTTTTGGCCGCCGCGCGGACAGCCAAACTCTGCGCCCGATTACTTGGGCGTCGGTTGTTCAGGCTTTGCCACAACAGCTTCTTTGGTTGTGGGTGCTGCCTTTTTTTTGGCCGCCACGGCATCGCGCTCGGCCAGTTCAAGCTTGGCCTCGGCATCGGTGACGTAGCGGAAGATTTGCACTCGTCCGGGATATTGCTCGGACGTCACTACACGGTTGTTCTTGTCGATGGCCAGGCCTGCGAGGCTGCTGAACTGGCCCGGCAGCAATCCATTTCCGCCCATCCAGATCAGAAGCCTGCCTTCGGGCGTGAATACCTGCACTCGGTTCTGCACTGCGTCGGCGACCCAGACGTGCCCGTCGGAATCGACGGCGATGCCTTTGGGCCGCGCGAAATATCCTGGCCCGTCGCCCGCTTTCCCAAATGTGCGGATGAACTTTCCTTCGGCGTCGAAAACTTCGATCCGGTTGTTGAAAGTGTCGCTGACGAAGAGGCTCCCATCGGCGTCCACCGCGACGTTGGTCGGGTAGGAAAAATCGCCCGGGCCGGTCAAGTCGTGCTTGCCGCTGCGCGTGCCGATCGAGCGCAGGAACTTGTACGGCGGATCGGCGTCGTACACCAGCACCTGGTCAAGTCCGGTATCAGCTACGTAGAGGAAGCGGTTCTCATTGTCGACAGCCATGCCGGCGGGAACCGCCATGCCCTGGCCGATGCTGGCTTCGACCTTATTTTGTTTGTCGAACACCAGCACATGATGCAAGTCGCTGTCGGAGACGAACAGCCGGTCGCCGTCATCCAGCGTCACGCCGGTGATCATGTGGAAGCGCGCTTGAAACCCGTTCTTGATCATCTCGACGGCTTTGGTTTCGGGGTTGTAGATGAACACCGCCCGTACCTTCTCGTCGGCGGTGTAGATGCGGCCCTTCGAATCGACTCCCACACCGTAAGGGGTCACCAACTGGAAGAACAGCTTCTGGTTTTGCGGAACATCGCCCGCGGTCACACCTGCGAGGCGGTCCATCCATCCTTCCTTGCTCTTCTGCTGTGCCGCGGTTTCGCGCTTCTCGCCGAAAAACTGGCTGGAATACTTGATGCGCGCGATGGCCGGAGGGTTGGGCCACACGATCTTGGAGTAGTCCAGCACTTCGAGAGGATTGGGATCTTTTTTCGGCGGAGGTGCAGCCTGCTTCTTCTGCTTGGCATGGAGCGAAATTCCACATGCCAGCACGAGCGCCACGACGCAAACCAATGCCGCGCTTACCTTGCAGCGTCGAACCGAATTTGCAGCAACTTCAAGCATCGTTACTATTCTCACTGCTGTTGTCCTACCGTCTTGTGACACGTATCACAAAATGCGGTGTTTGTTGCCTGGTCTTTCACCAGCAGGTTTGGCTGCGCCGAAGAGTGCGGCTGGTGACAGGTCGCGCAATTCAGTACAGTCTTTACTTTGTCAGGGTCTTTGGGATCCATCTGGTCCACCACTGGATGGCGGTTCACGGGGTGGCCGAGTCCGTACTTTATCGGGAGCTTGGGGACGGTTGCGAAATAGTCTTCTGGTAATTTCACCTTGCCGTTGAAGATGGCAACCATGTGTTCTTTTTCCAGTTGCTGCGGCTTGGCGTCCGGTCCGTGGCACTCGAGGCATAACGGATTCGGGTTTGCAGCCCTGAGCAGGTGCACGTTGTCGCCGCCGTGAGGCTCATGGCAGGTGGCGCAACCCTGAGTGAAAGCCGGCTGGTGCAAGTGGGCCTTCTTCATCTGTTCTGCCTGCTCGCTGTGGCAATTCAAGCAGGCCGTGACTGGGTCTGGCTGGATGAATCCGGGTGTCCTGCCGGCGTGCGGGTTGTGACAGGTAGTGCAATCGCTCTGCGCGCCGGGATGCTGTACCTTGGCTTTCTCTATCTTCTCTGCCTGCTCGCTATGGCAGGTGACGCAAATCAACTTCGGCTCCGCTTGCGTCAAGACAACCTTGCCGTCCTTCGCGGGCTGATGACAGGTATCGCACGCGCCGCCTTCGAATGGCGCATGCGTGAACTTCTGCATCAAGTGGGCTTGGGATGACTGGTGAGGATCATGACATTGGACGCAATTGGCGGTGCCGAACGGCTGACCCTGGTGGGCCTTGATCAAGTCGGCAGACGTAGCATCGTGACAGTCGAGGCAAAGCGCCGGAGGCGCCTTCGTCAGGTGGAACTCGTACTCGATCTTGCCTTTCTCACCAACCTTGTGCGTAACGTGGCAAGTTTCGCAACCCATCTCCAGCGCAGCATGGCGACTGCCGCCGGTGGGAATGTTCACTCCCTGTTTGTGGCAAGTCAAACAGAGGTTCTGGTCTTTGTCCCCAGATTCGGTCTTGATCAGCAGAAATTTGTTGTCCGAGGTGTGAGGGCTGTGGCACTTGACGCAATCGCGCACCGCTGGAGGATGAACCGTCCCCTTCAGTTCGGCGGCATTCTTGTCAGTATGGCAGCTTAGGCAGAGGGCCTGGGTCGTTGTGGTGGTCAGCTTAACCCGGGTAATGTCTTTATTTACACGGACCTCGTGACAGGTGGTGCAGCCAGCCGTAACCGCTGCGTGAACCACTTTTCCTTTACCCTTGTCCTCATGGCACTCGATGCATTGGGCGGAAGTGGTTTCCTTGGTGAGCGGCACCGGATGGATGGCGGCGAGCAGAAAGCTCGAGCTCAGTACCACTGCCATCACCACGACTGACCTTACTGCCTTGGTCACAACACCCTCCAACCAGCAGATCAGTATGTGCAATAAGATGGCCGAAATCGAAGCACATCATGGCGAGATGCTCTAATCATACATAAAATATTGCAATTAATAGACTTACATATTGTGTCGCCGTCCCCACAATCATTCTTGTGGAGCCGTTTGGTTTCCTCATTATGGGTTTTCCCCCACAGCCGCAAGGTGAAATGGCGCAGCCATCGGGGGCTTTCTCTAACCGCTGAGGCAGAAGTACTCTCCCGATGAAAATCATCACTCCAGTGATTCCCAGTCCAGAAGCTCACCATTGCAACGGCGCCCATTTTCTCACGGAAGCGCTGGCGAATAACCAAACACAACAGCAGAGGAGGCGTCTACAAGCAAGGCATCGGGCCAACCAATGCGGTAGGCAAACAAGCCCCGTCTCGCGGCCTGATATCCAGATCGCGGTGCGCGGTTTGATCACAAGTTTGGGTGATATGCCTCACTTAAGTCATCCTCCGCGCGACGGGACATGCCGTAACCTATTTTTTATCAATGACTTCGAAAAATCACGATTTTGGCTCCCGACGTGCGAATGTCAATGGCGAAGGGAAGGAACCGTCCATGGCCCTCGATGTGCTATCGATACCAAAAAAAATCTATAGAACCCTAGCCAATCTGCGTACCGGAGTCGTACTTCTAATTCTTGTCGTCATTGCTTCAGCGTTGGGGACGTTTGTGTTGCAACGTCCGGTGACCGAACCCGACAAATTGCAAGCGGCGTACTCGCCGCAAACCCTGCGTCTGCTGGATCGCCTAACTCTCACCGATATTTTCCATTCCTGGTGGTTCCTGTCGCTGCTCGCGCTGGTTAGCATGAGCATCATTTTCGTATCTATTGAGCGCTTCCCGAATGCCTGGCGTTTCTTCGCACGGCCTTATCGCAAGACGGATTCGCACTTCCGTTCGGCCAATCCATACAAACTCGAGCTGCCGATTCGCCAGGCCGACCAAGGACTGAACGCCGCGGAGCGCGCACTGGAGAAACTGAGATGGCCGGTTGAGCGCATCGTGGACAACGGAGATACCTCACTTTACGCCGAGAAGAACCGCTTCTCCGTTATGGCCGTGTACCTGATCCATGCCAGCCTTCTGCTCATTTTCCTCGGCGGCATTATCGATGGCGTATTTGGATTCAGCGGCTTCATGGCCATTCCTCAAGGTGAGCAGCGCAATGTGATCGAACTCAAGAACGGAAAGACAAAGCAGTTGCCGTTCAGCGTGCAGTGCAAGAGCGCTGGCCAGGAAAATTACGCCGACGGCTCACCCAAGAGATGGTGGTCGAAGCTGGCGGTCGTCGAAAGCGGCAAAGAGATCGAGGCCAAGGAAATTGTGGTCAACGACCCGCTTGTCTATCACGGGCTGCGTTTCTATCAAGCCAGCTACTGGATCGATAACAAGAAGGTGGACGGCCTTCGTATCGCGTATTCTGGGATGGAAAGCACGCTCATGCCCCTGGAGTTGCGTTTCAACCAGCCGGTCAACCTGGATTCCGAAACCACCGCAAAGCTGGTGGAGTTTCTGCCCGACGCCTTCGTGCGCGATGGACAGGTCTTCAAGAAGACGGAGAACCTCGGCAACCTCGCGTTTGCGCTGGAAGTCACCAATCGTGCCGACAACTCGACAACCAAGATTTGGCTGTTCCCGGCTGAAGGTAATGTCGTGGGTGCCGAGAACGTGAAGTTCCAATTCAAGAACCCGACATCCGCGAAGGACATCGACTTCTCTCCGGTGACTGGGTTGGAAATTTCCTATGAACCGGGACAGTGGTTCGTGTGGGCCGGCTGTCTGCTAATGGGTGTGGGCCTGTTCGTAGCCTTCTACATGGTGCACATGCGGATCTGGGCCGTCGAAGTACGGGATGCCCAAGGCAAACTGGTCCTGTGGATCGGCGGAGCGGCCAACAAGAACAAGGACCGCTTCGAACAGAAATTCTCGGAAGTTGTAGCTGAAATTCGCAATGAACTCGACAAAAGCACACCCACTGGCCGCCCTTCGGTGCAACAACACAGCGAACATCCTGTATTGACGATGGTGGGCACGAAGTAACAAGACGAAGGAGTCTGGAAACATGTCAACACGCGCACGAGTCACCCAAATCGAACCGCCCGCAGTCACAGGTGGTAACGCGTTGCTGATCCTGGTGGGCCTGGGAGTGGCCTTCCTGTTGATCACCGCGCTACTTGGCGCCGCGAAGGCGGGCGGGAACCTCTTCAATGAAAGCAACCTGCTTTATGTCGCACTCATTTTTTACGCAGGCGCGGGCGCTCTCTACATGGGGTTTGGAGTCACCGGAACCGCCAAGTACGTCAAGTACGCGTCCATCTGCACTGCGATTGGATTTGTAGCCAACACTCTGGCTGTGGCGCATCGCTGGTATCTGTCGGGACGCCCGCCATTCGCCAGCATTTATGAAATGCTGTTGAGCTTCGTCTGGACGCTGGCGCTGTTGACGCTGGTCGCAGAAAAGAAATTCGGGGTAAAGATCATCGGAAGCATTACCATGCCGCTGGCGGTCGTCTGCGTCATCCTGATGCAACTCCTTCCATCCGAGGTCCGGCCGCTGGTGCCGGCACTGCAATCAACCTGGCTGCACGTGCATGTCACCCTTGCCATGTTGAGCTACGCAACCTGCGCTGTGAGCTTCGCCCTGGCGATGATGTTCCTCATCAAGGACAGCTTCAGCACCGAATCGTTCCTGGCATGGACGAGCGCTCTGGTCAGCGGAATCTACCTGGGCATCGTGGCTACCCGATTCGAGCGTTGGGGCGGCCTCTCCGTCACAGCGTGGGACGCACAGAACAAGTCTGACGTTTTCCTGGGACGCGGTGTGCGCTTGTTTGTCACCATCCCGGATCTCGGCTGGCTCTTTGTGATTGCCCTGCTCGGCGCTCTGGTTCCACTCGCTCTTTATTTCCTTGCACGCTTCCGTCACAACGTCTCTTACCTGGCGGTTGCCAACAAGGCAGTCTTTGTCGGAATCATGTTGCAACTGGTGGTGCTCGGCGCATTCGTACTGCGCACGAAAGACTCAACCTACGCTTCGCCTTTTCAGGATGGACTTTATCCGACTTCCCTGGCAGCTTCGCCGTTCATGCTCGGCGGGATGGTTGCTGCTATCTTTGCATCGCTGCTTTACCTGATGCTGTTGTGGCGCCGCAATGATCTGCAGGACTTACTCCCCAGTGGTGACACGCTCGATCGTGTGACCTACAAAACCATTTGCATCGCCTTTCCATTGCTGACCGGCATGATCGCAACCGGAGCGTTCTGGGCCAATCGGACTTGGGGCTCGTACTGGAGTTGGGACCCTAAGGAAACCTGGGCAGCAATCACCTGGCTGGTCTATGCCGGCTATCTGCACATGCGCGTGACGCGCGGCTGGCGCGGTCGTCGTGCAGCGTATTTTGCGATCCTCGGCTTTGGTGTCGTGATTTTCACATTCCTTGGCGTGACGTATCTGCTTCCCGGCCTACACGCATACGCATGAGGTTCCTCAGGCCTGGTGAAGCGGGACTTGAATAGGGATTAGGCCCCATATTTACGGTCCCGCTCACCAGCCCTGACGTTTTGGGTGTTCAGTGATACTGTTTGGATATAACACCCTGCTGCCGTGAACACCCCAACACAAAATCGGCTGAATGAAACGGTAACCCAGTGGCCAGTGAAGCCGGCGGAGACGGTGGTCCGCAAGCGTCACATTAATTGGACTCTTAAAGCCGTGCTGCCCATTGCGGCCGTTCTGCTCAATGGCCTGCTGCTGTTCATGCTGGTGTCGTCCTCCCTCGAGACCGACCAACGCAACGGCGTGATTGCCGTGGCAGCCGGCGGTGCGTTTGTAGTCTGTGTCGCGGTCATCATGGTGCTGGCGGTGCAGATTCGTCGCCCCATGTTGGAACTTCAAGAGAAGATCGCACGCGTCCAACTCGGCGACATGGATGTGAAGGTGAGCTTCGCAGACCGCAAGGATGAGATCGGAGACCTGGGGCGGGACTTCAACGACATGGTGGCGCAGCTCAAAGCCAGCCGCGAAGAGATCGAGCGACTGCACCATACCCAGATGTCGCGCGCCGAGCACTTTGCAACCCTGGGAGAACTAGCCGCCGGACTGGCCCACGAGATACGCAATCCATTGGCGGGTATCGCCGGTGTACTCGACATCGTCAGCCGTGATTTGCCCGCCACTAGCGTCGCACGCGAAGTCATCCACGACGCCAAACAGGAGGCGATGCAGATCAATCGCATTCTCACCGAGTTGCTGGATACTGCGCGTCCCAAGCCGCCGCAGCTTCGCGTCACGGAGATCGTCGGGACGGTGGAACACGCTGTTCTCTTCGCCCGCCAGCAGGCGGTGACCAAGCGCATCAACATCGAGTTCGAAGTGAAGGGTGCGCTCCCTCCGGTCGAACACGATCCCAACCAGATCAACCAGGTGCTTTTGAACTTGATCTTGAACGCAATTCAATCCATGGACAAGCCGGGCACGATTCACGTGACCCTGGAACAGGATGGCGACGTTGCTGTCATTTCGGTTTCTGACGAAGGCAAGGGTATCGCTCAGGAGAATCTGTCGAACATCTTTCGGCCTTTCTTCACTACCAAGGGTCAGGGTACTGGACTGGGACTGTCGCTCGCACGCCGTATCGTGGAGTCGCATGGCGGGACGATCACAGTTAGCAGCGAAGTGGGGTCCGGAACCCAGTTCGAAGTCCGGCTGCCAATCGCGCGTCCTCAGGCTCAAGTCTGCTAGGTCTCCGAGCCCCTTTTTGAGCCACGCCTTCTCCCCTTAGTTGCGGAGAATCAGGCGGGTGACAGAGTGGGTATGAATACGAAAAATCACTCCATCAAAATCTTCTGATAACACACGGTCCATTGCTGCGCCGTTGGTTGCGCCTGGGAACATGACGCTTACGGTAGAACGCATTCTGATTGCAACACTCGTCGTAACGGTGGCCGCCTGCGGTCGAACAGCTGCTGCACAGACCACGCCGCCAACGGATCAAGTGCGGTCAACAGTAGAACCCACCACAATCGCTACGCCGAACAATGCACCTCGGAACATACTGGAGCCATCGTTTCCCACCGACGCCACCGAGAGCGCGCTCCCGCTCCAGCCCTTGTTCGATTTCAAGGAGTCCGACATCAAGTTCAAACTGCCGAACCTGATGAGTACCCTTCGCGACAGCAAGCATGAAAGTTGGGTGCTGGCACCTTATCCCGATCCCAAAACCAGCCTGCCGCTCATCGGTGCAGGATTCAGTCTCGATGTTGAGGCGAGAGAGCATCCGCAACTCGACCCACTCAACCCCAACACATTTCTTGAACCCTCCAGCGCTCAACTATGGCAGGCGGCAGGACTTGATTCGGCTAGACTGCAGATTATCCTTGATCGTTTTGATGCCAACTTGAAGGCTTGGAAGAAGAAGGGTTATCGCAAGAAGATGAAGAAGCATCAGCTTCCTGCTGAGATTACGCATGAACAGGCGACGGCGTTACTGCGAATCTCGGCCATTCAGGCCACACACAACGCACGAGCTTATTGCCGCGAGTTCGATCAGTTAACCGCGTCGCAGCAGATGGGATTAACCCAGTTGGTGTACCAGATGGGCGTGAACCTCGAGGAGTTTACGCAGTTTCTCGGTGTACTGAACGATCTGAGCTACCGAGATTCAACGCAGTCCAGCAGCAGTGTCGAAGCAGAAGCAGCGCATTGGAAGACGGTGCAAACCATGCTTATTCAGAGCGACTGGGCCAGACGCTATAGCACCCGCGCCATAACCGTCATCGCGATGTTCGACCCGGATTACATTGAGAATCCTAAAGAAGCGGAGCGTGAAGTACAGGCGACGCTGCATCCGCATCGTCACAAAAAGTCACATAAGAAGTCGGTCAGCGCTGGGAGCAAGACCAACCGACCGGACCGCACATCCGGGTGAGCGGCAAGTAACGTCGGTGTAGAAAAGGGGGATCGCCGGGAATCTCGCTTACCTGCTTCCCTTCTCCTTGAGAAACGTTCCCTCCTGAAGCTCGGCGAATGCCTTTTGCAGTTGCTCCTGTGTATTCATCACGATCGGGCCGTACCAAGCCACTGGCTCTTGCAAAGGCTTACCCGAGACCAGAAGGAATCGGATGCCGTCGTCCCCTGCCTGCACAGTGACCTCGTCGCCCCGGTCAAATACGATCAGCGAGCGATTGTCCGCTTCTACGGGAGGATTGGTGTCGGACCATTTGACCGCTTCGGTCGGCACCGCAAGTGGACCCGATGCGTTGCAGAACTTGCCGGTCCCGGCGAAAACGTAAGCGAAGCCGTGGCGAGTGGTCTCGACCGGAAGCGTCTTCCTCTTACCCGGTGCGACCGACACGTCGAGATAGTTCGGATCGGCGGCAATTCCCTTCACCGGGCCCGTCTTCCCCCAAAAGTTTCCGCAGACAATGCGAACGTGGGTGCCATCGTCATCGGTGACCTCAGGGATTTCGGTCGCCTTCACTTCCTGATAGCGTGGCGCCGTCATTTTGAGCGATGACGGCAGGTTCGCCCACAGCTGAAAACCATGCATCCTGCCAGCTTGGTCGCCCTTCGGCATCTCCTGGTGAATGATGCCGCTGCCGGCTGTCATCCATTGCACGTCGCCGGCGGCGATGGCGCCATGGTTCCCCATGCTGTCGCCGTGCTCCACGGTTCCAGCCAAAACATAAGTGACGGTCTCGATGCCGCGGTGCGGATGCCAGGGAAAACCGGCGACGTAGTCTTCCGGAACGTCATTGCGGAAATCATCGAGTAACAGGAACGGGTCGAATTCTTTGGTGTTCCCGAAACCAAATGCGCGGCGCAGATGCACACCCGCGCCTTCTAGAGTTGGCTTCGATTTAAGTAACCGCTTAACCGGTCGAATGGACATACGTTACTCCAATTCAGGATCGCCGATGGCGAGTTCGCGAGGCGGGTCCGATCCGCCTGCCAAAAAGCCCTACGGACAACGCAGATTGCTAATGGGCATTTTCCCACAGTGCAGGCCACGCTTCTCATGAGCAACCAGGACACGGCGATTTTCTTGACTCGCCATGGCGTGTGGCTGTCGTGCTACGCTCTTGCTTTGCCCATCTTTGCGATCAAGGATCTGCTTCCCCAATCAGATACCCCATTGGAGCATTGCACATGAAAGTCACTAGAAAATTTATGAACCTGGCACTCATACTGTTTGGAGTTTGCATTCTCGGCATGGCACCCGTAATTGCCCACTCGCAAGAGACACCCGCACAAGACACTCACGGCATTGCCGTCTCGAATATGGACCGCTCGGTCAAGCCGGGTAATAACTTTTTTGAATATGCGAATGGTGACTGGATCAAGCGCACCGAGATTCCTCCGGACCGAGCGCGGATTGGCGTCTTTTCAACGCTTGCCGACTTGAGCGACAAGCGCACCGCTGGCCTGATCGAAGAGGCCGCCAAAGGCAAAATGTCCAATGGCTCAAGTGGGCTAAAAATTGCAGATCTCTACAACTCGTACATGAACGAGGCCACCATCGAAACCAAAGGTCTCGCGCCTCTTCGCCCTCATCTCGAAGCGATCGCCGCAATCAAGAACAAGACCGAACTGGCAACGGCATTGGGGGAAAGCCTGCGCGCTGACGTCGACGCGCTGAACAACACCAATTTCCACACGCCACACCTCTTTGGACTGTGGGTTGCGCCCGGCTTCAACGATTCCGACCACTACACCGCGTACCTGCTGCAAGGCGGACTGCAGCTCCCCGACCGCGAATACTACATTTCCGACAGCGATCGCATGCGTGATATCCGCAGTAGGTATCAGACACATGTGTCAGCCATGCTCAAGCTCGCGGGATTCACAGACACCGACGCCCGTGCCGAGCGCATTGTGCAGTTGGAACACGCCATCGCGGAGAAACATATCAGCCTGGCGGACAACGATGACATCCACAAGGCCAACAACACCTGGAAGCAGGCCGACTTCGCCGTCAAGGCACCCGGGTTGGACTGGGCCGCATACTTCAAGGGCGCGGACCTCAGCAAGCAAGCCTCTTTCACCGTCTGGCAACCCACTGCCTTTGCGGGAGAGTCCGCGCTGGTTGCATCGATTCCGCTCGACACGTGGAAGGACTGGCTTGCCTACCACAAGATCGAAGAGTCTGCCCCGGTGCTGCCGAAGGCGCTGGCCGAGGAGCGCTTCGCTTTTTTCGGCAAGGTGCTGCAGGGCACGCCGGACCAGCGCCCTCGCTGGCAGCGCGGCGGAGTGATTGTCAATCAGTTTCTCGGCGACGACTTGGGACAAATTTACGCGCAACGCTATTTTTCTCCGCAAGCTAAGGCCCAGGTGCAGGCCATGGTTGCCGACATTGTCGCGTCATTCCGAAAGCGAATCGATGCGCTCCCGTGGATGGACCCTTCGACCAAAGCAGAGGCCCAGGCCAAGCTCACCACGCTGTATGTAGGCGTCGGCTACCCGGAGACGTGGACCGATTACTCCGCGTACGAAGTAAAGGCGGATGACATCTTTGGCAACATCTGGCGCGGCGATCTTTTCAAGTATCACCGCCAGGTTGCGCGGTTGGGGGCGCCGGTTGACCGCAGAGAATGGTCTATGACCCCGCAGACGGTCAATGCCGTGAATCTTCCGTTGCAAAACGCGCTCAACTTCCCTGCTGCTATTCTCCAGCCTCCGTTCTTCGACCCACAGGCTCCGGCGGCGGCCAATTACGGAGCAATCGGTTCCGTCATCGGGCACGAAATCAGCCACACCTTCGACACAGAAGGCAGCGTGTTTGACTCCAAGGGCAGCGTGCGCAATTGGTGGACGCCCAGCGACCTCGCACATTTTGAAGCCGCCGCCGCTAAGCTTGCCGCGCAGTATGACGCCTATAAGCCCTTCCCTGACATCTCGGTCAATGGTCAACAGACGCTGGCCGAAAACATCGCCGACGTTGCAGGTATCTCGGCTGCTTATGACGGCTACCACGCCTCCCTCGCAGGCAAGGCGGCACCCGTTCAAGATGGATTTTCCGGGGACCAACAGTTCTTCATCGCCTTCGGTCAGAACTATGCGTCCAGGATGCGGGAAGCTGCGCTGCGCCAGCAGGTGTTGACGGACGGGCACTCTCCCGCCGAATACCGAGCTGACGCCGTCCGTAATATTGACGCCTGGTACGAGCCCTTCGATGTCAAACCCGGAGAGAAACTCTACCTCGCGCCAGCCGAGCGCGTGCGTATCTGGTGAGCGACACGGGACACTTACAGTAATACGACTTCATAGTCCATCGGAATGGCTATGTCCGCAGCACCGGCCAAATGCTGTATGCGCTGGATTGCAAGGTCCCCTTGTCCAGCTATCCTGGCGAGTAGCTCGGCGTGGTCCCGAAAGCGCTGTTCTGCGTGAAACGCCTGGCGACGCCGAATGCCAAAGCTTTGCATCGCCGCAGCACTGTCGCGAACATTATCTTCCTCAGCTCCGTAGAAGATCCATTCGGAACCGGGCGAATGGTCGTAGACCACGGTGTCGGGCGCAAGGGTGCGAGCATGTGTCAGTGATTTATGGGGATCGTCCATCTCGTGCAGGCAAAACTCGAAGTAGACCACATCCGCCGATAATGTGACATCGTCGAAGTTGGAGGCGATGACCTCCATACAATCCTGCCACTCCTTCTCGGCAATATTCGACTTTAGTTGATTGAGCGCTTCTTCATCCTGATCGATTGCTATCAACTTCCTGGTTCCGGCGGAGGGGTCGAGGAGTTGACGGCCTCCGGCTCCGACAAAAAGTACAACCTTGTCCCTGAAATCATAAAAACGGAGCAGGTTCTCCGTGAGTTCTCTTAAGTCCACTGCCATGAAGGGTTCTCGCTCCGCGTCCCTGACCGAATGAGCCGCGCACCAACGTCCAGGTGTATCAACCGCAATCCTAACGGTGCCGCTTTTGATTCGAATGCAGTCACTTTCTAGACACAACATCGCGATCAGGATAAACCCGAAGATATTGCAAATGCTTGGCATAACGTTGACACCATCGTGACCAATCGCTGACAACCTCGCCGACTCAAGATCGTAGGTTTAACTCATTCGCCTACGACCGATGTATGCGGTGGAGGACAACGATGCACAAACTTCTGCGATCTTTGGTAGCGGGCGTGTTCCTGGCGGGATGCTGGCTCAATGCACAAAACCTTGCGGTGACGGACGTCCAAGGCGAGAGCTGGCTCAATCATCTCGCCAGGAGTTTTGATGAAACCAGCATGGGCAAGACCGGCCGCCTCGGCCCGTCTGAGCCCATGCCGCGCGACGGCACCCTTCGTTTGGAAGCACAACCTCTATCGGTGTTGGCGACTCAGCCGGTCACGATCCGGGGTGCTGATCTGTACCGCATAAACTGCCAGGGATGCCACGGCGAATCCGGCCTTGGTGCTCCTCCGGAAATCAACTCGGTCATCAATCCGGTCCGTTCGACTTCAGTTGCCCTCATTATGGCGCGGATGAAAACGGTCGGCATGAACGTGAGTCCGGCAACCGCATCTGACATGGCGAAACAATCGAAGGCGGCCTTGCTGCAGAGACTTCACCAGGGCGGGCACGACATGCCGGCGTTCACCCACCTGAGCGAGCCTGAGACTCGTGCACTCGTCGCCTACCTGAATCAGCTTGCAGGCATGCCGGGCGCGGAACGGCAGCAGGTAACGCTACGAGTCTCGCGTATCCACGTGGGCGAACATATCGCCAAATCCACTTGTCACATCTGTCACTCAGCGGCAGGAGCAGACCCAAACCCGCAGCAGATTCTTGACGGTGCGATCCCTCCGCTGAGCACTCTCACAAGTCGGAAAGACTTGTCGGGGTTCGTGAGCAAAGTCACTCAGGGTGCGCCTGTGTTAATGGGTGCTCCGCCGTTGCTATGTCGTGGTCGGATGCCCGTGTTCGGTTACTTGAGCGCGGATGAAGCGGAAGATGTGTATCTCTATCTGACGCTCTACCCGCCTCGCACTGCGACGACCATGAGCGCTTCCGTCAATCCAGTCGGGTCGACGCCGCCTGGAGGCGGGTCGCTCAATGGCGGCACTGGCTCGTCCTTAAACGACAGTCAAGAGGACCCTCAACGGGTCTCTCTGGTGCGATACGCGTTCTTCCCTGTCACGCTCTTTATTTTTCTAGGCGGTCTCACTCTGAAGTATCTGCCACGGGCGGCAAAGCTCCGCGGCGACCAAAAAATCGGATACGTCCCACGCAGGGAGATGGTCGATCGTCACGTCACAGTTGCTGCCGTCCCAGTGAGCAGAGATCGGCGGCGGGCGTTGAGATCAGGGGTAACTCTGGATCAACTTCCCTAGCTTCTACCCACGTAGTACTATCGTCACGCGTGGTTGTGATCTGAATCACTGCTGAGTGGTTAGCCAAACGTCAATACTTTCATTCCCATAAGCCAGATCGCATTGGGACAACGGCTCAGTTCGTCGCCCTTGCTTCAGCGATCATAGAGGAGAGCCGCAATGACTTCGCAGCCGTCACGTCGTGGCAAGGGATTCGTGCCACCTATCCTGTTGGTTCTTATGGTTCTCACGGCGTACCAGAGCTTCGCCATTCCGGCGTTCTCTCGCCAGTACGGCACCAGCTGCAGTACTTGCCATATCGACTTTCCGAAGCTCAACGACTTCGGAAAAGCATTCAAGGATGCCGGATTCAAGTTCCCCAAGGACGACGAGTCGATGCTTAAAATTCCCCCGGTCATGCTGGGGGCTCCTGCCAACTCAGAATTATGGCCGAAAGCGATCTGGCCGGGGAGCATACCTGGGCTCCCTCCAATCGGGCTGCGTTACAACAATTACATGCAGTTCACCAGTGGCAGCCGCAATAATTTCAACAACCTGTTGCCGCCAGGGTCGATCGGTCCGTTCGTTCCAACCGCCGACTTTCAAACCGGACTCTTCAGCATTTTCACTGCCGGCAATTTCGGCAGCGATATCGCCTTCTGGGTCGATGACGACATCAGCGTGTCCGGAGCGAACGCCAACGGCGGACTGGGCGAGGCCTACTTGAAGTTCGTCAACGTCGGCCGTTTTCTGAAACTGCCGGAGAATGTTCTGAACCTTCGCGTGGGGCAGATGGAATTGGACATCCCGTTCACACAGTCCAAGTCGATCTGGGTCAGTCCGTATGACATATACACGCAGGCGAATGTCGGTGTGGTGAATCCGGCGTTCAACCAACAGTTTGTGAACAACTCGTATACGCTGGCAGGGGCAGGACAGGGTATCGAATTCAGTGGCGGACGCCACACCGGCGGGTACAACTATTCTCTTGCTTTCATCAACCAAAACACCAGCGGCGTGGGGCAGGACGCGAATTCGGGCAGTCCGTACATTCCGCAAGCTACGGGCAGCAACAACGGCGGCGTGGGAGTGTCCTCGGATGCCAACTTCAAGGACATCTACGCCAGCTTTAATTACCGCTTCAACCTGGAGAAAAGTAAAGAAAGCCGCAACTCCATCCAGGCTGCGGGGCCGAGCGGCCCGCGCGACCACACCTACCTGAACTTCGGTACGTATTACTTCTATGGACGCTCGGTCCAGCGCCTCAGCGGCACCACGCTCGCTGGAACGTCGGTTGTGCTCACCGCGCGCGAGCCGTTCTACCGAGTGGGCGGCAACTTCACCTTCAACTACCACAACGTGCAGATCAATGGCCTCTACATGTACGGCCACGATTACAATCTGTTGCCGATTGATTCAAACGGCTCATTGATCCCGTTGCCGGTGAGCGATGCGACGCCTGTGGGATTCGTGCATGGCTCTCCGGTAACTTTCAGCGGCGGATTCGTGGATGCGGAGTGGCTGGCTTACCCGTGGATGTACGTGATGGTCCGCTACGACGGCGTCAACTCGACTTCGGATTACTACAATGCCCTGGTGCCCGGCGGATTCACCGGCTCATCGTTCAACGGTGCGTCAAGCGTGACCCGCAACCGCATCACGCCGGCGGTGCAGTTCCTGATCCACGCCAACATCAAGGCCATTGCCGAGTACCAATTCAGGCCAGGGCAATCGGTCACAATGGCGGTCAATCCGATCAACGGCTTGCCAATGGCGGTAAACTCATTCCATACCAACACGCTGGTGCTGGGATTTGAGTTTGCCTATTAACGAAACACAACGAGTTAGGAATTTATGAAAGGGACACATATGACACGACGTATTTCGTTCACGCTGTTGTTGGTTCTTGTTTTCGCAACTGTAGCCTTCGCCGGCACCATCACGGGTACAGTATCCCCTGGAAAAGCCTCCGTCGTTTACGTGGAAGCCATCGCCGGAAAGACGTTCCCTCCTCCGAACGCAAAACCTCTGATGGACCAGAAGGGCCTGATGTTCAATCCGCACGTTCTGGCCGTACAGCAAGGAACTACGGTTGAGTTTCTGAACAGCGACACCGTGCAGCACAACGTCTTCTGGCCCTCCATCAGCGGCAACAAGAAGCTGACTGGGAACCTCGGGACTTGGCCCAAGGGCGAGAAGAAGTCCTTCAAGTTTGACAACCCTGGTGTAGTGCCATTGCTTTGCAACGTTCACCCGGAGATGGCCGGCTATATCGTTGTTAGCCCCACTCCTTACTTCGCCGAGACCGATGCCAGCGGGAACTACAAGATCGACAACGTTCCGGATGGCAAATACAACGTCGTTGCCTGGCATGAAGGCACGAAGCCACAGACGAAATCTGTGGACGTAGCTGGCGCCGCCAAGGCCGACTTCACTCTATCCAAATAACGTTCGCGAATGGCGCGCACTGGCCGGCGCGCTGTAACTCTTGGGTCACACAACGTACACCTCGTCGGACAGAGGGCTATGTTAAGCCGCTTCACCAAGAAGACGGTTGACCGGGAATGGCTCAACACCAACTTCCCCTGCATGATGGCGTGCCCTGCGCACACCAATGCGGGCCGATACGTCACACTGATCGCTGAGGGGAAGTTCGAAGAGGCCTACAAATACGCACGCGATCCAAATCCCATGGCCAGTATCTGCGGACGGGTTTGCGCGCATCCTTGCGAGACTGCGTGCAGACGCGGCGAAATCGATCGGCCCATTGCGATTCGCGCCCTCAAGCGGTTTTTAACCGAGCGGCATGGTCCCGAGTCGCGGCATCCTGTCGCTCCCAACACCAGACCGTCGGCAAAACTCCCCTACAAAGTTGCGGTCATCGGAGGAGGGCCGGTTGGGCTCTCTGCGGCGCACGATCTGGCGTTGATGGGCTATTCCGTCACTATCTTTGAGGCCTCGCCAGTAGCCGGAGGGATGTTGTATCTTGGCATCCCAGAGTACCGCCTGCCGCGCAGCGTAGTTGAAGCGCAAGTGCGCGAGATCCTGGAGACCGGCGACATTACATTGCGCCTGAACGCCGCGGCTGGGCGCGACTTCACGGTTGGCGAGTTGCGGCACCAGGGCTTTGACGCCGTGCTGATCGGCGTAGGCGCGCACCGCAGTCGCGACTTGTCGATTCCGGGCGTCGATCTCGATGGCGTCCATCGCGGCATTGAATTCTTGCTCAACGTGAACCTCGGTTACAAATTCACCATTGGCAAGAAGGTCTTGGTCATCGGCGGCGGCAACGTCGCCATGGACGTGGCCCGCTCCGCAGCGCGCGAAGTGCTCCGCCAACATGACGAGCCTGGCGATATCACTCCCTCAGAAGAAAATGTGCAGACCGTCGCCACTCACGAGATGGTAGACATTTCTTTGTCTGCACTGCGCATGGGCGCTCGCGAAGTCGGCCTCGTCTGCCTGGAGAACCGCGATGAGATGCCGGCCGCACTGGAAGAAATCGAAGAGGCGGAGACCGAAGGCATCATCATGCATCCGGGCTACGGACCCAAGCGAGTTCTGGGGCGCGACGGCAGGGTCGTCGGCCTGGAATGTCTGAAGACGAAATATGTTTTCGATGAGAACCACCGATTCAATCCCGCGTTCTTCGAAAACAGCGATACTCAGTTTGAGTGCGACACCATCATCCTCTCAATCGGCCAGGCGCCGAATCTGGATTTCCTGCGGCCTGAGGACGGCGTGCTGATATCACCACGCGGCTTGGTCAATGTGAATCGTGAAACCCTGATAACTTCCGCTCCGGGAATCTTTGCGGGCGGCGACTGCGCGTTCGGACCCCGACTCATCATCGACAGCGTTGGCGACGGCAAGCGCGCGGCAGTGGGCATCGATGAATACCTTCGCGGAGAGAAACGTCCCGAGCCCAAGATCGAAGTGCAGGTGCTCGACCGCTGGCAGATGGCCGTGGACTACATGAACATCCAGCGCCAAGCCATTCCCATGCTTCCGCTGGAACGACGCACGGGCATGACTGAGGTCGAACTCGTCTACACCGAGCAGGAAGCCATGGCGGAGGCGCAGCGCTGTCTCAAGTGCTACGTCAACACGATTCTTGAGGGCAGCGAACAGGACGGCACGGATTGCGTGCTCTGTGGCGCGTGTGTCGATGTGTGTCCGGAGAACTGCCTGGAACTGGTGCCGCTCGACCGCATCGAATTCGAGCCGAACGCGATTGACGCTCTGGCGAATAATCCCGAGTTGTTCACTTTCGAACTGGAAGGCATTCAGCCGTCGGAGTTGGGCAGCGTCAGCGGAACCGCAATGATCAAGGATGAGACACGCTGCATTCGTTGCGGCCTGTGCGCTTTAAGATGTCCGGCCAACACCATCACCATGGAGGCTTATCACCTGTTGCCGTCGGAACCCACGGGACTCATCACCATTCAAAGCTTTGATGGACCCAAACTAGTCGCAGCTATCAAGTAATCATTTAGTGAGGATTTATGGCTGAGGATCCAAAACGAGCACCTGCTTCGGATAGCTCGGAGGAAATGAGCCGACGGAAATTTTTCGTCAAAGTCGGAGTCGTCTCGGCAGCAGTGGCGGCCCTGGGCACAGCTGCCTTCGCCTACCAATATCTTTCGCCCAACGTTCTATACGAACCGTCGCCTATCGTCGATGCGGGCAAACCTGACCGCTATGCCCCTGACTCGGTAACCATGGATCCGCAGAACGCGATCTACGTGGTCCGTACCGGTGAAGGTTTCTTTGCTCTTTCGGCGATATGCACCCATCTCGGCTGTTTGACGGCTTACAAGCCCGACCTCGGCATCATTGCCTGTCCTTGCCACGGCAGCAAGTTCAACAAGGATGGGGTGAAGATCGAAGGCCCAGCTCCACGGCCGCTACCCTGGTTGCGCATGTGGCTAAACGATGATGGCAATCTCATGGTTGATCGCTCTAATGCCATCGCGATCAAGCAACTGGTGAGGGTGTAGCTATGGCAAACACTGTCGACAATCTCATCAACCAGGTGCGCGAGAACCGCATCTGGCGGTCTATTTTCCGCAGTGGCAGCGGCGAGAGCAATTTGCGCCGCGCGATGTTTGTGCAACAAAACGTGTTTCTCCACCTGTTCTCGATCAAGTCGCGCAAGCGCGTGCTGGAGTTCAGCGCGACGTGGTACCTGGGCGCACTTACCTTCGGGACTTTTCTTATCCTTGTGATCACCGGCATTCTGCTGATGCTCTACTACCACCCGTCTGCGCCGCAGGCCTACGCCGACATGAAAGACCTGCAGTACGTGGTTTCGTCCGGCGTATTTCTCAGGAACCTGCATCGCTGGTCGGCGCACGCCATGGTCTTCCTGGTGTTTGCGCACATGTTCAAAGTTTTCTACCGCGGAGCCTACCGCACCCCGCGCGAGTTCAACTGGATCATTGGCGTGGTTCTGTTGCTAGTGACACTGCTTCTGAGCTACACCGGCTACCTGCTGCCGTGGGACCAGTTGGCCTACTGGGCCGTGACCGTGGGCAGCAACATTGCATCCGCGGTGCCGCTGGTCGGTGCCAAGATGCGCTTCCTGATGCTGGGCGGAACGGCCGTCAATGCCAATGCGCTGCTTCGGTTCTACGTGCTGCATTGTGTGATTCTGCCAGTGACTGCGGTGATCTTCATCGCCGTGCACTTCTGGCGGATACGCAAAGATGGCGGAATTTATCCCGGCGAATCGGCTGCGGAGGTGAGCAATAAATGAGCGACCCCAAAGACTTCGTCGCTGTAGTCGACTCTGACGTCCGCAAGACACCACGGCGGATCGCCTTTATTACCAAGCGCACCTCGCCACAAGTTCATGTAAAAGATGAAGATCGGGT
>Ga0207926_1000084_pt1 | contig 45672 bp, 42 predicted proteins | sample NGESurdeep072012_8_FD_184454 | JGI IMG/M metagenome (GOLD analysis project Ga0207926, IMG submission 184454) | Arctic peat soil microbial communities from Barrow, Alaska - NGEE Surface sample 210-1 deep-072012 (SPAdes) | ecosystem: Environmental > Terrestrial > Soil > Wetlands > Peat ...
CATGTGGATGACGCCCTCCGGGCAGACGTCGGCGCAGGCGCCGCACAGGACGCACCGGAACGGATCGAACCAGATGTTGTAGTTGCACATGAGGCAGCGCGTGGATTCCGCGACCGCGTGGGTGGCGCTGTAGCCCAGCTCCACGCCCGTCGTGAAGTTGACCTCCGGCTCGCGGGAGGCCATCCGCGCCTCGACGGGCAGCATCGGGATGTGCTGGCGCGGCAGCACGTCGTAGTACTCCGGCATCTCGTGACGCCACGACGAGGTGATCTTCACGTTGGCGGCCACGGTCACGTCGGCTCGGCCGCCCAGGTAGCGGTCGATCGCGTAGGCGCACTTCTTGCCATGGCCAGCGGCCTCGATGAGCGTCGCCGGGCCGGTCACGAAGTCGCCGGCGGCGAAGACGCCGCGCACGTTCGTGGCGTACGTCGCCGGGTCCACCTTGAGGCGGCCGCGGGCCACCTCGAAGGCGGCCTCGACGGGCAGGAAGCTCAGGTCGGCGGCCTGCGAGACGGCCGGGATGACCGTGTCGGCGGGGACGACGAACTCGGAGCCGGGGATCGGCACCGGGGAGCGGCGGCCGGAGGCGTCGGGCTCGCCCAGCTTGTTCCGGATGAAGCGGACCCCCGTGAGCTTGCCGTCCTCGCCCACCAGCTCGATCGGGCTGACCAGGAACTCCATCCGGACGCCCTCGCGCTCCGTCTCGCCCAGCTCCTCCTCGTCAACGACGAGTTCCGAGCGGGTGCGGCGATAGGCGATCGTGACGTTCTCGGCGCCGTGGCGGAGGCTGGTCCGCGAGCAGTCCATCGCGGTGTACCCGCCGCCGACCACCACGACGTTGCGGCCCACCTCGAGCGGCTCGCCAAGGTTGGCCTTCTTCATGAAGTCGACGCCGTACTGCACCCCTGCCAGCTCGGAGCCGGGGATGTCCAGCCCGACGGCGTCCATCGCGCCGGCGCAGATCGCGATCCCGTCGAAGTCGCGCAGGAGCGTCTCGAAGCTGATGTCCGGCCCGATCTTCGTGTTGTACCTGAACGTGACGCCCAGGCGCTCCACGAGCCGGACGTCCATCTCGATCGCCTCGCGCGGCAGTCGGAAGGCCGGGACGCCGATCAGCATCGTGCCGCCGGCAAACGGCAGGCTGTCGAAGACGGTGACGCGGTACCCCTTGACCGCGAGCTCGCGGGCGACCGCGATGCCCGCCGGCCCGGCGCCGACCACCGCGACGCGCTCGTCACGCGGCGTGATCTGGGGGATGACGTCAGGGATCCCGGATGCCTCGTGCCATTCGACGAGGAAGCGCTTCATTGCCCGGATGGCGAGCGGGCGGTCGATGTCGCCGCGCCGGCAGGCGCGCTCGCAGGGAGCGGAGCACACGTAGGCGCACATGGCGGCGACGGGGTTGGGCTCGCGCGAGAGGAGGTAGCCCTCCTCGAACCGACCCTCCGCGGCAAGGTTGAGGTAGCCACGGCAGTTCGTGCCCACCGGGCAGGCTTCCTGGCACTCGATGTTGCACTGGAGCCACGAAGCGTCCACCGGCTGGACGAGGAATTCCTGGCTGGGGTCGATGGCCACGATGCGGTCGCCTCGTTCGTACCTGCGGCTGCCGGAGCTCGGGGGCGCGGGAGCGGCGCGGCGCACGCGGAAGCCGACGCCGGGTGATCGACGCGCCGGAATCTACACGACGATGCGCATGAGCGCACGCACGGACCCATGGGGCGGCGCAGCCGGATTGACGCGCCGCCGCGGCGCAGCTACGCTCGACCCGCGGCAGCGACGCTGTCGGTCGCGACGCCGACCTCTTGGACCAGTCCGAGGAACGTCCGGTGAGTCCCAGCGAGTTTGCCTTCCTGGCCGGTGGCCTTGCGCTCGGCGTGCTCGCCGGGGGTGCGCTCATCGAAGTCATCCGGGCGCGTCCGGCGGCGCATCGCCAGGTCCGGGTCACGGTCTCGGCCGGGCCGGCGGGGAACCGCGCCACGACGCTCGCCACGACGCTCCTGGCGTCCGAGCTCGTGCACGGGCCCGATGACGTCTTCGCGCCCGAAGCGGGAACGACCGAACAGCCGTTCGGTAGGCCGGCGCGCGGGCCGGCCCCCACACTCGCCTCGATGGGTGCCCCGGCCTTCGGTCGCGGGCCCGGCACCGCCAGGGTTGAGGCTGTCGACCCGTGTGCGGCACAGCGCACAGCGGCGGACGAGGCGTGCGCCCACGCCGATCGAATGGCCCTCGTGGCCGCCACGGCGCAGGAACGGGCGCGCGGCGCGCGGCGTGCCTACGACGAGCACACGGGACGCCGCGATCGGGCCGCGGCGGCGGTCGATCCGCGCGCGATCCGGGCAGCCAAGGACGAGGCACAGGCGCAGTTCCGACGCGGCCGGCTTGCCGCGCAGGATCGGGCGGCCCTCGAAGTGGCCGCGGCCGCCTGGCTGCGCGAGATCAACCGGATCAACGCCCGAACTCGCGAGGCTGCGCTGGTGATGGCTCGCGAATCCGGCGTGGAGGCCGAGCTCCTCCGGGCCGTCGAGAAGGCCGGGCTCGACATGGATGTCGCCCGGATCGGCAGCGAGCACGCGGCCGAAGCCTGTCGCGCCGCGCGGATGGCCCTGGCGGCGTGCGAGGAGGCCGAACGCGTCGGGTCGGCCGCTCCCGAGCCGGCCACCCCTGCTCCGCTCCGACAGCTCGAACCCGAGGGCGAGGCGGCCGCGGAGCTCGCGCCGGTCGCCGGCGAGGACGTCGCGATCCTGCGCCTCCTGCGTGGCGATCGGGCGACCATGCGCTCGATCGTGGAGCGGCTGGGGAACGGCGACCCGGATGAGCAGCGGCGCTGGCAGCTCCTCATCTCGGACCTCGTCGACGCGGTCGTGGCGGGGGCGATCGACGCGTCGGCGCTCTCGTTCCCGGAGGACCACGTCTTCTGGGGGCCGTACACACAGTCCCAGTGCCGGGAGATCGCCGCGGCGATGGCGGCCCTGGGATACCGCTTCGACGGGCTGGGCGGCTTCGCCGACGGACGCGTGCCCGCCCAGCGCGATCTCTCGTTGGCGCTCGGGTATGCGGGCCAGGACCCGATGCGGGTTCGCCGCTGGCCGGCCGAGTCGGAGATGCCGGCACTCTTCCGCGACGTGCGGGTGGACGCGGGGCGCTACCTCGCCCGGGCCGCCGGCGGGTTGACCATGGGCGAGATGGTGGACCTCCTGGGTCGCCGGGCGGAGCCGCTGGCCGAGCTCTGGAACGCGTGGGGCCGGGTTCGGCCGCTGCTCCTCGACCTGTCCTGAGGATCTACTCGGCGAGCTGGGTCCCTTCCGGGAGCTGCGCCTCGTCGTCGTCGTCGATGACGACCAGGCGGTAGGCCTCCGCCGCCGACGCACCGATCCGAACGCCATCGTCCGCCGCCCACGCCCGCATCCGCTGCTCGAAGGCCGCGTCGACGGTGAGCTGGCTGGAATGGCAGCGCAGCGCCTCGATCTTCCGGTCGAGCGTGGCGCCGACGTCGATCCAGGCAGTGGGCGCGGCGGGCCAGAACAGGTAGAGGCGGCGAACCTTGTGCGGGGCCAACCCCGTCCGCGCAAGGTTCGGGAACGCCATCGGGTTCCGCGCCGCCGGGTAGACGGCGTCCACTGCAGAGATCCCGGCCGCCCGGTGGTCCGCGTGGTTGATGCCCCCGCCGTGGTAGAAGAGCACCTCGGGGTCGTGGGTGAGCACCGCGTCCGGCCGGAACTCACGGATCTCGCGGACCAGCAGCTCGCGGAGCGGCAGCTCGTTGGCGAGCGCCCCATCCGGCTGGTGGAGGAAGCGGACGTCGTCGTAGCCGACCACGGCCGCCGCCCGGCGCTGCTCCGCCTCGCGCGTCACCGCGAGCTCGAGCGGGTCGAGCGTTGCGTCCTCGCCGCCCTGGTCGCCGCTCGTGCAGCAGATCAGCCGGCCGACGGAGCCGCTGTCGATCCACGTGCTGGCCGTGGCGGCCGGGCCGAAGTCGGCATCGTCCGGGTGCGCCACGATGACCATGAACCGCGCGGGACGCCAGGTGTGCGGAGCGACCGTCGCCACGCCGGCCGGCGGATCGGGCGTCATCGACCGTCGCGGGCGACCGCGCACGAGGGTCGGCCCGGGCTCAGCGCTCGCTCGCTCACGCGGTGTCACCTCGCAGCCCGCGCTTTCGCAGCGGCCAGCACCGACCGCACCTCGGCAGCGTGGCCCTCCGGCGTCACCGCCGGCCAGGCATGCGCGATCCGACCGTCCGGGCCAACGAGGAACGTGGAGCGCCGGGTGCGCATGGAGGTACGGCCGTCCTTCGTGCGCTCGTGCCAGGCGCCGAACGCGGCGGTCACGGCCGCCCCGTCGTCCGACAGGAGCGTGAACGGGAGCTCGTACTTCGCCCGGAACGTCGCGTGGCTGCCGGGATCGTCCGGGCTGATCCCCCAGACCTCGGCGCCCTCGGCGCGGATGGCCGCGAAGCTGTCGCGGAACTCGCACGCCTCGGTGACGCAGCCTGGCGTGTCGTCCTCGGGATAGAAGTAGACGACAGTCCACTCGCCACGCCGGTCGGCAAGTCGGTGTCGCGTCCCGGATTCGTCGGGAAGGTCGATCGGGGGGGCCGGATCGCCGACCTCGGGCACCTGGGACATGACGCTCCAGAGACTACCCCAGCCGGGCTGGTTCGGCCGTCGACGTGCGCCCGGCGTTCGGCGGCCCGAACCTCCGACGACGCGTGCCTTCACTCCGAGCCGAGGCCGGCTGACCGGGATCACGCTCCGCGGCCGAGGGCCATCGCAGCGACGAGCACGGCCAAGCCCACGCCGAGGAGCACGCCGTCCGCCAGGGACCACTCCACGCTCCGGAAGCGCGTCCGCTGGCCAGACCCGAAGCCGCGCGCGTCCATTGCGACGGCCAGTCGATCGGCCCGCCGGATGGCCAGGACCAGGAGGCCCACGAGGATTCGCGGATGCCAGCTGGCCCGCAGCCCGCGGATGCGCCGTGCCTCCCGCAGCGCCACGAGATCCTCCGCCAGGCGCGGGATCGCCTGGAACGCCGCCAGCGCGCCGTAGGCGAACCGCTCTGGCATATGGGCCTGCTGCACCAGCGCATCCACCAGGCGCGTCGTGTCGGTCGTCAACCCGAACGCGATGCCCAGCGCCGCCACCGCTCCGACGCGACAGGAGAGCGCGACCCCGGCCGAGATGGCTGGCGCCGTCAGCCGGATCGGGCCAAGGCTGGTGACCGCGGCGAAGGCTGGGTTGGCGTTGGCCGGATTGAGCAGCGCGTTGAAGAAGCCCACCGTCAGGGCCGCGAAGACGAGCGGTGCCAGGCCGGCGACGAGCGAGGCGGGGCGGACGCGACCGAGCACGACTGCGCCCGCGAGACCGACCGCGCCGAGCACGAGCGGCGGGCGCGGATCGGTGGTCAGGGCAAGCCCGGCGACCCAGGCCCCCACGAGCACGAGCTTCGCGACCGGACTCGTCCGGCCCAGCGGGCTTGCCAGGGCGCGGTCGTCGGCCGCGCGGACGGCGATCACGCGGCGACCACGCCGCTCGAGGCGCCGTCGAGCTCGAACGGTCGCGCGCCGAGATCGGCAACGAGGCGCGGGTCGTGGGTGGCCACGAGGATGGCGGTCCCGCTCCCCAGGCGAGCCCGGAAGAAGTCGACGAGACGATCGTATCCGTGGCGGTCCTGCCCGTAGGTCGGCTCGTCGAGCACGAGGAGGCTGGGCCGCCGGGCCAGGGCCGGGGCGAGCGAGAGGCGGCGTTGCTCGCCCCCGGAGAGCGTGTACGGGCTGCGCTCTCCGAACGCCTCGAGCGGCAGACCGAGCGACGCGGCGACCTCGGCGACGCCGGCCCGGCCCGCGGCGTCGAGCCCGGCCTCCATCTCGGCCCGCACGGTCGCGGCGACGAACTGCCGCTCCGGGTCCTGGAAGACGTAGCCCACCCGGCGGGCGAGCTCCCGCGCCGGGAGCCGGGCCGGATCGTTGCCGGCGAGGCGAACGCTCCCGGTCGTCGGGCGCAGGAGTCCGCTCGCGATCCGGCCCAGGGTGGACTTGCCGCTGCCATTCGGGCCGAGCAGCGCCACCCGGTCGCCCTCTCCGAGGTCGAGATCGACTGCCCGGAAGATGGGCTGGCCGCCACCAACCCATGCGAAGCCGACCCCGCGGACCTCGAGCAACGGGGCGCCCGCGACCCGTCCCGGCTCCCTCGGGTCGGGCGGGGCTGGATCCCCCGCCCGACCGACGAACGAATCCGGGAGCCACACGCCTGAGCCGGCGAGCCTGGCCGCGTATCGCTCGAGCATCTCCGCGGGCGTGCCCAGCGCGATCGGCCGGCCATCGGCGCCAAGAGCCAGGATGAGGTCGGCAAGCGGCCAGACCAGGTCCGCGCGATGCTCGACGAGCACGATCGTCGTCGACCGGACCGCGCGCATTGCCGCGAGCCTGGCCGCCAGCTCGCGGGTGCCGGCGGGGTCGAGATTCGCGGTCGGCTCGTCGAGGACCAGGATGCCGGGGGCCGCCGCGAGCGCGCCCGCGATGGCCAGACGCTGCTGCTCGCCGCCGGAGAGCCGGGCGGTCCGGCGGCGCCCGAAGCCAGCCAGCCCGAGGTCGGCGAGCGCAACCGGGACCCGCGCCTGCATCTCCCCGGCCGACCAGCCGAGACTCTCGAGGCCGAAGGCGACCTCGTCGTCCACGCGCTCCATCACCAGCTGGCTTTCCGGGTCCTGGAAGACGATCCCGACCCGTCGGGCGACCTGTGCCTGTGGATCCCTGCCCGCCTGGCAACCGCCAACCAGGAGCTCGCCGTCGAGGCGCCCCCCGATCGCAGCGGGCACGAGGCCGGCGAGCGCGCGCGCCAGCGTGCTCTTCCCCGATCCGGACGGTCCGACGATCAGGAGGCACCCGCCCTCCGGAAGGTCGAATGAGACGTCGGCGACTGCGGGCGACGAAGCTCCCTCGTAGGTGACGCCGACGTCGCGAGCGCGGATCTGGCCCGGCCGCTGGCGGCTGATCCCGGGGCCGGACCATCCGCTCAGCGTGGGAAGCCCTCCAGCACCCCGGCCCCGCGAAGCGCCCGGACGAGCACGAGCGAACCGACGCCGACGATCAGCAAGGCGGAGACGCCCATCGCGGCGCCCACCAGCAGCTGCGTCTCCACGGCGACCGTCGGATAGTAGATCACCCAGTCGTGGACCCACGCGGCCGCGGCGGAGGCAAGCGCGGCGATCGCGAGGACCGGCAGGGACCATGCCCGGTAGAGCGTGAATGCGAAGACGAGCTCCGCGGCGGCGCCCTGCACGAAGCCGGACAGCAGCACGTCGAGGCTCCACGGGGACCCGGCGATGACCGACACCGCGGCCGCCAGCAGCTCCGCGAAGAGGGCCGCTCCCGGCTTCCGCACGATGAGCGGCGCGAGGACAGCCGGGATCAGCCAGACGGCGTAGAACAGGTTCTGGAACGGGCCGAGCGGGGCCAGGAAGCTCCACGCGAGGTTGTTCCAGAACCAGAAGACGACGCCGAATGCAACGCCGAGAACCGCCGTGACGAGGATGTCGCGCGTCCGCCACCGAGGGTCCGCGAGCGTGACGGCAGGAGCGCGTTCGGAGGTGGTCATCATGTGTTCCCTTCCGTGTCGCGCGTCTCGACGATCAGCAGACGGCCGGCCCGGAGGGAGACGCGCGCCTCCGGGCCGGTGCGAACGTTGGAGAGCCCCCGGGCCGGCCCCGCGCGAAGCGGCTCGTCCCGGAGCGGATAGGCCAGCCCGTCGGTCGTGACGCCAACGGCGTCCTCCCCGAAGGGGAAGAGCGAGACCAGGTCGCCCGGCGCCCCGGCGAGGATGACCTCTGCCCGTCCGGCCGCCGCGGCGCCACCCACGGCCGGCCAGGAGAGCAGCCGCACCCGCGTGCTCGCGTCGAGGAGGACCGCGGTTCGGTCCCCCAGCGCGGGAAGCGCCAGCAGCCACGCGTTCGCGACGGCATGGTCGAAGCGAGGGCCGCCGAGGGCACCCAGGATGGTCACGCGTCCGGCCCCGCGCGCCACCGCCGCGATGACCGCCAGCTCCAGGTCCGATTCATCCTTGTCCGGGGCGGCAAGCTCGAGCGCGATGCCCGCCGAGCGGACCTCGGCCAAACCGGACTCGCCGAGCGAGTCGCCGTCGCCCACCACGAGCTCCGGCGTGAGGCCCGCCCGGCCGGCTTTCCGCGCGCCGCCGTCCGCCGCAATGACGAGGTCCGCGCCCGCCGCCCAGCCGGGCCAGGCGGCATCGAGCGCCGCGCGCGCCGGCACATCGCCGTCGCCGACGAGGATTGCATGCCGGGCGCGGCCCGGAGCGGGTCCAGGAATCGGAACGCCTCCGTCGGGTGGGGGGACGGAGGCGCTCCACTGGACTCCCTTCGCCGGCATGACCCGGATCAGGTTCCGAGGGTCTGCGGTGTTGCCCGCACTCTCAGCGCCGCGAGGCGCTCCCCTGTCCCAATCTTCGATTGCGCCGGGCTCCGACCGGCAGGCGGGAATCTACACCCGGGCGCCCGGACGCGCTCAGCCCAGGAGGCCGGCGACCCAGTCGGCCACCGAGGCCACCACGTCGCTCGCGCCCGCGTCCCGCAGCTCCGCGTCCGTCGCGAGGTCGCTCCGGATCCCGACGCCGCGCGCCCCCGCCGCCACCGCCATCCGCATGTCGTCGAGCGCATCGCCGACGTAGACCGCCTCCTCGGCACGGCCCGCGAGGCCAAGTGCGGCCAGCGCGTGGCGGAAGCCGGCGGGACCAGGCTTCGGCTCGAAGGGGTCATCGCCGTAGACGCAGGCCGTCATGAGCCCGGCCAGCCCGTGGCGTTCCAGCTGCGACCCCACGCTGTCGCGGCGCCCGGCGGTGACGACGCCCAGGGCGAAGCCCGCCGCGGCGAGGCGCCGGAGCGCATCCGCGGCGCCCGGCAGGAGGCCCGCCTCGTCGCGGCCCCTGTAGAGCGACCACCATCGGTCGCCGACCGACTCGATCTCCTCCTCCGGCAAGTGGAACCGGCGGTACAGGAGGCGCCAGTCGGGCGTGAAGTGGCGCCGGTACTCGTCCCAGGTGATCACGACGCCGCGCTCCGACAGGACGAACTCCGTCGCGGCGTACATGAACGGGAGCGTGTCGACGATGGTTCCGTCCCAGTCGAAGAGGATGGCGCGCACGGCGACGAATCCTAGCGGGTCCCCGGCCGCCCGGCCGGTGGCTGCAGCCAGTCTCGATGCTAGACTCGCGCCCGTGCCCGATCCCGTCGATCCGCGAGTCTCCGCGGACCCGGCCGCCCTGGACCCTGCTGTCCGCCGCGTCTTCGACGCCGCTGCCCGCAGGGGCGTCCGGCTCGAGATCCACCAGCTCGCCGACACGACCCACACGGCCGCGGACGCCGCTCGAGCGCTCGACGTGGAGCAGGCGCAGATCGTGAAGTCGCTGGTCTTTGTCGCGCCCCGGGGGGACGGGCCGCCAGAGCTCATCATCTGCCTGGCGGCCGGGACGAACCGCGTGGACATCGCGCTCCTGGCAGCCGCGACGGGCGAGGCCGACGTGCGACGGGCGACGGCGCGGGAGGCACGCGAGCTGACCGGCTTCTCGATTGGCGGGATCCCGCCACTCGGCCATCCGAGGCCGGTGCGTGTCGTGATGGACCCGGACCTGGGCCACTACCCGGAGGTCTGGGCGGCAGCCGGTCACGATGGCTCCGTCTTCCCCGTCTCGCCGGCGGCCCTGCGGGCGCTCACGAGCGCGATCGTCGCGGAGATCGCCGAGGTCGGGCCCTTGGAGACGCCTGCCGGCGGGAGCACCGTCCATGCCGACATCCAGGGCACGCAGACGGGCGGCCTGGCGACTCCGGGGACGTGACCGCAGAGCCCCGGCAGTCGGTCGTCGGATATCCGGGCGGCCTCCGGGTCCGCTACCGCTGGGCCGGCAGCGGGGGCGGCGATGCGGTATTCGCGCTGTCCGAGTCCGGCGGGGAGCTGTTCGAGTACGGGGATCGGGCCGGGCGGACCTTCGAGCGACTCTGTCGTGCCGAGCTCCGCGCCGAGGGTCCGGCCGGGACCTGGGCTGCGCGCCTCGCCTCGCCCGTCTACGACGAGCCCGCCGGCGCGGCCTGGGACACCGCCGGCCTGCTGGTCGTGAAGTACGGGTTCGTCACGTACGGGCTGGTCGCGCGGACGGGCGAGCTCCGCTGGTCACATCGGTCCGGGTCGCCGGTCCTGTACGTCCTGGGTTCGTCGCGCCTGCCCCACATCCTGGTCCAGGCCGAGATCGAGACGTTCGCGCTCGAAGAGGACGGCGAGGTCCGCTGGCGCGTCGGCCACTCCGACGTGGTCGCCGAGGCGGAGCTGACCGGCGGACGCCTGGTCCTGACGAGCTACGCGGGCCTGGTCTCGGCGCTCGATCCGGTCACCGGACGTGGGCTGACCTGAGAGCCGCCGGCTCCGGCCGTGGACGTAGTGTGGACAACCTGCACCGATTCCGGGACATTGGTGGACGCTGGCCGTTGACCGTGTCGCCTGCGCTGCGTAGCGTTGGTGTCGACCCGGAGGGGTCATGAGCTCGCTAACGGCGGAGGCCTCACGGCCAAGGTCCACGCGACGCGGAGGTTCCTCCGGGTCGTTTCGTGCCCGCCGCCCTGCGTGTACGAAACGGGCGCCGCTGGGGCGACGCCGGCGGCGGCCCTAACGCCGGCGGCGGCCCTAACGCCGGCGGCGGCCCGCCTGCGCCACTGCTACCATCCCCGCCCGTGACCCCCCTGCTCGTGGTCGCCGCCGGGATCATCGGGATCGCGATCGGCACGCTTCTCCTCCGTTCGTACGGGCCGCGCGTCCGCGTGGGCCGTCTCCTCGCCGTGACGCCGGCAGTCGGCGTTGCCGCCGCCCGTGACCTGGCCTCGGCCGGGACCCGGCGCTACGTGCGGATCGACGGCCGCCTGGACGCGGACGACGAGTTCCCCGACGAGCACGACCGCCCGCTTGTCTTCCGGCGCCGGCGGGTCGAGGCTCGCCTTCGGGGCAGGTGGCACGTGCTGGACGAGCAGCGGAGGCAGGTCCCGTTCCGCGTGCGCGAGGGGCTCGACGAGGTGGGCGTGGACGCCGAGACGCTCGACGAGGGCCTGGTGACGATGGCGCGGGAGTCACGTGGAACCGCGTCCGAGGTCACGGACCAGCTCGCGACACGACTGCCGCCTGAGACGCCCGTCAGGCTGCGCATCGAACAGCTGTCCTCCGTCGAGCACGTGTCGGTCCTCGGCGTGCCGGTTGTCGCCGCCGGCGGCGAGGTCCGGATGACGGCCGGAACAGGCCGGCCGCTCATTGTCTGCACGCTCGAGCGGGAGGAGGCGATGCGCGTTCTCGCCGACGGGACGCGGGCTCGCCCGGTCGCCGCCGCCGCGGCCCTCGCCGGTGGCCTGGCCCTGTTGCTGGTCGGGATCGGCTGGGCCCTGCTCGCGGGAGGGGCAACGTGAAGCGGCTCGGAAGCACGGCCGGGCGCTGCCTGGTCGTCGTTGCGTGCCTCCTCGTCGCGCTCGCCTGTGCCGCAGCCCCGATGCTCGCTGCCGACCCCTCGGCGAGCCCTGCCTCGGGCGACGTGCGGAGCAGCGCGACGGCGCCCGGCCTCGTGGGCGATCCCCTCTTCGCCGTGGCGGGGGCACTGGCCATCGGGCTCGCGGCCGCGGGAGCGACGCTGGTCTACATCCGGCTGACCGACCGGCGCTGAGCCTCCGATCCCGAGCGACGCCCCGAGTCGGGACCGCGCCTGGTCGGGCTGCGCCGTGCCCGGGCGTCCGGACGCCCGCTGGCCCATGACGATCGGCCTATTGGCAGGAATTGTAAGGTAGGCGAGACTCCCCGCAACCTCACGAATCCTCCATGGGAGTAGGCTTGGACCGCTCATGACGCTCGCCCCGCGGCCGCCCGACGCCACACTCCCCGTTGCGAAGGCTGCGCACTTCCTGGGCGTCCATCCCAACACGATCCGGGCCTGGAGCGACCAGGGGCGTCTCCGTTTCTACCGTATCAACGCCCGTGGCGATCGGCGCTATCGACTTGACGACCTGGAGCAGTTCCTGGCGGAGGTCGAGAAGGGGCCCGAACCCTCGCATGGACGGCGCAACCTGGGAGGCGCCCCGGTCAGCTCGACGGCGAGATCCATCGGGGCCACCGCGGTCGAGCTCCGGACGCGACCCACCGTGCGCGGGCCGGCCGGTCCGATGACGACCGTGCGACCTATCGTCGCCTCGCGGCCCGTCCATGACGCGCCGGAGCGGACGCGCCTCGACATCGCCATCCTCGCCCACCTCGCGGACCTGGTCGCCGGGGACGCCGAGCCGGATGTCGTGATGCGGGCCGCCGTCGACCTGCTGCGCGACCGCGCCGGGCATGACCTTGTGGCGATCCTCGAGCGTCGAGACGGACGGCTCCTCGCGCGAGCCGCGCGCGGCGTCGGAGCGGACCGCCTGGGGTCCCTCACCGAGTCAGCGGGGCTGCCCGCTCGCGCCCTGCGCGGCGAGGGCCCGGTTGCCGAGACGGCGCAGACGGACACGGACTGGCTGGGTGGCTCGGGGAGCCTCCTCGGAAGTCGCGTCGCGGCCGCGATCCGCGGCGGCGGCGACGGCGCCTGGGGGATCCTGCTGGTGGCGGACGAGGGCGGCCCGGCGCCGCCGGAGCGGGCGGTGTTCGTCGCCGCCGTGGCGCGCTCGCTGGGCTTTGCCGTCCACGCCGGGCGTCTCCGCGAGGAGTCGGCGACGCAGCTCCACCGGGCTGAGGCGCTCCGCCGGATCGCGATCGACATCGGCAGCAAGCTGGACGTCGACCAGATCCTCTCCGACGTCGTGGACCACGCCCGCATCCTCTTCGCGGCCGAGCGGGCAACCGTCTCCCTCCGCCGAACCGACGGCGTGGTGGCGGCGGAAGCGAGTCGCGGGCTCTCGGCGGGCTATCTCGCCGCCGTGCGGCACCTTTCGACGCGACCACTGTCCGCCGAGGCGGTGGCGGAGCAGCGACCGGTCTTCGCGGTGCGCTATCGCGATGACCCGCGGGCGCGGGCCGTGCGGGCAGCGGTGATCCAGGAAGGGTTCGACACCCTGTGCGTCGCGCCGCTCATCGCGGGCGATCAGCTGCTCGGCACCCTGGACGTCTGCCACGACCGGCCCCATGCCTGGGGCACGGAAGAGCTCCAGAGCCTGGCGGCATTCGCGACGCACGCGACGACTGCCGTCAAGAACGCCCAGCACTTCAGCCAGATGGCGACCTGGGCGGCGCAGCTGCAGTCGATCCAGCAGCTCGGCGCGCGGCTGTCCCGCCTGACGAGCGCGAAGGAGATCGGGGAGGCAATCTCGAACGAGCTCGAGACGCTGATCTCCTTCCACAACGTCCGGGTCTACCGGCTGCGCGAGGACGGCTGGCTCGACCCGGTGGCGATGCGTGGCCTCGTCGGCGAGTTCGTGGACGAGACGCCGGACCTGCTCCGGATCCGGATCGGCCAGGGAATCACCGGCTGGGTCGCCGAGCACAAGGTGCCGCAGAACCTCGGCGACGCCGCGAATGACCCGCGAGTCCAGACGATCCAGGGCACGCAGGAGGACCTGGACGAGTCGATGCTCCTCGCGCCCCTGGTGTACGAGGACAAGGTCCTGGGCGAGATCGTGCTGTCGAAGCTGGGTCTCCAGCAGTTCTCGGACGACGACCTGCGCCTCCTGGTCATCTACGCCAGCCTGGCGGCCCAGGCAATGGCAAACGCGGACACGACCGAGCGCCTGCGGGCCCAGTCGTCGCAGCTGGAACGGCGGTTGGCCAGCCAGCGGGCGTTGCTGGCGATCACGGAGACGATCCTCGGAACGTTCGACGCGCGCGCGATCCTGGAGCAGGTGTGCGACCGGCTGAGCGGCGTCGTCAGGTGGGACACGATCTCGATCGAGCTGCTCGACCCGGGAACCAGGATCCTCCGTCCGATCCTCGCCCGGGGCGTGCACGCGGCCGCGCTCATGGAGCCGCGCGGGCCCGGCGAGGAAGGTCTTGCGGCATGGGTGCTGGCCAACGGCCAGCCACAGCTGGTCCGCGACGAGCTGGCCGATCCCCGGGTACGCCATTTCGCGACGACCGGGCCCGTCGAAGGTAGCCTCATCTGCGCTCCGCTCCGGGGCCCCGACGGCGCGCTCGGCGTTGTCCTGATGGAGCGCCTCGGGACCGAGGATCGCTTCGACGAGGACGACTTCGAGCTGGTGCAGCTGTTCGCGGGGCAGGTCTCGATCGCGCTCCGCAATGCGGCCGCGTTCCGGGTCAAGGAGATCGAGGCCCAGACCGACCAGATCACCGGCCTGCTCAACGCCGGGACGTTCCGCGCCTGGCTCGAACAGCCGGCCCGGCCGGACGAGCGCTTCGGGCTCCTGATGCTGGACCTCGACAACTTCAGGGAGGTCAACGAGACGATGGGCCACGAGGCGGGCACCGAGCTCCTGCGCCGGGTGGCCGGGATCATCACCGACGCGAGCCGCGACTCTGATCGCGTCTATCGCTATGGCGGGGACGAGTTCGCCGTCCTCGTGCCCACCCAGGATCCGGCCGGCGCGATGGCCGTGGCGCACAGGGTCCGGGACTCCCTCAGGGCCATGTCGAACGAGTGGTCCCTGCACGGCGGCCGCCCGCTCGTGAGCGCATCGATCGGCGTCGCGACGTACCCCGCGGACGGGGCGACACATGCCGAGATCCTGCTGGCCGCGGACCGAGCCTGTTTCGTCGCGAAACGCCGCGGGCGGGACCAGATCGCCACCGCGGCCGAGGGGCTGGCACTGGCCGCGGACTTCACGCTCTCCGAGCCCACCCCGATGGATCCGATGGATCCGGTCGGCGCGCAGCACGCGTAGGACCGGCTCCGGCCTACAGCCGCCCCGCCTCCATGACCCGCTGGAGGAATCGCTGCGTTCGCTCGGCGCGCGGTGAGCGGAACATCTGCTCGGGCGGTCCTTCCTCGAGGATCTGGCCGCCGTCCAGGAAGCAGACCCGGTTCGCGATATCACGCGCGAAGCCCATCTCGTGGGTCGCGATCAGCATCGTCATGCCGCCCCGCGCGAGCTCGCGAATCACCGCCAGGACTTCCGCCACCAGCTCGGGGTCGAGCGCGCTGGTGACCTCGTCGAGGAGCAACAGCTCCGGGTCCATCGCCAGCGCCCGGACGATCGCGACCCGCTGCTGCTGGCCGCCGGAGAGCCGGTCCGGGAACTCGCCCTGCTTGTCGGCAAGGCCGAAGCGCTCCAGGAGGGCCACCGCGCGGGCCGCCGCTTCGCGCGGTGCCAGGCCGAGGACCTTGCGGGGTGCGAGGGTGACGTTGTCGAGCACGCTCATGTGGGGGAACAGGTTGAAGGCCTGGAAGACGATCCCGATGCTGCGCCGGATCCGGTTCACGTTCACCCCGGGTGCCGTGATCTCCTCGCCGGCCACGACGATCCGCCCGGCGTCGATGGGCTCGAGCAGGTTGACGCAGCGCAGGAGGGTCGACTTCCCGCTCCCGGAGGCGCCGATCAGGCAGACAACCTCGTGCTGGGCGAGGGTGAGGTCGATCCCGCGCAGGACCGGGGTGCGCCCGAACGATTTGTGAAGGCCCTCGATCCGCAGGGCCGGTCCCGACGCGCCGCTCACCGGGCTCCCGCCGCTGCCCGCCGCCGGTCGCGGACGATCAGCCAGTCGGTCAGCCGTGCCAGCGGGATCGTCATGACCAGGAAGACAGCCGCGGTCGCGAGGTACGGCGTGAAGTTGAAATGGGCCGCCTCGGTGATCTGCGACTGCCGGAAGATCTCCACGACGCCGATGTACGAGACCAGCACGGTGTCCTTCTGAAGCCCGATGAAATCGTTGAGCAGGGGCGGGATGACGCGCCGGATCGCCTGTGGCAGGACCACGTACCGGAGCGCCTGCCACTGGCTCAGGCCGAGGGAGCGGGCCGCGGCGACCTGGCTCGGGTGGACCGACTCGATCCCGGCCCGGTACACCTCCGACACGTAGGCCGAGTAGATCAGCGTCAGCGCGATCACCGCGTAGAAGAACGGGTCGGTCGGCACCCCGTCGATGTTCAGGCCGGGGATCCCGAACCCGAGGATGTAGATGATCAGGACCCCCGGCAGGGCCCGAAAGATGTCAGCGTAGGCCGTCGCCATGAGCCGGAAGGGGAAGAAGACGGGCCCCGGGATGCTGCGCAGGACCGCGATCACGAGGGCGAGGACCAGGGTCAGGACCTCCGCGATCATGAACAGCTGGATGTTCACCCAGAACGCGGCCGCGATGTCGGGCAGGGAATCGACCAGGAGCTGGCCGTTGAGGAACGAGTGCTGGACCAGCGGCCAGCCGGACGAGTTGACCGCGACCCAGCCCAGAAAGCCGAACAGGAGGATCGTGCTCCCGAACGCGATCGCGGTGGACCGCAGGGCGCCCGTCCGGCCTCCCGAGCGCGCCGGCCCGACGAACCCTCGGGGATCGAGCGGATCCCCGAGGGGGTTGGCCAGGCCGGACACCGGCGCGCTACGTCCCGGCCGGCTCGTCAGGGCGCCAGGATGGGCGCGTTGGCTTTGTCGGACAGCCAGGTCTTCGTGATCTGGTCGAGCGTCCCGTCGGACTTGACGGCGGACAAGGCCTGGTTCACGCACGCCGTCAGCGGGCTGCCCTTGGCGAGGACCAGGCTGAAGTGCTCCGCATTGGGACCGGCCTGGACCGGCAGCTGGCCGACGATGCTCGCGAGCGGGTTGTTCTTGGCATCAACGATCTGGACGGCGGTCACGTAGAACGCCGTGGGGAGATCCACGACGAGGCCGTCGATCTGCTTCGCCTGGAGCGCCTTGACGGCGGCGTCGTTGTCGTTGTAGACGGAGGTCTTGGTCGTCGGCTGGATCACGTTCTTGATGGTGTCGTAGGCCGTCGTCCCGACCTGGGCCCCGAACTTGAAGCTCTTGAGCCCCGAGATCGTGGTGACCTTGGCGAGCGGGTTCGCGGTCAGGGCGACGACCGACTGGGCGACGAAGTAGTAGCCGTCCGAGAGGTCTACCGCGGTTGCCCGCTCGGCCGTGTACGAGACCTGGGCGAGGTAGAAGTCGAACGGCTTCTTGCCCGGCGCGTACGAGTTGGCGAACGGCACGACGGTCCAGGACACCTTGTCCGTCGCGAAGCCCAGCTTGGCGGCGATGGCGTAAGCAACGGCACTCTCGAAGCCCTGGCCGTTGGTGGGATCGCCAAGCTGCCAGGGCTTGGGCGCGTTCCCCGAGGCGGGCGGCTGGAAGTACGGCGGGTAGGCAGGGTTGTCGGTGCCGATCGTCAGGGTGCCGGGTGTCAGCGTCGCAAGGTTGGCCGTGGCGCACGGGTCGGGCGACGGACTGGGTACGACCGCGGCGCTCGGCGACGCGGCCGGCGACGCGGCGGTGGACGGGGCGGCGGCCGACGGGGCCGCAACCGATGGCGCGGGCGTCGGGGACGCCACGCCGGAGCAGGCGGCCACGAGCGCGCCGGTCAGCGCAAGTGTCGCCGCGAAACGGAATGGGGTTCGCATCGTTCGCAGATCTCCTCCATGTCGGGACCGGCGAGAGTGTACCCGAGCGGCACACCCCACCGGTGATCGTCGGGATCCCCGAGCCTCGCACGAGCGGGTCCTCGGCTAGACTCCGGGCGTGCGCGTCCGGGTCTTCGAGATGCGGCTCCTCGCGGCGGGCCTCACCGCCCTGTGGGCCGCCACGAGCCTCCTCGTCCTGGTGGGCTACCGGCCCGGCGGCCCGGCCGACCTCCTGGTCGGGATTGCGCTGCTGCTGCCGGTCGGGATCTCCGCGGCTTCGTTCGCGTGGCCGCCCGCCGCCCACGGCCAGAAGACGTTCCGCATCATCGCGGCCCTCGCGATCGGGACCGGCCTGATCCTCCTTCCGTCCCTTGCCGGCCTCTGGCGCCAGATCGTGGATCGCGGCCTCCAGACGCTGGTTCCCTCGCTCGAGGCCGGGTACCCCTGGGCCCTCGCCATCTTCGGGACGTCGCTCTTCTCCGCGCTGGGCCTGACCCGACGGGTGATGGAGCCGGGTGTGCGGCGCCGGCGGCGGCTGAGCGTGGCGTTCGCGGCCGGGATCAGCGTCGGGTTGATCACGACCACGCTGCTGGCGTCCGTGGCCGTGGCGAACAACCTGGCGCTTGCTGGGCATCCCGCCGTGTCATCGCAATCCGGCCCGACCGACCCGACGCTCGTCCCGCCCACCTGTGACGCCCCGATCACCACGGGCAGCAGCGCGCGCCTTGCGCTGACGCTCAGCGGCACCATCGACGGGCGACCGATCGGGGGGGCGCGCGTCCGGGGCGCGCGATCGGGTCTCGACTTCGCGTGGACGTCGGAGGTCGCGAGCACCCAGGCGCTGGGGCTGGGTGGGGCGGCCCGGATCGGGACACAGGGCTGGCTCCGCGAGCCGGGTGGCTCCTGGCTCGGAGAGCCGGCCACTGCCGTCGAGGGCGAGTCGCTCGACCTCGCCGTGATGCAGCAAGGGCTCGCTTCCGCGGCCCGGGCGGCCGCCGAGGACCTTGGGATCGACTACATCGACGGAGCGCGAGCACGCCACTGCCGTCTCGCGATCAGCGGGGACACCTTCCGGTTGACGTTCCCGCAGGTCCGCTGGCTGGCCGGCAACGCCGACCTGCACCGCTGGCGTGGCGAGCTCGAGTACTGGGTCTTCACGGACGCCCAGGTCGGCCGGGCGGACGGGTGGATCGAGGGCGAGGGCTTCGCGCTCCGGACAGGCGCCGTCCAGGCACGGCTGGAAGCGAGCCTGACGGCCACGGAGCGGGGCAGTCCGATCGCGATCGTGGCACCGGCGCCCTGACGGAGGAGGTGACGACCATGGATCGCTGGGATTCCGGTGCGGACGCGGTCGGCCGCAAGCGCGACCGCCTGGCCCGTTTCTACCGGGTCACCACGTATCTCGAGGCCCACCCGGAGGGCGCCACGCCGGACCAGATCGCGGCATTCGTGGGAATGTCGCGGCGCAACGCCTACCGGGACCTGCGCGCCCTCGAGGACGAGCTCGACATCCCGCTCTGGGCCGAAGGCGGCCGCTGGGGGATCTCCGACAAGGCGTTCCTGCCGGCGTTCCGCCTGACCCGCGCGGAGGCGATGGCCGTCTTCCTGGCGGCGCGCCTGATGGCGCGCTACGCGGATTCGCACGATCCGGACCTGGCTGCCGCGTTCCAGAAGCTGGGCGAAGCGCTGCCGCCGGTCCTCGCCCGCCACGTCCAGCGGACTCTCGACGTGATGGCAGCCCGGCCGCTGGACCCGGTCGGGAGCCGCAACCTGCGGCTCCTCACCCAGGCGTGGGCAGAGCGGCGGGTCGTGGAGCTGACGTACGACCCCAGCACGTACGACCCGGCGCGCCTGCCCCGCGCGGCGCGGGTCCGGCCCTACCTCATCGAGCCGTCCGCGGAGACGCACGCGCTGTACCTGATCGGCTTCGACGAGACGAAGGCCGGGCTCCGCACGTTCAAGCTGGAGCGGATCCGCGCCCTGTCCATGACCGGGATCCTGTTCGAGCCGCCGCCCGACGGCGAGATCGAGGCAGCCCTGGACCGCGCCTGGGGGATCGTCGCGGACCAGGCGGTGGTGGAGGTGGTCCTGCGCTTCGACCGCGCCGTCGCCTCGCGCGTGGCGGAGACCACCTGGCACCCGACCCAGTCGCTGTCGAGGAACGCCGACGGCTCGCTGACGTGGCGCGCCCGGGTCTCCGGCACGCTCGAGATCCTTCCGTGGATCCTGGGCTGGGGGGCGGACGTGGAAGTCCTGGCGCCCGAGGCGCTGCGCGGCGAGGTTGCCGACATCGTGCTCCGGGCCGCGGCGCGCTACCCACGCGAGTAACCTCGCGAAGGGCCACAATCCTCCCATGCGACCGGCCCGTTTCGCCGCCGTCAACCTGATCAGCGACCCGATCCACGGCTACATCGAGCTGACCAAGCGGCTCTCACCGGGCGCGGCACGGACGGCCGGGCTGGCCGAGGAGGCGACGGCGGAGGAAGACCTCCTCGACACGGTCTGGCTGCAGCGCCTCCGCAGGATCAGCCAGCTCCAGAGTGCGCGCTGGGTCTTCCCCACCGCGGAGCACTCGCGGTTCACCCATGGCCTTGGCGTCATGCACGAGGCGGGGCTGTGGGCGCGCCAGCTGTACCCATCGCTCGCCGAGTCGCTGGCGATCGGCGCGACCGGCGCGCCCGTCCCGTCCGAGGGCCTGGTCGTGGAGACCCTTCGCGTGGCCGGCCTGCTCCACGACGTGGGCCACGGGCCGTTCGCGCATTTCTACGACGAGCATGTCCTGGCGGCCTTCCCGGCGCCGGATGACGCTCGCCGCATCGGTGCCAAGGCCCTCACCCACGAGGACCTGTCGCAGCTGATCGTCACGCAGGAGCTGGCGCCGCTGATCCGGGGCCTCCGACGAGCGCCGGGCGGGGTTGCCGCGCGGGATGCCATCGCGCCCGGCGAGGCGGTCGATCCGGCCTGGGTCGCGTTCCTGATCTCGAAGCCGCCCCTGGACGACGCGGCGATGCCGCTCTGGGTTCGCTGGCTCCAGCCCCTTTTCTCGGGGGTCTTCACGGTCGACAACCTGGACTATGTCAGGCGCGACTCGTACTTCACGGGGGTCGCCGCCGGACCCGTGGATGCCGAACGGCTTCGGCGGTACGCCTTCATCTCGGAGCGCGGGCTGACGCTCTACGAATCGGGCCTCAGCGCCCTGGAGATGTTCCTGACGGCGCGCCTCTTCATGTACCAGCAGGTCTACTTCCACCGCACGGTCCGGGGCATCGACCTCGACCTCGCCTCCGTGTTCGCGACGTCGATCGCCGCGCTGTTCGGCGACGGCTCGCCCGCCGACGACCTGGCCCGCTTTGCCGACCTGGACGAGTACGCGCTGCTGCATCGGGCGGCCCGCTGGTCCCGGGGGCTCGAGGTCGTGCCGGCACCCCGGCCGGGCGAGGGCCAGGTCACCCCGGACGTGGCAGAGACGTGGGCGCGAATCCTGCTCCGCCGGCCGCGCTGGCGCGCCGAGGCCGAGATTCGTGCCGAGTACGAGGTCGGGCCGCCGCCGGCCGAGGCGACCGCGACCCTCGGCGAGGGCGTGCCGGGCCGGGTCGCGATCGACCTCGCGATCGTGGATGCGCGGCCCAGCCGCGACGAGGCGAACGCCCGGCTCGCGATCGCCGGACGGGAGGGGCGTCCGTCGCAGCCACTCTCCGCCTGGCTGGACCGGCTGCCCGCGTTCGCCCTGATCGGGCGGCGCTACGTGAGGACCGACACCCCGTGAAGTACCTGGAGATCGACGGCGTCCGTGTCTCGGCCATCGGCCTGGGCACCTGGCAGTTCGGGTCGCGCGAGTGGGGCTACGGCGCGGAGTACGCGGCCCACCAGGCGCCTGCCCTCGTCCGGCGCGCCCTCGAGCTTGGCATCACGCTCATCGACACCGCCGAGATGTACGCCTTCGGCGAGTCGGAGCGGATCGTCGCGCGCGGCCTGGCCGCGGCCGGCCCGGACCTGGCGGCGGGCGCGTTCGTCGCCACCAAGCTGCTGCCGATCCTGCCGCTGCCGTCGATCGTGGCGTCGCGGGCGGCGGCAAGCCGGGATCGCCTGGAGGTCGCGTCGATCGACCTCTACCAGCTGCACTGGCCGAACCCGATCGTGCCGGCCCGGACGCAGGCCGCGGGTCTCCGGCGCGTCCTGGACGCCGGGGTCGCGCGTCACGTTGGGGTCAGCAACTACGGGCTTGGACGCTGGCGTGCGCTGGAGGCGGCGCTGCGGCGGCCGATCATCTCGAACCAGGTTCGATTCAACCTCGCAAACCCGTCCCCCCGATGGGACCTGGTCCCGTACGCGGCCGAGCGTGGCAGGCTGGTCATCGCCTACAGCCCGCTCGCGCAGGGCCTCCTCGCCGCCGATGACCCGGCCTCGCGCCGCAACGGCACGCGCCGGATGAACCCGCTCTTCCGGGGTGACGCGCTGCGCCGCGCGCGGAGGCTGCTGGCGGCCGTGCGCGAGATCGCCGATGCCCACGGCGCAACTCCCGCGCAGGTCGCCCTCGCGTGGGTGATCGCGCACCCGAACACCGCGGCGATCCCTGGAGCGCGCTCGCTGGAGCAGCTGGAACAGAATGCCGCCGCCGCGGACCTGCTCCTGGCGCCGGACGAGCTGGCCCGGCTGACCGGCGAGGCCGAGCGGTTCGACGCTGGCCGCCGGGTCTGACGGGCGCACGGCACTCGCGCGCCGCGTGATGTCGACCGCGCCCGGACGGGCGATCTCCGCCACAATCCCCGCGTGACCGCCGACCAGGCCCGCAACCTCGCCTCGGAGCTGATCGTCTGGGTCGCCCTGCTCGGGGCGTTCGGGATCCTCGCTGCAATCCATCTCATCGACGGGCGGCGGCGGCGGCGGCACGTCGTCGAGATCTGCGCGACCGGCGCATACGGGCCGCGCGCCGAGGTCGTGGCGGCGATCGTGGCCCGGGCCGGGCTTCTCGCGCCGGACGAGGCGGAGCGGCTGGAGGTCGCCAGGCGAGCGGCCATGGGGTACGGCCCCAGGGACCGGAAGGCACCGGCCGCGACGAGACGCGCCCGCGACCGGGCATTCGCGAACGAGCGCGACGTCGTCGCGCTCGCGGCGGCGGCCGGGGCGCGCGATGCCGCACTCGCCGCGCTCGCCGCGCTCGAGGACCCCGCGCTTCGCCGCGTGGCGGCGGAGTGCGCCGCCGAGACCGCCGCGGCCGTCGTCGCCGTGGACCGGATCCCCGCGGACGAGTTCCGGATCCTCACGAAAGCATGGCGCGAGGTGATCGGGCCGGTCGCCGTCCGCCCGCGCCGGGAACCCTGAGCGAGCCTACCATTGGAAGGCGACAGCCCGCGACCCGGAGGGAATCCCGTGAACCAGGAGCACCAGGCAACCCAGGCGCTGGAAGCGGCCGCACGTCGGCGACGCGAGCTGCGGGACGCGCTCGTGGAGCTCGAGAACGCGGTGTCGTCCCCCGCCCGGGACTCAGAGCGATGGCGCGAAGGCGTGGCGGCGCGGCTCGCGGTGCTGCGCGAGGCGTTCGCCGACCACGTGGCAGAGACTGAAGGCGCCGGCGGTCTCTACGACGAGATGGAGGACATTGCACCCCACGTGCAGGGCAAGGCACGCCGGCTCCGCGAAGAGCACCCGCCGCTGACGAGCGCCATCATCGACACAGTCGCACGGTTCGCCGAGCCGCTCCCGGAGGGGACCGACTTCGACGCGATCCGGGACGACCTGCAGCGGCTGATGGGCCGGTTCATTCGCCATCGCCAGCACGGGGCGGACCTGGTCTGGGAGGCCTACGCGCTGGACATCGGCGGCGCCGGCTGAATGGACCATGCTCGGGCGGGCGCGGGGACGCTGGAGACCAGCCCCGCCGCCGACAATCCGCTCGCGTCGCTCGTCGCGCACCACGGCGTCGTCGTGCTCGACGGCGGGCTGGCGACGCAGCTGGAAGCCCAGGGGAACGACCTCGCGGACCCGCTCTGGTCGGCCCGCCTTCTCGTCGAGAACCCTGGCGAGATCACGCGCGCCCACCTGGCCTTCTTCCGGGCCGGCGCGACGATCGCGACCACGGCGAGCTACCAGGCCACGTTCGAGGGCTTCGCGGCCCGCGGGATCGACCACGCCGCGGCGATCAGCCTGCTGCAGCGGAGCGTCGCGCTCGCGGACGAGGCACGGGCGGCCTGGCGGGCAGAGCGGCCCCCGCACGACACCGGGCCGCTGCTGGTGGCGGCGTCCATCGGGCCGTACGGCGCCTCCCTTGCCGACGGCGCCGAGTACCGGGGCCGCTACGGCCGGAGCGTGGGCGATCTCCGGGCCTTCCATCGCGAGCGGCTCGAGGTCCTGGTCGAGACGGCGGCCGACCTTCTCGCCTGCGAGACCGTCCCGGAGCTCGAGGAGGGGGTCGCCCTGGTCGAGCTGCTCGAGGAGACACCCGGTGCGCGGGGCTGGCTCAGCTTCTCCTGCGCCGACGGCGCCCGCCTGCGGAGCGGCGCGGCGGTCGAGGAGGCATTCGCGCTGGCGGAGCAGTCGTCGCGCGTGCTGGCGATCGGCGTCAACTGCACGGCCCCGCAGCACGTCGACGAGCTGCTGGCCCGCGCGCGGAGCGCGACGTCCAAGCCACTGATCGTCTACCCGAACAGCGGCGAGCAGTGGGACGCGCTCGCGAAGCGGTGGATCGGCGGCGACGGCCCGACAGTCGACGGGCCTGCCGCCCAGCGCTGGATCCGGGAGGGCGCCGCGATCGTGGGCGGCTGCTGTCGGGTCTCGCCGGCCCAGATCCGGGCGGTGGCGGGGGCGGTGGCGGGGCTGGCGGACGGCAGCCGACCGCGCGGGAGGATGGACGCGTGACGAGCACACCGGGAGCCACGGCCAGGTACCCCATCCGGACCGCGACGGCCGAGACGATGGAGGCGTTCGCGGCGCCGCTCAATCTCGCGTTCGCGGAGATGCCCGACCCGGGCGACGAGGAGCGCCGCCTCTGGGAACCGGAACGGATCATCGCGGCGTTCGACGGCGAGCAGCCGGTGGCGACGGCGGGCGCCATCACGTTTCGCCTCACGGTGCCGGGTGGGGAGGCCGGTGCGGCCGGCGTGACCCTGGTCGGCGTCAGCCCCTCCCACCGGCGACGCGGGATCCTCCGCTCGATGATGCGCCACCAGCTGGACGACGTCCGCGCGCGCGGCGAGCCGCTGGCGATCCTGTGGGCCTCGGAGGGTGCCATCTACCAGCGGTTCGGGTACGGCCTCGCCACGCTCAGCGGAAGCTTCGAGCTCGCACGCGACCGGGCCGCCTTCGCGCGCCCGGCACCGGCCGAAGGCAGCGTTCGCCTCGTGGACCTCGAGGCCGCGATGGAGGTCTTCCCCGCGGTCTACGACCGGGTCCGCGTCGAGACACCCGGGATGGTGGCACGAAGCGAGGCATGGTGGCGCTGGGGCACGCTCCACGACACGGACCACGCGCGGAGCGCGAACGGCATGAAGTTCTTCGCCGTCTACGAGGCCGGCGGGTCCGTGGAAGGGACGGCCGTCTACCGCGTCAAGCCCGACTGGGATGACCGGGGACCGAACGGCCGGCTGGTTGCCCAGGAAGTCATCGCGACCACGCCGCGGGCGACCCGCGACCTCTGGAGCTGGCTGTTGAGCGCGGACCTGGTCGGCGTGGTCCGCGGCGTTCGCGCCCCGGTCCCGCATCCGCTCCAGCTGCTGCTCGCGGAGCCGCGCCGGCTGGGGTTCACGGTCGGCGACGCACTCTGGCTGCGCGTCGTGGACATCCCGGCCGCGCTGGCGGCACGGACCTACGGGCGCCCGGGGACGCTCGTGCTCGAGATCCGCGACCCGTTCTGCCCGTGGAACGCGGGCCGCTGGCGCCTCGTGGCCGGCGAGGACGAACGGGGGGTCGTCCAGCCGACGACGGCCGAGCCGGATCTGGCGCTTGACGCGAGCGATCTCGCGGCCACCTACCTGGGCACGTTCCGGTTCTCGGATCTCGCACTGGTCGGGCGCGTCGCCGAGATCACGGCCGGGTCGCTTCGGCGCGCGGATGCGCTGTTCGCCGCCGAGCGCGCTCCCTGGTGCAGCACGATGTTCTGACGAATGCCACCGATCCGGCGGGCGGCCAGCACCTATATCGTCTACTTCGTCGCGGTGGGGGCGGCGTTCCCCTACCTGCCCGTCCACTACCGTGCGCTCGGCCTGGACCTGGACATGATCGGCCTGCTGGCCGCGCTCTCGGCGGCGACGCAGCTGGTCGCGGCGCCCGCATGGGGCGCCATCGCGGACCTGTTCGGACGCTCGCGCCTGACGCTGCCGGCCGCAGCCCTCGTCGCCGCGGGCGGGGCGCTCGCGCTGGCCCTTGCCCGAGAGCCAGCGGCCGTGACCGCGGCCGTCATCGTCCTCTCCCTTGGGCTCGCCGGCATCGGTCCCGTCCTGGACGCCCGGACGATGGAGCTGCTCGGCGCGGACCGGGCGCGCTACGGGCGGGTGCGCGCCTGGGGGTCCGTCTCGTTCGTGGTCTCGGCCGCGATCTGCGGGCCACTCCTGGATGCCCGGGGCACAGGTGCCCTGTTCCTTGTCTACGTCCCGTGCCTTGCGCTGACCGCGCTCATCGCGCTCGGCGTGCCGCGGCGTGCCACCCGGCGGCACGCGAGCCTGCGCGCCGGCACGTTCCAGCTCGTCCGGCAGCCGCGAATGGGGCGCTTCCTCGTCGGCGCGCTGATCGTGTGGGCGTCGCTCGCCGCCGTCAACGGGTTCTACTCGATCCAGATCGTCGCGCTCGGCGGGGCCGCCTCACTCGTCGGGTTGGCCTGGGTGGTGGGAGCGCTGGTCGAGATCCCGATCATGTGGTCGTTCCCGCGCCTGGCCGCGCGGTTCGGCGCGGGGCGGCTCCTGGTGGCGGGCGGCGCGCTCTTTGCCGCGCGCAACCTCCTGGCGGCCCTCGCCCCGAACGGGGCCGCGCTCGTGGCGATCGCCCCACTCGAGGGCGCGGCGTTCGGCCTCTTCTTCGTCGGTGGGGTCGGCTTCGTCGCCGCCCGGGCGCCGGCCGGCCTGGCGGGCACGGCGCAGGGGATCTTCTCGGCGACCACCGGCCTGGCGACGATCCTGGGCACCGGCGCCGCCGGCCTGATCGCGACGGCGCTCACGATCCCCGGGCTCTTCGCAGTTGCCGGCGTCGTTGGCCTGATCGCCGCGATCGTCGTCGCTGACGCCGTGCGCGGCGCCACGCTCCCGTCCGGGGCGGCGCCGGGCCCCATCGCCGTCCCTGGACCCGTCGGGGACGGCGTGCCCGTCACGATCCCCGGTCCCATCGCCGACCATCCGCCGACCGGTGGCGCCGCCTGACCTACGTCCAGATCGTCGGCGGGCGGATCGTGGCGCCGATGGAGGCCGCCAGGCGCTCCAGGAGCGCCCACCAGTCGAAGCGGCTGGTCACCTCCGACGCGCGGAGCGTGACGAGCCGTCCGGGCTCCACCAGCGTCGGCAGGACCCGATCGAGGATCGCCTCCACCTCGTCGCGGAATGCATCGTTCGTGCTCCGCACGCCGTCGGCCTGCAGCTCGATGTCGGGAAGCAGCCGCACCACCAGGTCGTAGGTGGCGGACCAGCTCCGGACCAGCGCCTCGACCGCGTACCGGTCGGCCCCGCCGCAGGCCCGCAGGTAGTACGCGAAGTTGTCCATCACGCCCCGGTCCGTCACGAGGATGTCGGCCTTGCGGGCGAGCTCCAGCTCCTGCCGGATCTGCGAGACCAGGACCCACAGCTGTGCCTCGCCGGTGGCGCCCTCGTTGATACCGAGCGGGTTGTCGCGCACGACCTCGCGCGCAAGCTCTGCCGAGCGGCCGGCCCGCTGAACCGTGGCCGCGAACGCCAGCACGGCGCTCGTCTTGCGGATCCCGTGGGAGCCGATGAAGGCGACCTTCGCGGAGCGCGGCCAGTGCGCCGGCGCCCCGCGGACGGGCGCAGTCGAGACGCTGGCTGGTCGGGCTGGTCGGGCGCGTGGCATCGCCGCCTAGGGTAGGCCGCCCGGCTCCGTCCCGCGGGACAGGCGTGGCATCGGCAATGCTCGGCGCGGAGCGGGAGAGCGCGACGTCCCGCGCTCTACGGCAGCGGAAGCCGGACCGACCGCCGCGCATCGCGAACCACCCGGACGAAGCTGCCCAGGTGCGCGGCCGGCCGGATATGGCTGGGCTCGCCGGCGTAGATCGTCGGGATCGGCACCCACGCCATCGGCCACCCGCCCCGGATGCACGTCGTGATCATCTCGACCTCGAACGCGAAGCCGGCCTCGTGGCTGGCGAGAAGCGCGACCATGAGCCGCCGGTCGACCAGGCGATACCCGGACTGGTTGTCGGGGATCTCGCGGCCGACCGCCCACGAGAACGCGCGGCCACCGAGCGAGTTGGCCAGGCGCCGCACCGGGGGCATCCGGCGGAAGTCGCGGCAGCCGATGACGAGCGCGTCGCCCGCGACCAGGCGGGCGGCGAGGAAGGCGGGGATGGCGGCCGGGTCGTGCTGCCCATCGCCATCGAGGGTGACGACCGCGTCGAAGTCGAGCTCGAGCGCCCACTGGAAACCTGCCCGAAGCGCGGCGCCCTTGCCCTGGTTCGGGTGCCGGACGAGCACGGAGGCGCCCGCGGCCTGGGCCTCGGCCGCGGTGGCATCCGACGATCCGTCGTCGACGACGAGGACCGGCAGGTGGACCAGCGTCCTGCGGACGACGTCCCCGATCCGGGGCGCCTCGTTGAAGGCCGGGATCAGGGCGAGGACGCGGCCGCCCCCCGTTGGCCCGACCGGCGCGCCGTGCTCAGCGGCGGCCTGTCTCGCGCTCAGCCTGCCGCCCCCGGAGCCGCTTCGAAAAGGCGCTCCACCACGCGCGCCGCGTCCGCGGCCACGCCGAAGAGCAGGTCGGACTTCGCGGAGGTCTGGAACCGGAGGCCCACGAACGCGAGCCCCGGCTCGCCGGTGATGCCGCCATCGTGGATCGGCCAGCCGTCGTCGGCGAGGACCGGCAGGCCGAGGTAGGAGAAGTCGGGCGCGAACCCGCAGGCCCAGATCACGCTCGTGATCCCCGCCGCGCCCAGGTCGAGCTGGGCCACGAGCGGAACTCGAAAGCCGTCGTCACCCGGATAGTCGTCCGAATCGTCGGGGTCCGGGGCGACCAGGCCTGACCGTTCGATCTGGGCGTCGATCTCTTGCCGGAACCGTGCCGCGAACGCGTCCGCCCCGGCGAGGCGAGCGTGGAGGTCGTCGGCGATCCGGAGCCGACTGCCGGTGACGCCCTCGATGCGCCCCAGCAAGTGAACCCCGTCGCGCGCGAACCGGTGCAGGTTGATCGTGTGCCCGCCGCGAGCGCCGGTGAGGTGCGGGTTCGGCGACCGGCGACCGCGCGGGTCCGCCCATTGCGCCTCTGTCAGGTCGAAGAGGCCACCGGCGACGGTCCAGCGGAATGCGTCCCTGCCCCGGTAGCGCCGGATGAAGCGGCCGGCGCTCCCAACGCTCAGGTAGACGTCGCGGCCGGCGAGGCGCAGCTCCTCCGCGACCTGGCAGCCTGACTGCCCGCTCCCGACGACCAGGACGGCACCGGGCGGCAGCAGCTCCGGGTTCCGGTAGGCGATCACGTCGAGCTGCGCGATCGGGATCGGCAGGTCGGCCGCGAAACGGGGCCTGCGCGGTGTCCGGTTGGTCCCGGTTGCCGCGATCACGCGTCGGGCGCGCCAGGGACCATCGGTCGTCTCGACCGTGAAGCTGGGGCCGGCGGGGTCCCGGGTCACGGACGTGACGGCGACACCCTCGCGGACGGGCGCGGCAATCGCGGTTGCCCAGCTCGAGAGCATCTCGACGATCTCGGCCCGCGGCAGGAATCCGTTTGGGTGGTCGGCGCCGCCGACCCCCGGCGGCAGGTCGGGCAGCGCGGTCATCCAGTTCGGGGTCACGAGCGTGAAGGAGTCCCAGCGCCGGCTGCGCCAGCTCTCGCCGACACGCCTCGCCTCCAGCACGACGTGGTCCACGCCGCGCCGGGCAAGCGAGTGGCTCGACGCGAGGCCCGCCTGCCCCCCGCCGACCACCAGCGTGTCGATGCTCCGCACCACCGATTCCCCCTGCACCTCGAGAGCGGCGGGACGCGCCGACCATCGGGGCGTCAGGGTACCGCGACCGGCGAGGAGCCATCCGGGTGCCGGACCCGCAGCGAGGGCGTTGCCGGCCGACGCTGAGCTCGTCCAGATCCGTCCGGGGGCGCCCGACGTAGGATCCGGCGAGCGGCGCGTGTGGGCCGGAAGGGGCGACGGCCGGGTTGCCGCCATGACCCGCGCTTCGACAGCGACATCCGTCCGTAACGGAAGCCCGAACGTTGAGACGATGAACAGCATGAGCGACTCGCAGGCCACTGGCCCGGAACCCACCGCAGGACGGGCTCGGCGGCGACCCACGCTTGACGGGTCGTGGCGCCCGGCCAGCGCCGGCGCGCTTGCCGCGGGCGTCGCGATCGCGGCCTCCGAGCTGGTCGCGGGCCTGGCCCCGGGCGCGCCGTCGCTGGTGACCGCGATGGGGTCGCTCGTGATCAGCCTCCAGCCGCCGGGTGCCAAGGACCTGGTGGCGAACCTGTTCGGCACGAACGACAAGGTCGCCCTGAGCATCGCGGTGCTGGTCGTGGCGCTCGCCGTCGCCGCGGGGGCCGGGATCCTGGCCGCGCGGCGCCGCTGGGTCGGGGAGGCCGTCTTCGTGGCGTTCGGGCTCCTGGCAGGTGCGGCCGCGCTGCGTGACCCACTCGCGTCGCAGGCGCTGGCGGTGGGCAACGCGGGCGTCGCCGCGACGGCGGGCCTGGTCGCCCTCCTGGGCCTCCTGTCGCTCGCGGAGAGCGCGGCCGTCGCAGACCGCCCGAACGCCGGCGTGGCCGATCGCAGCACGCCCGAATGGACCCGTCGGCGGTTCCTGATCGCGAGCGCCGGGACGCTCGGCGGCGTGATCGTCGCGGGCGGCGCCGGCCGCTCGCTCCTCGACGGACAGCACGCGGACGCCATCGTGAGCTCGACGAAGATCCCCGCGCCGCTCCTCGCGGTGCCGCCCCTGACGGCCGACCAGGCGCTCGGCACCGCGGGCCTCACGCCGCTGGTCGTGCCGAACGCGGACTTCTACCGGATCGACACCGCGCTGCTCGTCCCACGTGTTGACCCGGCCACCTGGAAGCTGGACGTCACCGGGATGGTCGGTCATCCCCTCACGTTCACCTACGACGAGCTCCTCGCGATGCCGCTCTACGAGCAGTACGTGACGATCTCCTGCGTCAGCAACCTGGTCGGCGGGCACCTCGTGGGGAACTCGCTGTGGACGGGCGTCCGGCTGAAGGACGTGCTGGAGACCGCGGGCGTCCAGCCGGGCGCGACGCAGATCGTGGGGCGCTCCGTGGACGGCTTCACGGTCGGGTTCCCGACCTCGTGGGCGATGGCGCCCGGGCGGGAGCCGATGATCGCCGTGGGCATGAACCGCGAGCCGCTGCCGGCCGACCACGGCTTCCCGGCCCGCCTCATCGTTCCGGGCCTCTACGGCTACGTCTCGGCAACGAAGTGGCTCGCGTCGATCGAGCTGACGACCCGCGAGGCCGTGGATGGCTACTGGGTGCCTCTGGGCTGGGCCAAGGACGGGCCCATCCTCACCCAATCGCGGATCGACGTGCCGGCGAGCGGCGCCACGCTGTCACCGGGCGTCGTCCAGGTCGGGGGCGTGGCCTGGGCGCCGGACCGCGGGATCGCCGTGGTGGAGCTCCGGGTCGACGACGGCCCCTGGCAGGCCGCCGAGATCAGCCGGCCGATCTCGAACGCCACCTGGGTCCAGTGGACGCTGGCATGGACGGCAACGCCCGGCGCGCACAACCTGGAGGTCCGCGCGACCGACGGCACGGGGGACGTGCAGACGGCCCAGGTCTCCGACCCCGCCCCGGACGGCGCCCGCGGCCATCACCGGATCCTGGTGATGGCGGGGTGAGGGCCGAGTCGACCAGGTCCGACCCCGACCCGCACTGCGTCCCCGACGCGTTCGGTCAGCCGCCGCCCGCCCCCGCTGCCCGCCAGGTGTGGCCACCGTCACGCGTCATCAGGAGGCTCGCCGGGGCGTCGGCCGACGTGGTGATCACCACGCCCTGCTGGGCCGAGGTGAACCCCAGGTCGCGGATCGTGACGGCGCCGAGTGACGCGACGACGGTCCAGGTCCGCCCGCCGTCGAACGTCGCGACGAGACGTGCCCCGGTCGAGTCGCTGCCGGCGACGACGATCATGGAGGCCGATGACGCAGCGACCTGCGAGGCCATCTGGACCGGTGCCACGGTGCCCGACGCGGCGAACGTCGATCCTCCGTCGTGCGACAGGTACAGGTGGTCCCCCGCCGGGGCGCCCCAGAGTCCCACGTCGCAGGCCGCCGCCAGCTCGGTCGGGCTCGAGGCAGCCAGGAAGGCCGGGCCGACGACATCGGCGCAGGGCGGCTGCCACGTCACCCATGCGCCGTTCACGAGGCGAGCGCCGGCCACGACCGTCCGGTCGTTCTCGAGCAGCCATCCCGAAGCGCCCGAAAGGATCAGCTGCACCGACGGGACCGGTCCGGCCCCCACCGGCACGCGAACCGCGGAGAGGCTCCAATGGTCGGTGCCGACGGGGCTGGACGCGACGCGGTAGCCCCCGCCGTCGAAGACGACCGCGTGGACCGTGCCGCCGGCGGTCTCGAGCGCCGCGACCGCGGCGCCCGCGGCCAGGCCGGGGATCGTCAGCCGGGCCCACGTCGTGCCGCCGTCATGCGTGGCCCAGAGGTCGGGCCCGAAGGCCCACCCATTGCGCGCGTCCGCGAAGCGGAGCCCGCTGATCCCCGACGCCCCCTGGCCCGGGCCGGGGACCATGGACGCCGCGGGAGCCGGGACGGCGGCCCACGTGTTCCCGCCGTCGATCGTGCGTGCCACCGCCGCGCACGGCCCGCTCGGGCAGGTGCCAGTCCCGAGAACCCAGCCTTCGTCGACCGACACGAACGTCACCGACGCCGGGCTGAGCCCGAGGAGCGAGGTGGGCGCGCCCGCCGAGGCGGAGGGCGCGGGCGACGCGGAGGCGACGGGCGCCGTGGCAGTGGGTGTCGCGGAAATGACGGGCGTTGCCACGCTCGGGGATCCGGTCCCGGGCCCGCCGGCCGGGAGGTTGCCCCCGTTCCGCGTCACGATCAGCGCCGCGACGGCGATGACGACGACCGCGGCCGCCGCCAGGTTCACCGCGACCCGGGCGAAGAGGCGCAGCCCCCGGTCGCCGGCGCGCGGCGCAGGCTGCCTCGACGGGATCTCACCGATCCGCGTCACCAGCTCCTCGGGGGCAGGTCGCGCGGCGGAAGCCCGCAACGACGCGCGCACGTCTCGCTCGAACGACTCGTCGTTGTTCATGGCCTGAATCTCCCCTGGTCCTCTGCGTCGGTGGCCGCGCGGAGCTGGCGCAGCGCGTAATGGAGGCGAGACTTGACCGTGCCGGCGCCCACGCCTGCACGGGCCGCGATCTGGTCCACGGTCAGGTCCGCGTAGAAGCGCAGGACCACGACCTCGCGGTGGTCGACGCTGAGCGAGCGGATGGCACCCGCCAGGGCGTCGCGCCGGGCAAAGCCATCGTTCGCATCGGGAGTGGAAAGCTCGGGATCCAGCGCGATGTGGATCGGCCGGCGGTGTCGGGCCCGGAGCTGGTCGCGACATGCGTTGACCACGATCCGCCCGAACCACGCCTCGAACTTCGCGGGGTCGCGCAGGTCCCCGAGATGGCGCCACGCCGTGAGCGCGGCGTCATGGGTCGCGTCCTCCGCGTCGGCGCGGTTGCCGAGCATCAGCGTCGCGTAGCGATAGGCGCTGTCGAGCACGCGCCGGTCCACCAGCTGGGCGAAGGTCCGCGCTGGCAGATCGTCCTTCCGGCTGGCCTCGGGATCCTTCACCACTGCCAGTCGCTCCATTCCGCCCATGTCCACCTGACGATCGGAGCGGGCGAAACGTTCAACCGGGAATGCGGCGGCGTTGCCACGACCGATAGGATGGCACGATGAACGCAACGCTCTATCGCGACGGCGCCCTGGCAGACGGGCGCTCGGATCGCCTTCGGCTGGGCGTGAGCATCCTCATCGCGGATGGCCGGATCGCATGGATTCGGCCCGGCGACGCGGAGGGCCCGCTGCCGAGCGACGCGGTCACGGTTGTCGTCGACGCGAGCGGCTCGACGTTCGTGCCGGGAATGGTCGACTGCCACAGCCACCTGACGCTGCCCGGCGGCGCCCACTGGATCGATCGCATCGATGATCCGCCAGAGCGGCTGCTGGCCGTCGCGGAACGCAACGGACGCCTGATGACCGGCGCCGGTGTGCGCTGGGCGCGCGACGTCGGCGCGCCGCGGATCGAGGACCCGGTGGACGGGCGCTTGCGGGCCCTGAGCCTCGGCGTGCGCGACCGGTGGCGGGGCCGCCAGGGATTCCCCCACGTGCGTGCGGCCGGGACCTGGCTGGACCGCGCCGGCACCATGCCCGGCCCCCGCAGCGTCGAGGCGAGCGACGCGGACGAGCTCCTGCGTCTCGCCAATGGCCAGCTCGACGACGGCGCGGACCTGCTCAAGCTCTATCTCGACGGGCCCGAGGCCGGCGTCGCGCCGTGGTCCGTGGAGGAGCTGCGTCCCGTGATCGCGGCTGCCCATTCGCGGGGCGTGAAGGTGACCGCCCACTCCGGGGACCTGGCGGGCGCCCGGGTCGGGGTGGCCGCGGGCGTGGACTCGCTCGAGCACGGCATGGAGCTCGACGCCGACGTTGCCGCCGCCATGGCTGCGCAGGGCACGGCACTGGTCTCGACGCTCGCGGTCTTCCGATCGTGGCTGGGCTTCGCCACCACCACCTCCATCGAACGGTTCGTCCTGCCGGAGCGCCGGAGCAGCATCCTGGACCGCCAGGCCCGCGCGGAGGAGAGCGTCCGGCTGGCCCGCGCGGCGGGCGTGGCCATCGCCACCGGCACCGACTTCGGCGGCGGCTCGACCCGCGCGAACCAGCTGGCGTGGGAAGTGGAGAGCCTGTTCGCGGCGGGGCTCGAACCATGGGAGGCGCTCGGCGCGGCGACCTGGCGCGGCGGCGACCTGCTCGGCGAGCCGGACGCCGGCGTGATCCGCGAGGGCGGCCCGGCGGACTTCAGCCTGGTCCACGGCGACCCGCTGTCGGACCCGACCGCCCTCTGGCGCGTCTGGCACGTTGCCTGGGCCGGCTGAGCGTCAGCGGACGGCGAACCCGTCCGCCCGTTGCTGGACCGCGCTGACTGCGTCGATCCCCGAATAGAGCGCGAAGGCGACGTCGGTCTCGAGCGATTCGCCCGGCTGGAGGATTCGCGCCCGGCCGGCCGCCTGGGCCTCCTCGAGCTGCATCGGGTGGCCGGTCCAAGGCTCGAGCGCCACGTGATGATGTCCGCGCCAGCCGCCGTAGACCTGCCAGAGCCAGGCGTGCGGGAAGACCTGGCGGTCGAAGACGATCGCGACCCCGCGGCGCGTCGACGTGTCGGTCAGGGCAAGCCACCCCTCGGGCAGGTCGGTTGCCCAGTGGCCGCCGAAGACGGCATCGGAGGCGGGCCGCACTTGCCGAACATCGCGCCCGCCGGTCGGTTCCGACGGGTCTGGCTGGTGCGGCCAGGCGTAGGCGCTGCCGACCTCGCCCATCGATGGGCTGGACGACACCCCGACGAGCATCGCTCGCCCGGGATGGTCGATCCGGTGGGCCGGGGTCACCGCGAAGGCAGGGTGGATGCCCCACAGGAACGGCAGCGGGCGCACGTCGAGGTTCGTGACCCGGTAGCGGGCGCGCAGGACGGGCTCATCCCCGCGGAGCTCCAGGGTTCGCTCGAACCGCGCCGGGGCAATCGTGGCAAGGCCCGTGGCGAGGACCCAGGCCCGATCCTGCGCCGAACCGCCCTGCGCCATCCAGGGGACCGACCACAGCTCGCCCATGTAGGGCAGCTTCTCACCGTGGAGATCCGCCCGGTCGCCGGTCGGGAAGATCTCGTCCCAGCCGCCCGACCACCAGTCATCGAAGTGCGTTCCGTACGGCGCGCGACGCGGGAGCGTCCGCGGGTTGGACCACAGGAGGTTGCGGTCCGCCTCCTTGTCGACCAGCTCCAGGACATGCCCGCCCAGTTCGGGCAGCAGCGTGACGCGGAGCGCGGCATTCTCCAGGACCAGGGCGGGGATGCCGTGGAGGCTCCAGCCCTCGGCGACACGGGCGCTCACGCGATGATCACCTCGACACCTGCCGCGCGGATTCGCTCGAGGTGCACGGCCGACGCGCCGCTGTCGGTGACGAGCGCGTCCACGGCCTGGATCGGGATGATCGGCGTGAAGCCGGATTGGCCCAGCTTGGAGGAGTCCGCCACGACAACAACCCGTCGCGCCCGTGCGGCCATCGTCGCCCCCACCTCCGCGACGAGCACGTGGGGGGTCGTCAACCCCTCCTCGATCGTGAGCCCTTCGCAGCCCAGGAAGACGATGTCGGCCGACAGCTCGCGGAGGCCGGCCACCGTCTGCGGCCCGACGACCGCCCGGTAGTCGGGCAGGTAGAGGCCGCCCAGGCAGATGAGGTGCGGCGATTCCCAGGCGCCGATCGCCTCGACCACGGGCAGCGAGGGCGTGACGACGGTGATCGCGTTCGACCGGCGAAGCGGGCCGGGAATGCCCGACGCGATCGCCGCCACGGTCGTCCCCGAATCGAGGAAGACAACGTCGCCGACGGAGATCATCGCGGCGGCAGCCGCCCCGATGCGCGCCTTCTCCTGGCGGCGCTCGCGCGACTTCTCCGCGTAGATCCCGAGGTGGCGCGACGCGGCGCCGCCCACGGCGCCGCCGTGCACGCGGCGAAGGCGACCCTCGCCCTCGAGGATCACGAGGTCCCGCCGGATCGACGCCTCGGTGACGAGGAACCGACGCGTCAGGTCGGCAACGGAGACCCGCTCCTGCTCGGCGACGAGGCGTTCGATCTGGTCGCGCCGGTCACGCGCGCTGAGCGCCCCGGGCGCCGCTGGGCCGCGGAGCGGCGCGTCTCCTCCCGGCGGGCGCGAAGTGACGGCCGGAGCCCCCGGGGCGGCGGCTCCCGTGGTCGGAGCTCCGGCGCGCCCGCTCACTTGTTCACACCCATCGTCAGGCCCTGGATCAGGTTCCGCTGGAAGATGAGGTAGACGACGACCGCGGGCAGGGCGGAGAGGAGCGAGCCGGCCATCAGGGCCGGGACGTTGACCACGCGGCCGGTCTGGATCACCGCCAGACCGACCGTGATCGTGCGGACCTGCGGATCGTTGAGAAACAGCAGGCCGATGAGAAGATCATCCCAGATCTGGATGAACTGGAGCACGGCGACGGTGGTGATCGCGGGGATGCTGAGCGGCAGCATCAGCTTGCGGAAGACCTGCCAGTGCGACGCCCCGTCCATCAGCGAGGCCTCGATGAGTTCCGAGGGGATTCCGCGGTAGTACGTCGTCATCAAGTACGTCGCGAACGGCGCGCCGAGGGCCGCGTAGACCAGGATCGCGCCCGGGTACTGGTTGACCAGGTGGGCGACCCGGGCGATGTTGACGAACTCCGGGATGATGATGGACTGCATCGGGATCATCATCCCGGCGAGGATGGCCAGGAACACCATCCCCGAGCCGCGGAACCCGAGCTTCGCGAACGCGAAGCCGCCGGTCGTGCTCACCACGATGATCAGCACCACGGCCCCGGCGGTCACGAGCGTCGAGTTGACCAGCTCCTGAACCACCGGCAGGACGTTGAACAGCTCCTTCCAGCTGTCGAGCGAGAAGCCGCTCCCGGATATGTATTGGTCCTCGGACTTGAACGCGGTCAGGACCATGAACACGAACGGGAACAGCATGATCACGACGACCACGCACAGGACCAGGAACATCAGGCCGCGCGTGATCCGGCGCCGGGTGCTGCCCATCGCCGTCGCCTAGTCCAGGCGGCTGCGGAAGATCCGCAGCTGCGCGAGGCTGATCGCGAACACGATGGCGAACAGCACGATCCCGATCGTCGCCGCGTAGCCGAACACGCCTACCTGGAAGCCCTGCTGGTAGACGTAGAACTCGAGGGTGGTCGTGCCGTACCCGGGCCCGCCGCCCGTCATCACGAAGATCAGGCTGAACAGCGCCGTGAACGCGGTGATGAGGGTCAGAATGAAGGCGAACTGGATGAACCGCATGAGCATCGGGATCGTGATCTTCACGAAGGTCGTGAAGGCGCCGGCGCCGTCCACGCGGGCCGCCTCGTAGACGTCACGGTCCAGGGTGGCCATCCCCGTGATGAAGATGATCGTGTTGGTGCCGAACACCGACCAGATGAACGTGATCGCGACGGCGACCATCGCGGACACCTCGCCTGACAACAGGTCGGTGTGGATCAGGCCGAGCCCGAGGGCACTCAGCACGTGGTTGAGGATCCCTTCGGCGGCGAACACGCGGAGCGCCACCATGCCGATGACGACCCAGGAGATCGCCGTGGGCAGGAAGTAGGCGGACCGGAAGAACCGCCAGCCCGGGACGTGCTCGTTGAGCAGGTACGCCACGAGCAGCGGGATGAGGATGGCGAACGGGATCGAGGCCAGCAGGAGCAGGTTGTTCTCGATCACCCGCCAGAACGTGGGGTCGCTGAACAGCCGCTGGTAGTTCGCGGTCCCGATCCAGGTGGACGTGATGCCGTCCCACCGGGTGAAGCTGTAGTAGACCGCCTGGACCATCGGCACCGCGAGCAGGAGCAGCTCGAGGACGATGACCGGCAGCGCGAACGCGAGGCCGGCGCGCCGCTGCGACGTCCGCAGGCGGCTCCCGGACGCGCGCGGCCAGCGTCCGCGCACGGGAGCCGGGCGGTCCGCAGCCGTCGAGATAGTGGTCATCGGGAAGGGGGGCCGGCGGCGGATTGGCCCGCCGCCGGCCGAGTTCGATCAGCCGCCGGGGGCGGGTGCGGTGTACGTGTCGCCGCGCCGATCGGGCGGCAGCTGGTTCAGGGCGTCCGACATCGCCTTCGTCGCGGCCTGCGGGCTCATGGTGCCGGCAAGGATCGCGTTCAGGACCTTGGTCGCCACGTCCTGGACCTCGGGCTGGATGACGTTGTCGATCATCGGGTAGCGCGTGTAGCCCTGGTTCGCCGCGAAGTCGAGCATCGCGTTGGCCAGCGGCTCGGTCGCGGGGATTCCGGCGACGACAGGGATCAGCCCGCCGGCCGCGATGATGTTCTGGGCCGCCGGGGTGACGAGCCAGGCGAGGAACGCCGCGGCCTCGGCCTTGTGCTGCGAGTAGCTGGTGACGCCGAAGCCGTCGCCGGGGAACTCGACCACGCCCTTGGCCTGCGTGTCGGTGAACGGCGGCACGAACACGCCGACGTTGGCGCCCATCTTGTCGTGGAACTCCTTGAAGTCCCACGAGCCCTCGAGCGTCATCGCGGCCTTGCCGGCCTCGAACTGCGCGACCGAGTCGGTGTTGGTCAGGACGTCGGAGTTCGTGTAGCCCAGGGTCTTGAGCGAGGCCCACTTCGTGAGCTGGGCGACGATCGCCGGGTCGGTCCACGGGATCTTGCCGCTGTAGAGCTTCTGCCAGTCGCTCACCGGCAGGTACATCATCATGTAGCTGAGGTCGTAGTACGGGTAGAAGCCGGCGTTGAGGGCCTGGCCGCCGGTGCCGTAGGCCATCGGCAGGATGCCCGCCGCCTTGAGCTTGGCGCACGCGGCGAAGAACTCGGTCCAGTTGGTCGGGAACGTGGTGATCCCGGCCTTCGCAAACAGGGCCTTGTTGTAGAAGCCGTTGTAGTGCTGCATGTCGAGCGTGACGCAGATCGCGCCCTGGGCAAGCGACAGGCCCTTGGAGCACCAGTCGATGCCGGTGAACTGCTGGAGCGTGGCCACCGGGATGTACGAGTTCAGCGGCTCGAGGTAGGCCTGGTTCTGGAGGGCGAACAGGCCCGTCCACATGGTCATGATGTCCGGCCCGGACCCGGCGATGGCGGCGGTCTTGAGCAGGGCGAAGTAGTTGTCGGCCGGCTGGCTGACGACATTGATCGTGACGTTGGGGTTGGCCGCCATGTAGGCCTTGACGAGCGCGTTGGTGACGTCGGCATTGGCCTCGGTGCCGTAGTTGTGCCAGAGCGTCAGCGTGACGGGCGCCGCCGGCGAGGGCGACGCGGCTATAGATGGGGCCGTCGAGGCCGCCGCCGAGGCGGCGGCAGAGGCCGCGGCACTGGCGGCCGGGGCGGTCGTGGCGCCGCCGCTGCATGCGGTCACGGCCACGATTGCCGCCGCGGAGAACACCGCGGCGAGCTTCCGGTGAACCATCGGTTCCCTCCTCAGGCAGCCGGGTCGTGCGATCAGATCGACCGATCCCGGCCAATGCGTTCCAACGCCAGCATCTCGACTGACACGGCGGTCGATTGGAGCCGTGACGCGCTGAGGCCGTTTATATCCCTGCGCGAAACGAACGTCAATCCGAACATTGAAGCCACGGTCTCGAACGGGGCCGCTGATCTACCGACGTCGAGACGAGCATCGAATGTACATCAACCGCGCATCAACACGAACACATTCAGTTGACGAACGGCGCTCGCGTGATAGATTCCCGACGGCGGGTCCGCGTTCGCGGATCTCCGCGCGCGGTGCCGGAGCGCCCCGCGCCGACGTTCGGCGGAGGAGGGTTCAAGCGTGTCGACGGGCGAGTCGATCAGGCTCCAGCGGCTCTTCGACGGCGGGCAGAACGTCGTCGTCGTGGCCATCGACCACGGCCTCTACAACGGGCCGCGACCGGGCTTCGAGGACCTCGGACCGATCGTCGATCGCCTGCGCGGCGCGGACGCGATCCTCCTGAGCCCGGGCATGGTCCCCCACGTCAGGTCGGTCTTCGAGCATCGCGGTGCGCCGGCGATGATGCTGCGCCTCAACTGGGGCACCCAGTACGCGACCCAGTGGGGCTACCACGAGAGCCGCAGCGTGCCGATGATCTCGGCGGCGCAGGCCGTGGCCCTCGGCGCGGACATCGTGCTGGTTGGGATGTCCATCAAGACGGGCTCGGAGCTGGTCGACGCGGAGAACGTCGCCCAGGTTGCCCGGTGCGTGGCGGAGAAGCGCGAGGTCGGCGTCCCGATCGTCGGCGAGGTCTACCCGGCCGGCCACGAGGACGTGGCCCCGGAAGAGCGCCACGAGCAGATCTCGATCGGCTGCCGGATCGCCGCCGAGCTGGGGGCCGACCTGGTCAAGACCTTCCACACGGGTGAGCGCTTCGCGGAGATCGTCCGCTCGACACCGGTGCCCATCCTGGCGCTCGGCTCGAAGAAGCTGCCCCGAGAAGTCGATGCGCTCGAGCTGGCGGCCACCGCCATCCGGGACGGCGCCAGGGGCGTGGTCTTCGGCCGCAACGTCATCGGGGCGCGCAACCCGGAGCGCTTCCTGGAGGCGCTCCAGGAGGTGGTCAAGAACGGCGCGGAGCCTGCGTCCGCGGCCGCGAAGCACGGGCTGGACTGAGTCTCGCGCGCGGTACCCGCGATGCCCCTTCTCATCGGCCTGGACATCGGGACGACGTCGGTCAAGGCCGGCATCTTCGAGCCGTCGGGCCGCCAGCTCGCAGCGGCCGGGGAGGAGTATCGGATCGACCATCCGGCCCCCGATCGGGCGGAGATCGACGCCGAGACGTACTGGGACGCGACCGCCGTCGCGGTCCGACGCGCGCTCGCCATCGCCGGCGTCGAATCCGACCGGGTCGCGGCGATCGGCGTCTCCAGCCAGGGTGAGACCGTCGTCCCGGCGGACGCGAACGGCCGCGCGCTGGGCCCCGCAATCGTCTGGCTCGACAACCGGGCCCTGGCCGAGGCTCGCGAGCTGGGCGAGCAGTTCGGCGATGCCGAGGTGTATGACCGGACCGGCGTCCCATCGGTCACCCCGACCTGGACCGCCTGCAAGCTTCTCTGGTGGCGACGACACGAGCCCGGGCTCTTCGCGGCAACCCGGCGCTTCCTCCTGGTCGAGGACTTCGTCATCCAGCGGCTCTCGGGGCGGTTCGTCACGGACGGCGGGGTGCAGTCCACCTCGCTGCTCTACGACATCTGCGTCGACGGCTGGTGGGACGCCATGCTCGAGGCAGTGGGGATCGGACCCGGGCGGCTGCCCGAGCTGGTCCGGCCCGGGGCGGTCGTGGGCACCCTGTCACGCGAGGCGGCCGAAGCCCTGGGGCTCCCGGTGGGCGTGCGGGTGATCGCCGGAGGTATGGACCAGGGCGTCGGGGCCGTCGGCGTCGGCAATCTCGGGGGAGGGGTGGTGTCCGAGAGCACGGGAGGCGCCCTGACGCTCCAGGCCTCCGTCGATCGCCACGGCGGCGATTCGACCCGCCAGACGCCCGTCTACGTCCACTCGGCCCCGGACCGCTACCTCTACTGCCCGGTTTGCCCGACCGGCGGGATGGCGCTGACCTGGTTCCGCGACCAGTTCGGCGCCGAGGAGGTCGCCCGCGCCGCGCGCGAGGGTCGCGACGCCTACGACCTGCTGACGGCGCTCGCGGCCGGGGTTCCACCCGGCGCGGACGGTCTCACGATGCTCCCCCACCTCATGGGGGCATTCAGCCCGGAGTACGAGCCGGAGGCGCGCGGCGCCTTCTACGGGTTCACCCTTCACCACGGCAAGCCGCACTTCGTGCGGGCCGTATTGGAGGCGGTCGCGTTCATGCTCCGCCGGAACCTGGAGCTGCTTGCCGGGGCGGGAGCGCCGGCGGCCCAGATCCGGTCCCACGGCGGCGGCTCCCGCAGCCCGCTGTGGAACCAGGTCAAGGCCGACGCCTGCGGGCTGCCGGTGATCACGCTTCATGGCGACGACGCGGCGGTCCGCGGGGATGCGATGATCGCGGGCGTGGCAGCGGGCGTCTTCGCGGACTTGACGGCCGCCTGCGCGGCAATGGTGGTGTTCAAGGACCGCTACGAGCCGGACCCGGCGACGCGGGCAGCGTATGACGACGCATACGGCCGCTATGTTCGGCTGTTCGACGCGCTCCGGCCGGTCTTCACGACCGCCGGGCCACCACGCTGACAACCAGCTGTGGGACCAACGCAATCGTTCACAGGAGGCAGACCGTGGCGGTGAAGGCAAAGATCGGCGTCCTCGTCATGGCGCTCCTGGAGGACGACTACAACAAGACGGCGCACATGCGGCCCGCCGCGACCGCGGCCGCCCGGGAGATCGCCGACGCGCTGGCGGCGTATGGCGACGTGATCCACCCGGGCCTCGTGGAGGAGGAAGAGCAGGCTGCTGCCGCCGCCCGCCTCTTCAACGCCGAGGACGTCGACATCATCGTCGCGCTCGAGCTGGCCTACACCAAGGGACTCGTGCCCGCGCGCTGCCTCCTGGAGACCAGCGCCCCGGTCCTCGTCTGGAACACCCAGAAGATCCCGCGGCTCGGTGAGGACGACGGCTTCGACGTCGTCATGCTCAACAGCGGCATGGCCGGCATGCCCGAGCTCACGGCCGTCCTCGTCCGGACGAAGCGCGAGTTCGCGCTCGTCACGTCGCGCTTCGACGATCCTGACGGACGCCGGCGGATCGGCGAGGTCATCGCTGCCGCTGCCGTGCGGCGGCGGCTTCGCGATGCCCGGGTTGCCCTGGTCGGCCACCCGTTCGAAGGGATGACCGACCTCATGTTCGACGGGCTGTCGCTCCGCCAGGAGATCGGCCCCGTGGTCTGGCCGCTCGAGCCGGAGAAGATCGCCGTCCGCGTCGGCGAGATCTCGCAGGCGGAGGTGGATGCGACGGTCGCCGCGGAGCGTGCCCGGTACAGCGTCGAGATGGAGCCCGCGCTCTTCGAGCGCTCGGTCCGCCTGGCCCTGGCACTCGAATCGGTCGCGAGGGAGCATCGCTTCGATGCCTTCACCGCGTTCGACCAGGTCTGGCTCAGCGATCCCCGGGTCGGGATCATCCCGTCGTACGGGACCGGCCGGCTCTGCGAGATCGGGATCCCCGCCTCGCCCGAAGGGGATGTCAACACCGCGGTTGCCCAGCTCATCCTGCAGGAGCTTGCGGGCCAGGCCACGACCCTCGAGAACTACGTCATCGACTTCGAGAACGAGGCCGTGATGTTCTCGCATGACGGCCACGGCAACCCGGCCCTCGGCACGCCGGGCGGCGTCAAGGTGAAGCACTCGATCTACTACACGGGCGTCCATGGCTTCGGGGCCGGGTTCGAGTTCGCCTACCAGCCGGGACCGATCACCAACCTGGCGCTGGTCACGGTGGACGACGGCCGATGGCGGTTCGTCATCTCCGAGGGCCAGCTGCTGCCCTTCCCGCCGCGGCCGATCTCCGCCCCCCAGACCCTCTTCCGCCACGACACGCTGCCAATCGCCGCCTGGTGCGATGGCTGGCTGCGCGCCGGGGCAACCCACCACATGGGCGCGGCGCAGGGACGCTGGACGGCGCAGCTCCTCCACCTCGCCCGGATGCTCGGCATCGAGGCGGTCGTCGTTTGAGCACGGCCCGCGGGGCCCGGATCCAGGCGCCGGTCTTCGAGATCGGGCTGAAGGGGTATGCCTACGGCGCAGAGGCCGTGGGCCTGGCCAGGGCGGCGGATCGCCTGAGCCGGGAGCTCGACGTGAGCGTCATCTTCGACCCCCAGGCAGTCGACATCGCGGCCGTCGCCCGGGAGGCGCGGCACCTCCTGGTGTTCGCCCAGCACATGGACCCGGTGCAGGTCGGCCGCGGAGCGGGGGCCGTGCTGGCGGAGGCGATCCGCGAGGCCGGGGCGGTCGGCACGATGCTCAACCACTCGGAACGGAGGATGACGCTCGGGGACATCAACCGGGCGATCCTCCGGGCCGGCGAGGTGGGCCTCGCCACGATGGTCTGCGCCGACTCTCCGGAGGAAGCGGCGGCCATCGCCCAGCTGGGCCCGGACATCGTGCTGGCGGAACCGCCCGAGCTGATCGCCACGAGTCGCTCGGCGGCCACGGAGATGCGGGGCTTCGTGGAACGAACCGTCGAGATGGTCGGGCGAATCGACGCCGGGATCGTCGTCATGTGCGGCGCCGGGGTCCAGACGCCGGACGACGTGGCGAAGATGATCGGCCTGGGCGTCGGAGGGACCGGGTCGTCGAGCGGGGTCCTGCGGGCCGCCGATCCGATCGCGCAGATGGAGGCCATGCTTGCGGCCATGAAGCGCGCCTGGATGGAGATGCACGCCAGCGCGCCCGCTATGCAGCAGAGCAGAGGAACGATTGGATGACCGTCCACCACGAGACCGTCGAGGTCCGCAGCCAGCTCCGCAAACCGATGTTCCATGACGTCACGCAGGCGGCCGAAGAAGCGGTGTCGCGCTCGGGGATCCGGATGGGCACGCTGACCGTCTATTCGAAGCACACGACCTGCAGCGTGATCATCCAGGAGGCGTCCCACGACCGGCTGTATGACGGAACCGAGTATCTCCTCCAGGACCTGCTGGACCGGCTGGAGGCGATGGTGCCAACCTGCCGGCACGAGGGGCAGTACCTGCATCCGGGCACGGCGCACATCCGGCATGCCGTGGAAGACCTCGGAGAAGAGGCGGTCTGGAGCCTGAACACGGACGCGCACCTTCGGTCCAGCCTGATCGGGCGCTCGGAGACGATCCCGATCCTCGATGGGCGGATGGAGCTCGGCGAGTTCGGGCGGATCTATTTCGCCGACTTCGACGGGGTCCGGGAGCGCGACCGGAGCGTGCATCTGATGGTCATGGGCGAGTAGCGGGCCGGCCTGCGACCCCGGGGCGGAGATCGCCCGGTGTCGGCCTGCGGGAGAGGTGGTACGCGAGTGGGCATCGGGCGAGCGACGACGACCGTCGCGATGGTCATTGTCCTGGCGGCCTGCGGGGCGACAACGCCGTCCACCAGCCCGGCGCTCTCCGTCGTCCCGTCCAGCGCCCGCCCGACGGCGAGTCCGACTGGCCGCGTGACGGGAGGCCCGACAGCCGGCCCGAGCAGCAGCCAGGCTGCAGGAACAGCGTCCGCACGCCCGACCGCCCGGCCGACGGCGGGGCCGACGGCGGGGCCAGCGACCCCACGGCCCACCGTACGGCCGACGGCGCTTCCGACGGCGCTTCCGACTGCACGCCCGACCCCGAGGCCGTCGTCCTCGCCGTCATCGACGATCTTGCACGTGGT
>Ga0207926_1000092_pt1 | contig 44799 bp, 41 predicted proteins | sample NGESurdeep072012_8_FD_184454 | JGI IMG/M metagenome (GOLD analysis project Ga0207926, IMG submission 184454) | Arctic peat soil microbial communities from Barrow, Alaska - NGEE Surface sample 210-1 deep-072012 (SPAdes) | ecosystem: Environmental > Terrestrial > Soil > Wetlands > Peat ...
CGGCCTGCAACCTGCGATCAGGACCTTAACGATCGGCCCGGCGATCTTCTGGATGGGCGACTCAGTCTGCCCGCGTGTACGACCCGATGCGCCAAATCATCAGCTTCCTTCTCGCCAAGTCCGGACTTTGCTCTGATGCGCTCGATGATCCCGAGGCCTTCGCGTAGGGCTGCTTCCAGCACTTCGGAGTCGGGCCGACCAATCCGAGCAGCCCGGACACGCACTTGGCGCATGAGCCCCTCGTCGATAGACAGCGTCGTCTTCACCTTGGCCATATTTCCATATTGCCATAAGAGATGCAATTCCGTTTACCGTCGCAATTCGGCGGATCGAAACTGGGAGACAGGGCCGAGCCCTCTGGCGTTTACATTTCCATCATGTCCCGACGACAACCGTCTGACGGGCACGTGATCTATTGACGGTATGGCCGCGCAGGTGAGCTCCAAGGTCCTGGTCGTCGACGATGAGGTTCACATCGTCGAGCTGGCGCGGCTCTACCTCACCCGCGAGGGATACGAGGTCGAGGGCGTCGGCGACGGCGCGCAGGCGATGGCCAGGTTTGCCCTGATCAAGCCAGACCTGGTGATCCTGGACATCATGCTGCCCGGTGTCGACGGTCTCACGATCTGCAAGGAGATCCGCAAGCTGAGCCAGGTGCCGATCATCATGCTCACCGCCCGCGACGAGGTCACCGACAAGGTGGTCGGCCTGGAAGTCGGGGCGGACGACTACCTGACCAAACCATTCCACCCGCAGGAGCTGGTCGCCCGCGCCAAGGCCCTCCTCAGACGTGCTCGAGTCGAACCGGACCAGCCCAAGCTGATCCGCGCAGGCAAGCTCGAGGTGGACCTGGAGCGCCACGAGGTCCGGCACGGCAAGGCGAAGGTCCAGCTGCGCCCGAAGGAGTTCGACCTGCTCTCCCTACTTGCAAGGCATCCCGGCCGCGTCTTCCAGCGCAGCGAGCTCCTGGACCTGGTCTGGGGCTACGACTTTCCCGGCTACACTCGCACCGTGGACGTGCACGTCCAGCAGGTGCGCGAGAAGCTCGCCGCGGCGAGCATCACCGACCCGAGCATCCAGACCGTCTGGGGCGTCGGCTACCGGCTGGAGCTGAGCGCCAGCTGACTCTCCGGCTGCGCCTCCTGGCGGCCGCCGCCGGCATCGTCGCCGTCAGCCTGCTCCTCGGCGGGCTGCTCACCTGGGTTCTGGTCCGCGACCTCGAGCTCCAGGCGGTCCAGGACCAGCTGGACAGGGGAGTTGTCACGACGACCGCCCAGGTCCACAACCTGGAATGCTTCATCCGACCGGTCAACGTGAACCCAGGGGCAGCCGGGTGCCGCCTCGACCAGCCGGTCGATTTCGAGGACAGGTTGAACTCGTTCGTGGTGCCCACCTTGAGCGGCAACCGTCTGCTCCTACTGGATGCGCAGGGGCGGATCGTCTACGACAGCGGCGGCACCGACATGTTCATCACAGTGGTCCCGATCACGCCTTCGAAGCGAGTGGCCAACGTCGGGGAGGCGCGGACGACGCTGGGTGGCCAGCCTTACATCGCGGCCGCGGTCAAGATCCCGCCGGCGCGCGACCCGCTCGCCGCCACCTACGTCGTGCTGGCTCAGCCGCAAGCTCTCTCGGCCACGGCGGCCGCCGGAGACCTCGCGGGCCGGCTGCTCGAAGCGGGTGGGGCCGCGCTCGTGGCGGCGATGCTCCTCGTCCTGCTCGTCAGCCGGTCGCTGACAGACCCGCTCACGCAGCTCGCGGGCGCGGCGGAGGACATCGCGGCCGGCAACTACTCTCGCCGGGTCGGGATCCGAGGGAGTGACGAGATTGGGATGCTGGGTGCCGCCTTCGACCGCATGGCGGAGGCCGTCGAACGCGCGCGCAAGACGCAGCGCGACTTTCTCGCCAACGTCTCCCACGAGCTCAAGACGCCGCTGACAAGCCTCATCGGGTTCAGCCAGGCCCTGGTCGACGGCAGCCTCTGGAGCGAGAGCGAACGCAGCCGGGCGGCAACGATCATCCACGAGGAATCCGAGCGCGTCCTTCGGATGGCGCAGGAGCTGCTCGACCTTGCGCGGGTCGAGGGCGGCTCGATCTCTCTGCACATCACGGCGGTGGACCTTGCGGGCCAGCTCGACCAGGAGCTCGAGGTGATCCGGCCTCGTGCTGAGAAGCGCCGGCTCGAGCTGAGCCTCGCCGAGCCCCTGAACATCCCGCCGGTGGCGGCCGACCCAGAGCGTCTCCACCAGGTCATCGACAACCTGCTCGACAACGCGGTCAAGTACGCACCCGAAGAGACCGCCATCAAGATCTCGGCGCTCTCCAACATCTCAGGCGTGGAGGTGATCGTGGCGAACGCCACGGGCGCGCACAAGCCGGACGCCGAGAGGATGTTCGAGCGGTTCTACCGAGCCGACCCTTCCCGTTCGGCGGCCGCCGCAGGCGTCGGTCTTGGTCTTTCCATCTCCAGGGAGCTCACCGTGGCGATGAAGGGCAGGCTCTGGGCGGACTTCGATGGATCGGGCGACCTGCGGCTGCACCTGCTGCTGCCGGCGGCGGCAAAGCCCACCACGACAGCTCAACCGTCGCCGGCGTCCGCGGTCGTCCCTTCGCGCTGAGGACGACCTGTGCTTTCAGGGCAGCTAGGCGCCCACCTGCTTCTGGCGCCCCCGCGCCCGGCGCCGGCCATATACGGTCATCGTGGCGATGAACAAGCAACAGCCGGCGGCCATCACGACTTTCGCCCACATCGGAAGGGGTCGAATGTAGGTCGGGCCGACGTAAACCGAAAGGACGCTGGCCCAGACTGCGACCACAGCACCCACCAGTGCCGCATTGCGCCGTGACATCGACGCCATAGCGCCAATTATGCGTCTGCTATCGAGCCGGTGGAACCACCAACGTGACGGGGTTTTCGATCAGGCGCTTCACCTCGGCCATGAACTGCGCGGCCGTCGCGCCGTAGAACACGCGGTGATCGACGGAAAGGGTCATCCGCATGACCTTGCCGGGCACGATCCGCCCGTCCTCGACCACAGGAACGTCCTTGATCGCGCCCACGGCGAGGATCGCGGCCTCGGGCGGGTTGATGATCGCGACGAACTCATCGACCCCGAACATGCCGAGGTTCGAGATCGAGAACGTCGCGCCGCTGAGGTCTCCCTCGCTGGGCCGGCCTGAGCGGGCGCGCTCGATCACCTGGCGCGACTCGATGGAGATCTGGATCAGGTCCTTCATGTCGGCGTCGTGAACCACGGGGACGAGGAGGCCCATGCCCTGGCTCGGAGCGACGGCGAGGCCGATGTTGACGGCCCGCTTGCGCTGGAAGCGCCCGTCGGCCCATGAGGTGTTGACCTCGGGAAACTTACGCAGCGCGAGCGCGCAGGCGCGGACCAGCATGTCGGTCATGGTCACCTTGTCGGCGCCGGGGACGGATTCCTTCAGCTGCTGACGCATGCTGACCGCCTCGTCCACCCGGGCTTCGACTGTGACCGTGAACTCGGGCACCGTCGACTTGGCCTCCGCCATCCGCCTGGCGATGGTGGCCTGCATGCGAGTGGGTTCGATGACCTCGACGTCCGGACCGGAGGGTCGCGGAGTGGCGGGCATGGGGGGGCGTCGCGCGCTCGCGGTCTTGTTGCCCGATGCGGCGAGAACGTCTTCTTTGACGATCCTGCCCTCAGGCCCGCTGCCCTTCAGGGATGCGATGTCGACGCCCAGCTCGGCGGCGATCCGCTTGGCCAGGGGCGAAGCTTTGACGTGCTGGCCGTCGTCGGTGCTCGGGCCGGCCGGCTCGGGGGCTCGCTCGTCGATTTCTTCTTTCTCGCTCTGCGCGGGCTGGTCCTGAGGTGGGGCGGCGACCGCGGGGGTCTCTTCCTCGATCACCTGTGCGGGAGCCTCGACTTGCTTCGTTTTCGTCGCGGCTGGAGGAGTCTTCGCCTTCTCTTTCGCCGGGGCTGCGGACGCTTCGCCAATCGTGGCGATCGGCGCGCCGATCTTGGCCGGCACGCCCTGCTCGACCAGGATCGACAGCACGCCACCCGTTTCGGCCTCGAGGTCGAAGGTGGCCTTGTCCGACTCCACCTCTGCGAGCACGTCGCCCGCCTTCACCTCGTCACCGGTCTTCTTCTTCCACTCGACGATCGTGCCTTCTTCCATCGTGTCTGAGAGCTTTGGCATGTTGACGTCAGGCATCGGTCTACTTTCCTACGACGGTGCGAATGAGGGTCTTGATGTCTTCGCTGGTGGGGATGGACGCCTTCTCGAGCGGCAGGCTGTACGGCATCGGCACCTGCGCGCCGCCCAGGCGCCGCACCGGCGCATCCAGGTAGTCGAAGCACCGCTCCTGCACGCCGGCCGCGAGCTCGGCGGTGACGCCGTAGGTCGCCCAACCTTCCTCGACCGCGACGCATCGGCCGGTCTTGCGCACCGACTCGACGATCGGATCCCAATCGATGGGGCGGATCGATCGGAGGTCGATGACCTCGACATCCACGTCCTCTTCCTCGAGCTGCTTGGCCGCCTCATGCGCCAGCACCGCCATCCTCGACACCCCGACCACGGTCACGTCAGATCCGGTGCGGCGGATCGCGGCTTTGCCGAGGGGCGTGGTGTAGTCGCCCGGGGGAACGACGCCTCGCACGTTGTACAGGCTCATCGACTCGAGGAACATCACCGGGTTGTCCGTGCGGATCGCGGATTTGAGCATGCCCTTGGCATCTTCCGGCGTCGTCGGAGCGACGACCAGGAGTCCCGGGATCAATCCGTAGATCACCTCGAGGCTGTGGGAGTGCTGAGCCGAGAGCTGGTGGCCCGCGCCGCCCGGCATGCGGATGACCAGGGGCACCTTCGCCTCGCCTCCGAACATGTAGCGGATCTTGGCCGCGTTGTTGACGATCTGGTCGTAGGCGACAAGCGAGAAGTTGATGGTCATCAGCTCGACGACGGGGCGCAGCCCGAGCATCGCGGAGCCGATCGCCGCCCCCACGAAGCCCTCCTCCGCGATGGGCGTGTCAACGACCCGCTGCGGCCCGAACTTGTCGAGCAGGCCGTCGGTGACGCGGTACGCACCGCCGAACGTACCGATGTCCTCGCCGATGAGATAGACGTTCTCATCCCGCTCCATCTCCTCGGTAAGCGCCTCGCGCAGCGCGACGCGATAGAGCGTTTCGGCCGTCGGAGCGGCCACGCGCGTCGCCATCAGAGTGGGTCCCCGCGCAGCTCGGGCTGGTTTTCCCATTCGCCGGCGTAGACGTACTTGTACAGGTCCTCCGGCTTGGGGTCGGGGCTCTCGTCGGCGAACCGGATGATCTCCTGTACCTCCGCGTCGATCTCCTGCCGGACCTTCTTGAAATACTCCTCGTCCGCCAGGCCGCTCTTCTCCAGCTCGTGCTCGAACGCGACGATCGGGTCGGCCTTGCGGAACTTCTCCTTGTCCTCGGCGGAGCGGTACTTGTCGGGGTCGACCACCGAGTGGCCCTTGAACCGGTAGCACAGGGCCTCGATGAAGCGTGGCTCTGAGTCGGATCTCGTTTTCTCGACGATCTCGGTCGTCTTCAACATCACTTCGCGCAAGTTCATCCCATCGACCTGGATCGACTCCATGTCGTAGGCGCAGGCCTTCTTGTAGATGTCCGCGACCGCGGAGGCATCCTCGACTGGAGTGCCCATGCCGTAGCGATTGTTCACGCAGAACCAGACCACCGGGAGCTTGAAGATCTTCGACATGTTCAACGACTCGTGGAAGGCGCCGATGTTCGTGGCGCCATCGCCGAACATGCAGAAGACGACGTCCTTCTGCTTCTTGTATTTGATCGCCCAGCCTCCACCGACCGCCAGGGGCAGGTGGCCGCCGACGATCCCGTAACCGCCCATGAAGCGAAGGTCGGCGTCGAACATGTGCATCGAGCCGCCGCGACCGTGCGAGGTGCCGGTCTCCTTGCCGAAGAGCTCCGCCATGACCGCCTTCGGATCGATGCCTCGCGCGATGGCGTGACCGTGCTCGCGATAGCTCGTGAAGATGTAGTCGTTCGGCTTGAGAGGCACGATTCCGCCGACGACGGTCGCCTCCTCGCCGATGTTCAGGTGGCAGTAGCCGCCGATCTTCGCCTTGGTGTACTGCTCCTGCGCGCGTTCCTCGAACCGGCGGATGAGCTGCATCTGGCGGTGCAGGCGCAGCAGGAAATCGCGGTTCTGCTTGGTCAGCTCGAGCGCCTTGGGCGTGATCGCGGCGGGGAGTGGGGGAGCCTTGGACTTGACTGGCGCGGTCATCTGCTGCTCTCGATTCTGAGCCTTCGCGGTCTGGCCATTCACCTCCCCGCTCGCCGCGGGGGCCGCTGCCGGCACCGCGGCCACGGGTACGGGGGTGGCTGTCGCAACGCGACGGTTGGTGATGTGAATGGCTCTGCCCTGCGCCGCGAGCGCCGCCTCCATCAGCGATTCGGGCAGCGTCGGATGGGCGTGGATCGTGAGGTCGATCTGCTCGAGCGTGAGACCGTTCTGGACGGCGAGCGTCGCCTCGGCGATGAGGTCCGTCGCTCTCGGGCCGATGATGTGCGCGCCGAGCAGCCGCCCGGAGCTCGCGTCCGCGACGACCTTCACGAAGCCCTCGGACTGGCCGAGGGTCAGAGCACGCGCCGACGCCGCGAAAGGGAAGCGGCCGACCTTGACTTCGAGCCCTTTCTCCTTCGCCTCCTTCTCGCCCAAGCCCACGTGGGCGATCTCCGGGTCTGTGTAGATGCAGTTCGGCGCGGCGTGGTAGTCGGGGATCCGGTCCGAGTGGCCGGTGATGTTCTCGACCGCGCAAACGCCCTCATAGGAGGCGACGTGGGCGAGCATGATCCCGCCGATCACGTCCCCGATCGCCCAGATTCCTTCAGCGGTCGTATGCAGGTGCTCGTCGACCACGACACGCCCGCGCTCGAGCTTGACCCCTGCCGCCTCGGCGTCGAGACCTTGCGTGTACGGCACTCTGCCCACTGCGAGCAGCACCTGTTCGGCTTCGATCGAGCCGCCCTCACCGCCCGACGAGAAGCGCACCTGCAGACCACCGCCGCGTTTGACGACCTCTTCGACCTTGGCGTTGGTGTGGACCGCGCCCCCGAGGCTCGCGAGGTGCTTCGTGTAGACGGCGACCAGGTCGGCGTCCACCATCGGAAGGACCTGGGGCAGCATCTCGATCACGGTCACCTTCGTACCAAGGGCCGCGAACATCGCGGCGAACTCCATGCCCACCACGCCGCCGCCGATCACGGCGAGCCGGCCCGGGATCTCCTTCAGCTCGAGGATCTGGTCGGAGTCGATCGCGAGCTCCGCGCCTTTGAGCGGAATCCGGGCCACCGCCGAGCCGGTGGCGATCACGATGTCCTTGGCCTGGATGCGCTCGCCGGAGACCTCGACCGTGCCACTCCCCGCCAGGCGCGCCGTGCCGCGGATGAGGCTCACGCCGCCGGCTTTGAGGAGGCCCTCGACGCCCTTGACCAGCTTGTCGACGACGCCCGCCTTTCGATCGAGGGCGGCCGACCAGTCCAGGCCCACCTGGGGCGAGACGACCCCGAACTGGGCCCCAGCCTTGGCCAGGGTGTAAAGCTCGGCCGACTGCAGGAGCGCCTTCGTCGGGATGCAGCCGCGGACAAGGCAGGTGCCGCCCACGCGGTCGCGCTCGATCACTGCCGCCTTGGCCCCCAGCTGGGCGGCACGTAGGGCGGCCACGTAGCCGCCGGGCCCTCCACCGATCACAACGATGTCGAAAGACTGAGTCATATAACTCCTATCTATACGAGGTATCGATGGAAATTATGGCAATGGGGCCGGTTTGGCCGCTCGGGGTGGCGCGCCGTTGGGGCTGTAGCGGTTGACGATCGGTAGGCGGCGGTCCCGCCCGAACGCCCGCGGGGTGATCTTCACTCCTGGCGGCGCCTGGCGGCGTTTGTACTCGCTGCGATCGACGAGCTTGATCACCCTGGCCACCGTCTCCGCGTTGTTGCCGGCCGCCACCAGCTCCTCCGGGCTCAGATCCTGCTCGATGTACCCGAGCAGGATCGGGTCGAGCTCTTCGTAGGGAGGGAGGCTGTCGGTGTCTCTCTGGTCGGGCTTGAGCTCGGCCGACGGCGCTTTGGTCAGCACGCGCGCGGGGATGGCGGGACTCACCGAGTTGCGGTAACGGCACAGCTCGTAAACCGTCGTCTTGGTGATGTCCTTGAGCACCGCGTAGCCGCCCGCCATGTCTCCATAGAGAGTGCCGTACCCGGTCGCGAGCTCTGACTTGTTGCCCGTGCTGAGCACGATGTAGCCGAACTTGTTCGACAGCGCGTAGAGGATGGTGGCGCGGATGCGCGGCTGGATGTTCTCTTCGGCGGTACCCGGCTTCGTGTTCTTGAAGATGGGAGCCAGGACCTCTTCGAACCCGCGATGCGGCGGTTCGATGGAGTAATCCTGAAGCTGCATTCCGAGCAGCTCGGCGACGAGGCCCGCGTCCTCCAGGCTCTCCGCCGACGTGTGTCGCGAAGGCAGCCTGACGCCGATCACGTTCTCCGGGCCGAGCGCATCGCAGGCGATGGCTGCGGTCAGCGCGGAATCCACCCCGCCTGACAGACCGATGACGACCTTCTCGAAGTCCTGCTTGCGAATGTAGTCATGCGTACCGAGCACGACTGCGGTGTAAATCTCCTCTGCACCCTCCAGAGGCGTCGCCATGCGAGTGGCGATCGGCGGCTTGTCGGCGAGCATCCCGACGGGCCGGCTCAGAGGAACCTCGCTCACGATAAGCTCGAGGCGTTCCGCCCCCTTCGCCTCGTAGCGGATCTTCTCGATCGGACGGACGCGGCGCGCGCCCTCGATATCCACATCGCACACCAGCAGCTCTTCGACGAACGAGGCGGCGTGAGCGAGCACCTCTCCGCGCGGGCCGTACACGACGCTGTTGCCGTCGAAGACGAGCTCGTCCTGCCCGCCGACAGTGTTCACGTATGCGACGTAGGCGCCGTAGGTCGCGGCGCGCTCGGCGACCATCGCTTCGCGCTCGGCCCGCTTGCCCGCGTGGTAAGGCGATCCGTTGATGTTTACCAGCAGCTCAGCGCCGTTGTGCGCCTCCCATGCCATGGGCCCCGATGGGTACCAGCAGTCCTCGCACACGGACACACCGATCCGCACGCCGTCCAGCTCGAGGATCGGGCAGCGATGCCCCGGTTCGAAGTAACGCTGCTCGTCGAACACGCCGTAGTTCGGAAGGAAGACCTTGTGATAGACGGCTTTGAGCTCGCCGTCGTGCATGATCGCGGCGGCGTTGAAGGTCGCGCCATCGTCGTCCACGAAACCGACAACCGCAGTGATCCCCTTCGTCGCCTTCGTCACGCGGTCAAGCTGCTTGAGGTTGTCGCGTACGAAGGAGCGCTTCAAGACGAGGTCTTCCGGCGGGTATCCGGTGATGACCAGCTCGGGGAAGCAGACGAGGTCGGCATGCTGCTCCCGGGCCCTGGCGATCCAGTCGATCACCAGGCGCGCGTTGCCCTCGAGGTCACCGACCACCGGGTTGACCTGCGCGAGCGCGACCCGCAGCGATTGCCCCATCCCATCAATTTTGATCTCCCGCCATCGTTAGCATTGGGGCTGCTTGAGCTACTTCGATCGCCTCCGCGCGCTCTCGTCCGAACGCAACACGCTCCTGTGCGTGGGCCTCGATCCCGACCCTGAGCGAATCGAGGGCGGTGCGGCAGGCGCGCTCCGGCACTGCCAGGAGGTGATGCGCCAGACGGAGGAGCATGCGTGCTGCTTCAAACCCAACAGCGCTTTTTGGGAGCAGTACGGGCCCGACGGTTGGAAGGCATTGATGGAGCTGCGGGACGCCGCGCCGCATACGCCGTTCCTGTTCGACGGCAAGCGAGGCGACATGGGCAACACGATGAAGGCATATGCCCGGACGGTCTTCGTGACCCTCGCCATGGATGCGGCGACGGTCAATCCGTACCTCGGCGCGGATTCGATCGAGGAGTTCACTCACTATCGCGACCGGGGAGTCTATGTCGTGTGCCGCTCGTCGAATCCCGGGGCGGCGGACCTGCAGCACCGGGAGGCGGAGGGGAAGCCGCTGTATCTGCACGTCGCGGAGCTGGCCGAACGCTTGAACGACCATGGGAACGTTGGACTCGTGGTCGGGGCCACGGCGCCCGAACAGATCGGTGAGGTGCGCGGCGCCACGGACCTGCCGTTCTTGATCCCAGGCGTTGGCGCACAGGGCGGCGACGTCGAAGGCTCGGTGCACAAGGCCTGGAATGGTGATCCCGCCTCGTGCCTTGTGTCGGCGAGCCGCAGCATCCTGTATGCCAAGAGCCCAGGCCGCGAGGCCGAGAGCTTGAGACAGCAGCTCAACGCAGCGGCAGGCGCTCGCGCGTGAGCGATTACCCCACGAAAAAGCCCCACGAAGTCGGAGGCTGCGCCGCGCCTTCGCGGGGACCCCTCGAGTCAGAGGCTGCGCCGTGAGTTCGCGGGGACCCCATGAAGAACGGAAGTACACGGCGCGGCTCGTCCTGACCGGCCACATCATCGACTCGATGATCCTGCCGCAGGTGATGGACATGGTCATGGACCTTGGCGGCAACTTCACCATCGAGGAGCTCAAGGTCGGCCAGCACAAAACTGACCCGTCGGTGTGCCGCATGGAGGTGGTCGCCGGCTCGGCGGAAGATCTCGACCGGATCGTGCGCCAGGCTCGCGCCTTCGGCGCGACCGCCGAGTCGGAACAGCCGGTACGCACGGAGCCGGTGACGAAAGAAGGCGTCTTTCCCGAGGGCTTTTATTCCACGAGCAACCTTCCGACCGACCTTCTCATCAACGGCCAGTGGGTGCGCGTCGAGAACATCGAGATGGACTGCGCGATCGCCGTGGATCGCACCGCCGGCCGCGCCTGGTGCATCGTCTTCCAGGGCGCCAAGCCCAACATGGAGGTCGTGGTCGGACACCAGGGCGTGCGCGTGACACCTCAGGAACGGTCGCGCCAGACCGAGATCTTCAGCTTCATGGGCAGCGAGGTTTCCGCCGAGAAACCGAAGAAGGTCCTCATCTCGGGCATCGCGGCGGAGATGCGTCAGATTCGCGCCTCCGGCGGGCGGGTGCTGGTCGTGGCCGGGCCGGCCGTCGTTCACACAGGCGCGGGCGTCTACCTCTCGCGCCTCATCGAGCAGGGCTACGTGCAGGTGCTGTTCGCGGGCAACGCGCTCGCGGTGCACGACGTCGAGGCGGCCCTGTTCGGAACGGCGCTCGGCGTCAACGTCGAGAGCGGGATGCCGATCGAGCACGGCCACGAGCACCACATGCGGGCGATCAACCGCGTGCGAGCCGCCGGAGGTCTCAGGCAGATGGTCGAGAGCGGCCAGCTGAAGTCTGGCGTCATGAAGTCGGCGATCGAGCATGGGGTCGAGATCGTGCTTGCGGGTTCGGTGCGCGACGACGGGCCCCTGCCTGATGTCGTCACGGAGATGGTCGAGGCTCAGCGGCGGATGCGGGCGGCCCTGCCTGGCGTGCGCCTGGCGCTGATGCTCTCCACCATGCTGCACTCGATCGCGACCGGCAACATGCTGCCCGCGGGGGTGCGGACTGTGTGCGTGGACATCAACCCCGCCGTGGTCACGAAACTGGCGGACCGCGGCAGCTGGCAGTCGATCGGCCTGGTCACCGACGTGGAATCGTTCTTGCGCGAACTGGCCCAAGTCATAGAAACTGATGCCCATGGGTAAAGGACGCGACAAGCAGGGACGGGAAGCCAAGAAGAAGAAGAAGCCGAAGGGCGCGGCGGTTCAGCCGGCCGCTGACCTCCAGTTCAGGCACCACGCAGTTGTGGCGACCCCGGAGGCACCTCCTAAGGCGGACTAGGCGCGGCGGCGGGGCCACATGCGGGCGGCAGCGGCCAGCAGGAAGAGGCCGAAGAGGCCGCCCAGCACCCGTTGCGGCAGCCACAGTGCCAGCGCGGAGCCGGCCAGGGCCGCGGGTACGCCGGCGCTGCCCATCCACATCGCGGCGCGGACATCGACGTCACCGCTGCGGTGGCGCGTCAGCGCGCCGATTGCCGCGGTAGGGAGGAGGGCGACGAGGGACGTACCTTGGGCGATGCGCTGGCCGATCCCGAAGCCCAGGCCCAAAAACGGAACGATCAGGGTCCCGCCGCCCACGCCGGTCAGCCCGCTGGCGATCCCGACCACGAGCCCACCCGCGGTGATGACCACGTAGTTCCACGGCGCGAGGGCTGGCACGTTCGATCCGGTCAGTTGGGGCGCTGCCCCGACCAGCGCGTCGTAAACCTCCTTCAGGCCGACCGCGAGAAGGAGGATGGCAAAGACCATGCTGAGAACCCGGTCAGAGATGCGTCGCGCGGCGAGAGAGCCCAGGAAAGCCCCGACGATGCCGCCCAACGCGAGGAAGAAGGCAACCGGGAGGTCGGTCTGTGGAGAGCTTCGCCCGAAGTAGTAAGTGGCTGCGGCCACGACCCCGATGGGCAGGATCGCCGCCAGCGAGGTGCCCGTCGCGCGGTGCTGGGTTCGCTTTGCCCAGATCACCTGCAGGGGCACCATGACAAAGCCGCCGCCGACTCCGAGCAGGCCGCCGGCCAAGCCGCCGATGGCGCCGATCGCGGCATCGATGCGGCGGTCGGAGGATTCCATGTTCAGCAGGGCTCCATCACCCCCCACCCGGCGCTGCGCGCCTCCCTTCCCCTGCCGGGGAGGAGGATTCATGAGAGGCGACCTGCGTAGAGGTTCACCACCTCCTCATCATCGAGGTTCTCCCGAAACGTCTCCCTCCAGGCCAGTCCCCTCGCCGGCTCGGCCGGAGATTAGTCCTGCCTTGACCCGTGTCAATGGTTGGACCACCAGACCTATTCGACTGCTAGAGTGCCCGAGATGGGGGTCCCACCAGCAGCGGCGCTTCGACCGCTCGAGCGGAGCCGGCGCCTTTATGAGGACGTGGGCGAGCGGCTCGGCGAGTTCGTGCGCGAGTCGAGCATGAAGCCGGGAGACCAGTTCCCGCCCGAACGAGAGCTCGCCCAGCGACTGCAGGTCAGCCGCACGTCGGTGCGCCAGTCGTTCGTCGTGCTGCAGGCTCTTGGCTTCGTCGATGTACGGCATGGGGAGGGGGTGTTCCTCCGCCGCACACGCGGGTTCGGCGAGTCGCTCGCGAAGCTGCTCGCGCGCCGCCGCCGCCTTCCAGAGGTGCTCGAAGCCAGGGAGGCGCTCGAGGTGAAGCTGGCGGAGCTGGCGGCGGTTCACCGCTCCGACTCGGACCTCGAGGCGATGAGAGCTGCGCTGACCACGATGCAGGCCGAGATGGATGCCGGCGGGATCGGCACCGAAGGCGACTCGGCGTTTCACCACGCCGTCGCGCTGGCCGCACGCAACCAGGTCCTGCTCCACCTCATCGACGCCATGGCCGAGGTCATCCAGGAGAGCCGAGTGGAATCCCTCAGCGAGCCGGGCCGGCCGCCACGTTCGCTCGAGGGCCACAAGCGAATCCTTTCCACCATCGAGGCGCAGAGCGCTCAGCTGGCGGCGGAGGCGATGCGCCAGCATCTGAGTGTGGTGGCCGATGTCTCGCTCCTCAGGTGGGAGCCGGAAACACCGGACGATGTCGACGCCGGCGCCTAGCGCGCCGCTGCCGCTGGCGGGCATCCGCGTCCTCGACTTCAGCCACGCGCTGGCTGGTCCGTACTGCACCATGCTGCTCGGCGACCTGGGAGCCGACGTCATCAAGGTCGAACCACCCGCGGGCGATCACTCGCGACAGTGGGGACCGCCCTTCATCAACGGCGAGTCGTCCTACTTCCTGTCGGTGAATCGCAACAAGAGAAGCGTCGTCCTCGACCTCAAGCGCCCGGCCGCGCTGGCCGTCGCGGAGAAGCTCGCGATGGCGAGCGACGTCGTCGTTGAGAACTTCAAGCCCGGCACGATGGCCCGGCTGCGGCTCGACGCCGAGAGGCTCATGGGGATGAAGGCCGCCCTGGTGTATGCATCGATCAGCGGTTTCGGCCAGAACCAGCCGACGCTCGCGGGCTACGACCAGATCGCCCAGGGAACCTCGGGCATGATGAGCATGAACGCGATGCCGGAAGGCCCGCCGACCAAGGTCGGGGTTCCGATCGGTGACATCACCGCCGGCATGTTTGCGTCGAACGCGATCCTCGCGGCGCTCGTCGAGCGCACACGCACCGGGCGCGGCCGCCGCATCGACATCGCCCTGAACGACTCGCTGCTGGCGCTCTTCACGTACCAGGCCGGACGGTTCTTCGCGACGGGAGAGATCCCAAGCCAGGAGGGTAACCATCACGCGACGATCGCGCCATACGGCACGTTCGCGGTGAGGGATGGATTCATCAACATCGCTGTGGCCACGGACGCGCAGTTCATGCGGTTTTGCGAAGCGATCCGCGCGCCGGAGCTCGCCGGCGATCCGCGGTTCGCGAGCAATGCCCTGCGCCAGGCCGCACGACCCGAGCTGGCGAGGGTGATCGAAGGACACCTCGGACAGGACACGCGAAAGCACTGGCTCGAACGCTTCGAGCAGTTCGGCATTCCCGCTGGTCCGATCCTCGGCATCGACGAGGCTTTCGCCAGCCCGCTCGCTACGGAGCGCGAGATGACGGTGGAGATCGAGCATCCGAAATCCGGTCGTATCACGCAGGTCGCCGCGCCGTGGAAGATCGATGGCGCGTCCAGCCCGATCCGGATACCGCCGCCCTTGCTCGGACAGCATACGGCCGAGGTGCTGCGCGAATGGCTGGGAGCGGATGTGAGCGAGCTCGATGAGCGATAGTCCGCCGCTCACGGGGATCCGGGTGGTCGAGGTCGGCAACTACATGGCGGCCCCGTTCTGCGCCATGCAGCTGGCGGACCTGGGCGCGGAGGTCATCAAGGTGGAGCATCCGGACGGTGGGGACCAGGTTCGCCAGTCGGCGCCCCTGATCGAGGGCGAAGGGTCCACATTCATGCGCCTCAATCGCAACAAGCGGTCGATCGCGCTGGACCTGAAGACCGAGAAGGGCAAGGAGATATTCCGCAGGCTCGCGGGCACCGCGGACGTGCTCGTGGAGAATCTCCGCCCGGGCACGATGCACGACCTGGGTCTCGAGTACGAGATCCTCCAGCGCATCAACCCCGCTCTGATTTACGTCGCCGCGTCTGGTTGGGGCCAGGACGGTCCGCTGCGCGACCAGCCGGGGATGGACATCATGGCCCAGGCCCGGTCCGGCCTCATGAGCATCACTGGAACGCCAGGCGGAGAGCCGGTGAAGGTTGGCGTGCCAATGTGCGACCTCGTATGCGCGCTGTACGGCGCCCTCGCGGCCGTGGCCGCCCTGTACGAGCGCCGCCAGACCGGGAAAGGCCAGTTCATCGACGTGTCCCTGCTCGAGGCGGGCGTTTCGCTCGCGATCTGGGAGGCCGGCAGCTTCTTTGCGACGGGCGCCATCCCCCAGCCTTCGGGCTCCGCCCACCAGAGCGCGGCCCCATACCAGGCGTTTCGAGCCGCGGACGGATGGTTGACCATCGGCGCCACCACCAAGCCCAACTGGACGGCCCTCTGCCAGGCGCTGGGCCTCGAGGCGCTGGTCGAGGATGAGCGCTACCTCGACTCCAACCGCCGCTTTCGCAATCGCGTGGCCCTTGCCGCCACGATCGAGTCGGTCACGTTGACCGAGCAGGTGGACCACTGGCTGGCGGTCCTTGGCGAGGCCGGGGTGCCCTGCGCTCCGATCCAGGATTTCGGCCAGGTCTTCACAGACCCGCACCTGCTCTCCCGTCAGTATTTCTGGGACGCGTCGCACCCGAAGGCCGGACCGGTTCGCCAGCTCGGCTCGCCGATGCGGTTCTCGCGGACGCCGGTCCGTCGCGACAGTGCCGGGCCGCTGCTGGGCGAGGACACGGCTGGGGTTTTGGCCGAGCTGGGCTTTGGAGAAGGCGCATGAGTGACACCGCGAACGAGCTGATCGTCGAGCGGCGAGGTGAGGTCACCTGGATCACGTTCAACCGGCCGCAGGCGCGCAACGCGCTCACATGGAACATGTACGACCGGCTCGAGGCTGCGTGCCACGATGTGAATGGCGATCGAACCGTTCGGGCTGTGGTGCTGACGGGGGCCGGGGGGCAGGCCTTCGTGGCGGGGACCGACATCGGACAGTTCCGAGCCTTCAAGACCGAGCAGGACGCGCTTGACTACGAGGCGCGGGGAAACGTGATCATGAGCACGCTCGAATCGGTTCGCGTGCCTGTGATCGCGGCCATCGCCGGCCCTTGCACCGGAGCGGGGGCGGCGATCGCCGCGTGCTGCGATTTGCGCATCGGTTCGCCTTCCGCGCGCTACGGGTTTCCAATCGCACGCACGCTGGGGAACTGCCTCTCGATGGCGAACTACACGCGCGCCGCGGCATTGGTGGGGTTCGCACGGCTCAAGGACGTGATCATGCGGGCGAGGTTGATGGACGCGGCAGAGATGCTCGGTTGCGGGCTGCTGTCCGAGGTCACCTCGGACGAGGAGTCACTGCTCCCTCGTGCGCAGTCGCTCGCCGAGGAGGTCGCGTCGATGGCTCCGCTCACCCTGTGGGCGACAAAAGAAGCGCTGCGTCGCGTCCGCGACACCATGATGCCCGGTGACGCCGACTCCGACCTGATCATCGCCTGCTACACGTCGCGCGACTTCAAGGAGGGCGTCGAAGCGTTCCTTGCGAAACGCAAACCGAACTGGACCGGCGAATAGTCTCGCTCCCTCCCCCGTCGGGGACGGTGGCGCCGGGTTGGGGGGCGAGGAAGCTTCTCTAAGTGGCGAAGCCTCTTGACACGATGACGCAGTGCGGCGTAGCGTCATCCACGAAACCGGTACGTTTAAGTACTGAAACGTTGACAACACAGGAGCAATGGCCGAGATGGTTTCGTTCGAGCTGACAGACGAACAGCGTGAGATCCGGGACTGGGTGCACAGCTTTGCCGAGAAGGAGATCCGCCCGGTCGCGCACCAGTACGATGAGGCCGAGGAGTTCCCCTGGCCGGTCGTCAAGAAAGCGGCGGAGGTGGGGCTCTATGGGGTGGAGTTCCTCCAGCAGACCTATGGCGACGCCACGGGCATCATGCCCGCCCTGGTCGCCGAGGAGCTGACCTGGGGCTGCGCTGGCATCGCGCTCGCCATCCAGGGCACCGGCCTTCCCATCGCGGCGATCTTCTCCCAGGGAACCCCGGAGCAGATCGCGACCTGGATCCCGGCCTGTTTCGGCACGGTCGACAAGCCGGCGCTCGGCGCGTTCGCGGTCACCGAGCCCGACGCAGGATCTGACGTCTCCTCGATGAAGACGCGCGCTGTCCGCAAGAACGGTGACTGGGTCATCAACGGCCAGAAGGTCTTCATCACCAACGGAGGCATCGCCGACGTGCACGTCGTGGTGGCCGCGGTCGAACCGGAGTTTGGCACGCGTGGGCAGGCGAGCTTCGTCATCGGGCCCGGAACCAAGGGACTGCGGATGGGCAAGAAGGAAAAGAAGATGGGCATCCGGGCCTCGCATACAGCCGAGGTGCTGCTCGAGGACTGCACGATCCCGGCCGAGAACGTGCTGGGCGGCGTGGAGAAGCTCGAGGCAAAGCTCGCGCGAGCTCGCGAGGGAACACCGTCGCGCTCGTCGGTCGCGCTCAAGACGTTCGAGCTGTCACGACCGATCGTCGGCGCGCAGGCGCTGGGCATCGCCCGAGCGGCATTTGAGTTCGCGCTCGCCTACGCGAAGGAGCGCAAGCAGTTCGGCCGCGCGCTGATCGAGAACGAGGCGATCGCGTTCATGCTCGCTGACATGGCGACCGAGATCGAGGCCACGCGCGCGCTGATCTGGCGCGCGCTGTGGGAGGGTCGCAACGGCGGCGAGTTCAAGAAGGCCGAGGGTTCGATGGCGAAGCTGAAGGCCGGCGAGGTCGCCGTCAAGGTCACCGAGCAGGCGATCCAGATCTGCGGCGGATACGGATACATCCGCGACTTCCCCGTCGAGAAGTGGCACCGCGACGCGAAGATCTACACGCTGTTCGAAGGGACGAGTGAGATCCAGCGCATCGTCATCTCGAGAGCGTTGGCCAAGACCTAGACGTGGCAGCGGGCCCCAGCATCCAGCAGCGTAGGGATGCACGGCTGGAGAGACGCCGGACGCGGATCGCGGAGGCGGCGCTGTTCCTGTTTGCCGCGCCCGGCTACAACGCGACCTCGGTCGAGGAGATCGTGGAGCGCGCCAAGATGTCGAAATCCGCGTTCTACGAGTTCTTCACGTCCAAGGAGGATTGCTTCCGCGAGCTGCTGGAGCAAGAGGGCGGCGCGCTGATCCACGATGTGCTGGCACGCGCGGCGACTGGTCGCGACCATCACGAGAGGCTGCGGTTCGGCATCACAACCTTCGTGCACTCGTGCTTCGAACGATCGTCGGTCGCGCGCTTGTTGATCGTGGAGTCGGTCGGCCTCAGCGAGGCCGTAGACGAGGTGCGTCACGAGCTGCAGGGCAGGTTTGCAGATGCGGTGGGGGAGGAGGTCCGCCACGCGATGCGCCACGATCCCTTCTATGCGGACAAGGACCCGAAGGTCTTCGGACGCGCGGTCGTGGGTGCGGTGAGCGACGCCGTCGGATACTTTCTGACCCACCCGGGCATGGACGCCGAGTCCCTCGCAAAGAGCCTCTGCAGGATCTTCGCCCCCTAGCCTGTCCAAACCGAGAGGCAGCAGCCGGCCCACCGCGATCAGGAGCCGGCGCACGCTAGGCGGAGTGTCGCAGTTGAGCCGCGTCCGCCGGATCTACGACCGCAACCCGGCCGCGTATCACCGTGGCTCTGCTTTGACGGAGCGGCTGCTGGCGGGACGGCGGCGGAAGGTGGGGGAGATCGCCAGGGGCCGGTTGCTCGACGTCGGCTTTGGGACGGGCCTGAGCCTGCCCCACTACCCACTCTCGGTGACCGTGGTCGGGATCGACGCAAGCCTTGGCATGCTCGACTTCGGGCGTCAGGAGGCCACGAGGATCGGCAGGCAGGTGCAGCTGGTCGAGATGGATGCCGAGCACCTCGGGTTTGACGACCAGAGCTTTGACTCGGTTGCGTTCAATTTGTGCCTGTGCACGATCGGCGATCCGGGACGAGCGGTTCGCGAAGCTGTCCGAGTGGCTCGGCCAGGGGCTCCGATGACCTTCCTCGAGCATGTCCGGAGCCACCTGCTTCCGATCGCGCTCCTGCAGGATGCCGCCAGCCCGCTGCTGGTCGCCCTGGAGCAGGACCACTACAACCGCCGCACCGCGGAAACGGTCCGTCGGGCGGGGGTGGACGTTCTCTCGGTGGAGCGCTTCGCATTGGGCTTCTTCAACCTGATCGTCGGTCGGGCTCCCGGGGCCGAACGCCCTTGACGGCCCGGGCCGGTCGGCAGTTGCAATCCGAACACCTGTTCGCTATGCTGTAATTGCGAACATGCGTACTTTGAGCACCCAGGTCCGGCTGCGGCGGCTGATCCGCTCCTTCGACGAGGCGGTCAACCGACTGCTGTCGGATCCTCACGAGCGCGAGATGTCCGGCTCGGTGGCCGCGAGGCTGCTGGAGCTGGCCTCGGAGGTCCGGGAAGCCTGGCGGCGCGAGAACGCGGCCGGCCCGCTGCCGAAGCCGCTCGAGCGCTACGTGCGAGGCGCCCTGCGCACGATCGATCTCTCGATCGCGGGCGTCCAACAGGCGGGCGCCGATCTCGAGCTGCTGCGCTCCGACTTCGAGGAGGCGGCGCTGCCGCTGGAGATCTTCATGCGGGGCCTGGACGTCGAGCCGGCCCTGCAGCGCTCCGCCTAGGACAGGCCCTCGCCTTGGCTGAGCCTGAAGCCACCGACTGGGCGTACGCGGCCGGCTTCGTTGACGGAGAAGGCTGCATCTCGGTGTCTCGTTCCTTCGAACCCAGACGCGGTCGGTACCAATATGGAGTGCAGGTCGTGGTCGCCAACGGCGATCGCCGACCTCTGGATTGGCTCCAGCAGATCTGGGGCGGCTGGGTGGTCGCCGTGTCGCGTGGTGAAGGCAAAGCCCGAGCGAGCTGGACTTGGAGATGTCCGACCGGTTTGTCGGCCAGACCCTTCCTGACGGGCATTCGACCCTGGCTGCGCATCAAGGGCGCTCAGTGCGAAAACGCCCTCGTGATGATCGAGCTGCTCCAGCGCGGGCGGCGGACGCTTGGCCCATACCCGCTCCCGCAGGCTTGGCTTGAGGAACAGGAAAAGCATTACTGGACGCAACGCGAGCTCAATCACCGCGGCACCGCTGCCTTTGTAGCCAAGCCGATGCACTCGCCGCGAAAGATCCACCGTGCCCGGCTGAGCTCCGCCTCGGAGCTCATGCTTTCTTAAAGGGATAATATCGTTAGCATCCAGGCAGGTTAGGACCGGGCATCCGGAGGGCGCGCCGCCCTTCTTCCCTGCCTACCTTGGCTTTCCGTGCAGGGCGTGATCCTCGACGAGATGCGGATCTATATCCAGTTTGTGCGTTCGGTGAACCAGCCTCGACCGAGGTGCTGAAGATGACCGGACGGCCGCGCGTGGATCCGGCCTGCGTGATCACCATCAGGGGCCAGTACCGGCCCTCAGACCGCCGGTAGGGCCTTTCGAACCGCTTCCAGGTCGATCCGGCCCTCGGCGACGACACGACCGTCGACAGTGACGACAGGCACGCGCCAGTCGTAAAGAGCAAACAGCTCATCGTCGGCGTCGACGTCGCGGAGCTCCGGCTCGACGCCGATCGCCCTGAGGGCCGCCAGCGCCTCATCGCAGAGGTGACAGTTCTTCCTGGTGACGAGCTGGATTGTCATGCGTCCATCGCTTAAGGGCATTATCGAGCGCTCCCAGCGCCAGGACCGCGCTTAAGCCGGTAGGTGCAGGATCTCCCCCGCCTCGATCGACGGGCTGTGCAGGCCGTTTGCCTGCTCGATCTCACCGACGCGGGCCCGCACGTCGTCCGATGGGTAGCGCTGTGCCGCGATCGACCAGAGCGTGTCGCCCGGCTGAACGACCACAGTCGAGTCTTGGGCCGCCGTGCCCCCGTGCGCCACCACGGCCAGCCCGACGCTGACCGAGAGCGCTAGCAGCATCACAGCCGCCAGGCGGCCGGCCGGCCGGATGCGGCGGGCCGAGCGTAGCGGACGGATTCCGTAACCTGCGGCGTACATCTGTTCGTGGCCAATGTAACGAACGGGTGTTCGGAAGTCAATAGACAACCGAACAAAGGTTTGCACTTCGCGGGCCGGACTGCTAGGATGGCCTGCAGCAGAGTCCCACTACGCGTTGGAGATGAAACTGAATTGACCGAACAGCTCACCGAACGACAGGCCAAGATCCTCGACTACATCCGCAAGGTCACCCGGGAACGCAGCTATCCGCCCAGCGTGCGCGAGATCGGCGAAAACGTCGGCCTGAGCTCGAGCTCGACCGTCCACAACCACCTCAACCAGCTGGAGAGGCGCGGGCTGATCAAGCGCGACCCCAGCAAGTCGCGCACCGTTCAGCTGGTCCAGGACCAGAACGTCGACAACCAGAGACGCAACGCCGTCTCGGTGCCGGTCATCGGCAACGTCGCCGCGGGCGCGCCCATCCTGGCGGAGCAGAACATCGAGGACCACGTCCTGCTGTCGCCCGATATGGCGCAGGACGGATTCTTCCTCCTGCGGGTGCGGGGCGAGAGCATGATCAACGCCGGCATCCTCGACGGCGACCTGGTGCTGGTGCGCCCTCAGCAGGAGGCGCCCAACGGGACGATCGTGGTTGCCATGGTCGATGGTGACGCGACCGTGAAGCGCTTCGAGCGCGGCAACGGGCACGTGAAGCTGATCGCTGAGAATCCTGCCTACGAACCGATCGTGACGACCAACGTCAGCCTGGTCGGAGTGGTGCGCGGCGTGATCAGGATGTTCCGCTAGGGCCGGGCGCACCGAGGCTGCGTGCAGCGCGCAGTCAGGATTGGTAAGCCTCAAACCGGCGCGCTTCATGCCGGGGCACCCAGCCCCACGCCCTGGTTCCGCCATCGACGTACTCGGTGCGCTCCACACCACCGACCTTTCGTAAGGTTGCGAGCACGCGCTCGCTGCCGTACGGCACGAGGATCTCGATGTTCACGATGTCGCTCCGGCTGGCCTGGTCCATCGCGTCCAGCAGCTCGGCGAATCCCGTCTGCTTGGTCGCCGAGATCGGCACGGCCCCGGGATAGCGGCTCGACAGCGCGCCGATCGCACGGCGCCGGGAGGCGGGTCCCATGAGGTCGACCTTGTTCAGAGCCACGACCCGTGGCTTGTCGGCTGCTCCCAGCTCCCCGAGGATCTGCTCCACTGTCGCGGCCTGCTCCTCGGCCGCCGGCGAGCTCGCGTCCATGACCTGGACGATCAGGTCGGCCTCGGTGACCTCCTCGAGCGTCGCCCTGAAGGCGGCCACGAGGTCGGTTGGAAGCTTCTGGATGAAGCCGACGGTGTCCGTGATGAGCAGCTCGCGGCCGGCGGGCAGCGCGACCTTTCGAGTGGTCGGATCCAGCGTCGCAAACAGCTTGTGCTCAGCGCGGACGCCGGCGCCGGTCAGGGCGTTGAGCAGCGTGGACTTGCCGGCGTTCGTGTAGCCGACGATCGCCGCCGTCTCCAGGGCGGCGCGGCGGCGCCCGGTGCGCTGCTGGTGACGCTGGGTGCGCACCAGCTCGATCTGCCGTTCCAGGTCTCGCATGCGCCGGCGGATCCGGCGGCGTTCCACCTCTATCTGCTGCTCGCCGAAACCACCACGCGCGCCGACACCGCCTCGCCGGCCGCCGACCTGGCGGTCGTACGCGTAGGCGCCGATCAAGCGCGGCAGGAGGTGGTGCAGCCGCGCAGCCTCGACCTGGAGGCGGCCTTCATGAGTGCGTGCATGCTGGGCGAAGATCTCGAGGATGACCTCGGTGCGGTCGAGCACCCTGGTTTTCAAATCGAGCTCGAGGTTTCTCTGCTGCCGCGGACTGAGGTCCTCGTTGCACATGATCACGTCGAAGCCGCCTTCGAGCTTCATCTCGCGCAGCTCCTCGACCTTGCCCATGCCGATGAAGTGCCTGGCATCGACCTGGCCGCGCCTCTGCACGTCCGAACCCACCACGTCGGCGCCAGCGGTGCGCGCGAGGTCCGCCAGCTCGACCATCTGCTCGCGCACCAATTCCTCGGTTGAACCTGGAAGCAGAACGCCGATGAGGTAGGCCCGCTCTCGCGGGGACCTGGTCGTGATCATTTGAAAGGGGCCCCCACGAAATCGCGGCGAAGCCTCGGATTTCGTGGGGATTTCAGAGCTTGAGCTTCCTCATCCGCGCCATGGCCTCTTCGAGGCGAGCGTCCGGCGCTGTGACCGACAGCCGGAAGTAGCCCTCACCGTGCGCGCCGAAGCCGACGCCCGGCGTGAGGTTGACCCCGACCTCGTCCAGCACGTGAGCAGCAAAACCGATCGAGTCATAGCCGGGCGGCACCGGCGCCCACACATAGAAGGTGGCGCGCGGAGGCTTGATGTTCCAGCCGATGTCGTTGAGCGTGTCCGCGACGAGCCGGTGACGCCTGGCGTACGCGTCGCAAGCGGCTCGCGTCTCCTGGTCTCCCCCATTCAGCGCCTCGATCGCGGCCCACTGCACCGCCTGGAAGATCCCGGAGTCGATGTTTGTTTTCAGCTGGCCGATCAACCCCACCAGGTCCGCGCGGCCGCACACCCAGCCGATGCGCCAGCCGGTCATGTTGAAAGTCTTGGAAAGGGAGTGGAACTCGAGACCGATCTCTTTCGCGCCCGGGATCTCGAACAGCGTCAGCGGACGATATCCGTCGAAGGCGATCTCGGAATACGGCGCGTCGTGGCACAGGATGATGTCGTGCCGGCGGCAGAAAGCGACCGCGCGCTCCAGGAAGTCGCGATCCGCGACGGCGGCCGTCGGATTGTTCGGATAGTTCAGCCACATCAGCCGCGCGCGCTGCGCGATCTCTTGGGGTATCGCGTCCAGGTCGGGAAGCCAGTTGTTCTCGATGGTGAGCGGCATGGTGTACGGCTCGGCGCCCGCCATCAGGGCCCCGGTCACGTAGACGGTGTAGCCGGGGTCGGGGGCGAGCACTACGTCGCCCGGGTCGACCAGTGCGAGAGGCACGTGCGCGATGCCGTCTTTCGATCCGAGCGTGGGCAGGATCTCGGTCGATGGATCGAGAGTTACGCCAGATCGATCTCCATACCAATCGGCGATCGCCTGACGCAGCTCGGCCAGGCCGAAGTACGACGCGTAACGATGGTTGGCGGGATCGGCGGCGGCCTCCTGCAGGACGTGTACGATGCGCGGCGGCGTCGGCAGGTCGGGATCGCCGATGCCGAGCGAGATGACGTCGACTCCGGCCTTCTTCTTCTCCTGCACCTTGCGGTCGATCTCGGCGAAGAGATACGGCGGGATCTTGCTCAGGCGGATCGCGCCGGGGTGGTCCGTCTTGCTCAAGCTGTGGCTCTCACGTAGTTGAGGATACCGGGCAAGGGATCGGGCTCGATCTCGAACCACCTGACCCGCTGATCGCGTCTCCACCATCGCATCTGCCTTCGCGCGTAGCGGCGATTCGAGCGGGCCATCGCAAGAGGCAGCTCGTCGAGCGTCAGCTCACCGCTGATATGCACCAGAGTGTCGGCGTATCCGATGCCGGTCAGAGCTGGAGCACTGGCGGGAACGCCTGCCTCGAGTGCCGATCGCGTCTCGGCCACGAGCCCACGCGCGACTTGCTGCCGGCTGCGCTCCTCGAGACGGCGGTCGATCACGTCGAGCGGCGCGGATAGGCCGATGCGTGCGGCTTCCCATGGCGGCGGCGTACGCGTGCGCAGGCGGCGAAGCGGCGGACCAGCCGCCTGCAGAACCTCGATGGCTCGAATCATGCGGACGGGGTTCTGCAGCTCGACTCCCGGGTCGGGGTCGAGCGAGAGCAGCCTCTCGCGCAACTCAGAGACCTCAAGGCTTTCGAGCTCGGCTCGCAGACGAGGGTTCGGTGGAACGCCCGTGAGGCTGAAGCCATCGCAGAGGGCATCCACGTAAAGCATCGTGCCGCCCTCGACGATCGGCGTGCGGCCACGGGCGGCAATGTCGGCGATCGCGGCTCGCGCGCCCTGGATGTACTCCGCCGCGTTGAAGCCTTCTGCGGGGTCGACGAAGTCGACCATGTGGTATCGAACCTGCTCTCTCTGTTCCGAGCTCGGTTTGTTCGTCGCGATGTCCAAACGCCGGTAGACCTGCTTCGAATCGGCAACGACTATCTCGCCGCCCAGCACCAGCGCGAGCCGGAAAGCCAGCTGAGACTTGCCGATTCCTGTCGGGCCGACGATGACGGGAACCCGCAACGAGCTCAGTAGTTTCGGCGGAAGTGCCGCGTGAGCTCCTGCCATTCGACGAGCAGCCGGGTCGGACGCCCGTGCGGGCAGGTGATTGAATCCTCCGTCGATTCGAGGTCGGCGAGCAGGCGGCGTTGCTCTGCGACATCCAGGACATCGCCGAAGCGAACCGCCGAGTGGCAGGCCAGGGCTGCGGCGGCCTTCTCCAGCGCCCCGTCCCCTCGGTTCTCGGCGAGCGCCGCCAGCGTCTCCTGGACGGCCGCGGTGGCCCGACCCGCCGGCATCTCGACCGGCACGGCCGTGATGCGCAGGCTCCGCGGCCCGAACTCTTCGTACTCGAGCCCGAGCCTGGCAAGGTCGGCACGATGGTCGGCCGCGGCGGCAATCAGGGCCGGCTCGACGTCCACCGCTTGAGGGATCAGCAGAGGCTGGCTCATCCCGCGGCCAGAACTGAGCCGCTCGAGCAGCCGGTTGTAGAGCACTCGCTCGTGCGCGGCGTGCTGGTCGACCAGCACCAGCCCATGAGGGCCCTCCGCCACGAGATAGCCCGGGCCCGCCTGGCCGATCGGCCGCAGCACCGCCGCTTCGGCGTCCCGCGCAGTGGTCGGCTCTGCGGTCGCGAGTGCGATCGCCGCCTCGTGAATCGTGAGCTGGGGCGTGATGTGACTCGCCGCGACCGCCGGCACCGACTCGACGGGGCGATAGCGAAACGGCTCGCTGCCATCGAGCGCCGCTCGTACCGCGCGCTGCAGTGCAGCGAACACCGTGCCTTCGTCACGAAAGCGGACTTCCCTCTTTGCCGGATGGACGTTGACGTCGACCAGCTCCGGATCGATTTCGATATCGATCACGGCGACCGGATGGCGTCCCCGTTCCAGGCGTCCCTGGTAGCACTCCTCGAGCGCGTACACGAGAGCTCGCGAGCTGATAGGGCGTCCGTTGACCGCGAGCACGATTCCGTCGCGGCTGCCGCGACTCAAGCGCGGCTGGCTGACCATCCCAGACGCCAATGGCATACCTACGATCTCGAGCACCTCCGCGGCGACCGCTGCGCCGAACACCGAAGCGATCGCGCGGCGCCGGTCGCCGTCACCGGTCGTGCTCACGGCGACGCGGGCATCGATCGTCAGATGAAATCGCACGTGGGGATGGAGCAGCGCAAATGCGCCCACGACTTCTTTGATCGCAGCGACCTCCGTCGCATCGCTCTTCAAGAATTTCAATCGCGCCGGCACGTTGGCGAAAAGATCTCGCACCTCGAGCGTCACGCCTGGGAGCAGAGGGCCTGATCCCCGCTCGACCGCTTCGCCGGCACGGATGCGAATTGTCGCCCCGCCGCTCGAGCATTCGACGTCAGACACCGCCGCGATGCTTGCGAGAGCCTCGCCGCGGAAACCGAAGGTGACGATCGCATTGAGGTCCGCGAGATTTGAGACCTTGCTGGTGGCATGCCGGACGAAGGCGATGGCAAGTTCGTCCGCGGGGATGCCCGCACCGTCGTCGCTGACGCGGATCGACGTCCTCCCCGCCCCGCGCACGTCGATGTTTATCCGCCGCGCCTCCGAGTCGAGCGCGTTCTCGACGAGCTCTTTGACCACCGATGCCGGCCGTTCGATCACCTCGCCCGCGGCGATGGCGTCCGCCACCTCAGGAGCAAGCAGTCGAATTGGCTCGCTCAAGGCGAGAGCCTCGCCCGCAGCTCATACAGCTTCTGCAACGCTTCGAGCGGGCTGAGCGAGTCTGGCTCGAGCTCCTCCAACTCTTTGCGCAGCGGGTCGGGAGCCAGCTCGATGGGCAGTCCCAGCTGCTGCTCGGGCGGCTCCAGCGGCCGCTGGCGCTCCAGTTCCCCGAGCACCTGCCGAGCCCGCGCGATGACGCCCGACGGAAGCCCGGCCAGCGCAGCAACGTGGATGCCGTATGACCGGTCCGCGCCACCCGGCACGACCCGATGGAGGAAGCGAACGGTCTCTCCGTCCTCCAGCACCTCGACACGCTGGTTGCATACCCTCGGCAGCCGTTCCGCAAGGGCGGTCAACTCGTGATAATGCGTCGCGAACAGGGTGCGACACCCGAGCTTCGGCGAGTCGTGCAGGTACTCGACCACGGCCTGGGCTATCGACAAGCCGTCGTAGGTCGACGTCCCCCTCCCCACCTCGTCGAGGATCACGAGCGAGGACCGCGACGCGTGGTTGAGGATGTTCGCCGTTTCGGTCATCTCGACCATGAACGTCGACATACCCGCCGTGATGTCGTCGTGCGCCCCCACCCGGGTGAAGATGCGGTCGGCGAGCCCCACGACCGCGCTGTCCGCTGGAACGAAGCTTCCGCACTGAGCGAGGAGAACGATCACGGCGGCCTGCCGCAGGTACGTCGACTTGCCCGCCATGTTGGGTCCCGTGAGGATCACGATCTGGTCCGCCGCAGGGTCCAGCTCCAGGTCGTTCGGCACGAAGACCCCCGCGGGCAGGCCACGCTCCACCAGCGGATGGCGGCCGCCCTTGATGCTGAGCTTCAGCCCGGCGTTTACCTCGGGCCGGCGCCACGCGTGGTCGGCGGCGGTCACTGCCAGGCTGAGCAGGGCGTCGATCATCCCGATGGCCCTGGCGCTCGAACGCAGGATGGCCGCTGATTCGGCCACGGCGGCGCCGACGTCACGCAGGATCTCGATCTCCCGCGCGGCGATCCGCTCCTGGGCGGTGAGGACGATCGCCTCCTTCTCTTTCAGCTCCGGCGTCAGGTAGCGCTCGGCGCCGGTCAGCGTCTGCTTGCGAACGTAATCGTCCGGCAGCGCGATGGCGTTCGCGTTGCTGACCTCGATGTAGTAGCCGAAGACCTTGTTGAATCCGACTTTCAGGGAACGGATTCCGGTCGTTCGCCGCTCAGAGGCCTCCAGGGCGCCGATCCACTCGCGGGCGCTGCGCGAAGCCTCGGCGATGCCATCGAGCTCGGGGTCGTAGCCAGGCCTGATTGCGCCGCCCTCGCGCGCGAACGCGGGTGGATCCTCGACCAGCGCCCGGGCGAGGCTCTGCGCAAGCTCGGGCGCTGCGCTGACCTGGCCCGCGAGCTCGCGCGTGACCAGCGCTTCGCAGGCGGCAACGGCGTTCTGTAGGAACGGGATTGCTTCCAGGGCTCGGCGAAGCGCGACGAGCTCTCGAGCGCTCGCGTGGCCCTGGGCGGCGCGCGAGGTCAGGCGCTCGAGGTCGCCCACCGGCTTCAAGGCGGTCGCCAGCGCTTCTCGCAAATCGGCCGACGAGGCCAGCTCCGCGACGGCACCGAGGCGCAGCTCGATCGATTCCGCGTCACGCATCGGCGCCCCGAGCCATGAGCGGAGGCGCCTGGCTCCGATAGGTGTGCGCGTGCGGTCCATCAGCTCCGTTAAGGCCGGCAGCTCCAGGTTGCGCACGGTCGCTGCGTCGAGCGACATCGTCGAGTCGGGTGAGTAGGTGCGAACGCTGAAGGATCCAGGCGCGATGTGGGCCTGGTTCTGCTTCAGGTAGTCGAGCACCACTCCGGCCGCCCCGACCGCGAGAGGAGCATCGGCCGCTCCGATCGAGGCCGGAAACGCGATCCCCAGGAGGTCGCGCAGCCGCTGCTGTCCGCGGACCGGGTCGAACCGGTACTCCTCGATCGCCGGAGGCGTGAGCAGCTCGGCAGGCGCCAGCCGCTGGAGCTCCGCGGTCAAGCGCTCACGCGGGAGCTGGCACAGGAGCAGCTCGCCCGTGGAAACCTCGCACGCCGCCAGGCCGGCGTCGGCGCCGCGTGTCCACGCCGCAACCAGGTAGTTGGCGCGCGACGGGTCGAGGTACGCGTCCTCGAGCACTGTGCCTGGCGTCAGGACGCGTGTCACGTCTCGGCGAACCACCTTGTGCTTGACCGCAGCCTCCACCTGGTCGCAGATCACGACCTTGTGTCCGGCACGCAGCAGCTTGCCAACGTATGACTGCCACGCGTGATGCGGCACCCCGCACATGGGTGCGCGTCCGGTCTTCCCGAGAGGTCGCGAGGTGAGCGTCACGCCCATGACCGGCGCTGCGACCTCGGCATCCTCGAAGAAGATCTCGTAAAAGTCGCCGAGCCGGAACATCAGGATCCCGTCGGGGTGCTGCTCCTTCGCTTCCCGGTACTGGCGCATCACCGGGGTGAGAGCAACCTCGGTCACGCTGCGCCTAGGGGTCCCCGCGAAATCACGCCGCAGGCTCCGATTTCGTGGGGTTGCGCATTCCCAGGAGCTGTCCGGCTGTTGCCTGAAGCACGCGAATGTTCATGAGCTCGCCTGGAGCGATTTCGCCACCCATCATCACGATCGCTCGTTTGCCCTGCCGGATCCTTCCGTACGGACGATGCAGCTCGTCTCTGCCCTCGATCAGGACCTCGACGTCGCGACCGATCCATCGCCCCGTCTTACGAGCTGCGATTTCCCGCTGCAGCGCGAGCAGGTCGTTCAGACGGCGGAGCTTCTCTTCGTGCGGAACGTCATCCTCCATCCGGCCCGCCGCGTATGTGCCAGGCCTGGGTGAGTACATCGCAAGGTGCACCACGTCGAACTCCATCTCTTCGAGCAGGGCACGCGTGTTTTGAAACGCGGTCTCGGACTCTCCAGGGAAACCGACGATGACATCCGTGACAAGGCCGAGGTCCGGCATCAGGTTTCGCGCTCGCTCCACGATCGCCCGGTAGTGCCGCATCTGGTAGCCACGAGCCATCCGCTTGAGGATCGTGTCATCACCCGACTGCACAGGCAGCTGCAGCTCGCGGCAGATGACCTCGCTGGCGGCCATCACCTCAAGGAGCTCCATCTCGAGGTCCTGCGGGTGCGAAGTCATGAAGCGAAGGCGCTTGAGGCCAGGAATTCGCTCGACCTCGCGGACAAGCCCAGCGAGCCCTCCCCGCCCCGTCGGGTCCGTGTAGTCGTCTACGTTCTGGCCCAGCAGCACGACCTCCCTGGCCCCGTCGGCCACGGCTTGCAGGCATTCCGCGACCACGTCGTCCATCGGCACGTGGCGCTCGCGACCGCGCACCTTCGGCACGATGCAGAACGTGCAGTTGTGGTCGCACCCCTGGATGACGCGCACGTAGTGGCTGATGCCGGTGCGTCCCGCTTGCGGAAGAGCTTCCCCCTGCGAGTAGTCGTACCGAGCCTCCAGGGTCGCGAGGAAGTCTTCGTACTGGCCGATCGGAACCACGGCGTCGAGCTGCGGGAATTTCCCGCGCAGCACATCACCTTCCTTTCCGACTATGCACCCGGTGACGGCTATGGTCCGTTCAGCAGTTTTCCACTGCTTGAGCTCGTGCAGCCTGGAGTACACGCGATCCTCTGACGCCTGGCGGACAACGCACGTGTTGAGGATGGCAATGTCGGCGCGTTCGAGGGAGTCTTCGACGTAGCCGGCGGCAAGCAGCCGCCGCGCCAGGTCTTCCGAGTCGGCGAGGTTCATCTGGCAGCCGATCGTCCAGATGTTGAACGAGCGCGAGTTGGTTCTCGCGCCCCTATGCGCAGGCGCAATGAGGATGGGACTTATTGATCGCTCCCCACGTCTCTCTCCCCTGAGGGGAGAGGGTGCCTTCGGCTGACCCGTTATCTACTCTCCACGAGCAGACGGATGCCGGTGCGCTCCTCGCCGTCGATGGAGATGTCGATGAAAGCCGGGATGCAGACCAGGTCTAGTCCGCCGGGGGCGACATAGCCACGCGAGATCGCGATTGCCTTGACCGCCTGGTTGATGGCGCCTGCCCCGATCGCCTGGACCTCCACCCGGCCCTTGCTGCGGATCACGCCCGCAATGGCCCCGGCGACGGCAACAGGTTTGGAGGTAGCCGAAACTTTCAACACCTCTACTGGAACGCGCTCGACGGTCATTGTTGCTGGAACCCCTTCAAACATGTTCGCGATCGACTCGCTGGATCGACGTGGCTCGTCCGGTGGAGTTGTTAATGGTAACCAGTACCGAATTGAATGTCACGGGTCCTGACGCCACGACAAACCGGTTGGGCACGCCCGTCAGGAACCGCTGGAGGACGACATCCTTGTCCATCCCGATGCAGCTGTCTCTCGGCCCGACCATGCCGACATCCGTCACGTAGGCCGTCCCGCCGGGGAGCACCCGGTGGTCAGCCGTCGGGATGTGGGTATGGGTGCCGACCACGGCGCTCGCCCGACCGTTCAGATACCAGCCCATGGCCGTTTTCTCCGAGGTGGCCTCGGCGTGCATGTCGCAAAAGACGATCTTGATATCCGGATTGGCGGCCAGGATGGCATCTGCGGCGCGAAACGGATCGTCCAGGGTGTCCGAGGTGAAGATCCGGCCCATCAGGTTCATCACGAGAACCTGCTTCCCACCGGCTTCGACCACCCACCATCCCTGTCCCGGCGCCGAGGGAGGGTAGTTCGCCGGTCGAAGCACCCGCTCCAGGCCTGGGAGCTCAGGCACGAACTCCTTCTGCGAAAAGACGTGGTTGCCGGTGGTGATCACGTCGGCGCCCGCGGACTTGATCTCAGCCGCGATTTTGGCGGTGAGCCCGAATCCGCCGGCGGCATTCTCTCCGTTGACGATCACAAGGTCGGCATGGACCTCGTTCTTCAGGCCTGGCAGGATCGCCTTGACGGCATCCCGGCCCGGATGGCCCACCACATCCGCGACGAACAAAATGCGAAGTTCGTCCGACATTACGTCAGCCTAGATCGAAGGCAACCCGGGGTCCCCGCGAGATCGAAGATTTCGTGGGGTGGGAATAGGATTCGGAACTCGTCACCCACGCTTCGTCAAGGCTAGCCGGAAACAGAAAAGGGAGTCCCGAGCTGGGACTCCCTCTTGTTGACCTATATGGTCCGCCCCCCATCCAGGCCTTCCCCCGAGGGGGGAAGGATTAGAAGTTGGGACGTAACTACTTGGCGTATTCGACTGCCCTGGTCTCCCGCACCACCGTGACTCGGATCTGGCCTGGGAAACTGAGCTCGCTCTCGATGCGCTTTGCGATGTCGCGTGCCATGAGCTGAGCGGCGGTGTCGTCGATCTGCTCCGGCTTCACCAGGATCCGGACCTCGCGTCCGGCCTGGATCGCGTAAGACTGCTGAACGCCTTCGAAGGAGTTGGCGATCTCCTCCAGCTTCTCGAGCCGCTTGACGTAAGCATCCAGCGACTCCCTGCGCGCTCCCGGGCGGGCAGCGGAGATCGCATCGGCCGCGATCAGCAACAGCGCCTCGATGCTGTGCGGTTCCTCGTCGTAGTGATGAGCCCTGACAGCGTGCACGACCTCTTTAGGAACGCCGTGTCGCTGCAGCAGGTCCGCTCCGATCACGGCGTGCGAGCCCTCGACCTCGTGGTCGATGGACTTGCCGATGTCGTGCAAGAGACCCGACAGCTTGGCGATTCGAACGTCGGCGCCGATCTCCGCCGCCATCATGGCGGCGAGATAAGCGACCTCTTTGGAGTGGTTCAACACCTGCTGCCCGTAGCTGGTGCGAAAACGCAGGATGCCGAGATGGCGGACGACCTCGGGATGAAGTCCCTGCAGGCCGACCTCCAGGACCGCCGCCTCTCCTTCCTCTTTGACCCTCTGCAGGACCTCTACTCGGGACTTGGCGACGATCTCTTCGATGCGGGCCGGATGGATCCGGCCGTCCACGATGAGCTTGTTCAGCGCGACCCGCGCCACCTCACGGCGGACGGGGTCGAAGCCGCTGATGATGACGGCTTCCGGGGTGTCGTCGACGATCAGGTCGATCCCGGTCGCCTGCTGCAGGGCGCGGATGTTGCGCCCTTCTTTGCCGATGATCCGTCCCTTGAGCTCGTCGGTCGGAAGCGGCAGCACCGAGACCGAGACCTCTGCGGTCTGGTCGGCGGCGATGCGCTGAATCGACTCGGTGACGATCTCACGAGCCCTACGCTCGCTCTCGTCACGGGCCGCCAGCTCGGATTCGCGCACCTTGCGGGCGACCTCGTTGCGAAGCTCTTGCTCGACCTGCGCCATCAGGATCCCCGAGGCTTCCTGACGGGTCATATTGGCGACCCGCTGAAGCTCCTTCTCCTGCTGGCGGACGCTGTCGTCGAGCTGGGCGCGCACCTCATCCAGCCCCTTCTCCTTGCTGCCGAGCTCGCGCTCGCGCCGGTTGAGATCCTCACCCTTGCGGTCGAAGTTCTCCTCCTTCTGAAGAAGGCGCTTTTCGATCTGCTGCGACTGTGCCCGATACTCGCGGGCTTCCTGTTCGGCGGCGGTGCGGATCTGGACCGCTTCCTCCTTGGCTTCGAGCAGCTTCTCCTTGGCCTGGGTTTCGGCCTCGGAAACGGTCTGCTGTGCTTTGAGCTCCAGTGCGCTCGTGCCTTCGCCCTGCCGGCGGTGAAGCAGCATGTACGCCACTCCAAAGCCGGCCAGGAGTGCCACCACCACCAGAATCGGTACGTAGACGTAGACAGGCATGTGACATGTACCTCGTTTATTCGATTGTCAAAGTGCGGATCCATGGCAGGACCCGCGGGGTCCCGCCTCGGGTTGGCTCTATGACTTACGGGCGCTCAAGCGCGTCCGTGTGTCGAAATTCTAGGCTTCGTAGCCGGTCGGCTGGGCCTCAGATCGCGGCAGGCGCCCTTAGGGCGCCGATCAGAGCGCCGAGGCCAAGGCAGGGGTGGCCCGACAACGAGCCCATTAACCATGCGCAACGCCGTCGGGCCGGGCCCCCTAACGCTGGCATTCGGCGCTCTGAGCCGATGAGTTGGGTCCAGCCGACCGGCGGAGAAACCTAATCTTCGTAGCCGGTCGGCGTCCCCGACACGACCGTCCGGCAGGCAGCGCGCACCGTGAAAGCAGAGAACCCCTGGCGCAGCAGCTTCGAGCCGACCAGGTTCAGCATCTCCCGGTAGTCCGTCATCTCCCTTTTGCCGTACGTCCGTTCGATGATGCGTATCGCGGAGGCCAGCTGTAGCGCCTCGTCGTAACCGGCCAGCGCGCGGTCGGCTTGAGCCCGGCTGACGCCTCGCCTGGCCAGCTCCGCCGAGAGCGCCCGTGGCCCGCGCGATGCCGAGCGGACGCGAACGAGCCCTTCGGCAAAGGACAGGTCGTTCAAGTAGCCAAGCTCGTCCAGCCGAGCCACCGCCGAGTCGACCTCCTCCGACCCGTAACCCCTCCGCGCGAGCTTTCGTTGCAGCTCGACCCGAGAGTGGGCTCGCCCGCCCAGGAGGCGCAAGCCAGTGCCCAGAGCACTGTTCTGGGGCCGGCGGCTGCCGGCTGGTGCCGTCCGGCTAGAGCTCCTCGTCCGCACCCGCGGAGGCCCTCGCGACGCCTGCGGCCTTCAGCACGGCAGACGCGGTCCCGCCGGCGGCCTTTGCTCTGACCTTCGCTTCGATCTCCGCGGAAAGCGTCGGGTTCTCTCGCAGGTAGTTGCGGACGTTCTCACGGCCCTGGCCGAGGCGCTGGTCGCCGTACGACATCCAGGTGCCGCTTTTCTCCAGGACGCTGTACTCGATGGCGGCGTCGATCAGCGAGCCTTCGCGCGAGATGCCCTCGTTGAAGAGGATGTCGAACTCGGCCGACCGGAACGGCGGCGCGACCTTGTTCTTCACCACCTTGACCTTTACGCGAGCCCCTACCGAATCGAGACCGGACTTGATCACCTCGACCTTTCGGATGTCGAGGCGTACCGATGAGTAAAACTTGAGCGCGCGTCCACCAGGCTGGGTCTCCGGGTTTCCGAACATGATCCCGACCTTCTCGCGGAGCTGGTTCAGGAAGATGACCGAGCAGTTGGACTTGGAGATCGCTGCTGTCAGCTTTCGGAGCGCCTGAGACATGAGCCGAGCCTGAAGCCCCATGTGGGAGTCTCCCATCTCGCCTTCGATCTCGGCCTTGGGCACCAGTGCCGCCACCGAGTCGATCACGATGACGTCGACGGCGCCAGAGCGGACCAGCACCTCGACGATCTCGAGCGCCTGCTCGCCAGTGTCAGGCTGGCTGATCAGGAGATCGTCGATCTTCACCCCGATGCGCGACGCATAGAGGGGATCCAGGGCATGCTCGGCGTCCACGAACGCGGCCACCCCGCCCTGCTTCTGGGCCTCGGCGATGACGTGAAGCGCGAGCGTCGTCTTCCCGGCCGACTCGGGTCCGTACAGCTCGGTCACGCGCCCGCGCGGTATCCCTCCCACACCAAGCGCGAGGTCGAGCAGCAGGGCGCCGGTTGGGATGACCGTGATCTCGCCGCGCAGTGCGGCCTGCTCACCCAACTTCATGATCGAACCCTTCCCGTAGCTCTTCACGATCTGGGCCATCGCCGACTCGAGGGACTTCTCTTTTTCTTTTTCCACTGATGCCTCCTAATTCGTTGCGGCGATGGTTCTACGTCGCGAGCTGAAATTCAACGTCGGTCGTTAACAAGGCCGTCCGGCGGATTGTAGCGAACAAGTGTTCGGCGGTCAAGCCTTTACCACTGGGACCAGCTTCCGAGTCTCATCGACGAGCAGTTGGATAGCCTTCGCGGCCGCCGCCTGGCGATTGGACCACCTGTCTCCGTCCAGGACATAGTCGTAACACCGGGTTCCGGCGGGAGAGGCGATGCCGATGTAAGTCAATCCGATCGGCTTGCTCGTCGCGTCCGCGTCGGGTCCCGCGATGCACGTGATCGAGGCCGCCAGGTCCGAACCAAGCCGCGAGCGCACGCCATCGGCCATTGCCGTTGCCACCTCGCAGCTGACCGCTCCATGACGCGACAGCAGCTCGGGTGTGACCCCAAGCTGGTCTGTCTTCACCTCGTTCGAGTACGCGATCACGCCGCCGATGAAGTATGCGGAGCTGCCCGGTTGATCCGTGAAGACCGTGCCCAGCAGCCCGCCGGTACAGGATTCCGCCACCGACACCGTAAGCCCACCCTCGCGGAGTAGATTGCCCAGCTCAGAGCCAAGGTGCCGCAGTGGCGGGTCCGATCTCGGAGCGCCATCCCCAAAACCGAGCAGATACCTGAACCTCACGAGGTAGTCGATTCCGCTGACGATCGTGAAGATCACAGCCACGGCGACGACCACCACGGTGATCGGAACCAGGATGGGATACGGCCTCTGCAGGATGAGCAAGGTAACCGCCGACATCTGCATCGCCGTCTTGGTTTTGCCCAGCGGCGCGGCGGCGATGACTCGTCCCTTGCCGGCACCGATGGAGCGAAGCAGCGTGATGAGAAGCTCGCGCGAGAAGATCACCACCACGACCCAGGCGGCAACCAACCCTTCCTGCACCAGCACTATCAGCACCGACAGGACGAACAGTTTGTCAGCCAGGGGATCCAGGAACTTTCCGAGGTCGCTCACCTTGCCACGCCTGCGCGCGATCTGACCATCCAGGGTGTCGGTCAGTGAAAAGACGATGAAGAGGGCGGCGGCGAGCTGGTCGTGACCGGGAAACCGCACCAGCAGGAGAACCATCAACAGTGGAATCGCCGCCAGCCGGCTGAGGGTCAGCGCGTTGGGGATGTTCATAGGTCTAGATCAAGTTTGCGACGAGAAGTCTCGCGTTGCCACACCCGTTCCGAGCGCGCCGATCGAGCGACCGTCGATCGTGATGAAAGTCGAAGCCGCCTTGCCGCTCGTGATCTTGACGTCGACTCCGCTGAAGTAGACGAGCGAGCCGGCTGGGAGAGTCCTCCCTGCATCGGCATAGGCAGGCCGGCCGTCGACGAACGCGTTGATCCACACCTCTTCCGTCACCCGCACGCCGACGACGACCGGGCGTGCCTGTGGTGATGGGGTGGGGACGGGAGCGCCCGGTGGTGCGGCCGCCACCTGTGCGGTCGGAGAAGGGGTGGCCGGCCTCTGGTCTGCCTGCACCTGCCGCCACGCGTAACCGCTGAAGCCGCCGGCGAGCAGGACGAGGCCGGCTGCGGCGAGGGCGGGAGCCGTGATTGCCATGCGTGGTCGCGCCGCAACGTTTGCGATGCTGAGCAGGCGTCGCGGATCGCGAGGCGCCAGCTTCAACATCGCGACCAGCGGTTCGGGATCGAGGCCGAGGAATCGTGCGTAGGTCCGGAGGTGGCCTTTCGCATAGACCGGCGCGGCAAGGCGCTCCAGCTCATTCGACTCGAGCGCGCTCAGGTAGTGGGCACGGATCCGGGTCGCCGTGGCCGCCTGCTGGATGGTGAGGCCACGCTCGCCGCGCTTGGCAGCAAGGGTCTCCCCAAGGGTCACGGTCGGGGTTCTCTCCTCATTCGATGCCCAGCCGCTCCAGGAGCTCGTCGACGTCGGGAAGGGTCATGAGCACTTCGCGCGATTTGGATCCCTGGTAGCTGCCGACCACGTAGTGCTCGGCGAGCTGGTCGACGATGCGTCCCGCGCGCGAATAGCCGACATTGAACTTGCGCTGCACGAGGGAGACCGAGGCTGAACCTTCCGCCGCCACCGCCCTCGCGGAACGCGCGAAAAGCGGGTCGAGCTTGCGCTCCGTGGTCTCCCCCCTCTCCCACTCGGCGCCCGCGCCCTGCTCGAGGATCTCCTCCATGTAATGCGGTCCGCCCTGGCCCTTCCAGAAATTGACGACGCCCTCGACCTCTGGATCGCTGACGAATGCTCCCTGGATGCGCGTCGGCTTGCCGGCGTCAACGGGCTGGTACAGCATGTCGCCGCGGCCGAGCAGCTTCTCCGCCCCGCCCGAGTCGAGAATGACCCGGCTGTCGACCTGCGAGCCCACGGCGAAGGCGATGCGAGACGGGATGTTGGCCTTGATCAGCCCGGTGATGATGTCGGTCGAGGGACGCTGGGTCGCGATGATGAGGTGGATGCCGACCGCCCGCGCCAGCTGCGCGATGCGGCAGATGAGCTCCTCGATCTCGCCGGCAGCGACCATCATCAGGTCGGCCAGCTCGTCGATGACGATCACGATGTAGGGCAGCTGCCGCGCAAGCTTCTGTGTGGCCTTGTCGTTGTAGGCGGCGATGTTGCGCACGCCCTCGGCCGAGAACATCTTGTAGCGCCGGTCCATCTCCGCCACCGCCCAACGCAGCGCCGCGGCAGCTTGGTGAGACTCGACGAGCACTGGCAGCGCCAGGTGAGGCAGGCCGTTGTACCCGGTCAGCTCAACGCGTTTCGGGTCGATGAGGAGAAGTCGCATGTGCTCCGGCGTGACCTGGAACAGGAGGCTGGTGATCAATGCGTTGATGCACACGCTCTTCCCCTGGCCGGTCGCGCCGGCGATGAGGAGGTGCGGCATGCGCGTGAGGTCGGCGATGATCGACTGCCCCGACACGTCGTTGCCAAGCCCCAGCGCCAGTTTGTTCGTGCCCTCGCGAAAAGCGGCGGTCTCGAGGACCTCACGGATCGTGACCAGGGCCGCGGACTTGTTGGGTACCTCGATGCCCACCGCGGCCTTACCCGGTATGGGCGCTTCGATCCGCAGTGGTGACGCGGCGAGCGCAAGCGACAGGTCGTTTTGGAGGGCCGTGATCCTCTTGACCTGCACTCCCGCGCCGGGCTGAAGCTCGTACTGGGTCACCGCGGGGCCGGGGTTGACGCCAACCACCTTGCAGGCCACCCCGAACGTCTCGAGCGTGCTCTCGATGATCTTGACGTTGCGCTTGATCTCGTCCGCCATCTGCGCGCGCTTGGCGGTCACCGTGTCGAGCAGCGTGATCGACGGCAGCTTCCATTCGATCTCCGGCAGATCGTCCTCGAGCTCGGCGACCACGCGCAGGGCAGGTGGTGGCGCAGGCTCGTCGTCCGCAGTCTCGCGCTCGACCCGGGCTGCGGCTTTCGAGGCCGCGACTTCGCCGGGCTCTTCTTCAAGCTCCCACGGTTTGACCTCTTCGAGCGCTGGGTGTGGCGTGGCAAAGCTGGCGGCCGACTTGGCCAGCTCGTCGCGAGTGGCCGGCGCCGGCTTTGGCTCCTTGCCTTTCGCGGGAGCAGTCACCGGGGGCGAGACAAGGTTCTGCAGCCGCTGGCGTTCGGCATACGTCGCTTGCCCGGTCGCGACCACCGACGCGAGCAGCGCTCCCGGGCTGAAATGGACCGTCACGATGAGCCCGATCGCGAGCAGCGCGACGAGCACGGCCCATGCGCCAATCGTGCCGAAGACCTGGGTCACCGATCCGTCGATCCCCCTCCCCACCGACCCGCCGTGACCAAGCAGGCCGAAGATCCCGACCAGGGCGATCACCGCCACCGTCCCCGAGACGATGTCGACGGGTCGCAGACGTGGCGCTCTCGGCCACAGAAGGTACGCGCCGAGGCCCAGGGCGGCGCCGACCGGAACGAACCAGGCCCGATCGAAGGTCGTGGTCAGCCAGTCGCGGAGCCCTGTCAGGATCGAACCCGCGTTGCTTGCCAGCGCGAGCAGACCCAGCAACGCTATGAGGATCAGCAGCACCCCGGCGATCTCGCGGCCTTGGCGCTGGGTCAGATGTGGCCTTGTGGCGCGTTTGCTTCTGGCGGAGCGGGAACGCGCCGCGCGCGAGGTGCGGCGTGCGCCGGCTGCGGAGTGACGTGAGCCTCGGGATGTGGTGCGACGCATGCTGCGGGCCCTTGAGCCGAAGCGAATTCTACACCCGTCCCCGCGACCCTCCAAGATTCGAACCTTCGCGGCGCGCGATACTCTGCGCGTGGCAGTCGATCCGTTCGCCGAAGCCGAGGTCCGCTACAAGTTCCTCGTCGATGAGCGGCGCTCAGGCGGCCTGCAGCCGCGAGCGTTCAGGCTCGCCGTGCGAGACCTTGCCGTTCTGGACAGCGAAGGACGCCGGTGGATGCTGGGACCCGAGGACGGGATCTGGTACCGGCGAGAGAACGAGCGGTGGCTGCAGGCGGACCCACCGCGACGCCTTGTCTGCCCGTCCTGCGGACACCACAACCTCGGACGGCACAGCTTTTGCGTCGAGTGCGGGCAGAGATTGAATCGGTAGGGGCGCGTTTCCTCGTCTAGCGCGCGTGCCCTTGCGCTTGAGCGATGCCGTAGATCAAACCCGCGACCAGCGGGACCAGGGCGGCCAGGAACCACAGGCGCCACCACAGAGGGCGCGCCGCCCCTTGCACCATCTCGTGCCCGCAGAAGCCGCAGTAGCGATCGAAGGGTCCCGCGATCCCTCTGCAGCTCCCGCACTGGTGTAGCTGCAGGCTGCAGTGGGCACACCGCGACTCATCCGCGTAGTTGAGCATCATGGCCGGCTGATCGCAGCGCGGACACAGGCTCGGGGCGACAAGCGCTAGAGGTGGGAGCTTCACAGCATTACTAGCGTGGCAGGGCGGCCGAGTTCACCTCGGCCGCAACTTTGTACCTGATCACTGCCAATCGTCTCCAGGAGTAACCATTCGGTAAATCCAATCCCGGGGAATGGGAGCAGCGCTTGCGGCGGAGCCGCACGCGCGATGCAATCAATAGGTCACGTCCTGCTCGCGCTTTGCGCGCAGGGAAAACCGTCCGGTTTTCCCTCATATTTCTGTGATGACGGGGATCACCATAGGGCGACGTCGTGTCTGGCGCCACACGGTCTTGGAGACCGCGTCGTGGATGGCCTCTTTCAGGAGGTTGATGTCGGCGTGGGTCTCAGCCAGCCGGCCGATGCTCTGAATCACTGCCGCCCGCGCATCTGCCATCAGCCGGGCCGAAAGCTCGGGCTCGATCAACCCGCGCGAGATGAGGTCGGGCCCCGCGCGCACGGTGCCTTCGTCGCGGTTCAGCGTGAGCGTCACGACCAGGATGCCGTCCTCGGCCAGGTGGCGGCGATCGCGCAGCACGACCTGTTCGACGTCCCCCACTCCCAGGCCGTCGACGTAGATCAATCCGGTTGCGATCTTCTCTCCTCGCTTGAGCGATTTTGCGTCGAGCTCAACTGTCTGGCCGTCCTCCACGACGATGATCCGATCCTCCGGGATTCCCGCCTCGCGCGCGATCTCGGAATGCAGCAGGAGCTGACGATACTCACCGTGGACCGGGATGAAATTTCGCGGCCGCACAGCGTCGAGCATCTCCCGCAGCTCGTCACGCTGGGCGTGCCCGGTGACGTGCACGTTGCCAACCTCGGAGTAGAAGACCCGGGCGGCCCCGTGGCGGTAGAGGTTGTTGACCGTCTGGTGAACGCTGCGTTCGTTACCCGGAATCGGCCGTGCGGAAATGACCACCCAATCGCCCTTCAGCACGTTGACGAACGGATGTCGTTGTGCCGCAAAGCGCGCGAGCGCCGACATGGGCTCGCCCTGGCTGCCCGCTGTGAGCAGCAGGAGCTTGGAGGGCGGCACGTGGTCGATGTCCTCGAGCGGGACAGTCAGCCCATCGGGGACTTTCAGAAAGCCGAGCTCGCGCGAGGTCTTGAAGTTGGTCTGAAGGCTGCGTCCGACCACCGCGACCCGCCGGCCGAACTGGCTTGCCATCCGCACCAGGTGCTGGATGCGGTGGATGTTGGATGCGAAGTTGGCGACCACGATGCGGCCCGGGGCCTCGCTGAAGATCCGTTCGAGCGGCGCATGGAGGTCGCGCTCCGAGCCCGAGTGACCCGCGCGCTCGGCATTGGTCGAGTCGCTCAGCAGGAGAAGCACTCCTTCGTCGCCGATCTCGCGAAAGCGAGCCATGTCGGTGGGAAGCCCGTCCGGTGGCGCGGGATCGAGCTTGAAGTCGCTCGTGTAAACGACTTTGCCGACCGGCGTATCGATGGCGAGCGCAACAGCGTCTGGGATGGAGTGACAGACGGCGATCGTCTCGATGCGAAAGGGCCCGAGCTGAACCGAGTCGCCCACCCGCACCTCGCGCAGGTCGGCCTCGCGCAGGAACCGGTGCTCCTTGAGTTTCGGCTTCACGAGACCGAGTGTCAGACGCGTGCCGTAAACAGGAACGTTGATCTTCTTCAGCGCATATGGCAGGCCGCCGATGTGGTCTTCGTGGCCGTGCGTGAGGAAGATGCCCAGGACCTCTTTCTTTGGTTGCAGCAGGTACGAGATGTCCGGGAGGACGAGGTCGATGCCGGGCATGTCCTCCTGGGGAAACATCAGGCCCGCGTCGACGACGAGGATCTTGTTGTCCCACTCGAGAGCCCACATGTTGATTCCGATCTCGCCAAGACCGCCGAGTGGTAGGTATCGAAGTCGCCCGGAACTCACAACAAACGCAGCTGTTCCGCTTCCTGCTTCGGCGGTGCGACCGGCGGAGGGGGCGGAGGCGGAGCCAGGAGAGCCTCCAGGTACGCCTTCACGCGGTCGAAGTCGTGCTCGAGGTCAGCCACCAGGGCGCCGTTGTGGAGGGCGGCAGCCGGATGGTAAAGCGGCACGTAAGCGACGTCGCCGCGTTTGACGAGAGTCCCATGCACCCGCGAGATCGAGCCCTGGCCGGGCATCAAGCGCTCCAGCGCGTGGCGGCCGAGGATGAGGACGACCTTGGGTCGCACGAGCTCCAGCTGGCGATTGAGATATGGCGAGCACGACTCGGCTTCGTTGGGCATAGGGTCGCGGTTCATGGGCGGGCGACATTTGAGCACGTTCGTGATGAACACATCCGTCCGGCTAAGTCCGATGCGTGCAAGAAGCGTGTCGAGCAGCTTGCCCGCAGCGCCGACGAATGGTTCGCCCTGCCTGTCCTCGTTGAAGCCGGGAGCCTCGCCGACGATCATGATGTCGGCCGGACAGGGGCCAATTCCGGGCACCGCCTGGGTGCGGGTCGCATGCAGGCCGCATTTCGTGCACGATCGGATGTCGGCGTGGAGCTGAGTCAGCTCCGGGGAACTAAGCGACTTTCACTCCCGCCTTGAAGGTGATGAGGTCCCCGGCCTCCCGGATCGTTTGCAACACCGATTGCAGCTGATCGTCGGTCAGGGGCACCAGGGGCAGGCGAAACGGGCCCGCCGGAAAGCCCATCGCGTTGAGGGCCGACTTGATAGGCACCGGGTTGGCGGCAGTTGTCATGAGCGTCTTGATCACCGGCAGCAAACCGAGGTGGATCTTGCGCGCCGTGTCGTTGTCAGCCTTGGCGTAAGCCTCAATGAGCTTTTTCATCGAGCGGCCGGCGATGTGGGATACGACGCAGATCACCCCGTAGCCGCCTGTCGCCAGCACAGCCAGCGTCCAGCTGTCATCCCCGCTCCACACTTTGAATCGATCCGGCTTTCCGGCGCAGACCAGTCCGATCTGGTCGAGGTCGCCGCTCGCCTCCTTCACTCCAATGATCCCGGGGAGCTCGGCGCAACGCAGCGTGGTGGCGGCGGTCATGTTGACCGCGGTGCGGCCCTGGATGTTGTACATGATCGTCGGCCCGACCTCGGAGATCGCCTTGAAGTGCTGATACATGCCTTCCTGCGGCGGCTTGTTGTAGTAGGGCACGACTGCCAGCAGCGCGTCCGCGCCGGCCTTCATCGCGCGCTCGGAGAGCTTGACCGAGTGATGCGTGTCGTTGCTGCCGGTACCGGCGACGATGCTCTTGCCGGGAATTGCCTTCTTGACGGCCTTGAGCAGCTCGATCTTCTCGTCATCGCTGAGGCTCGGCGTCTCGCCGGTCGTACCTGCCACCACCACTCCGTCGGAACCATCGGCGACAAGCATCACGGCCAGCTTCTCCGCGGCGACGTAATCGACCGACCCGTCGGATTTGAATGGCGTGACCATCGCCGTCAATAGGCGTCCTACTTCGGTCGTCACTTGATCACTCCCATTTCGATTGCTTGCTCTGCGATCTGGACCGCGTTCAGCGCGGCGCCTTTGCGCAGGTTGTCAGACGCGAGCCACAGCGCGAGCCCGTTCGCAGTCGAAGCGTCGTTTCGAATGCGGCCAACATACACCTCGTCCTTGCCCGCGACTCCATGTGGGGTCGGGTAGAGCTTCGCGTGCGGGTCGTCTTCAACAATGACCCCCGGCGACGAGCCTAAGAGCGTGCGCGCCTCGTCGGCGGTGATCTTCCTGGTCGTCTCGACGAAAACGGACTCGCCATGGCCGATGGGAACCGGAACGCGGACGCAGGTGGCCGTGATGCGGAGCTCTGGCATGTGGAGGATCTTTCGCGTCTCGTTGACGATCTTGACCTCTTCCTCGTTGTAGCCCTCCGGCTCGGGTCGCCAGCCGCCCGGCACGACGTTGTACGCGAGCTGGTACGGATAGGCGACCGCCTGCGGCTCGGTGCCGGCGGCGATAGCCCTCGTCTGTTCCTCCAACTCGTCCACCAGTGCCCGCCCGGCTCCGGAGGCCGATTGGTACGTGGAGACCAGGACGCGCTCCAGGCCGACCGCGCGCTTTAGGGGGTTGAGGATGACCGTGAGAGGGATGGCGCAGCAGTTGGGATTGGCGATGATGCCTTCGTTGTCGCGGATGTCGTCGCTGTTCACCTCGGGGACGACGAGCGGAACGTTCTCCTTCATGCGCCAGGCGGAGCTGTTGTCGATGACCAGCGCTCCCGCCTCGGCGGCAAGCGGTCCGTACATCAGTGCGATGTCGCTGCTCGCTGCGAACAACGCGATATCGATGCCTTTGAACGACTTCTCGTCAAGCGGATCGATGCTCACCGACCCCCCGTTGTAGGCCACTGAC
>Ga0207926_1000093_pt1 | contig 44726 bp, 42 predicted proteins | sample NGESurdeep072012_8_FD_184454 | JGI IMG/M metagenome (GOLD analysis project Ga0207926, IMG submission 184454) | Arctic peat soil microbial communities from Barrow, Alaska - NGEE Surface sample 210-1 deep-072012 (SPAdes) | ecosystem: Environmental > Terrestrial > Soil > Wetlands > Peat ...
GGCGAGGTTGTCGATCTGGTCGTCGCTCCAGCCGTGCCGCCTTGCCAAGGCGGTGTGGGACGACAGTCAATACTCGCAGCGGTTGATCTGCGAGGTGCGGACGATCACCAGTTCCTTCAGCTTTGCCAGAACGGTACCGGTGTTCATCACCGCTCGAAAATGGGCGATCATGGTCCGGAAAATTTCCGGCCGATGCGCGGCGGTACGGAACATGTTGGGTACGTTTCCGCGCTCCTGCAGATAGACGTCGTAGATTTTCCTGGTTTCGGGATCGACCTGGTCATTATCGAGTCGCGTTATTCGGGGCATGAAGCGATTGTAAGGCAAGCGGCGAGCAAGCAGCGGACGCCTCTCGGCGGCAGGCGAAAAGGCGTCCGACGTTGCTGTGCCGAGATCGGCGGGAAGGTGCCAGTTATTTAGCGAAAGACTTGATAGCGTTGGCTTCGTCTTCCTGCACATCGAACACCGTGTAAAGTTTGGTGATCTGCAGCAGGTCGTGCACTTTCTTGGTCAGGTGCAGCAACTTGAGTTCGCCGCCCTGACGTTGCACGGAGGTAAACGCGCTGACCAGTTCGCCGATACCGGAGCTGTCGATATAGCTGACGTCGCCCAGATTCAGCAGGATATGCTTGGCGCCTTTGCCGAGAACGTCCTTGATGGTGTCGCGCAATACCACGCTGCCTTCGCCCAAAGTGATTCTCCCGCTCAAGTCAACGATGGTCACACCATCCACTTGCCGGGTGCTTGCTTTCATGCTCACGTGGAAGCCTCCTGTCGGTCCAGTTCAGTACCTGGTATCCGTTTGATCAATGTAATTTCAGTGCCCGGCTCCAGTTTTCGGAACCGTACTTCGTCCATAAATGCCCGGATCAGGAATATACCGCGGCCGGACTGTTTCATCAGGTTCTCCGGCGCGAGGGGATCAGGGACTTCATCGGGTTCGAGACCCTTGCCTTCATCCCCAATGGTAATTATCAACTCCCGGCCGTTTTGTTCAAACGACAAATCGACTCGCTTGTCGGGATCGTAGGCGTTGCCATGCAAGACCGCGTTGACCATGGCCTCGCGAACAGCCATGGTCAGGCCGCCCCGAACGTCCTCATCGAAGCCAGCCTGAGTGGCGACCTGCTCGGCCATCTCTTCCGCTTTGTTCACGCTTTCCAGCGTGGATTCCATCCGGTACGAAACCTTCGATTGCGCGGTCATGAATTGGCCGTTTCCGCATGGCTCACTCTTAACCGAGCCTTCGGAACACATTCCTCAGGATTCTGCAGTTTGCCTTGTCAGGCGGATACTTGTCAACGTAAGCGTCAGCGAAGGGTCAACTTCCGCGCGTCACGCCGGAATTGCCAGTAAAAACCGGCTGTGAAGACAAGCAGCACAGGCACGATGAGTGGAGTCCACCCGGGCAACAGGCCAATGATGGGGATTTGGTGAAGCAGGCTCAGCGGGTCCCATCCCACAGCGCCGCCCGTTTGAGGCGGATTGGCGATCGCGGAATAGACCAAAGCCACCAGCAGAGCCGTGATGGGAATTAAGACAAGAACCAATATCAGGGCGGCAATTCCAGCCAACACGCGTTTCAAGTATTTCATGAGGTCAGACGTCCTCTCGGACCGCTCTCTTCTGGCGCCAACGGAGTAGCGGCAAACAGAGTGCGTATCGGGTCGGGTCGTTGTGTTTCCGGTAGAACAGGGGGCATTTGTCCAAACGCCGAGGAGGTGTTAAATTAGAACGAACGTTCGAATGAAATTTGTGGGGCCGCCCGCAACTCAGGAACCAGTCCATGACAGCGTCGACGATCCCGGTCCAGCCTCGCACTCCCGGTCAGGATACCCGCTTCGATCGCAGATTCTCCGAAATTCTCGACTATGCCGCCGAGGTTTTTGCCGAGAAGGGTTACGAAGGCGCCTCCATGCGCGACTTGTCGCGGCTCAGCGGCATGTCGCTCGCGGGACTCTACTACTATTTCGACTCCAAGGAAAAACTGCTCTACCACATCCAGAAGCACACCTTCACCACCATCGTCGATCGCCTGCGCGAGCGTCTGGCTGCAAGCAGCAACCCGGAAGAGCGCATCCGTATATTCGTGCACAACCATGTGGACTATGCAGTGAGCAACCAGACGGCCATGAAAGTCCTCTCGCACGAGGATGATGCTTTGAAGGATGGTCATGGTGCGGAACTGGCGGCCATCAAGCGCGAGTATTACCGAATCTGCATCGGGCTGGTGGACGACTTGGCCAAGGCAGAGCAACTCACGCGACTGGGGCAAAACACAGCCGCAGCCGGCGGCGTATCGACGCGCACCGCCGTCATGGGCCTGTTCGGAATGATGAACTGGCTGTACACCTGGTACAAACCGCGGGTTGATCCGGGTGCAGAGGTCATTGCGCGACAAATCAGCGACATCTTCTTACAGGGCGTGCGCGGCGGACGCGAGTCGGCGTGGCAACCTGCACAACGGGTTGACGCCATCGCGGGAGAATCCACTGCGTCGTTACCCAGGAAACGCACCCGGAAACGGTCCTGACACCATGATGACACTCGTCAGCAAGCCCGCCTTCAATCGCATCAACGTTGACCTCGGAGCTTCCGTGGTTCGCATCACGTTGAACAACCCACCGCTCAACGTGATTGACATGGAGATGATGGGCGAGCTGCTGGCTGCCTTGGAGCAGATCGAGGTAATCGCAGACGTCAGCACGATCGTGTTCGCAGGTTCTGAGCGTGCGTTCTCCAGCGGCGTTGACATTGCCGCGCATGACGCCCAGAACGTGCGAAACATGCTGACGGCGTTTCACAGCGTGATCCGGGCCGTGGTCGCGACGAAGAAAGTCACCATTGCAGCCGTGCGACGCCACTGCCTGGGAGGTGCGGCGGAGTTGGCGATGTTGTGCGACATTGTTTATGCCTCGCCGGATTCCGTCTGGGGATTCCCAGAGATCAAACTGGCGTGCTATCCACCGGTGGCGGCTGCGGCGCTGGCGTCGATTGTTGGGCAAAAGCTGGCTGCGGAGATGATCCTGACGGGACGCACGATCACCGGTCAGGAAGCCTTGGCCGCCGGATTGGTCAACGGGTTGGCCGACGATCCGGAGACTCTGGTTACCGAGTGCATCGCGCGGGTGTCGCAGTTAAGTCCAGCCGCGATGGCTGTGGCCAAGAAAGCGTTGTACGCGTGGGATTCAATTCACTTCGACAAGGGCCTGGCCCGCTCCGAACAGATCTATTTCGACGAACTGATGAAGACCGCAGATGCGCAAGAGGGTATCCAGGCGCACCTCGAGCGACGCAGGCCGAAGTGGACCGGGAAGTGATGTTACGTCTGACATTGTGGAGGCTCGATGGATTACGAGATTTCAGTCGCTGAAGTGAAATCCATGCAGGATGCCGGTCAGGGCTTTGAATTGGTCGATGTTCGCGAGCCCTGGGAGTATGAGGTCGCGCACTTAGCCGGCAGCAAACATATCCCAATGGGCGATATTCCGGCGCGCTTTAACCAGGAGCTCGATCCGGAAAACCACATCGTAGTCGTGTGCCATCACGGCGTGCGCTCTATGAGTGTGACAGCATGGCTGCGGCAGCAGGGGTTTGAGAAGGTGCAGTCGTTGCGCGGAGGAATCGACCGCTGGTCGCGCGAGATCGACCCGTCGGTACCGCTTTACTAGAGGATTATCTGGACATGAAGAAGGAACTCATCGAACTCCGCGTCAACGGTCGCGCTCATGAACTGGCAGCGCAGCCCAATAGCCTGCTGCTGGATGTGCTGCGCCAGGACCTTGACCTCACGGGATCCAAGCGAGGATGTGATGATTCGTCTTGCGGTGCCTGTACGGTGCAGGTTGATGGAGTGCCGATGCTCGCCTGTACCATGCTGGCGGCGAGCTATCAGGGATGTGAAATCACCACCGTTGAAGGCATCTCGGAAGGCGGTGGGTTGGCCGCGCTGCAGAAAGCGTATGGCGATTTCGGCGGCTCGCAGTGCGGCTACTGCACGCCTGGATTCATGATGACCGTGCGCTGGTTGCTGGCCAACAATCCCGATCCCAGCGAAGCAGAGATTCGCGAGGCTTTGAGCAGCAATTTGTGTCGATGCACCGGGTATTCGCAGATGTACCAGGCGATCCGTGCCGTGATTGAGGCCGAGCAGCAACGCATGGAGCAGGAGTTGGTAGGGGCGAAACATTCATGAGCGAGTTTTCCGTAATCGGCAAGTCGATCGCGATGGTGGATGCCGCAGGCAAGACCACCGGGGCGGGCAAGTACACAGACGACTTCAGCCTTCCGGGAATGCTGGTGGGCAAGATTCTGCATTCGCCGTATCCCCATGCGCTTATCAGAAGCATCGATACCAGTCGGGCCCGCGCGCTGGAAGGCATGGTCGCTGTTGTCACCGGAGACGACGCGCCCAATCAGTATGGAATTCTGCCGGTTGGGCATGATGAGACAGCGTTGGCCGTCGGCAAAGTGCGGTACGTCGGCGACAACGTTGCCTGCGTGGCGGCGGTAAGTGAAGACGTTGCCGAGCAGGCACTGGAATTGATTAACGTTGAGTATGAGCCTCTCCCGGCGTACTTCGATCCGGAAGAGTCGATGAAGGCCGAGCGCGACCTAATCCACGAAAACCGGCCGAACAACATTGAAAAGGACTACCACCACGTCTTCGGTGATCCGGAGAAGGGTTTCGCGGACGCAGATTATGTCGCCGAGGCGCGCTATATCGCGAATGAAGTGACGCATGCGGCGATGGAGCCGCACAGTACGCTGGCCAGCTTTGAGATCGACCCGCACACTGGCAAGCAGGGACGGTTGACCGTGTGGTCATCCACGCAGGTGCCGTATTACCTGCAACACAAACTATCGCTGGTGCTCGAACTACCGATGTCGCAAATCCGCGTGATCAAGCCGCTGGTGGGCGGAGGCTTTGGCGGCAAGAGCGAGATCATTCCGCTGGAAATCATCGCTGCCGTTGCGGCACGTGCGGCCAAAGCGCCGGTGAAGATCACCTATACCCGGGAAGAAGTATTCTGGGCGCATCGCGGACGTCCGCGCACCATCATCGACCTGAAGACTGGCGTCAAGAACGACGGGCGGGTGACTTCAGTCGCCTGCAAGGTCATTCAGGATGGCGGCGCGTATTGCTCTTACGGCATCGTGACGATCCTGTATTCGGGCGCGCTGCTCGGTGCTTTGTACGATATCCCGAACATTCGGTATGACGGCTTTCGCGTTCTAACCAATAAGCCGGCGTGCGGAGCCATGCGCGGTCACGGCACGGTGAATGTGCGGTTTGCGTTCGAGTCGCAGATGGACGAGATTGCGGCCAAGCTGAATCTCGATCCGGCGGCGGTGCGCCGCATCAATCTGCTCAAGCCCCCAACGGTTACGGTGAATGGACTGCGCGTGTTGAGCTATGGCTTGCCGGAATGCATCGACCAGGTCATCACACGATCCGCGTGGAGGAAGCGTCGCGGCACGTTGCCCAAGGGACGTGGGTTGGGTATGGCCTGCAGCCACTACGTCAGCGGAGCGGCCAACAGCATCATCCGATCCGACATGCCGCACTCGACGGTGAACATCAAGATCGACCGCGATGGCGGCGTCGTGGTTTACACGGGTGCATCGGAGATTGGCCAGGGTTCCGACACCATGATAGCCCAGGTCGTTGCCGAAGTTTTGGGATGCAGTTTGTCACGGTTGAAAGTGATTGCAGCCGATACCGATCTCACGCCCATCGACCTGGGTTCGTATTCCAGCCGAGTCACGTTTATGGCCGGAAACGCAGCTCTGCGCGCGGCTGAGGACGTGAAGAAAAACATTGTAAGCGCGGCCGCGCGGCGCATGAACTGTGCACCTGAGGATGTCGAGATACGCGATGACCGCGTATCGAAGCGAGGCACGAGCCCGATCGAATCTTTCGCTGTTCGCCCCGAGACAGAGGCGGCGAGTGGTCACGTGGATGGGCAAATCCTGCGCGGTTCGGTACTGCAGACCCGCAAGGATGATGCCGCCAGGGATTACATGAGCTTTGAAGAAGCTGTGGTCGCGGCGATCGATGTGCACGGTGGACTCACAGGAACGGGATCGTACGCTCCTCCGGTTGAGGCGCGAGGCGGCAAACACAAGGGAGCGGGTGTCGGTCCCTCGCCAGCGTATTCCTACTCGGCACAAGTGGCTGAGGTCAGCGTCGACGAGGACACGGGTGAAGTGACAGTCCACAAGATTTGGGCGGCCCATGACTGCGGGCGCGCACTGAACCCAGTGGCAGTCGAGGGACAAGTGATTGGATCAGTGTGGATGGGACTCGGCCAGGCGCTGCAGGAAGAAATGGTGTGGAAGGACGGCTTGCTGATGAATCCTGGACTGCTGGAGTATCGCAGTCCGTCGTCGGTCGAATCCCCTGAAATTGAGTGCGTGATTGTCGAGAGCATCGATCCTGAAGGCCCGTTTGGGGCTAAGGAAGCGGGAGAGGGATCGCTGGCAGCCACGATTCCCGCGATCTCCAACGCCATCTACGACGCAGTGGGAGTTCGGTTGCGTGAGGCACCTTTCACTCCCGAGCGAGTTTTGGCTGCGCTGCGGGCTAAACGAGGCATGAAGCGAATCGAGATGACAGAAGGAGTTGACCCGACGCAACCGAAGAAATTCCGTGAACACGGCGGCTCGCTGTGGTTTCGAGGCAAGGGCCCAGAGCGACATCCCGCCGATCCGGCGCGGCGAGGTGTTGCAGCGGGAGGTGTCGAGTGAGCCTGCCGAGTTTCCAGTTGCTGAGGCCGAAAATCCTTGACGCGGCCGTTGCCTTGCTTTCGAACCACGCCGACGAAGTGAAGGTCATCGCCGGCGGCACCGACCTTCTGCCATCGATGAAGCAGAAGTTGTTCACGCCTCCCTACGTGCTCGATCTACGCGGAGTGTCTGAATTGCGTGGTATTTACGCAACGCCCGGCGGTGGCGTGACCATCGGTACGCTTACAACGCTGGCTGCCATCGAATACTCTCCGCTCGTCCGGCGTGAATATCCCGTGCTGTACCACGCGACCAAGACGGTTGCGTCTCCGGTGCTGCGGAACATGGGTACCCTGGGCGGCAACATCTGTCTCGATACGCGCTGCCTCTGGTACAACCAGTCGCTGTTGTGGCGCAAGAGTTGTGGATTTTGCCTGAAGAAAGACGGCGACTTGTGCCATGTTGCGCCCGGCGGAAAGACTTGCTGGGCGGCCTTCTCGGGCGACACTCCTCCCGCGCTGCTTTGTCTTGGCGCGGAGATCGAGATCGCTGGTCCCGATGGATTGCGGCGCGTCCCAATGGCAGACTTCTACGTCAACGACGGCATCGTGCGCCTGCATCTTTCATCACAGGAAATCGTCACGCGAATCTATCTCCCCGAAGCGTCGAAGGGGTGGCGCGGCAGTTACCAGAAGCTCCGCGTGCGAGGCAGCATCGACTACCCGCTCGCTGGAGTGGCCGTCGCCTTGAAGATGCGCGAAGGTCGAGTAGAGGATGCGCGGATGGCCATCACCGCGGTCAATCCGGCACCGCACTTGGTGAAGGATGCCGATGCGCATCTCATCGGCGCTGCACTGGATGAAGAACTCGCAGAGCGGGTTGGCGAACTGGCGTCGCGAACGTCGAAACCACTCACCACTTCAGCGCTTACGCCGGAATATCGGCGGGAAATGGTCAAGGTCTTCGCCAAGCGCGCGCTGCTGGACGCCGCAGCCAACTGAGATGATCACCGACTGCCACGTTCATATCGCTCCCATGGAGCTCTTCAGGCCCGAGGCGCTGGCCCTGATGAAGAAGTCGCGGAAAGACTTCGATCGGATTGAGCAATTCTGCCAGTCACCTAAAGCGTTTCTCAAACATCTGGATGCGATCGGCATCGACCGCGCCGTTCTGATCAACTATGTCGCGCCCGAGGTCATCGGCTTCACGCCGGCGGTCAATGAGTGGGTCGCCAACTATGTAAAGGAAGCTCCAAAGCGTTTGATTCCATGCGGCAGCGTGCACCCGCGTCATACCAAAAACGTATTGGCCGATATGGAGCAAATTGTTCGTCTCGGCATTCGGCTGATCAAGATTCACCCGCCGCATCAGCTCCTATATCCCAACGATTATTTGAATGGAGTCAAAGAGCTGGAAATCATCTACCGCGCCGCGGAAGCCAATGGGATTCCGGTCATGGTGCACACCGGCACTTCGATCTTTCCGGGCGCGCGTAACAAGTACGGCGATCCCATGTATGTGGACGACGTGGCCGTGGATTTTCCCAAGCTGAAAATTCTGCTGGCGCACGGTGGGCGTCCGCTGTGGATGGACAGCGCGTTTTTCCTGGTGCGCCGGCACCGCAACGTATTTCTCGACATCAGCGGCATTCCGCCGAAATCGCTGTTGAACTACTTCCCGCGCCTTGAAGAAATTGCACACAAGACCCTGTTCGGTACCGACTGGCCCGGACCAGGCGTTCCTGAAATTGCCAGCAACCTCGCCGAGTTTCGCAATCTGCCAATTTCGGAAGCCGCGAAACAGCAAATCCTGACTCACACAGCGCTGGAAATCTGGCCCGCGTAGTTTATCCCGCTTCGGAATCTGAAGTACGGGTAGCCCCGGGCGGATCGATGTGCGCGGCTGCTTGAATGGCGCGCCACAGTTGAACATGTCCTACCCGCGACTTGGACGAGAAGGGAATGATCGCCTCGACGGCGACTCCGAGCGATTCCGACAACTTGGCGAGTGACTTGCGCAACAGATTGTTGGAGATGCGATCTGCCTTGGTCGCCACGACGAGATAGGGCCGGTCGTGGTGGCGTAACCACTCATGAAGCTGAATGTCCGATTGCTGCGGGGGAATCGAAATGTCCACCAGTGACACGCAAAGCGCCAACGACTGGCGCGATTCGAGATAGGGATCGATGAAGCCTGACCATAGCGTAGTAATCGCTTTCGGCACACGCGCGTAACCGTAACCCGGAAGATCAACGAAGAAGAATTCCGGATGAGGTTTGCCGGGCCGCCGCAACTCAAAAAAGTTGATGGTCTGGGTGCGTCCGGGAGTGTTGCTAGTCTTCGCGATCTTGTCGGCCACGAGCGAATTGATCAGGCTCGACTTGCCGACATTGGAGCGTCCCAGGAAGGCGATTTCCGGTGCGCTGGGCGCGGGGAACTGCTTGGGATCGGCTGCGGACGTCACGAAGCGTGTTTGGACCTTCATGCTTTCACTATGGCTGGAAGGGCGGGAAAGAGCAAGGCAGGCGCGCCTCCCCCTCCCCCTCCATTTTGCAAAGTCGCTCAAACAAAGGACTTAGCAAATCACTGGTCCGCAAAGTCGCAGAAACATTGGACTTAGAGGCAAAGTCGCACAAACAAAGGAGTTAGCTTGCAGGGTCGGAAGGGCGCTCCTTTAGAATCAAGGAGTTGCCAGCTGAAAGAGTGCAAAGTCGCAGAATTACATACTTAGCTGGGAGCTGGTCTCGAGATTATCAAAGAACGCGGCTGCTAGGGCAACCGAGCCCAATAGAGTCCGTGTGAGAAACCTATATCGTCCCCGGGGGACTCAAATCTTCTTCCCACTTTACCCAGCACTCCGCCTTCGGCTGCGTGCTGGGCTATCATGTCCCCGCCCCCATGGGGCTGGACTTCTGGCAGCTTGTACCACCGTCGCAACCCGAACGTTAGTTCTCACACAGACCCGATAGGGCTGGCCGAATTTCGGCCGACCTATGAATACCGTGACTGGTGGCGATGGGGCAAGGAAAACAGGAGGCGGACAAAACGAAAGTAACCAGAAGTCCCGGAAGAGGAATAGATCAATCCAGTTTCAAGGGCCGCTTGTCTTCGACGTCGTCGATGCGTACGGGGCGGAGCTTATGCCAAAAGTAGAGAATGACGGCCACGATGATGGCGATGCCGAGGCTGATGGCGAAGAAAATGCGGTAGGCGGGCAGCAGGATCAGAAGGGCGACGACGGTGCCAATGGCGACGACAAGGGCGGCACTGCCTTTCACAGAAAATCGGAGTTGTGAGTGGCCAGCCATGCGGCTCTATTGTAGAGCGGGTTGGGTCGGCGTATAGGACGAGTCGTTTGAGGTCAGGGCTTGTGTGGGGCACCGGCCAGCTCCTACACGTCGCGGGAAACTCAAGCTAAGACAAACGGAACGGAAGCAATCACCAGCACCAAGCCGAGAAGAAGCGCCCACGACCAACGGTTCGCGAAATTGAACGTGTAACCCAAGCCATCGCGCTTCTCGACGAACAGCGCTCCGTCGTTGGGATTGTAGTAAAAGACATCGGCCTTCCAACACTCGTTCGGCGTCGGATCCATGGGCTCCCAGGGTTCGCTCATTTTCCTTGTCATTACGATGATGAGTAGAATCAGGATGACCATAGGTGAGAGCACGATCGCCCAAATCGGAATGGCTGTGAGCGGTTGAACAGCGATTAGCGCGAACAACAGGCCGAGTATGTATTCGATAGCAATTACGCCTCCGAGCATGACCGGCCGGGACCGCGACCGACGAGAGCCGAACCAACCGGCCAACGCCATGATCAAAACCCAAGAGCAAATCTCCGTGCCAAAGAACAGCGGGCCATACACTCCTTTGATCGTGCGTTCAGCCCAGCGGTTGGCTTGGCCGTCGGCGCCGAAGTGCACTGGAAATCGCGCCGGGATTCGGTCCCAATGGAGATACAACCAAGTGGCAGCGGCCGCCAAGACAACGAATGGACCGCCCGCCAACCACGCGAACCGCGGTAAGTCGTCTGGCGCGACGCTCATTTCCACTTCGCGGGAACCAGTAAATTGAATAGCCGCCACAGCCAAGGCATGATTCTGCCAGCGGAAGGTGATTACTCCGGCAAGCACAATGGCAATCGGTGCAACGGCGGCAGTCATACTAAGGAAACTAGCTGGGGACAATAGCATCGCACCGGCCGCTGCGGCCACGACCATCACGATGACCAAACGGAACATCCGGATGGCATGCTGGCCCGCGCGGCTCTGACGGAAATCCGGTGGAACCGGAACAGCAAAGAGTAGCTCGCGGCGGGACATATTCGGTGACGCAAACACCAGCGCCCCTATGAAGATGTAGACGGTGCAGAGGATAAGTCTCATGATCATTTCACCACCTTTGCGATGGCGCGCAATTCGTCTGCGATACTGGCCGCCGAAATGCCTTCGGCGCGCAACTGTGCCACCAACCCGCGCAGCCGGTTGTGTAAGTCGTCATGCCGAGCCCTATTGGTAACGACTGGGACGTTACGCGGCACTACTACCGCACCGCGCCCATGTTGCAAGTCAAGCCATCCTTCGGCAGCCAACTGGCGGTACGCTTCCGCCACAGTATTGAAATGAACACCTAACTCCACAGCGACTCGGCGGACCGATGGGAGCATGGTTCCCGGAATAAGTTGGCCCTCGACGAAAAGAACCCGCAGACTGTCGACAATCTGTCGAACGGCCGGAATACCGGAAGCTGCGTCGATCCGAATTCGAGGGCCCTGCGCCATTCGCTGTTTAGTGTACATATACACTATACAGTTGTCAAGGGCGGAGCCCGCGAGGCAAGAGCAGCGCGAATCAGGGCGCCCGCTGGGCCTGGGCTGCGACCGTTACCCCTGCAGGCCGAGGGAGTCGCAATTCATATGACGATCTCGGTGTAGACGAATCAGTCCCATCCTTTGCGCCATAGTCGGGCGCAAAGGATGGGGCACCCTAATTCTTATAGGTGTCGGTGATTACTGGTGTGCCGCAGGGGCTTCGGCGGCTGGAGGCAGTGCGCCAAGCCCCGGGGCTTCATCAGGCACATCGGGCAGAGGACGCTCCAGCGCGAACGCCAGCACGTCATCCATGGTCTTCACGAAGCGCAGCTTCATGGCGGCGCGCAGGTTCTCCGGAACCTCAGGCAGATCCTTCTCGTTATCGGCGGGAAGGAGCACCTCCATGATGCCCGCGCGATGCGCCGCCAGCAGCTTTTCCTTCAGACCCCCGATGGGCAGCACCTTGCCGCGCAGCGTGATCTCGCCAGTCATGGCGATATCGCGACGCACAGGAATGCGGCTCAACGCGCTGGCGATCGCAGTCGCCATAGTGATACCGGCCGACGGGCCGTCCTTGGGGATTGCGCCCTCGGGAACGTGCACGTGAATGTCGAGGTTGCGATAGAAGTCGCGTGGCAGTCCCAGGCGATGCGCGCGGGAACGCACGTATGACATGGCCGCCTGCGCCGACTCCTGCATGACGTCGCCCAACTTGCCGGTTAGGGTCAACTTGCCCTTGCCGTCAACGATGGCGACTTCGGTGGTGAGAATCGAGCCGCCAACTTCAGTCCACGCCAGCCCGGTGACGAGCCCAATCTCGCTGCGCTCGTGGGCCTCGGTGTCGCGATACTTGAGGACTCCAAGATATTCGGAGACGTTCGCGGCTTCGAGGGTTACGGAGTATTTGTCGCCTTCCTTCACTACCTTGCGCGCTACTTTGCGGCAGATGTTGCCAATCTCGCGCTCCAGGTTGCGGACACCGGCTTCGCGCGTGTAATTGCGGATTATCGTCTGCAACGCTTCGTCGGTGAAGACGATGTTGGCTTCGGTGAGGCCGGTCTGTTCGCGCTGCTTGCGGACCAGGTACTGCTTGGCGATCTCCACTTTTTCGGGCTCGGTATAGCCGTGCAGGCGCAGCACTTCCATGCGGTCCTGCAACGCCGGAGGAATCGTGTGCAGGACGTTCGCTGTCGCGATAAAGAACACCTGCGAAAGGTCATATTCAACATCGAGGTAATGATCGACGAACATGAAGTTCTGTTCGGGGTCGAGCACTTCGAGAAGCGCCGCCGATGGATCGCCGCGGAAGTCCATTGACATCTTGTCAACTTCGTCGAGCATGAACACCGGGTTCTTGGTGCCAGCCTTCTTCATCATCTGGATGATCTGGCCGGGGAGTGCGCCGATGTAGGTGCGGCGATGTCCGCGAACTTCAGCCTCGTCGCGCACGCCGCCCAGCGACATGCGGACGAACTTGCGTCCCGTAGCTTTGGCGATGCTCATGCCGAGCGAGGTCTTGCCCACGCCCGGAGGCCCGACGAAGCAAAGGATCGATCCCCTTGGGTTTTTTACTAGTTGGCGAACTGCAAGGAATTCGAGGATGCGCTCTTTGATTTTCTCGAGGCCATAGTGATCTTCGTTGAGCACCTTCTCGGCCACATCGATGTTGCGGATCTCTTTGGAGCGCTTCTTCCACGGGACCGCCAGCAGCCAGTCGAGGTAATTCCGCGAAACCGTCGATTCGGCGGACATCGGCGGCATGGCTTCGAGTTTCTTCAGCTCCTGGATGGCCTTCTCGTGGGTTTCGCGTGGCATGCCGGCGGCGTCGATCTTCTTCTTCAGTTCGTCGAACTCGCTCTTTTCGCCCCGGCCCAGCTCTTTCTGGATGGCCTTGATCTTTTCGTTGAGGTAATACTCTTTCTGGGCGCGTTCCATCTGGCGCTTGACCCGCGACTGGATGGAGCGGTCCATGTTGAGCTTTTCAATCTCCACATCGAGCACATCGCCGATGCGGCTCAACCGCTCGGCAGGATCGAAGATTTCCAGCAGTTCTTGTTTTTCTTCAATCGACAATTGCAGGTTGGCTGCGACGGTGTCGGTCAGCTTCGACGGATCGTCGTTGCGTACTGCAGCGATCATGGTCTCGTAATTGAGCGACTGGCAGAGCTTCACGTATTGCTCAAACAGTCCGGTGACGCGCTGCATGGCCGCTTCAATCTGCGGGGTCAGCTCTGTGCCGTATTTCGCGGTACGGACCGTGGCCTCGAAGTAGCCGTCGGTATCGACGACCTGCAGAATCTTGCCCCGCTCCAGCCCCTCGACCAGGACCTTGATATTGCCGTCGGGCAGCTTGAGGCTCTGCACGATGTTGACGATGGTGCCAACCTGGTAGATCTCGTTAGGTTTGGGCTCGTCGATGCTTGCGTCGTGCTGGGTTGCGAGAAAAATCTTCTTGTCGCCGGCCAACGCTTCTTCGAGGGCGCGGACACTCGACTCCCGGCCGACGACAAAGGGCGTCATCATGAACGGAAAGATGACAACGTCCCGTATCGGCATCATAGGGAGTTTCTTGGTTTCAAATTTCTCTCGCTGGGTCACAGGAACCGCCTTGTCGTTCAGAGCTCCACTGCTCTGAGGAAGAAGTAGCCGTTAAATAGCCGCGCCACGCGGAGTCCGAGTGACGGATAGCCTTGCGGCAGGCTTACTGGCGTCTAGGATAACACGCGCTACGACAGGGTTTTGAGGAGTCAAACCCTTATGTTATCTGCGCTGGTGAGCCTGTCTGAGAGGGGGAAAGGTTCTCAATAACGAACGGCGCGACCGAGGCCGCGCCGTTTCGATAGCTGAATTGCAACCGAGGATTATTACCCCGCCTTTTCCATGATGGGGAAATTGACGTTGCGGTTCTCTACCATTTCCTTGGTGACCTCGAACTCCTTTACCCGCTTCTGGCTGGGCAAGTTGTACATAAGGTCGAGCATCAATTCTTCGAGGATCATCCGCAACCCGCGTGCGCCAACCTTGCGCTGCATGGCTTCGCGAGCGATGCAGCGAAGGGCCTCGTCCGTGAAGCGCAGTTTGACGTTCTCGAACTCGAACAGCCGCTGGTATTGCTTGATGATGGCGTTCTTCGGCTTGGACAGGATTTCCACCAGAGCGTCCTCGTCGAGGTCGTTTAACACGCCTACGACGGGAAGCCGGCCAACGAATTCCGGGATCAGCCCAAACTTGATGAGGTCCTGCGGTTCGGCCTGGGCCAGCAACTCGGTGTCACGCTTATTGCACTCGGTGAAGGCCGCCTCTTTGGCTTCATCGGTTCGGAAGCCCATGGAGCGTTTACCCATGCGCCGTGCAATGGTGCGCTCGAGTCCGACAAAAGCTCCACCGCAGATGAACAGGATGTTGGTGGTATCGACCGGCGTGAATTCCTGGTGTGGATGCTTACGTCCGCCCTGCGGCGGCACGTTAGCAACGGTGCCTTCGAGGATCTTCAGCAGTGCCTGTTGCACGCCTTCACCCGAAACGTCGCGGGTGATGGAAGGGTTCTCGTCCTTGCGTCCGATTTTGTCGATCTCGTCGATATAAATGATGCCAGTCTGGGCGCGGGCGACATCGCCGTCGGCGGACTGCAGTAACTTCAGGATGATGTTCTCGACATCCTCGCCGACGTAGCCAGCTTCGGTCAGAGTTGTGGCGTCCACAATCGCGAAGGGAACGTCCAGCATCTTGGCCAGGGTCTGGGCCAGCAGCGTCTTGCCGGTGCCGGTCGGACCGATCAGCAGGATATTTGACTTGGCGAGTTCAACGTCGCCGCCGCGCTGGCGGTTCATGGAAACGCGTTTGTAATGGTTGTAAACCGCGACCGCGAGCTTCTTCTTGGTCTGATGTTGGCCGATTACATACTCGTCGAGAAACGTCTTGACCTCGGCGGGCTTAGGCAACTGGTGTGGTGTCACCGTTGCTTCGGCCTCGGAGCGATCGTCCTCGAGGATCGAGTTGCACACCGCAACGCACTCGTCGCAAATGTAGGCGCGCGGATAATCGGTGGGAGACGAAATGAGCTTGGCGACGGCATCCTGCGACTTGTGGCAGAACGAGCAGCGGAGGACCTCGTCGCTTCCAGTCCTGGTTCTCACGGAATCAGACTCCTTATACGCTACACGCTCCAGTCAGGACTCTGTGTTCCCGATCTGTGTTTCCCGGCCGCGTGAACCCGGCAGGAGCCGTGCTGCTCCTGTGAGAACTGCCATCGCTCCAGATGTCGCGATTGGCGCTCTCGCGATCCAACACTACCTGAATGTCATTATTGAAGCACAACTGCAGCGGCCGTGCGCGCCTGCACCACGAATTCAAATACAACTTTTGAATGACGCAGGTAATTCTTGCGCACAGCCGTAAGGGAGCCTGATAGTCTCGTCGACCGATCTACTTATGCTTGTAAATAATGTCGTCGATGATTCCGTACTCCTTGCCCTGTTCCGCATTCATGATGAAGTCGCGCTCCACATCGCGCTCGACCTTTTCCAGTCGCTGACCGGTATGCTTGGCCAGAATCTGGTTGGTGATTTCGCGCATGCGTAAAATCTCGCGGGCATGAATGTCGATATCCGTAGCCTGGCCCGATAAGCCGGACATGAGCGGCTGGTGGATCAGGATACGAGAGTTGGGCAGCGCAAAGCGTTTCTTCGGAGCTCCACCCGCGAGCAGGGTCGCAGCCATGCTGGCTGCCTGACCGATACAAATCGTGGTTACATCCGGACGGATGAATTGCATCGTGTCATAGATCGCCATGCCGGCCGTGATGGAACCGCCGGGCGAGTTAACGTACAACGAGATGTCCTTCTCCGGGTCTTCTGCTTCCAGAAACAGCAGCTGCGCGATGATCAGGTTCGCGACATTGTCATCGATAGGAGTGCCAAGAAAGATGATGTTGTCCCGCAGCAGGCGGGAATAAATGTCGTAAGCCCGCTCGCCCCGGCTGGTCTGCTCAATCACCATGGGTACAAGCATCGATTGCGGCTCCTTGGAGTACTGCCCACACTTCTTCCTCGCGGTCGAAGCGGGGAGGTGGAATGCAGTCCGCCCTATGCGGACCTGCGGTAAAGATGGTTCAAAGTCTTATCGTTGCGGACGCGATGCCGAATTCTATCCAGCCCGCCATCCTCGGTCAAACGGGCACGAACCTGCTCAACCGGTTGCTTCGCCTGTTGCGCCAGTCCTTCCAATTCCTGCTCCAGCTCTTCGTCGCTGACTTCGATTTTTTCCTGATCGGCAATCTGTTCCAGGATCAGCGACGCCTTGACTTCCTTGACCGCGCCGTCACGCTGGCCGGCGCGCAGGCGATCGAAGTCCATGCGCTTCATGTCTTCCGTCTTCATGCCCTGGGCGGCGAGGGCGCGTAGCCCGCGCTCCAGGCGCAGATCGATCTGCTGATCGATCATGACCTCAGGGATGGGAAAATCATTGCGCTTGACCAACTCCTCGACGATCTTGTCCCTGCCCTGGTGCTCAGCTTCGTGTTCCTTTTCGGCCTTCATGTTCTCGCGCAACCGGTTGCGCAGTTCGTCATAGGTAGTGAATTCGGCCGACAATTCCTTGGCGAAATCGTCGTTGGGCCCGGGAATGCTGCGTGTCTTGATGGCCTTGATGTCAACCTCATAGGTCATCGACTTGCCAGCGAGACGCTTGTCAGCGAAGTCGTCGGCGTATTTGACATCGAACGAGCGATGCTCGCCGGCCTTCGCGCCCCGCAGATTGTCACTGAACTCGGGAATGGTGTTTTCGCCACCAATCTCGACCATGACCTCCTCGACCTCGACGGGCTTCGATTCAGCGTCCTGTTCGCTCTCTTTCGGAATGCCCCGGAAACTGACGACCGCAAAGTCGCCATCCGCCAGTCCGCGGTCTTCTTCGACGGCGTTGTAGGCTGCGTGTTGCAGACGCAAGTTGGTCAGCGCTCGCTCGACGTCTTCTTCGCTGACGCTGGTGTCGATCGTTTCCGCCTTGATGTCGTCATAGGCTGCCACCGTGAAGTCCGGAAGAATTTCGAACTCAGCGGTGAATTTCAGGGGTTCGCCATCGTGCAGGTGCAGGTCCGTCACGCGCGGTTGGGAAACCGGCAATAAGTTCTGCTTCTTGGTTTCCTCCCGGAAGTAGCGCGGCACCAATGCCTCGACCAGATCGCTCTTGATTTCGTCGGCAAAGCGTTGGCGGACGACGGTGGCTGGCACCTTGCCCTTGCGGAAGCCGGGTATGCGCGCCAGTTTTGTGTAGCGATTCACGATCTTATCGCGCTCGTCCTTCACGACTTCAGCTGGAATCTCGATGGTGAATTCGCGCTTGCAGGGGTTGATGGGTTCAGCCGGCGTGGTTTCTGTAGTGCTGGTTTCAGTCGTCAAAGGAATGCCTTCAGAGAAAAAGTTGGCTGTGGAGCCGGCGATGGAACCGTCGCAACGAACTTCCTCACCCGATCGCGAGGGGCTCGCAGAGCGCTCTCTCACACGATTGAATCCGCATGAGCTTGGCCACCTTTAAGTGTATGAGAGGTCTGATGGGCGGTCAAACGGCGCGCCGGCGATATCTCACGGTCCATCGGGTTTACGGCGCCTGCAGCGCCTCGAGCATTGACTCGTATGCAGGTTTCTTTTTGTAGTCTGCGTCGAATGGGAGGGCCCTTCCCTGTTTCCCGTGGCTGTAACTGGGAATCCAGGAGTACTTGTCAGTAAATCCCCATGTCTGCAACACCCGGCAGGTACGAGTTTGCAAGCAGACCTGTGTGATCTTTCCATAGAGCGTGCCCTGTGCTGCGAGAGCGGCTGGATCGGCTGAATCCAAGGCTACATCGAGTTCGGTTATGTGGATCTCCATGCCGAGGTCGCTGAAGCGTTTAAGATTACTGACAAACGAGCTCAGTTTTTTTGGATCGTTGAACGATAGCTTGACGTGCATCTGGAAACCGATGCCATCGAGCGGCACGCCTCGGGATTTGAAATCTTTCGCCATGGCATAAATCGCGTTGGACTTGGCGTTGATCGTCTCGGCGGCGTAGTCGTTGTAGAAGAGCTTCGCTGCCGGATCGGCGGCGTGCGCCCAGCCGAAGGCCTGTTCGATATACGCGGTGCCCTTTCCCGCAAAGCCGATGCCGGGTGCGTCGTACCAAATCGTACTGCGCAGCGTGCCATCGTCGTTGAACGCTTCATTGACGACATCCCAAGCCCAGACTTTTCCCGCGTAGTGTCGACCCACAGTCAAGATGTGGTCGTAAAGAATTTCGTGCAGGCCGGCTGCACCGTATGTGTGGTTGGCGACGCCAGTCGTCACCCATCCGGCAACTTGCTGGTGCCAGACGAAGCAATGCCCACGAACCATCATGTCGTGCTGCTTCGCAAACGAGACCAGCTGATCCGCGGGAGAGAAATCATAAGCCGATGAGGCGTTTCCAGGGCGAGGGTGGATCGGCGCGAACTTCATCTGGTTTTCGGGTTCGAGTTGGGCAAACTCGCCTCCGAGAGTGGATGCATATTCCACTTCTGCGAGATGGCTGGGGGCTGCGGCCGCACCCACGATGACGGTTTTTGCAGCGCCGGCGCTCCGAAGCGTTGCGCTCGGCGCCGCAGGATCCGTGGGCGATGCCGCGAGATGCTCCCGATGCCCATAGCCGATCGTGATCCAGAGAACGGCCACGGTTACAGCAAATCGTAATGACTTCGCAAATCGGTGGGCTGGCGCGATCGAGCCTTGAGATTGGTTAAAGAGAACCATAGAGTTCGCCAGCAACGATACACCACGCCAGGGTGTCATCGTGTTCGTCGACCCGCTATCATTGGCGGGCATGAATCTGTCCGCTACTGGGTTGAGATTCTCCAGGCCGGAGGCGAAGTTGAGCGTCTCAAGCCGGTGGCAATAATCCTCAGTTGTGTCATACCTACCATTTTTGGTAGCCTAAACCATCCGGATTTATGTCTTGCAGTTGTGCGTTGACGTGCCTTAATTCGACATTAACTAAACTGTCGTAAGCTATTATTTCCAGTGATTTATACTGTCACAGATTTGTGTCGGTGTTCTTGCGTGTGGAGATGCTCTGATGTTGCGAATCATTTGGCGATTTCGGGCTAAGCCCAGCAAGTTAGACGAATTCCGGCGGATTTACAGTTGGAAAGGCCGTTGGGCAAAACTTTTTGGTAGATCGCACGAGTATCAAGGGACCATACTGCTGCAGGACATCTCAGATCCGGCAGTGTTCGTCGTAATTGACCGCTGGGCATCCGAGGATTCCTTCACCCGATTTCGCCTGCAATTTGGGCCTGATTACGAACAACTCGATGAGCAATGCAACGATCTGACCGACGAAGAGACTCTCGTCGGCTTATTTCGCGACGAAGTTGTTTAGGCAGAGTTACTGTTGACTGACAGACGGGGAAGCTTTACAAAGACTGCTTCTCGACGGCATCCTCCCCGTTTATCCTCACACGCCCAGAACTCCAGAGAAGCTGTTCAGTGGCGGCCACCCAAGTCACTGCGGGCCTCGCCCGTACAATGCTTCCATGCCTTCCTCCCTTGCAGTTCTCAACAATGAAGTCGTAGCCTGCACGAAGTGTCCACGGCTGGTTGCGTATCGCGAGCAGATCGGGCGCGAAAAACGGCGTGCCTTCCTGCATCACGATTATTGGGCACGTCCCGTCCCGGGCTTCGGCGACCCCAAAGGGCGGGTGTTGATCCTGGGACTGGCTCCGGGCGCACACGGCTCCAACCGCACTGGCCGGCCATTCACGGGAGACGCCTCAGGCAAGTTTATGTATCCCATCCTGCACAAAGTCGGGTTCGCTTCGCAGTCCAATGGCGAAGCTCGCGAAGACGGTCTCATGCTGATCGACTGTTACATCACGGCAGCTGTCCGCTGTGCTCCGCCGGACAACAAGCCGCTTCCAAGCGAATTGGCAAATTGTTCGGAATTTCTGGACCGCGAACTGGCAATTCTGCGCAATGTGAAAGTGGTGGTTGCGCTGGGCAAGATCGCCTTCGACGCCTATCTGGCGCATGCGAAGCGCGCCGGACTGCTCAGCACTAAAGCTGGCCTGGTATTCGGACATGCCAGGCAATATGCGATGCCCAACCGAGTGACGCTGCTGGCGTCGTACCACCCGTCGAACCAAAATACCGCAACGGGGAAGCTGACTGCGGATATGTTCGAAGGCGTTTTTAGGCTGGCGAAGAGGGTCGCTGACGAAGCTCACTAACGGTTTTCCAGGCCGCCTCCGCTGCCTTCGCATTTATTGATTCGACGACATGAGTTCATCTTGCCACGCCACGAGATTCCGGGCATAATTGATCGTGCACCCCTACAAGCTCCACCTTGATCACGCTGCCTTGCCAGCGCAAGGGGCTCCCTATTTTTCGGAGCCAGCGGAGCCGACCTCCCGGCTGCACAAATCCCAACTACAGAGGAAGCAATGGCGGCAAAGTACATCTTTGTGACTGGTGGCGTTGTGTCTTCGCTTGGTAAGGGACTGGCAGCGGCCTCAATTGGCTGCCTCATGGAGAGCCGGGGCCTGAAAGTAGCTCTGCAGAAGTTCGATCCTTATCTCAACGTCGATCCCGGAACCATGTCGCCGTTCCAGCACGGCGAGGTTTTCGTCACCGACGACGGCGCCGAAACCGATCTCGACCTGGGACACTACGAGCGCTTCACCCACAGCCGCCTGAGCCGCGATAACAACTGGACCACCGGCCGGATTTACGAAACCATCATCGCCAAAGAGCGGCGCGGAGATTATCTCGGTAAAACCGTGCAGGTCATTCCGCACGTCACCAACGAAATCAAGAGCGCCATGAAGAAAGTCGCCCCGGACGTCGACCTGGTCATCGTCGAGATCGGCGGCACCGTTGGAGACATCGAGTCGCTGCCTTTCATCGAGGCCATCCGCCAGATGAGGCAGGAACTCGGCCGTGAGAGCACGCTGTTCGTGCATGTCACGCTTGTGCCGTACATAGCCGCGGCAGGCGAACTGAAGACTAAGCCGACGCAGCACTCGGTGAAAGAACTGCTCAGCGTCGGGATTCAGCCGGACATTTTGTTGTGCCGCACCGACCGCTACCTGTCGCACGATATCAAGTCGAAGATTGCGCTGTTCTGCAACGTCGAAGAGGAGGCGGTGATCACCGGCAAGGACGTCGCCTCAATCTACGAGGTCCCGTTGGTCTTCGCTCACGAGAAGGTAGATCAGCTGGCGCTTCGTTACCTGCACATTCAGGCGCCGGAGCCGGACCTCGCCAAATGGGAGGACCTGGTCCATCGAATCTACAACCCAAAAGACGACGTCACCATTGGCATAGTAGGCAAATATGTTGAGTACGAGGACTCTTACAAATCGCTGAAGGAAGCGCTGGTCCACGGCGCGGTGGCTCACAACCTGAAGCTCAACGTGGACTGGATTGAAGCCGAGGGTCTTGAGTCGATGGACCAGACTGTGCAGGCGCAACTGGAGCAGGTCGACGGGATCCTGGTTCCGGGTGGATTTGGCAAGCGCGGAATTGAGGGCATGTTGAAGGGCATTCAATACGCTCGCGAAAACAACGTGCCGTATTTCGGAATATGCCTGGGCATGCAAACGGCATGCATTGAATTTGCCCGCAACGTCTGTGGACTGGAGCAGGCCAACTCCAGTGAGTTCGATCCTGCAACCCCTCACCGCGTCATCTACAAGCTGCGCGAGTTGCGAGGAGTCGAAGAGTTGGGCGGAACCATGCGCCTGGGGGCGTGGGCCTGCCGGCTGGAGGCGGGATCACTGGCCCAGCGAGCGTATGGACAAACCGAGATCAGCGAGCGCCACCGGCACCGCTACGAGTTCAATCGCGAATACGAAAGTATGCTGACAGCGGGCGGCTTACGTATTAGCGGATCAACCCCGGACGGGACCTACGTCGAGATCGTCGAACTTCCCGGCCATCCTTTCTTCCTTGGGTGCCAGTTCCATCCCGAATTCAAGTCGAAGCCGCTTGAGCCTCATCCTCTATTTACGGCGTTCGTGGAAGCCAGTTATGAGAACCGCAGGAATCGGCTGGAAAAGCGGGGGAGCGAAGCTGTAGAACAATTTCTCCGTCCAGAGAAATTGAAACAGTGATTGCAAGGGCTTTGCGACCATTGTCGGCTGCGGTAAGTAACTTAAATCATTGCTGTAAGTGGTTATCTTTTGCGCGGAATCCGCGCCTTGCATTATGCCACGGGTAACAATCCCTACACGTTCGGTCCAAACTCGCAGGTATTTACGGTTACCATCGGCTCCAACACAGTTTCTGGTTTGATGTCCGTCCAGGCGCTGTACATTGGCGGACCCTACGGGTTTTTCGCAGGCAAGTACCAAATCTCCAGCTCAACTTGGGGTTTCGTACAGACCGGCTACCCGGTAGGCGCGCTGATTGACATCGATTTCGTGACCTACAATGGCAAGCTCTCTTCCGGCGAACTCGTTCCCCAGTCGGTTCCTGAGCCGGGCACGATGGGTCTCCTCGGATCGGGTCTTCTGGCTGCAGCCGGAATGCTGCGTCGCAAGCTGTAGTCATTCGGCCGTCAGGCGGATTCCCCGACCGAGTTGAAGCGGCCATTGCTGTTCCAATTCCCGGCATCGAAAGATGCCGGGAATTTGTTTTGTCAGTCCCCAAAGCGCCCAGCCACCAAAGCTCCGCCGTCGGTTGCTAAAACTCTGCAGTTCGGCCTCAGAGAACGGGTCGTTTTGTAGCAGTGACGTGCCCATTATCTGTGCAGTAGGATGTTTGTAGACGCGGGTCTCTCGATCCGCTTACCTTCGGAGCGAGCGGATGGCTCAAGGCTTCACCATCGGGCAGGTCCGTGTCGGGAATGGCGGGTTGTTCCTGATTGCCGGGCCCTGCGTGATCGAAAGCGAAGCGCACGCGTTGAAAATGGCTGAAGCCATAGCCTCGATCGCGCGCGACAAGAAGCTTCCGTACATCTTTAAAGCTTCCTACGATAAAGCCAACCGTACCTCGATCCGCAGCTTCAGGGGACCGGGGCTGGAGGAGGGGCTGCGCATACTCCAAATGGTGCGCAGCAGCGTGGGAGTTCCGGTACTCACGGACGTGCACGAAGCTGGCGACGTTCCTCGGGTGGCGGAGGCTGTGGACGTGCTCCAGGTCCCCGCGTTTCTTTGTCGCCAGACCGATCTTCTGGTCGCCGCTGCGAAGAGCGGACGTGCAGTAAACATCAAGAAGGGACAGTTTGTGTCGCCCTGGGACATGCGGCATGCCGTGGAGAAAGTCCGCGAAGCCGGTGGCGAGCGAGTTTTCCTGACCGAGCGCGGCGCCTCGTTCGGCTATAACAACCTCGTTGTCGATATGCGGTCGTTGGCAATCATGCGGGAATTCGCGCCGGTGATTTTTGACGCCACGCACTCGGTTCAGTTACCGTCCGCCGGGAGCTCCAATGGCAAGGATGGCGGACGACAGAGCGGCGGGCAGCCTGAATTTATACCACTGCTAGCGCGAGCAGCCGTCGCGGCGGGAGTGGATGGCGTTTTCCTGGAGGTCCACGACAATCCAGCGCAGGCGAAGTCCGACGGCGCGAACGCCCTTGACCTGAAGATGCTGCCCGATGTGCTTGACCAGTTGGTTGCGGTCCATCGGGCTCTGAACTAGATTTCCCATTTCTTGTTTCGGTGCCAAGCCGATCAGAAGTCTGAGCCAAGTCACAAGATCTGATTGGAAAGTAAAGCAGTTAGTGCGTCATAGTGAGCCCGCAAAGATATTCAAATTCGCTGCAGTTTTGTGCCACTCAGTATCAAAATCACGCGGTTAGGGCTTAAAATGTAGAGAACCTGTTGGCTTGGTTGCTATCCTTATAAAGGAGCAAACAGACCTTAGCACCGTTGTGTCCAGCCGAAGTGCTCCGAGTCGCAGACCACGCATTTGATAGGAGTTTCACATTGTCCAACAAGCGATACCTCTTTACGTCTGAGTCGGTGACAGAAGGTCACCCCGATAAGATTGCCGACCAAATCTCCGATGCCATTCTTGACGCCTGCCTGAAAGAAGACATCTACAGCCGAGTTGCCTGCGAAACCCTGACAGCAACCGGATTGGTAGTCATCGCCGGAGAAATCACCACCAAAGCTTATGTCGATTTCCAGGCGTTGGTTCGCGGCGTCGTCGCCTCGATTGGATACGACAACGCCCTCTATGGATTCGACTCCAACACCTGCGCCGTGATCTCCAGCATCAACAAGCAGTCCGGTGACATCGCCATGGGTGTTGACACCGGTGGCGCCGGCGATCAGGGCATGATGTTCGGCTACGCCAGCAACGAAAACGCCGAACTGATGCCTACTCCGATCGCCCTGGCGCACAAGCTGACGCTGCGCCTCACCGAAGTCCGCAAGAATGGCACTCTTTCTTATCTCCGTCCCGACGGCAAATCCCAGGTCACAGTGGAATACGACGAGAACCATAAGCCGGTTCGCATCGATGCGGTGGTGATCTCGTCACAACATGCCGAAACGATTTCGACCGAGGAACTGCGTGCCGACATCCTGAAGCATGTCATCCAGGCAGCGCTTCCGGCGAACATGCTCGACGCTGACACCAAGTACCACATCAATCCGACCGGACGCTTCGTTATCGGCGGACCGATGGGCGACACAGGTCTGACCGGGCGCAAGATCATCGTGGACACCTACGGTGGCATGGGACGTCACGGCGGCGGCGCGTTCAGCGGCAAGGATCCGACGAAGGTGGACCGCTCGGCCTGCTACATGGCGCGGTACATCGCGAAGAACATCGTGGCTGCCGGATTAGCCGACCGCTGCGAAGTGCAACTCGCATACGCCATCGGCGTGGCCGATCCGGTCAGCGTGCTGGTCGATACTTTCGGTACCGCGAAGGTTGATGAAGCTAAGATCGCTGACTTGGTTCGTGCCAACTTCAAGTTGACGCCAAAGGGCATCATCGAGTCGCTCAACTTGCGTCGTCCGATCTATCGCAAGACCGCGGCTTACGGACATTTTGGACGCAACGATGCCGATTTCACGTGGGAAGCAACCGATAAGGCTGCCGCCCTGCGTGAACAAGCAGGATTGACGGTTGCCGAGACCGCTAAGGTCTCGAAGTAGTTTCAAGGTTGGGGCGGCCACAACAGCGGGTCGCCCCATCACACATTCTTGCCATCGCGATTGCCAACCGGCGAACGCGCGTGCGCTGAATTCTCAACGGAATCTTTCAGAAACGGGAGCATATGTCGACGACAACCACACGCACTGCGGGCGATATCGCCAACCTTGAACTCGCGGATATGGGCAAGAAGCGCATTGACTGGGCCAATCAGTCCATGAAGGTGCTACAGATCATCCGCAAGGAATTCATCAAGAACCAGCCACTTGCGGGCATGCGGATTTCGGCATGCCTTCACGTCACGGCCGAAACGGCAAACCTGGCGATCACGCTGCGCGATGGCGGTGCCGACGTCGTGCTATGCGCCTCCAATCCGCTGTCCACTCAGGATGACGTAGCGGCCTGCCTGGTCCGTGACTACAACATCCCGGTTTACGCCATCAAGGGCGAGGACAACGAAACCTACTACTCGCACATCATGGCGGCGCTCGATCACAAGCCGCACATCACCATGGACGATGGCGCCGACCTGGTCACGATTGCACTCACCAAGCGCAAGGAAGTTCTGCAGGGCGTGATTGCCGGCACCGAAGAAACCACGACCGGCGTAATCCGCCTGCGTGCGATGGCCAAAGAAGGCGTGTTGACGTATCCCATCATCGCGGTCAACGATGCCGATACCAAGCACTTGTTCGACAACCGCTATGGCACAGGACAATCCACGATTGACGGAATTGTTCGCGCTACCAATTTCCTGCTGGCGGGAGCGAGGTTCGTCGTCGCCGGCTACGGCTGGTGCGGTCGCGGACTCGCAAGCCGGGCGCGCGGCCTGGGAGCCGAGGTCATCGTGACCGAAATCGATCCCACGAAGGCAATCGAGGCAGTGATGGACGGTTACCGCGTAATGAGCATGGCCGAGGCTGCCAAGATTGGCGATGTCTTCTGCACTGTGACCGGCAACAAGAGTGTGCTGCGCAAGGAGCACTTCGAAGCCATGAAGGACGGAGCCATCATTTCCAACTCCGGACACTTCAATGTTGAGATCGACATTCCTGCGCTAGAAAAGATGTCTTCGTCGAAACGCACCACTCGTGCGTTCGTCGAAGAATACTCGCTGAAGGACGGCCGCAAGATCAACCTGCTGGGCGAAGGCCGCCTGATCAATCTCGCGTCGGCTGAAGGACACCCGCCCTCAGTGATGGACATGAGCTTCGCCGATCAGGCCCTTTCGGTCGAGTACCTGGTGAAGAACCACAGCACTCTCGAGAAGAAGGTTTTCCCGGTTCCAGAAGAGTTGGACAAGCGCGTAGCCAAGCTGAAGCTGGAGTCGATGGGCGTCACGATCGATCGCCTGACTCTGGAGCAGGAAGAGTATTTGGCAAGCTGGTCGGAAGGAACATAGAACCAGTTGTCAGTGGTCAGTTGCCAGTGGTCAGTTTTGGAGTTGTGAGCGGGGCGGCAACGATGCCGCCCTTCGCTTTGGCATCAAGTCATCAGCTTGCGACTACTTCCATATGCCAACAGGACAGCTATTCCTGCTACTCCCATCAAAAGCATGACGCAGGCCCGCCAGCCATCCGCGATCCATGTCCAGCCGGTGACCATCGCCCCGAGGCTCCCGCCAATGTAGTAGAAGGTGACATAGAGCCCAGCCGCCGATGAGCGCGCGCGTTGAGCAACGATCCCCGTTTGCACGGTTCCTACTGCCTGAAAGATGAAGATGCCGGACGAGAACAGCGCCAACCCGACGATGATCAGCGGTAAATTCCGAACTAGTGTTAGAGTTAGCCCAACCATGGCAAAGACGAATGCCAGCAGCGCAGTGTGGCGGATGCCGTAATGGTCAAGAAAGCGTCCCGAGAGTGGCGTGACAATCAGACCCAGCAGGTAAACGAAGAACACGCTGCCCAGTTGGGCGGAATTGAGATGAAACGGTGGGGCGGCCAGGTAGAAGTTCACATACGTGAATACCCCCACCAGGCAAAACAACGCCGCGAAGCCCATAGCAAAGACAGCCAGCAGCCGCGGATTCCGCAGGTGGTTCCAACTCTCCGCGATGGATCTTCGCACACTTGCCGCGCGGACAAAGTTCTTGGCTTTGGGCAGAGCCCGCTGTACGACGATCGCGCCTGCGAGATTCAACAAGCCAATTGCCAGGAAAGATCCCCGCCAGTCGAATCGGTGCGCCACCAATCCGGAAATGTATCGTCCGAGAAACCCGCCCAACACGGTTCCTGTGACATAGGCCGACATCGCGCGGCCAACGTAGGAACTGGCGAACTCCTCATTGATATAGGCCATCATCACTACGATCACGCCGGGCACAAAAAGTCCCTGCATGAAGCGCCAGAAGATAATGGCGTGCAGGCTTTGCGACGTCGCGGCTAGCAGCGTCGGAACGGTCAGCGCATAGAGCGACGGGACGATGACCTTCTTGCGTCCAATCGATTCGGCCATCAGCCCTACGACCGGCGCCATCAACGCGACGGCGAGGATGGTCGAACTAACCGTCAGGCTGATCCCAATGACGGAAGAGTTGTAAACCCGCTGCAAGTAGGGGAGCAGTGGTTGGGTGCAGTAAACACTGAGGAACGTACACATTCCGGCGAGCATGCAAGCAAGGATCGCAGCCAGCGCAGGGCGTTCTGCGCTATCGACCGTGTTCGCTGGGTCCGCAGTTGCAGCGCCCGTCACAGCACCACCAGCGTGATTCCTCGATTGCCTTTGCCCAGATCGTGATCTTCTTTCAGTTCGGGGAACTGCTTGAGCAGCGCCCACGCTCGCTCGTCGGCTTTGCGCCAGTTTTCGCCGTAAATGCAAGCGCGAATTTCTCGGCGTTCGGCCATCTGCCGCAGGGTGGCCTGCAGCCCAATTCGTAAATCCCCGCCAACGCCGCTCGATCCGTATCCGTGAATGATCTTGAGGATCTTCACTCCGCCCGCTCGTGCAACACTGAGCTCACTGTTCAGACGCGCACGGGCCTGCTCGACGCTGGGCATTCCGTCCTCGAGATTTACGACCTTAACGAGCTTCGACATGCGCGTACCGACTTGGAGGTGCTTCTAACAAACACGATATCATCGGTATCTTGGTGACTCGCAGATGAAGGAAATTGGTTTCTGGGCCTTGGACACTGCCAAGCTGCGAGGTGCAACGCATGCCGAAGCGCGAATCGTCGATGAACGCAGGCGCGCTCTGGCTTCCAATGCGACCGTTTCGACGGGAGCTTCGGATTTGCTGCGACCGACGACTTGACGCGACTCGGATGCCAATTCCAAGAGATTCCGAGTCTGATGCGCTACTCCGTGTCACTAAATGGCCAATAAGTGGTGATGTGAAGGTGTCATTTTGAGTGTTAATGGTTACCCTGTCGGTGGTAGGTTTAAGCGTCACCTTTGTAAGTCATTGATAACAAAATACCGAAATGGGAATCTCTCGGTCAGTTTAGAGTATTTTTCTTGTCACAGGTGGTGACTTCAGTGGTACTTTAGTAACTTCTGGGTGGGATGGGGCTGGATGTATTGTAATGTGGACTGGTTCTTATGACCACTGAATCATCCCATCCTGACTTGCGGAATTCAGTTCGGTTTCCTCTTCATCTTCCGGTGACGTTGAAAACGCCGACGGACGAGTACCGAGCGCAGACAATTGATATCTCAGCTGGCGGAATTCTGTTTCGCACCGAGACGGAAGTTGAAGTGGGCTCGGAAGTCGAGTTCACGGTCGCGATGCCGGGAGATGTTCTGGGCTCCGACCGCGACGTTTTGGTGAAGTGCCGAGGCCGAGTGGTTCGCTGTTCTGAAGAATCCTCCGGACGGAGCGTGGCAGTTGTCATCGATGAGTACAAATTCGAGCGGCCCTGATCGCCTCGCGGCGTCAGTTCCACGTCAAGACGCGAATCACGCAGGATTTCGATCCGAGTCTCCTGTGTATTCCAGCCCCACGGAAACAACACGCACTCCATTGCGGATTATCGTCGCTGACTCGGAAGCTATTTTTCGTGTCGGCATGGGCAAGATTTTTGCCGTGGAGAAGGATCTGGAAGTCGTCGCCCAGACCGAAACTTTGCAACAGACTCTGGGCGCAGTCTCCGCCACGCCCGCAGAAGTAGTACTCTTCGAAGCAGGATTGTCTACCAATCCTCCTGACGCAGTTTCTGATGTACTGCGGCGTGCGCAACCTGGAACCAAGGTCATTGTTGTCGCACACCATACGGGTGAAGAAGAAACCGTCGAGTACCTCCGCCGAGGTGTGCGGGGGATTCTGACCCGCTCCGTTTCTCCCGACCTGCTGGTGCGATGCGTGAGGAAAGTCGCTGCCGGTGAGACTTGGCTCGACAACCAGGGAGTCAACTGGGTAATCGAGGCCTACCGCACACAGGCAGAGCACGGGAACACGCCCAAACAGCAACTGCGTCTTAGCGAAAAAGAAATGCTGATCATCGGCGGTGTGACCCAAGGGCTGAAGAACAAAGACATCGCCATGGAAGTCGGTACCACGGAGCAAGTCGTCAAGAATTACCTCCGGAAGATTTACGACAAACTTGGCGTTTCCGACCGCCTGGAATTAGCGCTCTACAGCATGCATCGCCGATTGCTCGACGGTTACGTCCCTCCAGCCGGACGAGAGAACTTGTCCCCACAAACACCGAACGGTACAGCGGTCAGTGCGGCGAATAGCCCCGCCGGCAATGCGGCTTGGTCCAACGGTACCGACAAGAAACAATAGATTTCCCCACCCGCAAAGTTCGTGACTTGTACCCGGTCTGACTGGGCCCGATTGCGCTCGGCGTGGTTCGTTTGGTCACTTAGCGCAAGTCGGGCGAAGATTCATGAGCACCGCGCTACAATAGTCAGTCCGATTCAGATGCACCGTGTTTCTGCGTGCCTGGATAGGTCAGCACTAATCGAATGAAATCCTGTGAGGCGATATGAAGGGTGATGCCAAGGTTATCGAGTTTCTGAACCAGGTCCTTAAAGCGGAGTTGACGGCGATCAATCAGTATTTCCTGCATGCCGAAATGTGCGAGAACTGGGGCTATGAGCGGCTGGCCAAGATGATCCGCAAAGAGTCGATCGAAGAAATGGTCCATGCCGAGAAGATAATGGAGCGGATCCTCTATCTCGATGGCACACCCAATATGAGCGACTACTTCAAGATCAACATTGGCCAGACAGTGGAACAGCAGTACAAGAACGATCTGCAACTGGAATACGATGCGGTCAAGCGCCTCAACGATGGCATCCAGCTATGCCTGGCAGCCAATGATGGAGGCTCGCGCGAATTGGCCGAGAAGATCCTCTCGGACGAGGAGCACCACATCGACTGGCTCGAAGCGCAGTTACACGCCATCGGCGAAATGGGATACCAGAACTACCTGGCGCAACAGTTGAAAAAAGACGAGTAGCGACCTGTTGGGCTTCTTAACGCGCCCGTGCCCAAGCCGCAGCCGGGCGCGCAATACGCTACAATGAAAAGGCGTTGTTCACGCGGGATGCCTTGCCCTGCGCTTCCCGAACGGAGAGATGGCCGAGTGGCTGAAGGCGCACGCTTGGAAAGCGTGTGTACTCGAAAGGGTACCCAGGGTTCGAATCCCTGTCTCTCCGCCATATTTTCAACAATTTACGTCGCATCACCGTCAGATAGCGATCAGTTAACGGCTAGATTCCCCAGCTCACTCGATCGCACGCCTTTCCGAAAAGCCCGGCCGAACTTCACCGGATTGACGATTACTTAACGTCATACCGGCAGCGATCGGTTGGTGAGCTCCCCGATAAGGTCACAGCGCCAATTCCCGGAACGCCCCGTTCCCGCCAAATCGGTAAATTCCTGAACAGCCGTGACTCGTTTGTTGAAAGGGTTGCAACTCAATTCGCGATCTTGCACCGACAAACCACGGATAGTTCCTTCCCGGACACAGTCGCCAGACCTATTCATCTCCTACTAGCCTCAGGAGACCTAATTTAGGCCGAAATTGCCGGTCGTATAACCCGATGAAGCTGCCAGGCAAACGCTCCCAAACCTAAACAAATCACACCGAAGTGAATCAGCGGTCCCAGGTACGGTATGAACCTCACGACCGTGAGAATCAACATGCCAACCAGCAGTCCCAGCATCCAATCTCCCTTGGTCGCTCCAGATGGCTTCAGGAGCATCTGCCCCAGGAATGCTCCAACCCAGATTTTTGTCAGGTAGATCGCAGCCAGGTACGCCATCAGCAGCATGAGCGAAGCCGGAAGGCCAACCAGCGTGACGGCTAAGAAGATTATGGCCACAGGCACGCCCGCCAGGATTGCAATCCCAAGCCCGAGGCTGCGCCACCCTTCACCCACGGCGTGCGTGCTGGCCTGGAAAAAGCCGGGAAACAGAAGCAGGATCAGCCATCCCACCAGCATGGCGGCAGCGAGCCAGATCGCTGAGAAGAAGTAGAATGTGGGGTGCGTGAAACGGTTCGGCTTCTGGAACACTTGAATTTCACGGGAACCCGTAATCGTCGCGCCGTCAGCGATGTGTACCTTCTTCAGGTCGTGCACGCGAGCGCTCAGATTGCCTCCGACGCGGGCCGTGTTCGTCAGCGTAAGGTTATCTCCGGCCATGGTCACTTCGCGGCCAACCTTGCCGCTCACATCGGCGTTGCCAGCGTACAGGTTCACGCTGCGGGTCACCTCACCCTCGAGGGTGACGTCGCCGGCGCCAACCACCATACCCTCTCCAATGCGACCCCGGTCATTTACCCGCAACGATTGCATCAACCCGTAGAGGCTGTGGCCCAATTGCCCGTCCAGGTCGAGCGAATTCGAGCAGTCGAAGATGTTCCCTTCCACGGTTCCGCTGATCACGATCCTCTTGGCAAAACTCACCAGGTCACCCTTCACCGTGCCGCGGACTTCGACCGTTCCGCCAAAAGCCAGCAGGTCCCCATTGACCACGCCTTCCACGCGCACAATGTTGCCAGCGGCCAGAAGCGTGTCCTCAATCGTCTCGTTCGACCTTACGTTGACAATGTCACTATGACGCCGCTCCAGGGAAAACCCAGGCAACGACATTGCAAGCAACACGATCAGAAGGCGCAGTCCGGGTTGGTTCAGTAGCCATCGGCGTCCCAGCAGCAGTGCGCTGCCGCCCAATAACAACACCAAAAAGATCTTTCCGACGAGAGCAGCATATTCACTCACCATGGCAGTACCTCCTTGTGCAAAGTAGTAAGAAAGGTTGAAGAGCAGGTTGGTGCGGCCGTTTAAGCTGAATGGGTCTAACCACTGCAGCGCTTCCGGAACGCTCAGCTCATTGATCCAAAAGGCCACGATCGAAGTTACCGCCAGCACCGCGGCTGCGACCGCTACGTCTCCCCACGCTACAGACCACGGCGAACGGGATAAATCGGCCGGGCTGGGGGCTTCTTCCGGAAGCTCTTGCAGGCTTTCGGTCAAAGCACGGTTCTCAGCGCGTAATGCGTCCAACAGTTGGCGACAGCGCCGGCAGCTCGCGAGGTGGTCTCGCAGACGGTGCGCCTCCTCAGCCGCCAGTTCACCGTCCACGAAGATCGAAACGACCTGTTCCGAATAACATTCCATGATCACTTGCTCCTGTGGCCCAGTGTCCGGCGCAGTTCCTGCTTGGCCCGAAATAGCAATGCCGCCACGTAGTTACTCCGCAGGCCCAACTGCTGCGCGATTTCGTCATAGCTCAGCTCGCCGTAATAGCGCAGAACCAGCGGCACGCGATAGTTCTCGGGCAGACCTGCAATGGCATCCCGCACCTGCGCCCTCTCTTCCGTGCTGAGGACTGCACTCAGCGGCGACGGCTCCGGGCTGGTTGCCTCGATGACCGCGACTCCGTCTTCAACTTCCACAATCACCTGCCGTCCACGCTTCCGGCGGCGCAAAAGGTCAATGCATTGGTTGCCAGCCACCCGCAACAGCCACCTAGGGAACGGCGTTGACCCGTCATAGCTCTCAATTGAGCGCTGCAGCTTGAGGAAAACCTCGCTTGTGGCATCTTCTGCGCTCTCCCGTGAGTCCAGCATGTAACGGCACAAGCCGAATACGCGCCGGACATAGAGGCGATAAATCTCCCCCAGCGCCTCGGCATCGTGGCCTTGTGCGCGCTTGATTACGCTCTCCAGATCCGGCCCCTCTAATTGCGTGGCTTTACCCTCGCGGAGCTGCGACCCTTTCGCATTGTTTCTCTTGACGTCCATAAAGCAGTACGCTGCAGATTGAACAAAGTTACACAGATTTTCACGAGCCGCAGCTTTTCCTCCTCGAACCGCGCCAGGCTTTAGGGTCCTCCCTTGCCCTCGATCGATGTGTGGCACATCACTGACATTGATCTGCCAGCGAAGCACCATATCGCTGGAAAGGCAATTGTTCCCACTGGTCCCACAGCCGTGGGAGGAGAACGTAGCACGAATGAGCTTCTGCCCTCTGGATCTGAGTCGCGGACAGAGTTGTAAACTGGAGCAGTCATGGCAATAACACGGAGACGGCGGCTATGAATCCTAAATACAGCTTCAGAAACATAATGATCCGCGCGGTTCGAGAACTCGCAGCGGTCATCTGCATTGGGGCTCTGGTGTCCGGAAATGCGGTAGCGGTACAACCACCGCAGGCTGCAGCCCCAGCCGAGCAGTCCGCGGCCAAAATCCCTGCCGATCAGCTTGATTCGCTGGTGGCGCCGATAGCGCTCTACCCCGATCCACTGCTCAGCCAGGTGCTGGTGGCCTCCACCTATCCTTTGGAGGTCATTCAGTTGCAGCAGTGGCTGGCCCAGAACAAAGGGATGAACGAAAAGGCGCTGGCCGATGCGGTAAAGAAGCAGGACTGGGACCCGAGCATCCAGGGACTAGCTGCCTTGCCCGATGCCGTCAAGCAACTGGCCGACAACATCAAGTGGACGACCGACCTTGGCAACGCCTTTCTCGCGCAGCAGAACGATGTGATGGACGCAGTGCAGCGCATGAGGAAGAAAGCCCAGGGCAATGGAAATCTGAAGTCCTCCGAACAGCAGAAGGTGGAAACGAAAACCGTCGAGAGCCAGCAGGTCATCGTGATCGAGCAGGCCAATCCGCAGGTCGTCTATGTGCCCAGCTACAATCCGACGGTTGTATATGGCGCTCCGATCTATCCGTATCCGCCCATCTATTACCCGCCGCCGGGATACTACGCGGCCGGCATGGCGATTTCTTTCGGCGTCGGCGTCGCCATGGGTGCGATGTGGGGCGGCGGCTGGGGTTACAACTGCGGCTGGGGCGGCAACAACAACATCACCATCAACAACAACAATAACTTCGTCAACAACGGCAACCGGAACAACGTAAACGGCGGGAACCGCGTCAATAGCGGAAACAGCAACTGGCAGCACAACCCGCAGCACCGTGGCGGAGCTCCATATGGCGACAGAGGCACCGCCAACAAGTACGGCGGTACCGCGCGCGGCGACTCCATGCAGTCGCGCCAGAACAACGCCCGCCAGAACCAGGCGCGCCAGCAGCCTGCAGGTGGTGCGGGCAATCGTGGTGCGAGCGGGGGCAACATGAGTTCAAACCGTGGAGCCGGACCCAGTGCAGGTACGGCGAACCGCGGCAACAGTCCGAGCGCCGGTAACATGAGCGCGAAGCGCGGCACCGGTTCGAACAGCGTTGGCAACCAGCAGGTTCGCAACACCCCAAGTTCCACCAACCGCAGCGCGTTCGGTGGTGCCTCCTCCGGCATGAGCGGAAGCCAGGCACGCGCCAGCAGCTCGCGAGGCTCTTCCAGCTACGGTGGGTCTCGCGGCAGTGGCGGCTCCCGTGGCGGTGGCGGCGGCGGAAGGCGGAGGTAGTGATGCGAACCATGATGAGCGAGGAAAAGATGAAATCGAGATTGCTAATTGCGAATAAGCCCTTAACGAGTATCATCCTCGTCCTGGTTGCCCTGTGCTGCGTACTGCCGATGATGAGCGTGGCTCAAGCCCAAACCCAACCTACAACCAAGCCTGCGGCAGCCACCCAGAAGGGCTTCGACACACCGCAGGCGGCAGCCGAGGCGTTGACCAAGGCAGCGGGAGACTTCGACGTTCCGGAGTTGCTGGCGATCCTAGGTCCCGACGGCCACGATCTCGTCGCCTCCGGCGACCAGGTCGAAGACAAGAACAACGCCCAGGCTTTCGCCAAAGAGGCAGCGGCCAAGAACTCCATCCAGATCGCCAAGTCGAATCCCAACCGCGCCACCATCATCGTTGGAGAAGGGGAATGGCCCGCGCCGATTCCGCTCGTCAAGAAGAGTGGCAAGTGGTATTTCAACACCAAGGAAGGGCGTCAGGAAATTCTCTTCCGGCGCATCGGCGAGAACGAACTTAACGCCATCACCGTGTGCCGCGGCTACGTATCAGCGCAAAAGGAATACGCCTCGGACATTCACGACGACTCCGGCGTAAACCAGTACGCGCAGAAAATCATCAGCACGCCCGGCAAGCAGGACGGCTTGTTCTGGAAGAATGCTGATGGAACTCCCGATGGCCCCATTGGCGAAGCGGTGGCCAACGCGCTGGCGGAAGGCTACACCTCAGGCAAGGGTGGATTCCACGGCTATTACTTCAAAATCCTGAAGGGCCAGGGCCCGGCAGCGCCGATGGGTAAGCTGAACTACGTCATCGAAGGCATCATGATTGGCGGCTTTGCCCTGGTTGCCGTGCCTGCCGAATACCGTGTGACGGGCGTAAAGACCTTCATCGTGAGCAACGACGGAATCGTGTACCAAAAAGACCTGGGCCCCGACTCGCTCAAGATCGCGAAGGAGATGGAACTCTACAACCCCGACAAGACGTGGCAGCCGACAGACGACGAGTGGCCGCAGAATGTGGCTACGGCTAACCCCTAGGTGGTGTTGGAATCGACGATGATGGCCACTTGAATCGCATCTGCCTACGCTGATGGTCAGGCTTGCAGCCCTGCTAGCCACTCTTACTTGAATGATTTATCCCGACTGTTCTAGCGAGGGTGGAAGCCATTTTTGATCCAGTTTCGCGTCTCCTTGTCAGGTGAGATCCCTGTGCCAGTTACCAATCGTTTATTCAAGCGTCTATAAGGTCTTAAGTCCTTTTGACCCCGACAACCTGACTTAGCAGCGGGCCGAGTTTCCGCATAGCGAACGTCGGTGCATATCTCGTCTAGTGGTCGCAGGTTTCACGGTGACGCGGAAGTCTACGAAGTAGCGAGATATACGAAAGGCAGGGTCGAGCGGGTATAATTCACCGCCGGGTAAACTACGGAGCATCACCCGACGGGTAGTTGGCTTTCAATGTACAGCTTCGAGAATAAGTTCAGGAATCCGGCGGTGTCATAAGAGTCGGACAAGGAGCAATCTGCATGCGTTTCACCCGAGTGGTCATCGTTGGAATTCTGAGCTTGGCGGCAGCAGCCACGGCCCAAACCGCGGAAGAACTCGTCGCCAAGAACCTTCAGGCCCGCGGCGGAGTCGACAAGATCAAAGCCATCAACACGTTGACGATGACGGGCAAGGCTTACGTCGGGATCGACGCGCAGGTTAGCCAGGAAAACAAGCGGGCCGATATGATTCGTCAGAATTTCACCGTACAGGGTATGACGCAGGTTCAAGCCTACGACGGCAAAGCGGGCTGGCAAATCTCACCGTTCAATGGCCGCAAGGACCCGGAACTCATGGGCGAGGACGACTACCGCGACCTGATGGAGGAAGCCGATATTGACGGACCGCTTGTCGACTATCAGGCCAAGGGTAATAAGGTTGAATACCTCGGGCACGACACGGTTGACGGTGATGATGCCTACGAGCTAAAGGTCACCCTGAAGAACGGCGACATCATTTATTACTACCTCGATCCAGACACCTATCTTGAGATCAAAAAGAGAAAGCAACAGTTCATTCGTGGCTCGGTGCGCGAATCCGAGCTGGACCTCGGTTCGTACAAGCAGGTTGCGGGGGTGTATTACCCGTTTTCCATCGACGCCAGCTCGAAGGACAACCCGGGCGACCATGCGAGATACAGCATCGACAAAATTGAAGCGAATGTCCCGCTGGACGATTCGTTCTTCAAGATGCCTGCCACAAAGAAATAACCCAATAAGTTTTTATTTGGACGTCACGTATTCCGTGGCGACAGTGGTTTGAGAGGACTTCAGAATTATGGCTATTGCATGCTCTGTCCGGAATCGTCTGCGAATCGTTGGTTGCCGCTACGTGTTTTGCCTGGTGGCATTGGCAGTGAGCGCCATGGCGCAAGCGCCTGTCAAGTTTGATTCCGCATCCGTTTCCGGATTGCCGGCGCGCAACATCGGTTCGGCGGTGATGAGCGGACGTATCGCGGCGGTTGACGCGGTACATGACCAGGGGCGGCTGACGGTTTTCGCGGGCGCAGCCAGTGGCGGCGTTTGGAAGTCGGTGAACGGCGGCACAACGTTCACCCCTGTTTTCGACAAACCGAGCGTCCAATCAATCGGAGCGGTCACGATCGATCCCACAAACTCAAAAGTCGTGTGGGTGGGTACCGGCGAATCCTGGGTGCGCAACAGCGTCTCGGTGGGCGACGGCATTTACAAATCCACGGACGGTGGCGACAACTGGACCAACATGGGGCTTAAGGATTCCGAGCACATCGCTCGGATCCTGGTTGACCCGAAAGATGGCACCACCGTGTACGCGTGCGCCACTGGTCATCTGTGGAATGACAACAACGAGCGCGGCGTCTACAAGACCACTGACGGCGGAAAGTCGTGGATCAAGGTGCTCGCGGGCAAGAATGGATCGACCGGCTGCGGCATGCTCAGCATGAGTCCGCTGGAACCTAAGACTCTGTACGCATCGATGTGGGATTTCCGTCGTCAGGGTTGGACGTTTCGCTCGGGTGGCGAGGGCAGCGGACTGTTTAAGTCTACCGACGGCGGCGAACACTGGAAGGAACTGACGGAAGCGAATACCAAGGGCCTGCCGGCAAAGCCGTACGGCCGGATCGCATTGGCCGTCGCGCCATCCAACACCCAAATCGTGTACGCCATGATCGAGTCCAAGGACAGCGCACTCTATCGTTCCGACGACGGGGGTAAGAGTTGGGCCAAGAAGGACGCAAGCCAGTTCATGGTCTGGCGCCCGTTCTATTTCGCTAACCTGATCGTCGATCCAAAAGATCCAGAAAAGGTGTTCAAGCCCGATCTAGTTTTGCTATTGAGCGTAAACGGCGGCAAAAGTTTCAGCCCAGTGTCGAGTAAAGCCCATGGCGACTTCCACGCGATCTGGATCGATCCGGAGAATACCAACGTCGTCTATGCGGGCGACGACGGTGGACTGTGGCGCAGTCAAGACGGCGGAACCCGCTGGATGCACCAGATCAACCTTCCGGTTTCGCAGTTTTACCACGTCAGCGTGGACAACGCCGATCCCTACCACGTCTACGGAGGCCTGCAGGACAACAGTTCCTGGGTGGGCGATTCTTCCTATCCTGGCGGAGTATCGTACTCCCGTTGGGAAAACATGTTCGGCGGCGACGGCTTCTGGATGTTCGAGGACCCAGCCGATCCGAACTATATCTACGCCGAGGCACAGGGCGGCACCATTGGGCGAGTGAACCGTAACACTCATGAGACGCGCGGAATCATGCCCTATCCGGAATATGGCGAGAAGAAGCTGCGCTTCAACTGGAACACCCCCATCCATATGAGCCCCAACGAGAAGGGAACTATTTATATCGGGGCGCAGTTCCTCTTCCGCTCTCGCAACCACGGCCAGACTTGGGATCGCGTCTCGCCCGACCTGACAACCAACGACCCTGAAAAGCAGAAGCAGGAAGAGTCCGGTGGCATCACCGTCGATAATTCTGCGGCGGAAATGCACACCTCGATCTACTCCATCAGCGAGTCGCCCAAGAATGGCCAGGTCATTTGGGTGGGCACCGATGACGGAAATTTGCAGGTCACGCGCGATGGCGCCAAGACTTGGGCTAACGTGGTCGGCTCAGTAGGCGTCCCTAAGTTCTCCTGGGTTTCCACGGTGGCGGCCAGCCGTTTCGATGAGGCGACCGCGTATGCTACGTTCGATCGCCATACATTTGGAGACCTGAGTCCTTATTTGTACAAGACGACGGACTACGGAAAGACGTGGAAGGCTCTGCCGGTGCGGGCTAGTGGTGTGCGCGGTTATGCGCATGTCATCACGGAAGACACAGTGAAACCGAATGTGTTGTTCCTCGGCACAGAATTTGGCCTTTGGATCTCCATTGACGGAGGCGAGCGATGGGCGCAATACAAGGGCAGCGATTTCCCTGATGTTGCCGTGCGAGATATCGTGGTTCAGCCACGAGCTTCTGACCTGGTGCTGGCCACTCATGGGCGCGGAATATGGATCATCGACGACATCTCGCCACTGCGGGCATTGACCCCGGACGTGATGTCGCAAACAGCAACCTTTATTACTGCAAGGCCGGCGGTGGAGTATATCGAAGCCAATGGAGGTTGGGCGGAAGGTGATGAGACGTTTGTCGGACCTTCCCGACCCGGCGAAGCCTTCATTACCTACTATCAGAAGGGTCGGCACATTTACGGTGACTTGAAGATCGAAGTCTTCGATCAGCAGGGGAAACTGCTCGACACACTCAGCGGCAGCAAGCATCGCGGACTCAATCGCGCCATGTGGCCGATGCATCTTGATCCTCCCATCGTGCCTCCGGCGGCATCGGCGGCATTTGGCGCTGCTCAAGGCCCTAAGGTTTTACCGGGCACCTACACCGTGAAGATGACGAAGGGTGAGCAAACCTACACCACGCAACTGGAGGTGGTCACCGACCCGCGTTCCAAGTACACCCCGGAAGACCGCAAGGCGCAGTTTGACTTGGCGATGAAACTCTACGCCATGCTGGAGCACATGAGCTGGTCCGTGGACGCGATTATTGCAGTGCGTGACGAGGCGACTCAACGAGCTGCGAAGGTCCCTGCCACCGATCCACTGCACAAGAAGCTGACGGACCTGGCGGCTTCGTGCGACAAGCTTCGAGGAAAGATCGTGGCCACCAAGGAAGGTGGCGCAATTACCGGCGAGGAGCGGCTTCGCGAGTATGTGTCAACCGTGTACGGCGACGTCACCGGCTATGATGGCCGTCCGACCGACGCACAGATCGCTCGTACCGACGTGCTGGGGCGAGAACTCGAGGACGTGATCAAAGAATTCCAAACGCTGACAGCGGGACAACTCCCGGCTATTAATTCTGGCTTGACGAAGCAGAAGCTGGATCCGATTCAAGTCATCTCCGAGGCAGACTGGCAGAAGCAGCATCCACGGGGCGGGCCAGCACAAGCTCCAAGCAAGCAAATGTGGGAACGCGACTAACTGTAAGTTGAATATGAGAACCGTCCGCGGAACAAGTGCGGTTTCTTCGACCGCACATCGTTCTCCGATTTTTGCATGGAGCTTATTTCGGGGAATTTCCTGAAGGCTTGGGTTTGTTCTTCTTTGCATTTTTACCCAGCGGATCGGCGGGCGTGTACTTCAGCTCTGTCGACAAGATCTTCACCAGTTGCGACAGAACCTTCGTCCGCGCCCAGTATTTGTCGTTGCCTTCAATTAGCGTCCAGGGCGATCCGCTGGTGCTGGTCTTTACCAGCATGTCCTCGACGGCGTCCTCGTACACGCCCCATTTCTGACGATTGCGCCAGTCTTCGTCCGTTAGCTTCCAGGACTTATAACCAATGGCTTTTCGTTCCTCGAAGCGGCGAAGCTGTTCCTCGCGGGAGATGTGGACCCAGAACTTGGCCAGCACCGCACCGAAATCCCGTAGCTGACGCTCGAACGAGTTGATCTCCTTGTAGGCCCGCTTCCATTCATTTTCCTGAGCGAATCCTTCAACCCGCTCGACCAGCACGCGCCCGTACCAGGAGCGATCGAAGATCGCGATTTGTCCGCGTTCGGGCAGCCGCCGCCAGAAACGATACAAGTAGTGACGAGTCTTGTCTTCGCCATGCGGCGCAGAGATCGGATAGACCACGTACCCTCGCGGATCGAGTTTCTCGGTGATCCGCTTGATGGCTCCGCCCTTACCGGCAGCGTCCCAGCCTTCAAATACCAGGACGACCGGGCGCTTCCGCAGGTAAACCTGGTAGCCCAGTTCGCGAAGCTGGATCTGCCGCCGCGACACTTCCCGAACGTAGGATTCGCGGTCGAGCTTCTTGGTGAGATCGATGGTCTCGAGCATCAGAGTCCATCCTCCGTCAGCGATTCCATGGCCGCTCGCAGTTCGGCGTCCTTTGACAACTCTTCCGGAGAAGCGTCCGCAGGTGGGGCCTTGTCGCCCAATCGTTTTTCCAGCGTGGCGATGATCGTCTCGAAAACTTTCCGCCGCGCATGCCACTTCGATTTAGCTTCCACAATGGTCCAGGGCGCATATTCAGACTCAGTCAACTCCAGCATTTCTTCGTAGGCCGCCAGGTACTGCTGGTACTTTTTGTGACGAGCCCAGTCAGCGGGAGTGACCCGCCACGCCTCAAGCGGGTCGGATTCGATCAGTTCAAACCTCTTCTCCTGTTCCTTTTTGCTGATGTGCAGAAAGAACTTCAGGATCGCCGTTCCGTCGTCAGCCAGCATGCGCTCAAATTCGATGATGTCGAGATAAGCCTGCCGCCACGCCTTCTCCGGGATTGCCCCTTCAACTCGTTCTTCCAGTACTCGGCCGTACCAACTGTGATCGAAGATCACCATTTCCCCACGATTGGGGACCTTGAGCCAGAAGCGCCACAACCAGGGGCGTTGCTGCTCGTAAGTACGGGGCGCAGTTATGGGGTAGAGCTTGAATCCGCGCGGGTCCAGTCGCTGCGTGAGGGCGGCGATGGTGGTGCCCTTTCCGGACGCGTCCCAACCTTCAAGGACCACGATCGATGGGACGCCGTTGTCCCAACATGCTTTTTCGAGGTCGTAAAGACGGGTCTGCAGCCCAGGAAGGACACGCTTGAACTCCTCCCGGGAAAGCTTCTTCTTGAGGTTGATCTTCTCCAGCATGGCGGAAACAAGATTCTATACGCGCGCCGTCCATTTCGTTCGACGCGTCAGGTTCCAGCAAGCCGCCTTGCGGCAGCGATGTCTTAGCGAGCGGGGATTGCACTTGGAAGTACCGATTTCCTGAAACATTTAGGCCATCCTTCGACTCAAAATTACAGATGCACGAATCGATCTGACTTGCACGGGGGATTGAATCCATCCCGGCCCGGTTTGCGTGTCGAATGCCAAGTTCTGTGGGATCATGGATGTTTGCGCACCTCGCGCTTTGCGGTTGTCTGCGTGAACCGGGACTGGTAGCTTCTAAGAAATAATGGTGAGGAGACTGTATGAAACCGACGCAATTACTTCACGATCTGGGACAGAGTCTTTGGCTGGATAACATCACGCGCGATCTGCTGAACAACGGCACGCTAAAAACTTACATCGACGAGTATTCGGTGACGGGGCTGACGTCGAATCCGACGATTTTTGATCAGGCGATTAAGAAGAGCGCTTCCTACGATTCTGCGATTCATGAAGCGATGGGCCGGGGCGAGTCGGGGGAAGCCTTGTTCTTTGATCTGGCTTTGGAGGACCTCACTCGTGCGGCGGACTTGTTCCGTCCGACCTACGACCAGACCAAGGGCGTGGACGGTTGGGCATCGCTGGAAGTCTCACCGCTGCTCGCCTACGACACGGCCACTACGCTGGCGGCAGCGAAGGACCTGTCCGCGCGCGGGGCACGACCCAACTTGTTCATCAAAATTCCCGGCACTCCCGAGGGGTTACCGGCGATTGAAGAAGCCATCTTCGCCGGTGTCTCGATCAACGTGACGTTATTGTTCTCGCGCGAGCAGTATCTTGCGGCTGCCGAGGCGTATTTGAAAGGCGTCGAGCGGCGCATCGCCGCCGGACTTCCAACAAATGTGGGATCGGTGGCGTCGGTGTTCATCAGCCGCTGGGATGTCGCAGTGTCAAGTGAGGTGTCTGACGATCTGCGCGACAAGTTGGGAATTGCCATTGCGCAGCGCACCTACAAGGCCTATCGCGATTTGTTGCTCACGCCCCGCTGGCAAAAGATCATCCAAACCGGATACAACCCGCAGCGGCTGCTGCTGGCGAGCACCGGAACTAAGGATCCACGCGCTTCAGACATCCTCTACATTAAGGCCCTGGCTGCGCCCGACACAGTAAACACTATCCCCGAGGCCACCCTGAAGGCGTTTGCGGATCACGGCGAAGTTGGAACGGTGATGCCTCCAGACGGCGGCAACTGCGAGCAAGTGCTGCAACAGTTTGTCGAGGCGGGCATCGACATCGATGCTTTGGGCCTGCAACTTCAAGTCGACGGGGCGAAGGCGTTCGTGAAATCGTGGAATGAGCTCTTGGGCGTGATCGAATCGAAGAGCGCAGTCCTCAAGTAAGCCGCTGCAGTCTGTGTCTGCTGGATTTGGATGGGAAGCGGTTGTTGGTCTGAACCATCGAGCGAAGTCAGGGTAAACCGATCCGCTTCTCATTTGCCCGAATGTCCAATGTGAATTCAGGTTGTCCTCCGGTTTCGGCCTCGAAGACCGGAATGGAAGTTACAGGAGCAAAAGAATGGCAGGCAGGCTGAAAGGGTTTACCCGACGTCCCGCATGGAAAGTCCTGAGTGCGCATTACAAGCAGATTCGTGAGACTCACCTCCGCAAAATGTTCGCTGACGACCCGAAGCGAGGTGAACGTTTCACCTCCGAAGCAGTCGGTATTTTCTTCGATTATTCCAAGAACCGCATCACCGACGAAACTCTGAGACTACTTCTGCAGTTGGCCGAGGAGTCCGGCCTGCGCGAGCGGATTGACGCTATGTTTCGTGGCGACAAGATCAACGTCTCGGAGAAACGCGCGGTTTTGCATGTGGCTCTCCGCGCCCCCAAGGGCCAAGTTATAAAAGTTGACGGCAAAGACGTTGTTCCGGGTGTCCACGCCGTGTTAGACAAGATGTCCGCATTCTCCGAGCGCGTTCGCAGTGGCGAGTGGAAAGGACACACCGGCAAGCGCATCCGCAACGTCATCAACATCGGCATCGGGGGATCCGATCTCGGGCCGGTCATGGCG